>ENA-ORCY01000055-ORCY01000055.1-marine-metagenome-genome-assembly--contig:-NODE-55-length-91577-cov-4.262459_pt1 | contig 91577 bp, 88 predicted proteins | sample MGYA00248634_ERZ508507 | MGnify/ENA primary metagenome ERZ508507 (study PRJEB26178, sample SAMN06266269) | marine metagenome | isolation source: Columbia River Estuary | place: USA:Columbia River Estuary... | reverse complement strand
GTAGACGCGTTAAGCCCCCAATTCATCGCAGGCGCTTGTGCGGCAGATCGCACTGTTTCCAAAAATCTGGCCCGTGGTACCGGTGCTGCACCGAGAGATCCGAGGTGGGTGGTTTCCTGTTGACAGTCGATCAGTGGCACGGACTCGCGCAGCGCCAGGGCAACCAAGGCAGCCAGCGCGACTTTCGAGCCGTCCGATTTGAGTGTGAACATCGACTCACCAAATACCGCGCGTCCAATGTTGACTGCGTAGAGCCCCCCGATCAGCTCGCCGTCCCAGTGCGCCGTGACCGCATGAACATATCCTTCGCGGTGGAACGCACGGTAGGCCTCAATCATTGGAGGAACAATCCACGTGCCATTTTGCCCAGGCCGCTGTTGCGCGGCGCAGTGGTGGATGACCTGATCGAAATCGGCGTCCACGCGGATCTCAAGCGACCCTTGGCGCAAGCCGTTTTGAATACGCTTTCTCAGGCTACGGTGCAGTTTGAACGCCGCGGGTTTTAGGCACATTCGGGGATTGGGGCTCCACCACAAGACAGGCTCGCCCTCACTGAACCAGGGAAAAATCCCCTTTGAATAAGCCTCGAATAATCGCGTGGTCGATAAATCTAAGCCGGCTGCGATAAGACCGGGATAGGCGCCGTCCGATCTGACCTCTGCTGGGTCGGGTAAAGGTGAATGGGGTTCAACCCAGACAATGGCAGCTTGCGGCGGGAGCGTCATGGTTGCAATGCTAACTTGGTTGGTCGTGGACGCGTAGCCAAAGTCATGTAATATTAGTTAATTCTTATATACGGGGTCAAAAATGTCAGTTTCTTTCTGCGGTTGCCGACGTACGCTGGTGGCTGTGAGCGCCGCGTTCGCGGTGATGATTTCCGGGCAAGCACATGCAGGCGAAGCCTCACCTGCTTTTGAGGAGATGGCCGCTTATCTCGATTTTGTGGAGTATCCCGGCGGGACCATTTTCGCCGAGCAGATACCCGAGGCGTCTTACGCCAATACCGTGTTTGTTGATACCCGAGATGCCGCGCAGTTCGTGCAAGGGCACATCCCTGACGCGATCAACATTGAATGGCGGCGCATTCTCGCGGAAAGTGGCAACATTCCGAAAAATAAACTCGTCGTGCTTTACTGCAACACAGGTTCATTGTCGTCTCAAGCAGGATTCGCATTAAGAGTCGCAGGCTGGGACAACGTGCGCATCTTGCACGGTGGATACGATGACTGGACAGCCAAGGGTGGAGTCGAAGCCTACGCGCGGGCGGCTGCCGCTCAGGTAAAGGCGCCCACAAACTGACGTGTTAACAGTGGTTGCAACCTATCATGATCGTTAAAACCACGGCTTCCGAAACTGCCAGCTACGCCGTGTCTCTCAAATTAACTGTTGAGTCATAACAAACAACAAAAAAGCCCAGCAACTTTTCAGTAGATGGGCTTTTTTGGCTTAAACAGTGGCTCCTCGAACTGGGCTCGAACCAGTGACCTACGGATTAACAGTCCGGCGCTCTACCAACTGAGCTATCGAGGAACAGCAAAAATTATAACTGGATTTTTAGTGCTTTTTGGCTGAGGCCAACAAAAAACACGCCCATCTCTCAATCAAATGTAGGTGTCTCGACGCCCAACACTTTGTGGAGTTTCGGACTGGTCGTCGTGTATTGCAAGAGGACCCTTTTCTCAGGGTTGATGATCGGCGATGCACCGAATGCCGCGAGCGCACATTCATGAAAACCAGAGAGGATTAATTTCTTTTTTCCAGGATAGGTGTTGATGTCACCAACCGCGAATATGCCGGGCACATTGGTTGAAAACTTCTCTGTGTCGACAACCAGTTGCTTACGCTCGATGTCAAGTCCCCAGTTTGCAATGGGGCCCAGCTTGGGACTCAAGCCAAAGAAAATCAACATTGCATCCATCGGTACGACGCGTGTGACACCATCTGAGCCTGTTACTTTGACACCGACCAATTGGTTGTCGCGCTCGTCAAGCCCTGTTACCTGTCCAACGATGAATTGCATTTCATAGGCATCACACAGTTCGCGCATTTTGGCAACGTTTGCAGGTGCGGCCTTGAACCCGTCTCGGCGGTGGATGAGGATGACGCTCTCGGCTTTATTCGGGCCATCTGCGACGAAGTTGAGTGTCCAGTCGAGTGCAGAGTCACCACCGCCCAAGATGACCAAGTTTTTACCCGCAAAATCAGCTGGGTTTTTCACGCGGTAGTGGACCTGCGTGCCCTCGTATTTCTCGACACCGTCGACCTTGAGCGTACGCGGTTGAAATGCACCAACACCCGCCGCAATGAAAATCGTTTTGGTTAAAAACTGCGTGCCTTTTCCCGTCTCAACAAAGAAGCGTCCGTCGGGTTGTTGTAGAACGGTGCTCACTTCACTCCCAAAGTGGAAAGTGGGCTTGAACGGCTCAATTTGCTTCATCAGCGCGTCGGTGAGCTCTTTGCCAGTGCAGACAGGGACCGCTGGAATATCGAAGATTGGCTTGTCTGGGTAAAGCTCCATTGGTTGGCCCCCAGGGTAGGCCAATGAATCGATGACGTGTGCCTTGATCTCAAGCAATCCCAGTTCAAACACTTGGAACAGACCCACTGGTCCAGCACCGATGATGACCGCATCGGTCTCAATGACATCGGCTCGAATTTCAGGGGCGACGGGGGATGTATCGACGGGTTCCATAGGGCGCTAGATGTGGCAAAAAAATGGCGAGCAAGCTCGCCGTGTTGATGGGCAAGGGGGCGTTTGGTTTATCGGATGAGCTCAGACAGTTTGTCGGCTTTATCCTTCCAGTCGTCTGCGTCTGGCAAAGGTTCCTTCCGCTTGGTGATACTTTTCCAAGTCGGCAAGCGTGACAGCTCGAGGTTGAGTTTGATCATGTGTGTCTGATCAGCGGGTAGATCTTCCTCCGCATAAATCGCTGACACGGGGCACTCAGGGATGCACACGGCGCAGTCGATGCACTCGTCGGGGTCGATAGTCAGGAAGTTTGGACCTTCCCGGAAGCAGTCGACTGGGCAGACATCGACACAATCGGTGTACTTACATTTGATACAGGCTTCGGTAACGACGTGTGTCATGGTTATTTCGGGTTAACAGCAACTAAATGCCTGATTTTAATGGTTTGTTTGCGCCCTGGGCGGGGCGCTCGCTAATCTTCGCGGGTGGAAGGGGCTAATCGCCCTCGGTTAGGCGGCGACCGCAAACGCTGCTGGCTGATAGAAGCCGTCAAAACGCCCCAGTTGTCGCTCTGCCGCAGCCAAGGACTGATCCGCACGCAAGATGGCGTGCGTGAAACCACAGCGCGCCATTTGTAAAACCTGATCCACGAGGACGTCACCGGTGGCGATCACCGCGCCTCCGTATGCGTATCGCCCCCGGAGCAAAGCGGCCTGCGAATAGGCTCGTCCATCCGTGAATTTGGGGAAATTCAAACAAACGGCCGCCGCCGCGTTGAGGTGATGCGGGTCGATGACCGTGGTGTTGTCAAAGGCAGCGGCCTCGGCAAGCCAAGCGGCAGCGGCCTCGGAGCCGGCGTTGGCGATTTGAAGTGTGATTGTTGGATCGTGGCGAAACATGGTGATTGCGGGTGGGGTGATGAGGTGGGCGCTTAGGCAGGGCTGGCGATGGGGTCTCTCGCGGTGGCGAGCCGTGTTTGATTGGCGGCGGTTTTGAACGGTTCATGCCCAAGCCGCGCGATGGCCGCAATGAATGATTCACCGGCATTTCGCAGGTGGCTGTAGGTGTCGAGTATGGCTTCGATCGCTCCCAGCACCTCATCAGCGGCAAATGCAGGGCCAATCACACGCCCCGGCGTCGCAGGGCCGCCTGCATTGGCGCCGTCCGATCCTGCGAGCGTGATTTGGTACCACTCTTGGCCGTCCTTATCGACGCCGAGAATACCAATGTGCCCGCTGTGGTGGTGCCCGCATGAGTTGATACAGCCGCTGATGTGGAGGTCGATATTTCCGAGGTCCAAGAGTTCATCTAAATCCTGATAACGCTCGGTGATTGCGGATGCCAACGGCAGTGATCGCGCATTCGCAAGGCTACAAAAGTCGCCACCGGGGCAGGCGATCATGTCTGTGAACAGACCAATGTTTGGTTTTGCAAGGCCGAGGGCTTTCGCTTCGCGCCATAGCGCTGGCAGCGCGTCACAGCGTACCCAGGGCAAGACCAAGTTTTGAGTGTGTGTCACGCGTAACTCACCCGCACTGAATGTTTCAGCCAGTTGAGCGGCCGCGTCAAGCTGCGCGGCGTTGGCGTCGCCAGGCGCAAAGCCTACGCGTTTAAACGACAGGGTGACCGCGCGCAGGTTTGGGTCCTTGTGGGCACGTACGTTTTGTCGCAACCAGTTGGAAAAACCCTGCTCGTCGCGCTCGGTGGCAGCGAGAATTTCTGCCATTTTCTGGGCGGTCGGGAGGGCGCCATCATCGCGGGCGGGTGCCTCGAAGGCTTTTGCCACGCGCGCGTACTGTGCCGGTGTGATTCGGTTCGGGCTGCCGTCGACCGTTTGGATTGAGGCAAATTCGGCATCAACTTCGTCGATATAGGCCTGACCCTGTGCCTTGACAAGTATTTTGATGCGCGCCTTGTAGAGGTTATCGCGTCGTCCCCAGCGGTTGTAGACACGAATGATGGCGGTGAGGTAGTCCAAAATGTCGAACGCGGGAACAAAAGCCTTGATGGTGGTCCCGATCACAGGCGTGCGCCCCATACCACCGCCAACGGAGACTTCAAAGCCGAGACCATCCGTTGCGTCTGCGACGAGGCGGAGACCCACGTCATGCCAGCGCGTGGCCGCTCGATCTTCCGTTGCGCCCGTAATTGCAACTTTGAATTTACGCGGTAAAAACGCGAACTCGGGATGCAGGGTACTCCACTGGCGAATGAGCTCAGCAAACGGACGAGGGTCAGCCAACTCATCGGGCGCGATCCCGGCAAACGCATCGGTTGTGGTGTTGCGGATGCAATTCCCGCTGGTTTGGATACCGTGCAGGCCGACGCTTGCGAGCAGGTCCATGACATCGGCGCTCTTGGAGAGGGGGATCCAATTGAACTGCACGTTTTGTCGCGTCGTGAAATGCGCGCAGTGGTCGGGTAGTGCGTCAACATCGCTCAGACCCGCGTGACTGCGGTCCAACTGTTGAAGATCTTTGTGATCGTACTCACGCGCAATTTGTGCCAAGACGCGCAGTTGCCGCGCAGAGATCACGCCATAAGGCACAGCGACGCGCAACATCGGCGCAAACCGTTGCACATACCAGCCGTTTTGGAGGCGGAGGGGTTTGAATTCATCCTCTGACAATTCGCCCGATTGCCAACGTGTCAGCTGATCGCGGAATTGCGCGGCGCGGCGCTCAATGAAGGACTGGTCAAATTCGGTGTAGGCGTACATAAAACCCTTGGGTCGGTTGGCTGGCTTGGCCGAGACTTTAGGGCAGGTATGCCTGTTTTCAAACGATATTTTTCTTATTCGCTTATGTGGAATACCGTATATGCATCACTGGCGGGCCTTCAGCGCCTGCCGCGCTGTTTGCAGTAACGCCCGCCGTGGCTCGATGGCCAATCGCAGATCTTGTGGGAGCGGTGAGGGCTCTCCTGCCATCTCGCATGCCAGGGTTTCACCGAGCAGTGGGGCTAAGCTCAATCCGCGTGAACCCAGCGCTAACAAGCCAAACAGACCATCGGCCACTGGAATGGCTGCCCTTAAGGTGCTGGGGTCAACAGGGGAAGACACACCGAAAGGGAGCCCACCGACAAGCGGCAGGCGGTCGACCGATGCACAACGCACGCCCACCCAGTCCCAGAGCTCGCCGGCTTCTGCTTGCCGAGCCCATCGGGGCAGGGCCTCTGGCGCGATGGATTCGAGGAGGCAACGGTTGGCGTCGCGGTCTGTCATTCGAATCGCTTGGGATGCGTTACCGCGGCGGTAGGTCGCACCGGCGCTCCAAAATGTGCCAGCTCGGGTGCTGAACTGGGGGACATAGACGCCACTGAGGCGTTTTGCGGGCAGCGCGGGTGAGGCATGGTCAGCCTCTGAGGCCGGCCCCAGCGTGACTTGGCCGCCCACGGGCCGCAGACCGAGTGCATCCATTTTGAGAAGTGCCGGTGCCTCATGCGCGTTGGCAACGACAACATGGGTACAACGACAGACAACGGTGCCATCGGCGCCGATGAGTTGCCAGACCCGCTCATCGGTATCAAAGCGCAGGGCCTCGATTGGGGTGTGCGGATGGATCGCGGTCGTCGCGATGGCCTGTGCATGGGTCAGCCAAGCCTCGATCAGGCGAGCGGGCTCAATCATGTAGGCCGTATCGACTCCCTCGATCTGAGGGCGCTGATCGGGTGCGCTGGCCCGGTGATTCTCGATGGTGGTTTTTTGCCAGCCTTCGCCTGAGGGCAGGTAGGTTTGAAGGTGTGAAACCGTTATCGGTAGACCGATGGCCGTTAATCGACTGAGGGGTGTTGGGTTGGCCGTGTGGTGGCGGCTTAGCATCCCGATAGGGAGTGCGGACGCGCCGGAGGCGACGGCGGCGCCGCGTTCAAACAGGCTGATCTGCCAGCCTCTTTTTGCCAAGGCAACCGCAACTGCGCCGCCTGCTAGGCCGCACCCGATGACGGCCACATGGTGCGGTTTCTGTGCGGTCACCCAATCAATTAGGCTTGCGTTGGAGGCACATAGCCCTGCGCTGCGTCGGCACCATCCCCGAAGAAATGATTTTCCATTTGACGAGCCAAGTATTGGCGCGCGCGCGCATCCGCAAGGTTTAAGCGGTTCTCGTTAACAAGCATGGTTTGGTGCTTCAACCAGTCAGCCCAAGCTTGCTTGCTGACGTTCAGCCACAGTTTTTTACCGAGCTCACCCGGGTAGGGCGGGAAGTCCAGACCCTCAGATTCAGTTCCTAATTTGATGCATTTGACCATGCGTGTCATGAGCGTGTTCCTTTTATGAATGCCGATACTTTATCAACAATTGGACGCCCTCAGCACTTTGATGTCTTTTTCGCAAATGACGAATTCGAGCCGTTACCATATGGGCATTGAATTGACGGTTTTTAGCTTTGAGGAAACGCCATGCAACCCCTGTTCGCCATTGAAACAGCGCAAGAGCGCTTGACGCGCCGGTTGAGTTGGCTGGTTGCGCTTTGGTGTTTTGCGCTGCTCGCGTTTGGGTTCTATCTGCAACACGTGAGCGGCCTAGAGCCGTGTCCCATGTGCATTGTTCAGCGCTACGCGCTAATCCTTGTGCTCGCGTTCAGTGCCCTGGCTGGTCGCCGCACGTCGCACAATTGGCGGAGCGTCAACCTCATGGGCGTGGGGGTGTTTGCGGTGGGCGGCGCGTTCGTCGCGGGGCGGCAGAGTTGGCTGCAGTGGTACCCTCCCGAGATCTTTTCTTGTGGCCGCGATTTTTACGGAATGATTGAAGCGTTCCCGCTGCAAAAACTGATCCCCATGCTTTTGAAGGGCAGTGGCGACTGCACGTCCATCGACTGGACGTTTCTCGGCTTATCAATCGCGAACTGGTCGTTTTTAAATTTCGTGGGTATGGCCGCCGCAGCCGTATGGCTTTGGCGCCAGCAGCGTGCCAATTAGAGCTTTTTAACAAAAACCTTGCTTCGCCGGTCCCAGTTGTACTTGCTTTTACGGGCTTCTGGTAGAGAGTCAGGGGCCACCTCAACAAAGCCGCGTTTGATGAACCAATGCATGGTTCGGGTTGTGAGCACAAAAATACTCTTCAGGCCCAGCGCGCGCGCGCGTTGCTCAACACGCTTCAATAGGCGTTCGCCATCGCCCTGCGCCTGGCTGTGTGGCGAAACCGTGAGTGCAGCCATTTCACCGGTTCGCTCTTCTGGGTAGGGGTATAACGCAGCGCAACCAAAGATCACGCCATCGTGCTCGATGATTGTGTAGTTCGCCGCGTCGCGCTCAATTTCAGTTCGATCCCGTTTCACCAAAACGCCTTCTTTTTCCAGCGGCTCGATCAACGCCAAAATACCGCTGACGTCATCAATTGAGGCCTCGCGAAGGCTTTCCAATTTTTCGTCGACCACCATGGTGCCGATGCCGTCATGGGTATAAATTTCGAGCAATGGTGCGCCGTCGACAGCAAAGGGAAGAATATGGCTTCGTTCAACGCCTGCCTCACACGCCTGGACGCAATAGCGCAGGTAGAAACTGGTATCGCTGGGTTGGTCGGCCTTCGGTAAACGGGCCAAAATCGCTTTGGCCTGCGCCAGCGGTAGCTCGGTCGTGATGGGCGTTTCCGGATCAGCAATGTCGGCGTTCAGTCCCGGTATTTCCGTCAGAAACATCAGTTTATCGGCTTGGAGCGCAATCGCCGTTGCCGTGGCCACGTCTTCCATTGCGAGATTAAAAGCCTCACCGGTTGGTGAAAAGCCGAAGGGGGAGAGGAGCACCAGTGCGCCCATGTCGAGCGCACTGGCAATGCCGTGTGCATCCACTTTTCGCACCATGCCGGAGTGCATGAAATCAACCCCGTCCACGAGGCCAATGGGGCGGGCCGTGATGAAGTTCCCGGATAAAACCCGCACCTTTGCGCCAGCCATGGGGGTGTTGGGCAATGCCTGACTGAAGGCGGCCTCAATCTCGTAACGCAGCTGACCGGCAGCCTCTTGGGCGCAATCGAGCGCGACAGAGTCGGTGATACGCGTTCCCATTGCGAAAGCCGCCGCATGCCCTTTTGCAGCCAGTTGCTCGTTGACTTGTGGGCGGAAACCATGGACCAAAACAATTCGAACGCCCATGCTTTGGATCAACGCCAAGTCCTGCACAATGCTCGGTAGCTTGCCAGCGGCAATGGCCTCACCAGCAAGACCGACGATCAGCGTCTTGCCGCGATGCATGTGGATGTAGGGCGCAACCGAGCGAAACCAGGGAACGAAAGTAAAGTTGAATACGTCAGACATGGCGGCAATCTTGGTGCGATGGGTCGGTCAAATTTCGCCCCTCTTTTACGGGACCTTCAGGTCGTAAGGATAATCGTTCCTTCGCGTCCTTTGATATTTGTATTTGAAACTCGGGTTATACGTTGGATTTAAAGCTAAATTTTCCTGAAGCACTGCCGGTTAGCGCGAAGCGCGAAGAGATCATGGCCCTGATGCGCGCGCACCAGGTGGTGGTCGTTTGCGGTGAGACGGGATCAGGTAAGACGACGCAGTTGCCCAAGATGGCGCTGGCATTGGGACGCGGTCGTATCAACGGCCGTGGCCTGATTGGGCATACGCAGCCCAGACGCATCGCCGCCAGTAGCGTGGCCAAACGGATTGCCGCTGAGCTGAACACGCCACTTGGTGATGTGGTTGGTTACAAGGTTCGATTCCAGGATCGCTTGTCCAAAGACGCCTCGATTAAGCTGATGACCGACGGCATTTTGCTGGCTGAAACGCAGACAGACCCCCTGCTTAAAGCCTACGACACGATCATCATCGATGAGGCGCACGAGCGCAGCCTGAACATTGATTTTTTGATGGGCTATCTGCGTCAATTGTTGCCGCGGCGTCCTGACCTACAGATCATCGTGACATCGGCCACCATCGATGCCGAGCGTTTCGCCAATTACTTTGCCTCGCGCAAAGGCCCTGCGCCCGTGGTGCAGGTGTCAGGCCGTACCTTTCCTGTTGAAATCAGGTGGCGCCCCTTTGAAGAGTCGAAAGAGTCTGATCTCAATACCGCCATATCGGACGGGGTCGATGAGCTGTGGCGAGGCGGAGCGGGTTCCAACAGCGGCGACATTTTGGTTTTTTTACCCGGTGAGCGTGAAATTAGGGAGGCGACCGACCATCTGCGCAAACACCTGAGCCATCAGCCGGCGCTGCGGGATGCTGAGATACTGCCGCTCTTCTCGAGGTTGAGCCAAGCCGAGCAAGAGCGGGTCTTCGAAACAGGCGGTCGCCGTCGCGTCGTTTTGGCGACCAACGTGGCGGAGACATCGCTCACGGTCCCAGGGATACGGTATGTGATCGATGCTGGTACGGCGCGGGTCAAGCGGTACAGCTATCGTCAAAAGGTCGAGCAGCTGTTGGTGGAGCCGATCAGTCAGGCGGCGGCAAATCAACGCAGCGGGCGCTGTGGCCGTGTGGCCGATGGGATTGCAATCAGACTTTATGATGCGGCGGCCTTTGCGGCGAGGCCTGCATATACCGATCCAGAGATTCTCAGAAGCTCCCTCGCAGCGGTGATTTTGCGCATGAAATCGCTGCACCTCGGCGAGATCGAGCAGTTTGCGTTCATCGATCCGCCACCGCGTCGAGCGATTGTCGATGGCTATCAACTGCTCAATGAGCTGGGGGCGGTCGATGATGAAAACACATTGACGCCTCTGGGCAGGCAACTCGCGCGATTGCCGCTTGATCCGCGGGTTGGCCGCATGATCCTCGAAGCAAAAGAGCGGGGCGCGCTGGCGGAGGTAATGGTGATTGCCGCCGCGTTATCGCTACAAGATGTTCGTGATCGGCCCCTCGATAAGCAGGCCCAGGCGGATCAAGCCCATAAGAAATTCGACGACGAGCGGAGCGAATTCCTTGGAACGCTTCGTCTGTGGGCATGGTTGCACATGTCCCGCGGGGGTGCCGGCCATGATGGGCTGCTCACCGCGTGGGCGTCTGGTGCCAAGTTAGCAGAGGAGGCGAAGTCTTCTTTGCGGCAACAAAATGCACACATTAGCCCGTCGAGGCGGGGCGCTACCGCCGCGGCGCAGGCGGAGCCGGTCGGTGCTGCGTTGTCTCAAGTCGCTACGCACAAACTGTCCAATCGCCAGTACGAACAACGCCTGCGTGAGCAATTTATCAACATTCGTCGAGCCCGCGAATGGCGGGATGTCTACACGCAATTGCATACTGTCGTCGCGGAGAACGGCTGGGCGCTCAATGAAAAGCCGGCCGCATATGACGCACTGCACTTGTCCTTGTTGGCCGGTCTGCTGGGTAATATTGGTTGTAAGAGTGACGCCGAGGATTGGTATTTGGGCGCGCGGGGTATCAAATTTTTTGCCCATCCAGGTGCCAATCTCAGCAAGAAGCCAGGTAAGTGGGTGGTTGTCGCCGAGTTGGTGCAGACTGCGCGACTGTTCGGACGTGGCATCGCTGCGATTGATCCCAAGTGGCTGGAAGAGGTCGGGTCCCATTTGCTGAGGAAGCAGCTTTTAGAGCCTCACTGGGAGAAGAAATCAGCCCATGTCGTCGCATTTGAAAGGGCGACTTTATACGGACTCGTGGTTTATAACCAGCGACGGATTCGATACGACCGAATCGATCCAGAAACTGCTCGGACGATCTTCATTCGCGAGGGCTTGGTTGGCGGCGCCTACGATTGTCGATTGCCTTTTTTAGCCGCCAACCAACGCCTTATCCGTGATGTCCTCGACTTGGAGCACAAGTCGCGTCGGCAAGATGTGCTGGTCGATGATGCGCTCATTGAGGCCTTTTACGATGCGCAACTACCGGCAGATGTTTTTAGCGGCGATACCTTAGAGCGTTGGTATCGGATGGCATCAAAAAGCGATCCCAAGTGCCTCCACCTGACCCGTGAGAGCCTGATGCGGCATGAGGCCAGCGGCATTACCCACCAGGCCTTCCCGAAGCTGCTGCGCGTTGGCGGTGTTGATTGTCCTGCCAGCTACCTCCACGAGCCGGGTGACCCCAAAGATGGTGTAACGGTCGACGTCCCGATTTTCGCGTTGAACCAAGTCGACGCGTCTCGTTGTGAGTGGTTGGTCCCTGGGTTGTTGAAAGAAAAAATCCAGGGGTTATTGAAGAGTCTGCCGCAAAAGCCGCGTGCCCGCATGGTCCCGATTCCGCACACGGCTGAAGCCATGGCGGCAACCTTGAGTGCGCCCGAGGTGTTTGGGCAGGGCTCATTGATTGATGCGCTGGTTCGTTTGATTCGCGAGAAGACGGCCCTCGATATCAAGGCCGTCGACTTGAAGCAAGATACCTTGAGTCCCCACCTGCTAATGAACATCCGCGTGGTTGATGCAAACGGGCGTCAATTGGGCATGGGACGCCAAATCGCAAGCCTCAAAGCGACCTTGGGCGGTCAAGCGCGCGGCGCATTCCAAGCGCTCGCGCAGTTGAAGATGACAGCCTCGCCCGTTAATGCCGCCGCGGCGACGCCGACGCGATCAGATGAACCGGTGGTCGCGCAGCCGGTTGCGTCAAGGGTTGACGCAAAAAATAGCGCGGCCAGCGGTATGCGCTACACCTCGTGGACCTTCGGTGAGCTTCCCGAGTTGATGGAGATCACCCAAGGGCGACAGGTGTTGGTCGGCTTTCCGGCTTTGGTTGATAAGCAAGACGCCGTGGTGCTTGAGGTCTTTGACGAGCCCGATGTCGCCGAGCGGCACCATCGAAAAGGATTGCGTCGCCTCTTCGCGTTTCAAATACGTGATGCGCTGAAATACCTTGAGAAGAACATCCCTGATTTACAAGCCATGTCTGTTGCGTTCATGGCACTTGGGACTGCCGAGCAGCTGCGCACACAAATTATCGATGTGGCGCTCGATCGGGCCTTCGTTCAGGCGCCGCTACCGCAAAATGCCGACGCATTCGAGCAACGTATTTCTGAGGGTCGGGGGCGGTTGACATTGATCGCCAATGAGATTGCGCGAACGTGCAGCGAGATTTTGATGACCTTTGCCAAAGTCCAGCGAAAACTGCGCGATGCAAAAGCGCTGGGGCCTGTGGTCAGTGACATTGAGCAGCAGCTGGCGCGGCTGATCCCTAAAGATTTTGTCAGCCAAACCCCGGCATCCGACCTGCCGCATCTCACACGCTACCTGAATGCTATTTTGGCGCGGGTTGACAAGGCGCGAAGCGACCCTGCGCGGGATGCGGCGCACGTCAGAGACGTGCAGCGTTTGGAACAGAGTTTTTACCGACTTGTTGCACAGCGCAAAGGTCATCTTGACGAGGGGGCACAACGTTTTCGCTGGATGCTGGAGGAGCTGCGTGTGGGCCTGTTCGCTCAGGAGCTAAAAACACGCCAACCCGTCAGTGTGAAGCGCCTCGAAAAGGCGTTGGCGTTGTTGCAAACCTAGCGGTGTAAGTGGCTTAAAGCCCGTAGTTTTCGCCCTCACCGGACATTGCTTTTGCAATGAGGTCTTTGTTCAGGTTAGGGCTCAAAAGCTCTGCGAGTCGAAGCACATACAAGCGCAGGTAAGCGCCCCGTTTAAAGGCCACACGCGCGACGTTACTGCCGAAGAGGTAGCCGGCCTGACGCGCCAGCATGTCAGGGCCAACGCCATCCTTGTCGACTGCCATTTGGGCCACGATACCGACGCCCATTCCAAGCCCGACGTAGGTTTTGATCACATCGGAGTCAATGGCGTCCAAAACAATATTTGGTTTCAGACCGCGATTGGCGAAAGCCACATCGATACGACTCCGGCCGGTAAACGTTGGGTGGTAGGTCACGATGGGGTACTGAACCAGGTCCTCCAATCGAATACGCTCGAGTGCGGCAAGGGGGTGTCCCTTGGGCATGACCAGCACATGTTGCCATTCGTAGCAGGGGACGCTAACGAGATCCTCATATTGGGTGAGCGATTCGGTCGCGATCCCAATATCAGCGGCGTCATTAAGCAGCATTTCAGCGACCTGCGTTGGCGACCCTTGGTGCAAGCTGACGTTCACCTTCGGATAGGCCTGCCGCAGTTTGGCCACCGGTTCAGGCAAAACGTAGCGCGCTTGGGTGTGCGTGGTTGCAATGCTGAGGGTGCCTGAGTCTTGGTTGGAAAACTGTTCGCCGATACGCTTCAGGTTGTGTATCTCCCGCAGAATAATGTCGATGCTTTTCAGCACGTGTGTGCCGGGTTCGGTGATGCGCTTAATGCGTTTACCGTGGCGAGCGAAAATTTCAATCCCCAGTTCATCCTCGAGTTCAATGATGGCCTTTGACACACCCGGTTGTGAGGTGTGCAACGCTTTGGCGGTGTCGGTCAGGTTCAGGTTGCGACGGACGGCTTCTTGAACAAATTTGAATTGATGGAGGTTCATGATTCACGACTTTGCGAAGCGGTGGCAATGGAGACGATTGCAGTGGTCATTGCGGGGTGCTCACCAACCGCGGCTTCACAGCTCAGGCGCACCAGCGGGTACTGTTTGGAGAGATCCGCGATGAGTGCCGGTAAGTCTTGGCGAGCGTGAACGCCGACCCCAAAAAACATGGGCAATATTTTGATGTCCTCAATACCCTCCGAGACCATGGCCGCAACCACGGCAGGGAGACTGGGCTCACACAACTCCAGGTAGGCACAGCGCACTTCTTTTTCTGGCATCGCCTCGCCAACAGCGGATGCCAGCTTCTCGAGGGGTGCGCGCCACAGGGGGTCACGGGAGCCGTGGGCAAACAAAATGAGGGAAGATTGGGTCATGCGAGTGAGGGGGGAGTGGTAACGATTTTCCTCAGCGGCGCAAGACGAACCATGCGAATGCCGTAAGAGAAACCGCTAAATAAATAAGACTGGGGGCCGCTGCGGACAACCACGGCTGCCATGTGCTGAGATTGCCGATGAACGAAAACATGCTGTTCAGTAGGAAGTAGCTGATACCAACCAAGAAACCTAAAAAAACATAGCCCGCGGTACCCTCCGACCGGAAGTGGATGTAAGCGAAGGGCAGCGCGAGCAAGACCATCACCAGGCACCCCATCGGGTAAAAAAGCTTTCGCCAAAACTCAATCTCGTACTGCTGCGTGCTTTGTTGATTCTGATCCAAGTGGGATACGTATTGAAACAACTCAATGGTTCGAAGGTTGTACGGGTCCAGTAATGCCACCGACACGGTGCTGGTCGTGATTTCTGTGGGCCACACATGGTTGTCGAAGGGCATCTGAGAAATGCGGTTTTGTCTGCTGGCATTCCCCATCGGATCGGCGGGGGTGGCCGCATCGTATTGTGTGATCACACCGTTTTTTAGGCGCCAGTTTCCGTCCCCCGTGTCAACGCCGCTTTTGGCGACCAGCGTTGCCAGTAGGCTACCACCTTTGTCGAATTCATAAATGGTGATGTTCTCGAAGACAAGATTCGCGTTCATGGCACCCACGTTGACAGAGGCGCTTCGCTTGCCATCTGGGCTGGCGGCTTTGAGCCACGCGCCGGTGCGTCCAACACTGACGCTGCCGTCGAATCGAACTTTTAAAAGTGTCTGTTCTTTGTTCAAAACGGGTGCAATGTAATCGCCGACGATGAACGTAAAAACAGCAAAGACAAGGCCCAGAGCCAACATGATCCGCAGCGCCAGCCAGGGTCCCAGGCCGCTGGCCCTCAGGATTGTGAATTCAGATGTGCTGGCCAAACGGGTCAACACCAAAATCGTACCGATCAAAACGCAAATCGGCATCAATTGATAAAGGCGCCATGGCACGCCATACATCACATACGTCAGGGCATGTGCGACTGTAAAGACATCGTTGGTATCGATCGGGCTGCGCCTGCCGATTGATGGGATCTGATCGACCAAATCAAAGAACGAAAAGAGGCCCAGAAAACCCAGCGCAATGAATCCCACTGCGATGAAGATTTCCTTGTAGAGAATCCGGCGAAGGGTCTTCACGGTTTAACCCCCAGGGCAGGCTTTTTTTGTAAAAAAGATTTGAGTTGAGGCCAAAATTCGATTTGTCTGTGCCGCTTGAGCAGCCAGAGCCCGCACACCAGCATGACACCGCCGTGAAGGATAAACAGCATCGGAATCAGGCTGACTTTTTGGTAAGCAACCCAACTGCTGCTCACGGTGTGAAGGTTGAAATAAATGACGGCGCTCAGCAGCGCCATGCCGGTTTGCAGGCCACGCTTGCCGCGGTTGTTGGCGTTTGCAATGGCCAGCGCCATGAGGACAAAGTTACTTGCCATAAAAAACATACCGATACGCCACGCGAATTCGCCTTGTGCCCCAGGGTGAAAGTTTTTTAACAGATCGAGCGTGGGCGTACTCTTGAGAGCCTGACCACCGCCCAAAACAATGGGGTCACTGATGAGCGTTCCCTGACGCTCGAAGCGTGTGATGGTTTGTGTCTGGTCGATGGGATTGCGGCGCGTTTGCTCACCATTAATGAGCTCCATGAATTGCCCGTCCGCCTTCGAGACCATTTGCGCGTGTTCCGCCGAGGTCACCAAGTGCCCCCTTGACGTCTTGCTCGCAATGAAGATGCCGTTTCCAGCCTGGCCCGACTGGCTGGTCTTGTCCAGGAAAAACACAACGTCCCCGCTGGCTGATTCGCGAAATTGGCCAGGGGCAACACGATCCACGTTGTTACGGGCTTCGTACCGGTCCTTCAAAACATCGAGTTCAGCGTTGTGCCACGGCCAGGCCCACAGTTGGAGCGCGGCGATGGCCAGCAAAATGGGCCATGCGAAGCGAAAGCTTGGCCGCAGGAATCGAAGCAGTCCGACACCACTGCCCAACCAGATCGGCATCTCGCTATCGCGGTACAGGCGCGTCATGGTCGAGACAACAGCAATGTAAAGCGCGACCGACAAAATGAGTGGCATGCGCCCTAAGGCGCTGTATCCCAATGCCAATGACAGCGACTCGGGATCCAGCTCACCCTGCGAGGCCAGACCGAGGGTTCGAATTAACATCAACGTCATGACGATGGTGAACAAAACAACCCAGCTTGTCCAAAAGCTGCGCGCCAAGTCTTTTCTGAGGGTGGAATGGAATAACATCTAAGTCCCGGTACACAATAGGTGCATTATGAACGTTGAACTCAAGTCGATCTCATTTGAAAAAGCCTGCCAAAAAAAGGGCGATGCCCTGATTATCCTGCTTCCGAAGGATGCCGCATTTGAGGGTTCCAGCAATCCGCTGGTTCAGTGGGTGACGCAGGCCCAGAAGCAGGGCGTTTTGAGTGCCTCTGGCGCCGGATCAATCGCCGCGTTTAACGATCCCCGTTTTGCAGCCAAGCATGTGCAAGTGGTGCAAGTCGACGCGCACGACCCTGATGACGTTCGTGCGGTACTGCGCACCGCCGCAAAGGCCGCCTCTGCCGTCTCACAGTCAGTCACGGTGGCACTGCATCAAATGGGCGATGTTTCGGGGAACGAAACCCTGGATTGGATGCACATCTTTGTGGCAGCGTTGGGGGAGGCGGTTTATAACTTCACGACCAGCAAAGCAAAAACAGCCAAGAAGTCGTGGACCGGACAGTTCATTCTTGCGGTCGATGCGGCGGCACCGTATAAGCTGGCTTTCCAGCGCGCCGTTGCGGTCGCGCAGGGCGTGGGCCTGGCGAAAGAGTGGGCCAACCGGCCTGCCAACCTATCGACGCCCACGATGCTGGGCGACGCTGCCAAACGATTGGCGCGCTTCAAAGCGATGCGCGTTGAGGTGCTGGGACCACGGGAAGTCGCGAAGTTGAAGATGGGCGCCTTCATGGCCGTTGCGCAGGGTTCCGCCCAGCCATTGCGCTTCATCGTCATTCGCTATCAAGGGGCGATCGCCACCAAGCCACCGGTGGTACTCGTCGGAAAAGGCATCACCTTCGACACCGGCGGCATATCGTTGAAGCCGGGTGCCGAAATGGACGAGATGAAGTTCGACATGTGCGGCGCCGCGAGTGTTTTGGGTGCGATGGAGGCGATTGGTCATTTGCAACCGGCGATCAACGTGGTCGCGCTGATTCCAACGTGCGAGAACATGCCGGACGCCGCCGCGGTCAAGCCCGGCGATGTGGTCACCAGCATGAGTGGCCAGACCATCGAAATCTTAAATACGGACGCAGAAGGGCGTCTTATTTTGTGTGATGCGCTGACTTACGCAAAGCGCTTTAAACCGGCTCACGTGGTGGACGTCGCGACGCTGACGGGTGCGTGTGTGATCGCCCTTGGGCATGTTCGATCAGGCCTATTCACGGCGGATGACGCACTGGCCGCGTCTCTGAGTCTTGCCGGCGAACGCACGCGTGACCTTTGCTGGCGCATGCCGCTGGACGCCGCTTATGGCAAGGCACTGCGCTCAAACTTCGCTGATATTCCCAATATTGGCGGTGGTCGCGCCGGTGGTTCAATCACAGCGGCTAAGTTTTTAGAGAAATTCACGGACAGCTTCAAATGGGCCCATCTCGATATCGCAGGTAGCGCTTGGGACAGTGGCGCATCGAAGGGGGCTACAGGGCGGCCTGTCGCGCTGCTGGTGCATCACGTGTTGTCGTCGGCTGGGGCGGCAAAAGGTCGCTGAGCCATGGCGGATGCGCGTTTGGAAGCAGTGGCTTTTCATACCGGCGTCGCCGATCCGGTGGCCCACTTGCGCCGCCTCATTGCAAAGACGAGCAAGCTGGGGGAGCAACTGACTGTTTTATGTCGTGCCGGTGACCTGGATGCTTTTGACGCGGCACTCTGGGCGACCGATCGTGAGGATTTTGTCCCTCACGCTCGTTTCGACTCGACGCCAGCGGTCAGGAGCCGCTCCTTGATTGAGCTCGTTGTCGACCCTGCCCAAACAGCGGGTCGAGCGCGTTGCGTGAATTTGACGGGGCAGTGGGTTGAGGCCTTGGTTGAGTTCAAGCGCGTTGTTGAGGTGGTCACCCCGCAGGGTACGGCGGCTGCAAGGGAACGCTGGAAGCGGTATGCCGCCCTCGGCGCATCGCTCTCGAACACCGCTTTTTAAGGCCGTCGGGCGGCTCATCAGTGTTTACCCGAATTACGGGAATTTTTCGTCGACGGGCGCGCTCCAAACGGATTTTTGCGGTATCGTTCGCGCATAGCGTATGTGCCGCGGTGCGCGGGTGGCGCTATACCCAAAAATTAACTGTTCATTCAAGGACTCTCATGCAAATGAAAATTAAACTCGCGCTGGTTGCCGCTGCCGCTATGGCACTGGTTGCCTGTGGAAACAAAGACGAAGCTGCCGGTGGCGGTGACACCATGGTTGTGAAAATCGGTCACGTCGGCCCAACCAGCGGCGCGATCGCTCACTTAGGCAAAGACAACGAAAACGGTGGCCGGATGGCGATCGAAGAGTTGAATGCGTCTGGCATGATGATTGGCGGCAAGAAAGTTACTTTCGAGCTGCTGGCTGAAGACGACGCTGCTGATCCCAAGCAGGGAACAGCCGCTGCGCAAAAACTGGTCGATGCCAAGGTCAACGGCGTGGTCGGTCACCTGAACTCTGGTACCACGATCCCAGCATCGTCGATCTACCACGATGCGCGCTTGCCACAGGTTTCACCGTCTGCCACAAACCCAAAGTACACCCGTCAAGGCTTCGATACAACCTTCCGTTTGGTTGCTGACGATACCCAGTTGGGCGGCACATTGGGTCGTTACGCCATTGAGACCCTCAAGGGTAAAACAGTTGCCGTCATCGATGACCGTACCGCATACGGCCAGGGCGTTGCTGATGAGTTCGAAAAAGGCGTGACCGCAGCTGGCGGTACGTTGGTTGCGCGTGAGTTCACAAACGACAAGGCGACTGACTTCAACGCGATCCTGACATCAATCAAGGGCAAGAGCCCCGATGTGGTCTTCTTCGGTGGCATGGACGCGGTTGCCGGTCCGATGCTCAAGCAGATGAAAGCATTGGGCATTAACGCCAAGTTCATGGGCGGCGACGGCATCTGTACCGCAGGTCTGCCAGCATTGGCCGGCGATGGCTTGGGTGATGACATGGTGTTTTGTGCTGAAGCGGGCGGTGTTGACGAAGCCGGCAAACCTGCGATGGAAAAATTCCGCACTGACTTCAAAGCAAAATATGGCGTTGAAGTCCAGGTTTATGCACCTTACGTTTACGATGCTGTCAAGTTGATGGCTGATGCGATGAAGCGTGCTGACTCAGCAGAACCAGCCAAGTACTTGCCCGAGTTGGCGAAAACGTCTGGCTACCAAGGCGTGACCGGCACCATCTCTTTCGACGAGAAGGGCGACATCAAGAACGGCGCATTGACACTGATGACATACCGCGGCGGTCAGCGTACCACCCTGGCAGTTATTCGTTAATCAACGTTTAGACGTCTGGTCAAAGGCCACCTTCGGGTGGCCTTTTTTATGCCCCCGCGAATGTGAGGGACTGGTGCGGCCTCAGGTGATTATTGGCGATCGGTATTAAAATACGCGATTCGCAGCGATACCGCCGCGTTGCAACTTGGTCGCCCTATGAACATGCCTGTCGACGTTTCGCAATTCGAGCGACTCGCGAAACCCATCACCAGCTATCGTCCCTATTGGGCCATCCGATTTGGCACGGCTAAGTTCCTGCCAACGTCGCGTGCGGAAATGGCTGCCTTGGGCTGGGACAGCTGCGACATCATCATCGTGACCGGTGACGCATACGTTGACCACCCCAGTTTTGGCATGGCCGTTATTGGTCGCACGTTGGAGGCGCAGGGGTTCAGGGTCGGCATCATCGACCAGCCCGATTGGCAAAGCGCCGATCCCTTCCGCGCGCTCGGTAAGCCGAACCTCTTTTTCGGCGTGACCGCGGGCAACATGGACTCCATGATCAACCGTTACACGGCGGATCGAAAAATTCGCTCCGACGATGCCTACACCGCGGGCGGGCAAGGCGGGTCGCGTCCAGACCGCGCAGCACTTGTTTACTCGCAGCGATGCCGTGAGGCGTACAAAGACGTGCCCATTGTCGTCGGCGGCATTGAGGGTTCGTTGCGCCGGATCGCGCACTACGATTACTGGCAAGACAAAGTTCGCCGATCCTTGGTTGTTGACGCAAAGTGTGACCTCCTGTTGTACGGTAATGCCGAGCGAGCCATCATCGAAATCGCCCACCGCCTCGGCAAGGGGGAGGCCATTCAGGACATGACGGACATCCGAGGAACCGCATTTGTCCGACGCGAAACGCCGCCGGGGTGGTTTGAGATCGACTCGACTGAGGTCGACCAACCTGGGCGTGTCGACAGTCACATCAACCCGTATCTGATGATCTCGGAGCAGGCTGCGTTGCAGGGCGGGAGTTGTGCGCGAGATGATGAGGCACAGGCGGTTGCTGGTGCGCAGAACGCTGCCGTTAAGCCACTTGTTTTTGTTCCGAGGGCGGCGCCAACTGGCAAGGTCCAGGCGCCTCCGCGTGATAAGTCAGTGATTCGCTTGCCGTCATACGAGCAAGTTAAGCGCGATGCCGTGCTGTACGCACATGCCAACCGGGTGTTGCATCTCGAGACGAATCCGGGGAACGCGCGTGCGCTCGTCCAAGCACACGGCGAAGGCCCGACAGCGCGTGATGTCTGGGTGACGCCACCACCGATTCCATTGACGACCGCTGAGATGGATCATGTCTTTGACTTGCCTTACGCAAGAAGCCCGCACCCAAAATACGCGGACAAGATGGGTGGTCACGATGGGGAGACGAAAATCCCCGCGTGGGAGATGATTCGGTTCTCCATCAACATCATGCGCGGTTGTTTCGGCGGTTGTACGTTTTGCTCGATTACCGAGCACGAAGGTCGCGTGATTCAAAGCCGCTCAGAGGACTCCATTATCAAAGAGGTGGAAGCCATCCGTGATCAAGTGGCAGGCTTCACAGGTGTCATTTCTGACCTTGGCGGGCCGACAGCCAATATGTATCGGATTGGCTGTAAGTCACCCGAGATTGAGGCAGCTTGTCGGAAACCGAGCTGTGTTTACCCGGGTATTTGCCCGAACCTCAATACCAATCACGACCCGCTAATCAAGTTGTACCGCCGCGCACGTGCACTGCGCGGGGTCAAAAAGATTTTGATCGGCTCCGGGTTGCGTTACGACTTGGCAGTCGAAAGCCCCGAATATGTCAAAGAACTCGTGACTCATCACGTGGGGGGCTACCTGAAGATCGCCCCTGAGCACACGGAGGGTGAGCCGCTATCGAAGATGATGAAGCCGGGTATTGGCACTTACGACCGCTTCAAGCGGATGTTCGACAAATACAGCTTAGAGGCTGGAAAGAAGCAATACCTGATTCCCTATTTCATCGCTGCTCATCCGGGTACGCGCGATGAAGACATGATGAATCTCGCGCTCTGGTTGAAACGGAATGGCTTTCGCGCTGATCAGGTTCAGACGTTCTACCCCAGCCCCATGGCAACGGCGACGGCCATGTACCACTCGGGAAAAAATCCACTTCGCAAAGTGGGTCGTGAAAGCGAGACCGTTGATGTTGTGCGCGGCGAGAAGCGTCGGCGACTGCACAAAGCGTTCCTTCGATATCACGATCCCAATAACTGGCCATTGTTGCGAGAAGCCCTCAAAGCGATGGGGCGCGCCGACCTCATTGGTAACGGCAAGGTGCACTTGATACCGAGCTATCAGCCACTGAATACGGGCAGCTACGTCAGTCCGCGCCGAAAGAACAGCACGCCGAAAGCGGACGTTGTACGGGGCGGCCGCCCGGTGAAAGGCCAACTGCTGACCCAACACACGGGCTTACCGCCACGCGCGGGCCTAGCGGCGAAGAAGGCACAGCGCAAGGTCAAATAGGCGGCAGGGCGCGAACAATCGCCCGCTTGTCAAGCGGTCATGCAGTGGATGGGAAGGTCGTTTTGATGCGCCAGTGCGCGCAAGGCTTCGCTGGTTTGTTCTGCGAAATAGCGCGTTAACCGGACGCGGGTGTCATCCGCAAACCAGTCCACTTGTTTCGCAGACACTGCCGTCGCGAGACCTGTTGCGACCAACAGGCCCGTTGCAAAATGGGGTTCGAGCGCGGCGACGGCGACTCGGCCGTCTTTGCAGGCATAAATTCGGTACCCCGCATGCGCACCGCCGACGATCCCCGTTGGCTGCGTCAACCCCCATGTTCGGGGGTGGCTCAAGAACGCGGCTGACTCCGCCAGCGTCACCACTTGGCGCACGCCGCAGCCTGTCTGCATCCTGCGCAGCGTGACGGCAAGGGCTGCTTCAGTGGCGGCGAGTGCCCCTGCCATGTCAGCAAACAGGCTGGGTGGTAGCGCCTCGGCGGTTACCAAACCAGTCGCGGCCATGTACGTGAGGTCGTGGCCGGCGATTTCAGCGGCAGTACCCGGTGCCCCGACGATCGCAACGTGGCTCAAGTGAGGGTGTTGACGCTGCAAGGTCTGCCAGGACAACCCCAGTTTTTTGAGGGCGCTTGGGCGAAAGGAGGTGATCAAAATATCGGTCGCCGCCAGCAACGCGTTCAAGCGCTCTTGGCCCTTGGGTGCCTTCAGGTCCTCCGTCAGCACCTTGATGCCTTTGTGCATCTGGCGGTAAGCCGATGCACAGTAATGCGCCATCGGATCCCCACTGGGTGGCTCCAATTTGATACAAGTGGCACCCATGGCTTTGAGACGCCATACAGCCGCTGGGCCGGGCAGGTTGAGTGCAAGGCTCAGGACACGCACGCCCTCTAGGGTGCGCGCGTTGGGTGCGGACATGGCCATAAGCAGCTTTCTTTAAAGCGGCAGGCCAACGTAGTTTTCGGCCAATGCCGTGCTGGCTGCCTTCGAGTTGACAAGATAGTCTAGCTCGGCTTCCTGAACTTTTTGATTAAACGCGCCCTCAGCGGGGAATTGATGCATGAGACTGGTGAACCACCATGAGAACCGTTCCGCTTTCCACACGCGCGCCAGTGCCTGCGCGGAATAGCCATCGATGCCGTGCTCGTCGTGCCCTTGAAAGTATTGCTCGAAGGCTTTGGCCAAGTAACGGACGTCTGAGGCCGCGAGGTTGAGCCCCTTGGCGCCGGTCGGGGGCACGATGTGAGCGGCATCGCCTGCCAAAAACAAACTGCCGAACCGCATGGGTTCCGTCACAAAACTGCGAAGAGGCGCAATGCTCTTTTCGATTGACGGTCCCGTGACCAACTGTTCCGCCGCTTCGGGGTCGAGGCGTCGACGAAGTTCATCCCAAAAGGCCTCATCTGTCCATTGGTCAACGCGATCGGTCAAGGGACACTGGACGTAGTAACGGCTGCGCGTCATGCTCCGCATCGAGCACAGCGCAAATCCACGGTTCGTGTTTGCGTAGATGAGCTCATGTGCGACAGGCGGGACGTCGGCCAAGACGCCCAGCCAACCGAACGGATATACCTTCTCAAAGGTTTGTAATTTTTCGGAGGGGATACTTGCTCGGCAAACCCCATGAAAGCCGTCGCAACCCGCGATGAATCTTGCCGTCAACGTCTGTTGTTGGCCATTGCTGGTGTAACTGACAGTGGGTGATTGGCTATCAAAGTCAGCGATCTCGACGTTGTTCGCCTCGTATACGGTGCGCAGTCCTGCGCTTTGGCGCGCCTGCATGAGGTCTTTGGTCACCTCAGTTTGGCCATACACCATGACCCGTTTACCGTTGGTGAGTGCTTGCAGGTCGATCCGATGGCGCTGACCCTTAAAGAGCAAATCGAAGCCGTCGTGTGGCAGTCCCTCGGCGTGCATGCGGGCATCAACACCGACCGCTGTTAATGCATCCACAGTACCTTGCTCGAGAACACCGGCGCGAATTCGGCCCAACACATAGTCGGCGCTCTGGCGCTCGATGATGACGTTGTCGATGCCCGCTTTGTACAGCAACTGGCCCAGAAGCAGGCCTGAAGGCCCCGCCCCGATGATTGCAACTTGGGTTTGCATAAGGGTTCCTTGGATAAATGGATCCTAAATGTAGAACTTCCAAGCTGGTTTGGGCATCGCTCCATCCCATTTTTGCGCGATAATCGCCTTTATGTGCGACTATCGCGCAAAATTTACGTCTCGATACCTTTTAGGCAAACCAACGCCATGGCCGACAACGCTCCAATAACCAACACTGGACTGACACCAAACAGCATCGCGCCTCAAGACTACATCGCGGGTTTGGCTAAAGGTCTGCAGTTGCTTCAAGCGTTTGATCATGCACATCAGCGGCTGAATGCCACGCAGGCGGCAAGCCGCACGGGGCTGACGAGGGCAGCGGCCCGTCGCTATTTGTTGACGTTGCAATCGTTGGGCTATCTTGAAGCGGATGGCCGTCAATTCTGGCTCACGCCGAAGGTCATGCAATTCAGCGGCAATTACCTTGCCTCTGCGCAGTTGCCCCGCGTTGTCCAACCCTATCTCGATAAGTTGGCGGCACATACCGGTGGCGCCTTTTCAGTTGTCGTGGCGGATGGCGGGGAGGTCGTCATCGTGGCACGAAGTCGGTCTCCATTGATCGGTGCGGAGCCGGTGGCGCAGGTCCGCCAGACGATGACCATGGCGCAGGGTCTCCATTTAGGCGCGCGTCTCCCGATGCATGCCACGTCGACGGGGCAGATCCTGTTGGCTCAGTTTTCAGTCGATGTGATCGACGCATGGCTAGCAACCAACCCATTGACTCGTCTGACGCCGCGCACGATCACATCGGCAGACGCGCTGCGCGCGCGCCTGGCGATGGTCCGTTCCCAACACTGGATCCATGCCGCTGACGAGCATGAGTGGGGTGTGCAGGCGATTGCCGTCCCCCTGCAGCGCGCGGACGGTCAGGTCGTGGCTGCGCTCAATGTTGTTTTACCAAGCGACATCAGCCGCGCTGCACCTGATCAATCTGTCGCACAGCGTTGGTTGCTTTGGTTGCACGAGACGGCCGCACAGTTGCGGACAATTTTGTAGCTACTGCGCCCGTTAACTTATTTGAGTCGAACAGCGCAACGGCTCTAAAAATCGGCGTTTTAGTGGCTACAATACAAAGCTGTCGGAGCGTAGCGCAGTCTGGTAGCGCATCTGGTTTGGGACCAGAGGGTCGTAGGTTCGAATCCTATCGCTCCGACCACTCGATTTCAAAAAATGCCCCGCTATCGGGGCTTTTTTGTTTTTGGTCTAATCACAAGGCCGATTGACACATCTGCCCGTAGCTCAGTTGGATAGAGCAACGGCCTTCTAAGCCGTGGGTCGGGGGTTCGATTCCCTCCGGGCAGGCCACGAACAGGGAACCACATGCCGCGCATCGCGTTGATCCATGCACTCGCTCATTCCGTTGAGCCAATCAATCACGCATTCGAAACCGCTTGGCCTGAGGTCATCCGCATGAATCTGCTGGACGACAGCCTCTCTGCAGATCTCGCTCGCAGTGATGCGGGTCTTGACACGGTCATGACACAGCGTTTCATCGACCTCACGGATTACGCCGTGCGAACGGGGGCTGATGGGGTGTTATTCACGTGTTCCGCCTTTGGCTCCTGCATCGAAACAGCGGCTAAACATCACCCCTCAATACCTGTTTTGAAGCCCAACGAGGCGATGATCGAAGAGGCCAACCATTGGCGATCGGACTCAAATAAAGCGGATCCCATCGTGGGTTTGATTGCGTCATTTGCGCCCACGCTCAGTAGCATGCCGCCCGAGTTTGGCCCCGATTGCAAACTTGAAACGGAGCTAACCGAGGCGGCCATGGTCGCGCTGAATAACGGCGATGGTGCTGAACACGATGCACTGGTCCTGGCAGCGGCTAAGCGCCTGGCTGAGCGGGGTTGTGGCCTGATTGCATTGGCTCAGTTCAGCATGGCGAGGGCGGCACCGTTGGTGCGGTCGCGGCTCGGCCTGCCCGTACTGACAACACCTGAAAGCGCTGTTACGAAGCTTCGTCGTTTGCTGGCGTCGTAAGGCGGGCTTCCATCGCTGCTGTTACGTCGGCAGGTAAAGCGTCGCCCGAGACCATCAGTGACACCTGCTTCCGTGCAACCGCTCGGTAAAGGGCGGACTCAATCCCCGCGTGTGCAAACGCTCGCAAGTGTGCATCGATGACATCCAAGTCACCGCGTGCCACGGGGCCAGCGACCGCACCGCTGAGGTGCCCCGTGCGCCCTGTGGCACCAAAAGTCTCAAGACTTGTTTGTGCCAGAGGCATCAGTGCGGTGAGCGCTTCTGCCGTTGGAATCCCCGCACGGCGCCAGAGTTCGCACGCCTCGGCCATGACCGATACCAACGCACTCGCGGCGAACCCAGCGCCCGCGTGATAAAGCGCTCGCTGTCCGGATTGAATGTGAAGCGGCCGCATGCCGAGCCGCTCAGCGAGTGCCACAGCGGTCTCTTTTAAAGCGGACGCAGCGGCGGAGATCGAGGGCGAATTGGGCGACGCTGCCACTTCAATACCCACACTCGCATTTCTGAGATGCTTCACGGCGACGGCGGGTTGTGAAAAGATCTGGATGGGGTGGAAGCCCACGCATCCCGCGCCTGCGCGCTGTGCCGACGCCATGGCCGACAATTCTGTTGCACCGCTGCAGTGGACAGCAACGTGGTGAGGCGCCCATGCCAAGGTCTCTGACACAGATCGGATCTGACCATCCGGCACTGTCAGCCAAATCCAATCTGCCTCAGACATTGCCTCGGCCGCGCTCAACGCAGGGATGCCCTCCAGCATCGAATCTGCTGCTTCGAGGCGACCGCCGCGACCCACCGTTCCCACAACGTGAATACCGGCTTGCCGGAAGGCAAAAGCGAGGCTGCGGCCGACGCGACCTGGTCCGACAAAAGCGACTTTGGGGGCGGTTTGTGGCACGCCGGGAGCCGTCAACGCTTCTTGTATTGCTCGTTGCCAAACAGTGCCGCGCGTGCCTTTGGGTCGACCAAAGGCTTGCGACGATCGGCCAGAACGGCCACCCCGCGTTTCACAGCAGGGCGTTCAGAGATGCGATCAAACCAGTCTTTGAGAGCGGGGAAATCGGCCCAATCAATGCCTTGGTTTTGCCAGCTGCGAAGCCAAGGAAAGGTGGCAATGTCGGCAATGGTGTACTGCTTGCCAGACAGGTAGGGCTGCTGGCTCACCTGCTTATCGAGCACGCCGTAAATGCGCTTCGCCTCGTTGGTGTAACGGTCGTAAGCGTATTGAATTTTCTCAGGTGCATAAATGCGGAAATGGTGCGCCTGCCCCAGCATCGGGCCAACGCCACCCATTTGAAACATCAGCCACTGCAGAGTTTCGAACTTTGCGGTATCACTTTTCGGCATGAAGCGACCAAATTTACTGGCGAGGTAAACCAAAATCGCCCCGGACTCGAACAGTGAAATCGGCTTGCCATTTGGCCCGATGGGGTCAACCATCGCAGGTATTTTGTTGTTGGGGCTGATTTTCAGAAACGATGGCTCAAATTGCGCCCCCGCACCGATATCGACGCCGTGCGCGCGCCAGTCGCGGTCAAGCCGTTGGCCACACTCTTCGAGCATGATGTGCACTTTGTGTCCGTTGGGCGTTGGCCATGAGTAGACGTCGATCATGATGGTTATTCCTGGTAAGGGTTAGCTGCCACGGGTAATGGGCATTTGAAGTTCTTCTGATTTCAGGCTGTGCTTGGCCAACTCAAGTTTGGCGACCGCTACCCGATGGACCTCGTCGGGGCCATCGGCAAGACGGAGTGTACGTTGGTTGGCGTAGGCGTAAGCCAGCGGGAAATCTTCGCACAAACCGCCCGCGCCATGCGCCTGAATCGCCATATCGATGATCTCTAAGGCGATGTTTGGCGCGATCACCTTGATCATCGCAATCTCCGATTTCGCGGCCTTATTGCCAACCGTGTCCATCATGTAGGCGGCTTTCAGGGTGAGCAGACGTGCCTGTTCGATCATGATCCGCGCATTGGCAATGCGTTCGTGCCAGACGCTTTGCGCCGAGAGTGGCTTGCCAAAAGCGACCCGTTGATTGAGTCGTTTACACATCAACTCAAGGGCTCGCTCAGCGATACCGATTGATCGCATGCAGTGATGGATGCGGCCTGGGCCCAATCGACCTTGTGCAATTTCAAAGCCGCGTCCTTCGCCGAGAAGCATGTTGCTTGCAGGCACACGCACGTTCGTGAGCTTGACTTCCATGTGACCATGGGGTGCGTCGTCGTAGCCAAAGACGGTCAGCGGGCGCAACACCTCGATGCCAGGCGTATTACTGGGCACAACGATCATTGACTGCTGTTGGTGCCGAGGTGCCTCGGGGTCGGTCTTACCCATCACAATGTAGACCGCACAACGCGGATCACCTGCACCGGAGCTCCACCATTTGCGGCCGTTCAGAACGTAGTGGTCCCCGTCACGTTCGATGCGGCACTGCACATTGGTTGCGTCAGATGAGGCCACATCGGGCTCTGTCATCAGGAAGGCTGACCGAATGTCGCCGCGCAACAGAGGTTCTAGCCATTCGTCTTTGATGGCTTCGCTCGCATAACGCTCGAGCGTCTCCATGTTGCCGGTGTCTGGCGCATTGCAGTTGAAGACTTCAGCTGCGAACGGAACACGCCCCATGATTTCACAGAGAGGCGCGTACTCGAGGTTGCTCAGACCCTCTGGTGCTCGCTTGGAGTGGGGCAGAAACAGGTTCCATAAACCGGCTGCCCGTGCTTTTGGCTTTAACGCTTCAACCAAGGTGGTTGGGATCCACGCGTTCCCCTTTGCGCGGTTTTCTGCCACCTCTTGGGCGAAACGCGCCTCGTTCGGATAGACATGGGCGTCCATGAAATCCAGCAGGCGCGCACGCAAATCTTGAACTTTGTCTGAGTAATCGAAATTCATGTTGTCTCCCAGTTTGATCGTTTTTATTCGGTATGTCGTGATTTACGGCTTGTAGGTTTGCGCGAATGACCATCCCAATTCAGCGAGTGGGCGAGCGCCAGCAGCTGATTGACGAGCCTGTTCGCTCGACGCGGTACCTGCCTCCACCCGCTTGGCAATGCCTTGCAAAATTGCCGCCATTCGGAACAGGTTGTAGGCCATGTAGAAGGGCCAATCCGCGGCCAACTGAGCGGGCGTAATGAATCCGGTGGCGGAACAGTACCTCGCAATGTATTCTGACTCGGTCGGAATGCCGAGTGCGACCAGATCGAGACCACCGATGCCACGGAACGCGCCGGGTGCGATGTGCCACGACATACAGTGATAGCTGAAGTCTGCCAGCGGGTGACCAATGGTGGATAGTTCCCAATCAAGGATCGCCAAAACCTCGTTTTTGGCTGGCTGAAAAATCAGGTTATCCAATCTGAAGTCGCCGTGCACGATGCTTACGAGTGTCGGATCGAGCGCGGTTGCCGGTAAGTTGGCAGGGAGCCACGCCATGAGCGCGTCCATGGCAGGAATCTCCGCCGTGATCGACGCGAGGTACTGCTGGCGCCAGCGGTTTATCTGGCGCTCAAAGTAGTTGCCGGGCCTGCCAAAGTCTTGTAAGCCGATGCGGTTGATGTCAACGCAGTGCAGTTTGCACAGGGCATCGTGCATCGCCCAGTAGATCGCCTGTCGGTCTGGCGGTGCCATGTCGGGGAGTGCTTGGTTCCAAAATACCCGCCCGTCTTCAAACGCCATCACGTAAAACGCGCGTCCAATGACACCTTCGTCTTCGCAAAGCACATGCATGCGCGGCACGGGCACATTGGTTTGTGCGAGGCCCTTCATGACGCGGAATTCACGCTCGATCGCATGCGCAGAGGGCAGTAATTTCGCGACTGGCCCGGGCTTAGTACGCAGCACGTAGGCGCCGCTCGCTGCCGTGATTTTGTAAGTTGGATTCGACTGTCCGCCAGAAAACTTCTCGATCTGTGCGGGTCCTTTAAATCCTGTGAGGTGCTGCGTTAACCAAGCTGAAAGGGCGTTGGTGTCGATGGCATGCGCATTTTGGACGTCAGCGCTCATGGTCGATAACCCTCTCTCGCGATATGACGTTTCGAAGTCAATCGTGATCCGCCTCGATGATGGCCATCAACTTGTCGCGGCTCCGAACAATGAGCCCGGCCTGTTCGACCCGAATCACTTCCTCGCGTTCCATGGTTTTCAGTTCTTGGTTCACCCGCTGCCGAGACGCACCGAGCAATTGAGCCAGCTCTTCTTGCGCCAAATGCAAGCCGATGCGAACCTCGCCTGAGTGGGTCAGCGATGGCACCCCGTAGCTGCGTGACAGGTGCAACAACTGTTTGGCCAAACGGGCCCGCAACGGCATCGTGTTGAGGTCTTCCACCAGCCCAAAAAGCTGGCGAATGCGGCGTGCCTGCAACCGCATCAAAGCCTCGTAAAGCTCGACGTGTTGGGCCAGAATTTTGTAAAAATCGGCACGTGCCACACACAGAGTCGTGGAGGGCCCGTGGGCGTACACATCGTGTGTTCGTGAGTCGCCGTCGAACATCGCAACATCCCCAAACCAGATGCCGGGCTCGATGTAGGTGTAGGTGATTTGCTTGCCAGAAATCGACGTTGAGCTGACACGCGCCGCGCCTTTGCACACACCAATCCACTCCATGGGCTGGTCGCCCCGGGCGCAGATCAGATCGCCGTCCTTGTATCGTTTGACGTAAGCGCATCGAAGTATGTCGTGTCGCAGTGATGGAGAGAGGGTTGAAAACCAGCGACCGCTGTTAACGGCCTCACGCTCTTCCATGGTAAGAATGGGTTCGTCGATCATGTGTCTTATCAGTGACTATGGGGGTGGTTTTATCTGGGCGAAGCTTTACTTAAACTGCGGGGCGCGCTTGTTTATGAAGGCGGTGATTCCTTCACCGCCGTTTGGGTGGTGAAGGTTTTTGACGAACTGCTGTTTTTCCAATTCGAGATGTGCATAAAGGGTTTGGTTGCTTGCCTCGTTGACCAGCTCTTTTATGCTAGCCAGGACGTTAGGTGCACGCGCATTCAGATTTTGGGTCAGTTTGAGGGCCGCTTGGAGTGCCTGCTGCGGTGGCGCCGTATGGCTGACGACCCCTAACCGATGTAAGTCCCCTGTAGACATTGGCTGGGCTGCCATCAGCATGTGCATGGCTGTTGCCCTCGGCAGCGACCGCGCCAATGCCCAGCTGCCCCCGCCATCTGGCGACAGCCCGACCCCACTGTAGGCCATCACAAATTTGGCGTTGTCCGCTGCGACAATGAAGTCACAAGCCAGCGCCAGCGACAGGCCCGCGCCGGCTGCCGCACCCTCAACGGCGGCGATAACAGGCTTTGGAAAATTTCGGATCGAGTCAATCCAATTGTGCAATGCGGCAATGCTCTCGGCTTGAACGCTGGGGTCCTTCTGCCGATTCTCGAGCAGGCGATTGAGGTTGCCACCGCCGCAAAAATGAGAACCTTCTCCCGTGATGATCACGGACCGCACTTCAGGATTTGTCTCGGCGGCGTTAAGGGCCTCAACGCCGGCCACGTAGATGTTGGGACCGAGTGCGTTTCTGAAGTCAGGGTTGCTGATGGTGAGCACCATCGTTTGGTCGATTTGCGCCGATAACAAGCGGTCAGCCATGGTTAGATTTCCTCGTGTCGCAAACTCAAACCCAACGCACCGCGGCGACGCAACCAAGGGCTGGGACGGTAGCGAGGGTCGCCGTAAACCGTTTGCAGGTTGAACAGAATTTCCAGCATATTGGTGGGGCCAATGGCATCACCCATCGCCAGCGGACCCAGTGGGTACCCCAGCCCGAGTGTGACGGCAAGGTCAAGGTCTTGGGGCGAGCACACACCCTGCTGGCACATGTCCGAGGCGATGTTGACGATGCTCGCCACTACGCGCTGCGTCACGAAACCACCGCTGTCACGAATCACACTGACTGCCTTGCCATCTTTCGCGAAGAGGGCATGTGCCGCATCTCGAATGTCGGGGCGTGTGGCAGGGTTGGTTGCCAGAACTCGGCGTTTGGTTGCGCTGTCGTTCAACATCATGTCGATGCCGATGACCCGGGTTGCATCATGCTGCTCGACAGCCGCCAACGTGGTGACGTCCATGCCCAGTGGGGCGACCAAGATAAGGGCTTTCTCCGAGGGTGACTGCCCCGTTTCAATGTGGGCCCCTAAATCTTTCAACAGTTGGTAAAGCTCGGGGCGACGGGCTGCTTTAGGCGAGACCCACACTGGGGGGACCTCTGCGACGACTGGGACAGGCGGTTCGGCGGGTACGACGGCCTTGTTGTCCTCATACAGGTAAAAGCCTTCGCCCACTTTGCGACCCACCACGCCGCCAGCCAGACGCTGCGCCGTGATCACGCTGGGTCGGTAGCGGGGCTCCTGATAGTACTGGTTGTAAATTGACTCCATAACGGGATGCGAGACATCCAGTGCGGTGAGGTCGAAGAGTTCAAACGGACCGAGACGGAACCCCATTTGATCTCGCAAAATTCGGTCAGTGGTTGCGAAGTCCGCAACGCGCTCCGACACGATTCGGAGGGCTTCCGTGCCATAGGCGCGGCCCGCATGGTTGACGATAAAGCCGGGTGTATCGGTCGCCGCAACCGCGGTATGCCCCATCGCGGCACCGAAGCGCATCAATTTCTGTGTCACCACCCCATTTGTTTTGAGTCCGGCGATGACTTCAACAACACGCATCAATGGCACGGGGTTGAAAAAATGGTAACCCGCAAACCGCTCTGGCCTTTTGAGAGCCGATGCGATCGCTGTAATCGACAGCGATGATGTGTTTGATACCAGTACGCAGTCGTCAGAAACGACCGCCTCCAGCGACGTAAAAAGCGACTGTTTGATGTCCAGTCGCTCGACGATTGCCTCGACCACGAGGTCGCACTGGGCGAGGGTCGCTAAGTCTTTTGCGACCGTCAATCGGGCCTTGCATTCAGCAACCGCATTCGCTGACAACTTGCCTTTTTCGAGCAACTTATCCCACTGCGAAAACAGCTGCCCCTTTGCCGCTTCACATGCATCGGGGTTGGTGTCATAAAGCAAAACAGCGGCGCCGGCTTGGCTCGCGATCTGGGCAATCCCTCGACCCATCGCTCCTGCGCCGATGACAGCAACACGTTGAAAATCGGGCGTGACGGCTTCGGGGGCTGACATGGTGAAACGGCTCATGTTTAGCGGCGGACTTGAAGCGCGCCCGGATTAATGATGTTTGAGGGGATACCTCTGATGAAATTTTGCACGTTGTCGAACGCCATGCCGAAATCTTGCTCGTAGGTCTCGATTTCGACCGCGCCGATGTGGGGTGTGCAAATGCAATTTTCGAGGCGAAGCAGTGCCTGTCCCTGCATCATGGGCTCAATTTCAAACACATCGACCGCTGCCAAGCCGGGGCGACCGCGATTGAGCGCGCTCACCAGTGCTTCCGGGGCCAGAAGACTGGCGTGTGAGGTGTTGATGAAGGTGGCCGTTGGCTTCATGCGTGATAAGTCGCCAAACGTGATGCTGTGCTTGTTTTCAGCGCTTAACCGAAGGTGGATGCTCAGGTAGTCACTGGCCTCAAATAGATGGTTCTGGCTCATCGCGATCTCATAGCCTTCTTGGGCTGCGCGGGCCTGGCTTGCGGGGCTTCCCCAAACGAGGATGTGCATACCGAAGGCGCGGCCATACCCTGCCACGATTTGGCCGACGCGGCCGTAACTCCAGATGCCTAAAGTTTTCCCCCGCAACAGTGAGCCGAGCGCGAAGTTTGGCGGCATGGCTGCTGCTTTCAGGCCAGACTGCTGCCAAGCGCCGTGCTTCAAGCTGGCGACGTATTGGGGGATTCGTCTGGCCGCAGCCATCAGAAGGGCCCACGTGTATTCCGCCGTCGCGTTTGGGTTGTAGGTGCCGGCAGCGACAGCGATACCGCGTTCTGTGCAGGCGGGAATGTCGACGTGCTCTGTCTGCGTTCCTGTCAGGACGACGAGTTTCAGTTTAGGCAGTTTTTCAATAAGCTGTCGCGTCAGTGCGGTGCGTTCTTTGATGAGGACAACCACTTCGGCGTCCCGCAAACGAACGGCCAGTTGACCGACGCCTTTGATGTTGTTTGTGTAGATTTGGGTTTTGTAGCTTGCGATCTTGCTGGCGCAATCGAGCTTTCGGATGGCGTCTTGGAAGTCATCAAGAATCACAATATTCATAGGCGATATTGTGCCCCGACAAAGCGGCACTCATCCCCGTGGGGTTGAAAAAAGTGCGCTTAGGCACAGGCTTCGCGGGCAACCATTTGGTCTAATGCGGCGCAGACGTCGGCCATCCGTCCTGCGATAACCATCCGACCCGCATCGCTTCGGTTCGCGGCGTCAAAGCGGCTGATGCGAACCACTCCGCCCAGTGCGTTTTGGCCACAAGGGGCTGCGATAGGCATACGGTTTTCGCGGCGGGTGTTTGGAAATGGGATGATGTTGGTGCTCATGGGGCGCTCCGGCTTAGTTCAAAACGGTGTTGCGAATCAGTCCAACGGCAAGTCCCTCGATATCGAAGGGTTCATCGGGTTGAACAACGATCGTTGAGAAGTCTGGGTTTTCGGCACGCAATTCGATGTGAGATGCGCTCTTCCAAAACCGCTTGACTGTGACGTCCTCGCCCAACCGCGCGACGATGATTTGCCCGTTTCGTGCCTCTCGGGTTGTTTGAACGGCGAGCAAATCCCCATCGAGAATGCCCGCATCACGCATGGACATCCCGCGCACCTTGAGCAGGTAGTCGGGGCGTCGCTGAAACAGGCTGGGTTCGAGGTGATAGGACTGCTCAACGTGCGCTGCTGCCAGAATTGGCGAACCTGCCGCAACGCGACCGATCAGCGGCAGCAATAATTGGTTGAGGCCAGCGATTGGAAGCATCATCTGGCGATCAGGATCGTCGTTCAGGTCACGAAGCGCCTCGCCTCGGAGGCGGATGCCCCGCGACGTACCGCTGACCAGTTCGATGACGCCTTTGCGAGACAATGCTTGCAGGTGCTCTTCGGCCGCATTGGCAGAACGGAATCCGAGTTCCGTTGCGATTTCAGCGCGGGTTGGTGGTGCGCCAGTTTGGGCGATCGCGCGTTGAATCAGTTTCAAAACCTGCTGCTGACGTTCGGTTAACTTTGACATGGTGGTTTACTCCGTTTGAACGAACGGTTGTTTTTAAAGTAAAACAACTGTTTTTCTATACAGGGGTGTATTTTTAAACAGGAATTTTGAAAATGCAAGCGTTTTTTGAGGGAAGCCGAAAGGCTGTTGTTGTCCTTGGCATGGGGGGAACAATTGCGGGCGAGGCGCCCACGTCAAGCGAGACCCTCGCTTACACCGCAGGCGCCCGAACGGTTGACCAATTGCTCAACGATTTGCCGGCGACCCTGCGCGCGTCTGTGCGTGCCGCCGACATCGCTGTGACATCAGAACGCGTTGCTCAAATCGACAGCAAGGACATCATGTGGCACGACTGGTGGGCATTGGCCAAGGCGACCTACGCTTGGCTTAATCGCCCAGATTGCACAGGCGTTGTGATCACCCATGGGACCGACACCCTGGAGGAGACCGCTTGGTTTTTGAGCCAGGTGTTGGGTACTGTCGCGCGGGAAAAGCCCGTTGTATTGACCTGTGCGATGCGTCCCGCGACCGCGGCGCAGCCCGATGGACCACAAAACTTGGCAGATGCCCTCATCGTGGCCGGGGACGGCAGGCTGACTGGCGTTGTCGTTTGTGTGGCTGGTTCCGTTTTCTCGGCGCAGTCGGTCCAAAAGGTGCACCCGACGCGACTCAGCGCCTTCGATGCCGCGGATGATGAAGCCGTCGCGACCATTCGTGATGGCGTGATTCGGTTGAGCGGTGTTAGCCTCGCGTTGAGCGGCACTGCCGATGACCGTTTCACGGGCCACTTGGCGGCTGCTGCACCAGTCCCCCTTCAGCCTTGGGTTGAGTGTGTCGTGCACACGGGCGCGGCATCCCCGCGTCTGTTGCCCCTGTTTGCTGCGGCAGGGGTGGACGGCCTGGTGGTTATGGCAACAGGAAATGGAACCATCAACGACACGTGGTTGGCTCAGTTGGAAACGCTGACAGCGGGTGGCCTGGCCGTCCGCTGTGCGACGCGTTGCGGCCAAGGTCATTTGACGGGCAACAAAAAAGGCCAAACCTTTTCAGGGTTGGCCTTTTATCCGGGTCTGAACGCGGTGAAGAGCCGCGTTCAGCTGTGTCTGGATTTACTGTAGTGCGCCGAGCGCGCGTGCCGTGATTTCTTCGACCGTGCCCATGCCACTGATCGCGCGGTAAGCAGGCGCAACGCCGGGCTCCGCTTTCGCCCAGGTTTCGTAGTAATTGACGAGTGGCCGTGTTTGCTGGCTGTAGACGTCGAGGCGCGTACGAACCGTCTCCTCCTTGTCGTCATCTCGCTGGATCAACGGTTCGCCCGTCACGTCATCGATGCCGTCGACCTTGGGTGGGTTGAACTTCACGTGGTACGTCCGGCCGCTGGCAACGTGCGCCCGACGACCGCTCATGCGCTCAATGATGGCATCGAACGGCACGTCGATTTCGAGCACGTAATCGAGTTTGACGCCAGCTTCCTTCATCGCCTCCGCCTGGGGGATCGTGCGCGGAAATCCATCGAATAAAAAGCCTTTTGCGCAGTCCGCCTGCTGAATCCGTTCTTTTACGAGCCCAATGATGATGTCGTCGCTGACCAGACCACCGGCATCCATCACTTGTTTTGCCGCCACGCCAAGCGGTGTTCCTGCTTTGACAGCGGCACGCAACATATCGCCCGTTGAAATTTGCGGGATACCAAATTTTTCACAAATAAAAGTGGCCTGTGTGCCTTTTCCAGCACCCGGTGCGCCGAGCAGAATAAGTCTCATGGTGTTCTTTCAAAAATAGCTTGGGCTGTACGGACGGTTACCACAGCGCCCCAAATCGGGAAACGAGCATAGCATGGCAACCCTCTCAGCGACTTACAACGGGCTTTCGCCGGATGTCCACAGGGCTCTGACGCGTTCGAGGTCCTCGGGCGTGTCAACACCGGGCATGGGGGCATGGTCCGACACGACGACTGCGATGCGATGGCCATGCCACATCACGCGCAGTTGTTCAAGGGCTTCCGTTTGCTCGGTTGGGGCTTGTTGTAGCGTTGGAAACCGCTTCAAAAAACCGACCCGATAGGCATAGATGCCCACATGGCGAAGCGGGCGCGGTTCGGGTAGGGCTGTCAAGTCGAGTGTCGCCCGAACCGCTGCGTTTGTTGAGGTGTCTCTTGTTGTTAGCCCCTCTCTTGGCCAAGGGATGGGGGCTCGGCTGAAGTAATGCGCCAGGCCATTGGCGTCCAAGACGACCTTGACCACGTTGGGGTTGAGAAAGTCGTTCGCAGTGCTGATCGGATGTGCGACAGTCGACATCACGCAGTCGGGGCGCGCAGCCAAGGCAGATGCGACGTCATTGATGATCTTCGGATCAATCAGTGGCTCATCCCCTTGCACGTTCACGACGATGGTGTCGTCATCAAGCGCCAACAAATGGCAGGCCTCTGCCAAACGATCACTGCCACTGGGGTGGTCATTTCTTGTGAGCAGGGCGGTGTAGCCCGCCTCCGCACAGACTTTCACAATCTGCGCGTCGTCGGCCGCTACCGCGATTCGGGTCGCTTGGCTGCGGGCCGCACGTTCAGCGACGCGCACGATCATGGGACGTCCGCAGATATCCGCCAGTGGCTTGTTGGGCAAGCGCTGCGACGCCAGGCGCGCGGGTATCAGCACGACGAAATCGGTCATGGCTTGTGGTCTCAGACGCCAGGCGCGCTGGCGTTTCCTGCGGCCAAGGCGTCAACCTCTGCATCTGTCAGTGGGCGGGCCTCGACCTCAAGCATGACGGGGATGCCATCGCGGATCGGGTAGGCCAATCGCGCGCTTTTTGAGATTAACTCCTGTCGTGCCTTGTCGAGGCGCAACGGGCCCTTCGTAACCGGGCAGACCAACATTTCAAGTAGTTTTGTGTCCATGCGGTAATGATAATTCGCTTCGGGTCGATTGGGGCGGGAGCGCGGCGTCGAGGGCCTCCCAGAATTCGGGATTGAGAGACAGTGTCAGCGGGGCGATCCAGCAGCGTTTGGGGTCAACGCTTGGGTTGGCAAGCAGTTTCACGGCATCCTTGGCCGTGCAAATGACGGTTCCGGCGCTCACGGAGGAGAGGTCCATCCGGTCAAGCGCTGCGTGGTCTGGCCAGACATGGACCCCGTTGATGTGAAAGCCGTCTTGCTGACCCCTCTCTCGTAACATATCGATAAGCACCGTTGGTTTTGCGATCGCCGTCACAACCTGCACAGCGCCGGTCAACCGCGATTGCTGTTCGCCATCGAGGCGATGAAACAGGTCGGCGAGCGACCGCTCACAGTTAAAGAAGGGCGTGTTCTCACTCGGTGGCGTCGGTATCGCCGCAGCGCGCCCGTTCTGGCTGTTGATGACACCGATGACCGGCTGGCGTCGCGGTCTCAAATCCCAGGGCTCGCGAAGTAACCCAGCGGGCAACAAGTGGCCATTGCCGATACCACGCTCATCGAACACCACAATTTCGACAGTGCGCGGGAGGCGCAGGTGCTGCAGACCGTCGTCGCTTACCAAAATGTCGATATGTGGGTGTTTCGATAAAGCGGTTTTTGCAGCAAGGACCCGATCCGGGTGCACCACGACGGGCACCCCTGTTTCATTGTGCAGCCACTTCGGCTCATCGCCGCACGCACCAACAGGTGTTTGGGGCCCCACATCGAGTGGTTCGGCCGTCTGGGTCAGGTTGCTGCCGTAGCCTCTTGAGAGGATGCCAGGTCGCCAGCCACGGCGACGCAAGTGCGCCACCACGGCTGCAACGATGGGTGTTTTGCCCGTACCGCCCAGGACGACGTTGCCGATCACAACGACGGGCACCGGTAGCGGCTCCTGTTGCGCCAACGTCGCCGAACGGTGGCGAGCAGAGAGCCAGCCGTAAAGCCACGCGAGCGGCAGCATCACGGCCGCCCAGAGGCCGCGGTGTGACATGCCCGACAGAACATGCGATGAGAGCATGCTTTTGAGGCGACAGTTTATGGACAAGGCAAGCCCCGTTAGCGGCCGTTGGCCGGGCGGGTCGAGAAGTGGAGTTGAGTCAGGCCAGCAAGGCCCGCCGCTTCCATGACGGTAACAACCGCCTGGTGCGGCGCCTGCGCGTCGGCATCGATGACAACGCGAACCGTGTCTTGACTGGCTGCCGCGCTCAGCATGGCACGCGCCAATGCCGCGCTGGCACCCGCTTTGAAGCGAATCCCATTGAGTGCCATTTCACCCTCCGCGCTGACGCGAACTTGCAGGGTCGTCAGGGGCTCTTGCGCGACGCTGGCCTTGGCTTGTGGAAGGCTAATGCGCAACCCGTCTCTGGCGACATAAGTGGTGGTCAGCATCAAAAAGATGACCAACACCAATAAGATGTCGATGAAGGGGATGAGGTTAATTTCCGGCGCCAAAGCCGCATCCTCTGTGCTGTGTTCGCGGCCGAAATTCATCCCAGGGACTCTTCAGGCGCCAGACGCAGGAAACGTGAACTTTCAAGCTCGAGGGTCATCTGCAAGCGATTGACCTTAGACTTCAATACGCGCCACAGCAGGAGTGCCGGGATCGCCACAATCAGCCCAAAAGCGGTGTTGTAAAGCGCGATGGCGATGCCACCTGCGAGGGCAGTGGGGTCCGCCCCTGTCCCGGCGGCCTGGGCTGTGAACATATCGATCATGCCGATAACGGTGCCCAACAGTCCCATCAGCGGCGCTGCGGATGCGATAGCGGCTAATGCGCCAAGGTAACGATTGAGCTCGGCCACCTGCTTGCGGCCCTGGTCCGAGACGGCCTCCTGGCGCATGGCGGCAAGCGAGGGGCCGGTGTCCGGGGCTGAGCCCGCCGTGAAAAATGACCCGCCACTGCCCTGATTGCGGCGAGCGCTCAGTGCGGGTGACAGTGCGGCCGCCAGCGTGTAACCCAACGCTGAATCGCCGCACGCTTTTGCTGCGGCCGCTTGGCCGGCTTTGTGCCAAGTCATCAGAACGATATCAACCAATTGCGTCGGGGCAACCTTGCGCGTTCGAAGTGCAAAACTGCGCTCGATAACGATGGCGAGCGCCACGACAGAGGCGATGATGAGTGGCCAAATGGGCCATCCGGCGGCTTGTATGATGGAGGTCACGTCGGTTCTTTTTTGAATCAGTTTGGGTGGTCGGTCGATGATCGATTATCCATATCCCAGTGAAGGTTGTTGCACACAGTTTTTGTGGATAACTTTGTTGATAAGCGCGGTTTGCGTGCCGTTTTAGCTCATTTTTTAGAGAGCTGTTTTAAATTGATTAATTTTTAAGCAATAAAAAGATGTTTTAAATCATTGCGTTATGAGTTTTTATCGATATCTCGAAGGTATTTCGACATCCACACAAGGCTTTGCCTGCGTTGTGGATCGTTTGCCACGATTAAACCCAATTGTTTAAGGTTCTGATGCGGTATGAGGCCTGATTCTTTGAATCGTCCCTGGACTGTCGGCGATCTCGTGGGGGCCGTTGGACAGTCCATCGCTGCCCAATATAACCCCGTTCGCGTCACAGGAGAAATCAGCGGCTTCACCCGCGCTGTTAGTGGGCATTGTTACTTTTCTCTTAAAGATGCGCAGGGGCAACTGCGCTGCGCCATGTTCAAGCGCGCAGCGGACGGCCTCGTTAATTTGCCTAAAAACGGCGACCAGGTTGAGGTGTTCGGGCGTCTCGACGTTTATGTGCCGCGCGGCGACTTGCAACTGGTCGTTGAGACACTCAAGTCTGCCGGGCAGGGCGACCTGTACGAGCGGTTCCTTCAGCTGAAAGCGAAACTACAAGCACAGGGCCTCTTCGAGGCAAGCCGAAAGCGCGCGATACCCAACTACCCGGGTCATGTTGGTGTGGTGACTTCTCTCGGTGCGGCGGCGTTACACGACGTGGTGACCGCCTTGGCGAGGCGAACACCGCACCTTGCCGTGACTGTGTTTCCTGCAGCCGTGCAAGGTGCGCAGGCACCGCTTGCCCTGGTTCAGGCCATTCGTCGGGCGGCCTCAGCCCTTCGGGATGGCCGTTTGTGCGATGTCATTTTGTTGGTGCGTGGGGGGGGCTCCTTGGAAGACTTGTGGGCCTTCAATGACGAGGGGGTTGCCATAGCGATTGCCGACAGCCCGATCCCCGTCATCACGGGCGTCGGACACGAGACTGACTTCACCATTGCGGACTTTGTATCCGACCTCAGGGCACCGACGCCCACAGCAGCGGCCGAGCTGGTCAGCGACAGCACGGCCGAGTTGATGGCCGCGATCCAAAGTTACGGCGACGCGATGGGCGATGCCGTTCGCTCTCAATTGGACCGGGAGGCCCAGCGCTGTGATCGGCTCGCTAACCGTCTGACACGGCCGAGCCAGCGCATCAATTTGCAACAGCAGCGCCTGGCACAGCTGACGAACCGACTCACCAATGCGTTGCAGCGTCAAGTGGTGCAACGCGTGTTTGCATTGCGTCAAAGCCAGCAACGTTGGTTGCGCAGTGCCGGTATGGGCCTATCGGCGCGCCGCCAACGTCTCGAAAATATCGCCTTGCGCTGGGAGGGGGCCAGTCCGAAAGCAGCGCTCGAACGAGGTTACGCGTGGGTTCAGGGGCCAGACGGGCATGCGCTTCAATCCGTCAACGGCGTGACGCCGGGCGAGCCGTTGCGTCTGATCATGCGTGATGGCGAGCTCGGTGTGTCGGTCAGCACCGTTCTCCCCGATTAGTTTTCGGACTTGAACCCATGCCGCCGCGGGGGTATTTTTGCGGCCTACAATGGCGTTTGTCTCTTTTTAACGCTTAGATAACAGGACGCATCATGGAACATACATTGCCAGCCTTGCCTTACGCGATTGACGCTTTGGCACCCCATTACAGCCAAGAAGCCTTTGAGTATCACCACGGCAAGCACCACAACGCCTACGTTGTGAACCTCAACAACCTGCAAAAAGGTACCGAATTTGAAACGATGGATCTCGAATCGATCGTCAAAAAATCAAGCGGTGGCGTCTACAACAACGCAGCCCAAATTTGGAATCACACCTTCTTTTGGAATTGCATGAAGCCTGCGGGTGGTGGTCAACCGACCGGCGCGTTGGCTGCCGCAATCGATGCCAAATATGGCAGCTACGCCGCATTCAAAGAGGCGTTTGTGAAGTCAGCCGTTGGCAACTTCGGCTCTGGCTGGACCTGGTTGGTGAAGAAGGCAGATGGCAGCGTTGATATTGTGAACACAGGCCCTGCTGGCACCCCTCTGACGACGGAAGACAAGGCGCTCTTGACCGTCGACGTGTGGGAGCACGCCTACTACATCGACTACCGCAACGCGCGGCCAAAGTTTGTTGAGACTTTCTTCGACAGCCTCGTAAATTGGTCTTTCGCCGAAGCCAACTTCGCTTGATTTTGCGTGAGCCGCGGCGGCCATTTGGCAACCGCGCTCAGCACCAAAAGGCAACCCTCGGGTTGCCTTTTTCGTTTTTTAGCGCAGTAATCCGCCGATCCGCGCCCCGGTTCCAAAACCGCGTTTTTGGAACCACCCTTGGTTCATCTCCAAAACGAAACGAACGGGTTTTTGCGCACAATGCGTGTCGGTCGACCCAGGTTGCATGTCAGCGATGTTGACGATCGCACCGGTATCGTCAATGAAAGCAGCGCTCAGCGGAATGAGCGTGTTCTTCATCCAAAAACAGAAGCGATCCGGTTGATCGAATACAAACAACATGCCCTCGTTGGTGGGCATCTCCCGTCGATGCATCAGACCGACCGCTCGCTCATCGCCATTGGCGGCGACTTGCGCGACGATGCGGTGCATACCCGCCGTCAGCTCCACGCGTTTGAGGTCAAGTTGTGGCGCGTCAGCGTGCGATACACCATGCAGAGCGGTTGCTGCCAGAAGGCCAAACAAGAGCTGATTCGCAATGGATTTGATTTTTCGGGAGGCGGTCATGGTTGAAAAAAGAACAGCGAAAAGAACAGCGCGGAGTGGCGATTATGGATGGAAACTTATATAAGACTGTCAGCATATCGCAGGGTTTCCAGACTAAAATAATCGATTGAGTCATCGATATCGATACTTTTCATCAGCAACCGCTCTTACCGGAGACCTCCAGCGCTATGTACCAGCATATCAAAGTGCCTGCCAAAGGCGAAAAAATCACGGTCAATGCCGACATGTCATTGACTGTTCCCGACATGCCCATCATTCCCTACATCGAGGGAGATGGCACCGGTATGGACATCACCCCAGTGATGTTGAAAGTGGTTGACGCCGCTGTCGCGAAAGCCTACGGAGGAAAGCGCGAAATCCAGTGGATGGAGGTTTTCGCCGGCGAGAAGTCAACCAATATTTACGGCCCTGATGTGTGGCTGCCTGCAGAAACGCTTGACGCCGTCCGAGACTATGTGGTTTCAATCAAGGGCCCGCTGACAACGCCTGTTGGCGGTGGCATTCGCTCACTGAACGTGGCGCTGCGTCAGGAGCTGGATCTCTACGTTTGCTTGCGTCCCGTGCGTTACTTTGCGGGCGTCCCCAGCCCCTTGAAGGAGCCAGAGAAGACGGACATGGTGATCTTCCGCGAGAACTCCGAGGACATTTACGCCGGCGTCGAGTTCGAGGCAGAGAGCGAGAAAGCCAAACGCCTCATTAAAATTTTGCAAGACGAGTTTGGCGTGACCAAGATTCGCTTCCCCAATACGTCAGGTATCGGTATCAAGCCTGTTTCGCGCGAGGGTACTGAGCGCCTGGTTCGGAAGGCGATCCAGTACGCAATCGACAACGACAAGCCGAATGTGACCATTGTTCACAAAGGCAACATCATGAAGTTCACGGAGGGTGGCTTCCGTGACTGGGCTTACGGTCTTGCGCAGAAAGAGTTCGGCGCTGAGTTGATCGATGGCGGTCCATGGTGCAAATTTAAAAATCCCAAGACAGGCAAAGAAATCATCGTCAAGGACAGCATCGCGGATGCGTTCCTGCAACAGATTTTGCTGCGTCCTGCCGAGTACAGCGTGATCGCGACGTTGAACCTGAACGGTGACTACGTGTCCGACGCGCTGGCTGCTCAGGTCGGCGGTATTGGCATTGCGCCCGGCGCCAACCTGTCAGACTCAATCGCGATGTTTGAAGCGACGCATGGAACCGCACCAAAGTACGCCGGAAAAGATTACGTGAACCCAGGTTCCGAAATTTTGTCTGCCGAAATGATGCTTCGTCACATGGGTTGGGTCGAGGCTGCGGACTTGATCATCGCCTCAATGGGTAAGTCGATCGCCAGCAAGCAGGTGACTTACGACTTCGCCCGCCTGATGGACGGCGCGACGCAAGTTTCCTGTTCAGGTTTCGGTGATGTGATGATTGCCCATATGTAAGCCAGCATCGCTGAAAAAAAAGGCCTCCGATTCAGTTTCGGGGGCTTTTTTTTTGGCGAATCGACCCGATGTAAGTTAGCGTCACTTTTTTGAGACCCCATGATTTTTGTGCTTTGGGTTTGTCGCTACACTGTTAGCGAAGAAGCACGCTTGTTATTGAACCGGACGCACCCAAAAACCTCTCTATGGCCGAACCGAAGAAACCGTTTTTACCCGCGTTCCCTCCGCTCTCGCCGCAGGGCGATGACGCGCTGGTCCTCGACCGTCTGACCGAAAAAGTCAAGCCGCCCCAGATGTACCAAGTGGTGCTTTTGAACGATGACTTCACGCCCATGGAGTTTGTGGTGTTCGTGATCCAGGAGTTTTTCAACAAGCCCCGTGAACAAGCCACTCAAATCATGTTAAAAATTCATCTAGAAGGTAAGGGCATTTGCGGCGTTTTCCCGCGCGATATCGCCCATACCAAGGTCGAGCAAGTGGCGCTCACTGCCAGAGAGTCTGGGCACCCGTTACAGTGTGTTGCAGAGCCCGTCGAATGAATTTCCTCCCATTTAAACTGCCCCAAAGCCAACGTAAGGATCTCAAATGATTGCTCAAGAACTTGAAGTCAGCTTGCACATGGCCTTTGTCGAGGCAAGACAACAGCGCCATGAGTTCATTACCGTCGAGCATCTTTTGCTGGCGCTATTGGATAATCCCAGCGCCTCAGAAGTCCTGAAGGCGTGCTCGGCAAACATCGACGAGCTGCGTAAATCGCTCACCCAATTTATCGGTGATAACACGCCGCAAGTCGCTGGTACGGACGATGTCGATACCCAACCCACTCTCGGTTTCCAGCGTGTGATTCAGCGCGCCATCATGCACGTTCAAAGCACGGGCAGTGGTAAAAAAGAGGTGACCGGTGCCAACGTGTTGGTTGCCATCTTTGGCGAAAAAGACTCGCACGCGGTGTATTACCTCCACCAGCAGGGTGTCACCCGCCTAGACGTCGTCAACTTCATTGCCCATGGCATTCGCAAGGGCGAGCCGCCTGAGGCAAGCAAAGGGGATGCCGATGCCTCGAGTGAGGAGGGTGCTGCAACGCCGGGTGGTGAGCGCAACGAGAAAGCGTCGCCGCTTGACCAGTTCACTGTTAACCTTAATCAGCAGGCCAAGGAAGGCAAAATCGATCCGCTGATTGGCCGTGAGTATGAGGTTGAGCGCACGATCCAGATCCTGTGCCGCCGTCGCAAAAACAACCCCCTTTTGGTCGGTGAAGCGGGTGTCGGTAAGACGGCCATCGCCGAGGGACTGGCCTGGCGCATAACCGAAGGCACCGTGCCCGAGGTGTTGGCCGAGGCCAATGTTTATTCGCTCGATATGGGCGCTTTGCTGGCAGGTACAAAGTACCGTGGGGACTTTGAGCAGCGTCTTAAAGGCGTGCTGAAGGCGTTGAAAGACAAGCCCCATGCGGTCCTCTTTATTGATGAGATTCACACCCTGATCGGTGCAGGTGCGGCTTCCGGCGGCACCATGGATGCCTCTAATTTGCTCAAACCTGCGTTGTCGAGCGGCGCCCTCAAGTGCATCGGTGCGACCACGTTTACCGAGTACCGCGGAATCTTTGAAAAGGATGCGGCGTTGTCCCGTCGTTTCCAAAAGGTCGACGTTGTGGAACCGACCGTAACCGAGACCGTAGATATTCTGAAGGGTTTGAAGTCGCGCTTTGAAGAGCACCACAACGTTAAATACGCCCTCGGTGCGCTTCAAGCAGCCGCCGAGCTGAGCGCGAAGTACATCAACGATCGTCAACTGCCTGACAAGGCCATTGACGTCATCGACGAGGCGGGCGCGGCGCAGCGAATTTTGACCCCGAGCAAGCGCAAGAAGACCATCGGCAAGGCGGATATTGAGGATATCGTCGCAAAAATCGCCCGCATCCCGCCTGCCAACGTATCGAACGACGACAAGGGCAAATTGAAGACGCTTGAACGCGACCTCAAAAGCGTGGTGTTTGGTCAGGACAAGGCGCTTGAGGCGTTGGCTTCCAGTGTCAAGATGGCGCGCGCCGGATTGGGTAAGACGGATAAGCCGATCGGCTCCTTCTTGTTTAGCGGGCCAACGGGCGTCGGAAAGACGGAGGCTGCCAAGCAGCTGGCCTACATCATGGGTATCGATCTCATTCGCTTTGATATGAGTGAGTACATGGAGCGTCACGCGGTAAGTCGCTTGATCGGCGCGCCGCCGGGATATGTGGGCTTTGATCAAGGTGGGTTGCTGACTGAGGCGGTCTCTAAAAAGCCGCATTGTGTTTTGCTGCTCGATGAAATCGAGAAGGCCCACCCCGATGTGTTCAACGTCCTGTTGCAGGTGATGGATCACGGCACGTTGACAGACAACAATGGGCGCAAGGCTGACTTCCGTAACGTGATCATCATCATGACCACAAACGCGGGTGCCGAGACGATGAGCAAGTCCACGATCGGCTTCACCACGGCGCGTCAAACGGGTGACGAAATGGGCGATATCAAGCGTCTCTTCACGCCTGAGTTCCGTAACCGTTTGGATGCGATCGTCAGCTTTAAAGCGCTCGATGAACAAATCATCCTGCGCGTGGTTGACAAGTTCTTGTTGCAACTGGAAACCCAGTTGGGTGAGAAGAAGGTCGATGTCACTTTCACCGATGCCGTGCGCAAATTCTTGGCGAAGAAAGGTTTTGATCCGCTCATGGGGGCACGCCCGATGCAGCGCCTGATTCAAGACATGATTCGCAAAGCGTTGGCGGATGAGCTGCTGTTTGGTCAGTTGACTGATGGCGGTCGTTTAACGGTCGATCTTGACGACAAGGACGAGATTGCACTGGACATCCAGCCCTTGCCTGAGCGGAAGGGGCGCAACAAGGCGGAAGAGGCGGCGGCCTCATAAACCCGTCAGGTCGTCTCGCCAAAAAGCCCGGTTCGCCGGGCTTTTTTGTGTCCGATCTGATTGCGATTTGAGGAAACGCAAAACGTACAATGTGGGCTACGGGTTAAATTCTTATAAAAGAGAGATTTTTATGGCTGGTCACAGTAAATGGGCGAATATTCAGCACCGAAAAGGGCGCCAAGACGAGAAGCGGGGGCGTGTTTGGACCCGAGTGATCCGAGAAATCATGGTTGCAGCGCGCCAGGGTGGTGCCGATTTGGACGCGAATCCGCGCCTTCGTCTGGCCGTTGAAAAGGCAAAGGCGGCCAACATGCCTGCTGACACCATCAAACGCAATATTGACAAGGCGACCGGCAATCTTGAGGGCGTCAGCTACGAGGAAATTCGTTACGAAGGCTACGGGATCGGCGGCGCAGCCATCATCATCGATACCATGACCGATAACAAGGTGCGAACGGTTGCTGAGGTGCGCCACGCCCTGAGTAAACACGGCGGTAACATGGGTACAGAGGGGTCCGTTGCGTTCCAATTCAAGCACTGCGGTCAGTTGATTTTTGCCCCTGGTACCAATGAAGATCAGGTCATGGAAGTCGCGCTTGAGGCGGGCGCTGAGGATGTGATCCGCGATGATGACGGTGCGATTGAGGTCATTTGCGCGCCGGGCGATTTTGAAAGTGTGAAAGCGGCACTGGCTGCCGCTGGGCTGACACCGGAGGTTGCCGAAGTCACGATGCGCGCCGATAACACCATCGAGATCGCGGGGGACGACGCGGCCAAGATGCAAAAACTTCTCGATGCGATTGAGGACTTGGACGACGTGCAAGACGTGTTTCACAACGCGGCATTGGATCTCTCATGAAGGTCTTGGTTGTTGGCGGTGGCGGCCGTGAGCATGCGCTGGCTTGGAAGATGGCGCAGGCCGAGGCGGTTGAACATGTTTTTGTGGCGCCGGGTAACGGCGGAACGGCGCTGGATGCGGCGCTGACGAACGTCCCGATTACCGATGTCCCCGCGCTGGTCGCTTGGGCGGCGGCCAACACGATTGATTTGGTCGTTGTGGGCCCTGAGGCGCCGCTCGCGGCCGGTGCCGTGGATCAATTTCGCGCCGCTGCAATACCTGTTTTTGGTCCCACGCAGGCGGCTGCCCAGCTCGAGAGTTCAAAGGCCTTCTCAAAAGCCTTCATGGCAAGACACGGGATTCCCACGGCGACGTTCGAAACCTTTTCCGATGTCGCGCTGGCCCGCGCTTACATTGCCAAGGTGGGGGCGCCTATCGTTGTCAAAGCGGACGGTTTGGCGGCTGGCAAGGGCGTGGTGGTCGCCATGACGGTGGCTGAGGCCCTGGCGGCCGTGGACGACATGCTGCTGGATAACCGCCTCGGTGTCACCCACAACGCGGATGGCGCGCGGGTGGTGATTGAGGAATTCTTGGTTGGTGAAGAAGCCAGTTTCATTGTGGTTTGTGATGGCAAAACCGTTATCCCACTGGCAACGAGTCAAGATCACAAGCGGCTTGAGACCGGTGACCTGGGCCCCAACACCGGGGGGATGGGAGCTTACTCACCCGCGCCGGTGGTGACGACGGCGATTCATGAGAAAGCCATGCGCGAAATCATCATGCCGACCATCGCAGGAATGGCCAAGGACGGCATTCCTTTCACTGGTTTTCTGTATGCCGGGCTGATGATCACACCGTCGGGTGACGTTAAGACCCTCGAGTTCAATTGCCGGATGGGGGACCCGGAGACGCAGCCCATCATGATGCGTCTCACCAGTTCTTTGGCCGATTTGATGATGGCAGGCGCAACGGGCCAGTTGGATACCGTGACCCTGACTTGGGACGATCGTCCCGCGCTGGGCGTCGTTCTCGCGGCGGAGGGCTATCCCGCTAACCCAAGAAAAGGGGACACCATCCAAGGCATACCTGCGGCTGCGCCGGATGCGGTGGTGTTCCATGCAGGCACATCGCTGACCCCAGAGGGCTTAATTAGCAGTGGTGGTCGTGTGTTGTGCGCCACGGCTTTGGGTTCGGACATCAAGGATGCGCAGCAGCGCGCCTACGCGTTGTTGGCCCCCATTCAGTTGCCTGGTGCCCAATTCCGACGCGATATTGGCGCGCGTGCAACGGGTCAGGTCTAGCGATGTTTGAGCGCCCACATACCATTCGAGCGCGCTTGGCGCGTTGGCTCTTGGAGGCGGCCGGTTGGCGCCTGTTAGATCTGCCGTTACCCGGTCCACGCGGGGTGGTCGTTGCCTACCCGCACACCAGTAATTGGGATTTCATTGTTGGTTTGCTATTTAAAACCGCCATGGGCTGGGATATCCGTTTTTGGGCTAAGGACAGCCTTCTCAAGATCCCGTTGTTTGGTCGTTGGATCGCTTGGGTGGGTGCCGTCCCTGTTAATCGTTCAGGCGCAACGGGTCTTGTGCAAGAGACGGTTGCAGCGATGAATAAGGCCGATCAATTTTGGTTGGCGCTGGCACCAGAGGGTACGCGACGCCACGTCAACGGCTGGCGTATGGGTTTTTTTCATGTTTGGCGTGAGGCCGATGTACCGCTGGGTATTGCCGTGATTGACTACGGAAGAAAACAGGTCGGTATCAAAGCCTACCTGCCCGCAGAAGACGAGACGGAGGCCGAGGCCTTCGCACGGATCGAACGCGCGATGGGTGAAGCCCGCGGCTACCACCCCGCCCAAGCCGCGCCCATAAGACCGTATCAAAAAGCACAACCGCCGCAAAACTAGGAAGCCCCAATGACAGAGAGTATCTCGCCAGACACCGTTCGCGCCTACTTGAAAGATTTGCAGCATCGCATCATTTCGGCGATCGTCGCGATAGATGGGTCACCGGTCACCGTCGATCCTTGGCAAAAACCAGAGGGCGAAAAACTGCAGGGTTCAGGAATCACACAGATTCTTGAGGGCGGGCCTGTTTTTGAGCGTGCGGGGTGTGGATTTTCTGATGTGTCTGGCCCTGGCCTGCCACCGTCTGCAACAGCGCAGCGACCTGAGCTCGTCGGCGCGCCTTTTGAGGCCATGGGTGTTTCCTTGGTGTTTCATCCGCGTAACCCGATGGTTCCAACCGTCCACATGAACGTGCGGATGATTGCCGCCTTTCCAAAAAATGGCAGCGCGCCGGTCTGTTGGTTCGGGGGCGGAATGGATCTGACGCCTTATTACGGTTTTGATGAGGACGCCATTCACTTTCATCGAACATGCGCGGATGCCCTGGCGCCCTTTGGTGATGACAAGTACCCACGCTTTAAAAAGTGGTGTGACGAGTACTTCTATTTGAAGCACCGAGATGAACAGCGCGGGATCGGTGGCGTGTTTTTCGATGATTTTTCCGAGTTGGGACAGCAGCGCAGTTTTGAAATGTTGCAAGCGGTCGGTGATGCATTCCTGAATGCCTATCTACCCATCGTTGAGCGCCGCCGACACATGCCGTACGGTGAACGTGAACGTGCACACCAGTTGAATCGCAGGGGGCGTTACGTTGAGTTCAATCTGGTGTGGGACCGTGGGACGCATTTTGGTCTCCAGTCTGGCGGCCGAACGGAATCCATTTTGTTATCCATGCCACCGCACGCGGCCTGGGGCTACAACGTGGTGCCCGATGAGGGAACGGCTGAGCGTGCATTGCTTACCGATTTTTTAATCAGAAAAGACTGGCTCTGAGGCCAGCGCACGTGTGGATCTGACGCTTCAAAACGTGGGTGTTTTCGGCGGGGGCTTCGATCCCCCCCATAACGCCCACGTGCGGCTCGTGAAGACGGCGATTGCAGCCTTGCGGTTGGATGCTGTTTTCATCGTGCCAACAGGGCAGGCTGGACACAAGTTACCCGCCAAGACACCAGCGGCACATCGGCTGGCGATGACACGATTGGCCTTCCAAGATATACCGTTGGCGATTATTGACGACTGTGAAATCCGCCGAGCTGGCCCCAGCTGGATGGTCGATACGCTCGCGGCGCTTCGTTTTCACCACAGTTCGAAGCCGGCAGATGGCCTGGGCGTGACCAAATGGCACTTGATTCTCGGTGCCGATCAATTAGCGCGCTTTGAAAGCTGGGTTCAATGGCAAAATATAGCCCGTGATTGTGAATTAGCCGTTGCCAGCCGACCGGCAGACCCGGGGGCTGACGTTGGTCAGGCGATTGATCAGAGCACCTGGCTAAAAAAAGGCGTTCGCGTGAACCCGCTGCCATTCGAAAAGCAAGCCTTGAGTTCAAGTGCATTGCGCGGCGCGATCAGATCCGAGGGTTGTCATGTGCGCGATGCGACGTGGCGTGATGCCGTCCCTGCCGATGTGGCAGCCTACATTTGTCAAAACGGGCTCTACCAAACGGCTTGACCGTTGCGGCACGAAGTTTTAAATTTTTATTGGTCACTTATGAAAAAAACCGCTGACGTTATCGCCCTTCAAAGTCTCGTTGTTGACGCCCTAGAGGATGTCAAGGGCAAGGACATCGTGGTGTTCGACACCGAACACCTCTCAGCCCTCTTTGAGCGCGTCATCATCGTGAGCGGAAGCTCCAATCGGCAGACTAAAGCGCTGGCAAGCAGCGTCCGTGACCAATTGCGGGACGCCGGGTATCCGAAGCCCCGCGTCGAGGGTGAAGCCAACGGCGAGTGGATCATCGTTGACTGTGGATCCGCTGTGGTGCACGTGATGCAACCCATCATCCGAGAGTACTATCGCCTCGAAGAAATTTGGGGTGAAAAGCCCGTTCGCATTCGGTTGGCGAAACAGAAGGGCCTCGTCAAGGCATCTGCCGATGCGATGGATGACCAGCCGGCGAAGAAGCCTGCTAAAAAGGCAGCGCCACGCAAGGCGCCTGTGACACAGCAGCCCGTCGCCAAAAAAGCCACAGCGAAGAAGGTTGCAGCCAAGAAGGTCGTGGCTAAGAAGGCACCGGCAAAAAAGACAGTGGCTAAATCGACCGCACCGATGAAGAAAGTCGTTGTCAATGCACCAAAGGTTGCGAAAAAAACGCCAGCGGTGAAGAAGTCGCCAACTGCTAAGAAGACGCCAGCCGCCAAGAAAGCCGCCCCTGTGGCAAAGGCGCCAGCCAAGGCGGTGACAGCCAAAAAAGCGCCGGTAAAAAAGGCAGCTGCTCGCAAGCCGGCAGCCAAAAAATAAGCCTTTGACCTGATCTGCCATGCGCCTTATCTTGATTGCGGTCGGGCAAAAGATGCCCGACTGGGCGCAGTCAGCGTTCGATGATTACGCGAAGCGCTTTCCGCCAGAAATCAAGCTGGACGTTCGGTTGGTCAAAACACAGCCGCGACACTCCAGCGATGTCGCCGGCATCATGGCGGCGGAGCGTCAACGAATTGAGGCGCAAATTCCCAAGGGGGTCCGGCTGGTTGTGTTGGACGAGCGCGGGGACGCCCTGACCACCAAACAACTGGCGCAATCGCTTACCGATTGGCAGATGGGGGGTACCGATATCGCTCTCGTCATTGGTGGTCCCGACGGTCTCGATTCTGGGTTTAAGCAACAAGCGCATCAGCGGATTCGGCTGTCCAGCCTGACTCTGCCACACGCGATGGCGCGTGTACTGCTTGTTGAGCAGCTTTACCGCGCATGGTCAGTCAATGCGAATCACCCGTATCATCGCGAGTGATGCCACCCACCACCCCGTCCATGCCTGCACAAATTTACCTCGCTTCGCAAAGCCCTCGGCGCCGCGAGCTGCTTGCCTTGTGGGGCGTCGAGGCGTCCCTTCTTTTACCAGAGCCATCCGAGGATGCCGAGGCGTTGGAGACCGTGCGTCCAGGCGAGCGGCCGTTGCGCTATGTCAAGCGTGTAACGCAGGCCAAGTTGACGGCTGCGGCGCAGCGATTGGCCCGCTTGGGTCGGCCGAAATTACCGATCCTCTGTGCCGATACGACCGTCGCGTTGGGTGATTTGATCCTCGGTAAACCCGCATCACCCGATGATGCGAAGCGTCTATTGGCGTTGTTGTCAGGGCAAACCCATCGTGTGTTCACGGCGGTGTCTGTTGGCTATTGGGATGGAACGAATCAATGGCTGAGCCGTCAGCTTGTGAGCCAGTCGCAGGTCACCTTTGCGGCGTTATCGGCGACTCAAATCAACGCGTATGTTGACTCACAAGAGCCAATGGGAAAAGCCGGCGCTTACGCTGTACAAGGCCTTGGCGGTCTTTTCATCACAAACATAAAGGGCAGCTATTCGGGCATTATGGGGTTGCCTGCATATGAAACGGGTCAGCTTTTGGTGCAAGCGGGCGTCGCGTTGGCGGTTGCGACATGAACCAAGAAATCCTGATCAATTGGTCACCACAGGAGACGCGTGTGGCTGTCATTGCCTACGGTGCGGTGCAGGATGTTTTCATCGAGCGAACCCTTGAGCGTGGTCTTGTCGGCAACGTGTACATGGGCAAGGTGACCCGCGTCCTACCGGGCATGCAATCGGCCTTTATAGACATCGGTCTCGAGCGAGCGGCTTTTTTACATGTGGCCGATTTGTTACCCAATCTCACGGCGCGCCATCAACGAGAAAGCGGTACCCCTGACGCAGCGGGTGCGGCAGCCCCGCCGATCGAGCGGCAGGTTTACGAGGGCCAATCTATTTTGGTGCAGGTTTTAAAAGACCCGATTGGCAGTAAAGGCGCTCGCTTAACCGCACAAATCAGCATCGCGGGGCGGCTATTGGTCTACCTGCCGCAAGACGATCACATTGGGGTGTCACAAAAAATCCCGTTTGAGTTACGACAGAGCCTTAAAACACGTCTGACTGATCTTCGTGGCTCGGAGAAGGGCGGCTTTATTCTGCGGACCAATGCGGAAGATGCATCAGACGACGAGTTGGCCCAAGATATCGCATACCTGCAAAAAATGTGGCAGGAAATACGAGATCGCAGCAAGCGCATGCCCGCTCCGAGCCTATTACACGGCGAGTTGTCACTGGCACAAAGGGTATTGCGTGATTTGAGTACCCACGAAACAACCCACATTCGGGTCGATGCCAAAGGTCAGTTGGCTGAGCTCAAAGCGTTCGCTGAGACCTTCATGCCGGACACCGCGCAGAAGCTGTCGCTTTACACTGGCGAACGTGTTTTGTTTGACTTGTTCAACGTTGATGCAGAGATTGCGTTGGCATTGCAGCGCCGCGTTCCGCTGCGTTCAGGCGGTTACCTCGTCATCGATCAAACGGAAGCGCTGACCACCATCGACGTCAATACGGGCGGATTTGTGGGTGTCAAAAACTTCGAAGAGACGATCTTTAAGACCAACCTCGAGGCTGCTCAGGCGGCGGCGCGACAACTCCGGCTGCGCAACTTGGGTGGCATCATCATTATCGACTTCATTGATATGGCCCAAGAGAGCCATCGTTCCGCGGTCGTGGCGGAGTTGCAAAAGCACCTGCGGCGTGACAGAACCAAAACCATGGTCGGCGAGTTTTCTCCGCTGGGTCTGCTCGAGTTGACGCGCAAGCGCACGCGAGAGTCGCTTGCCCATATCCTCAGTGAGACCTGTCCGACTTGCCAGGGTGGTGGCGCTGTAAAGACAGCGAGGACGGTCTGTTACGAAATCTTGCGTGAATTACTGACAGAGGCTCGTAACTTCAACCCTGAACAATTCACGGTCGTTGCACACCCCCGAGTGATTGCGATGTTGGAGGACGAAGAGAGCGCCCATTTGAGCGATCTTTGCAGATTCGTCGGCAAACCGGTTGCGCTCCAATCGGATGCCAGCCTATCGCCCGAGCACTACGACATTGTGCTGCGTTAGGTTGGACTCACGGGCCCCTGCTTTGCCTTCTGGTGCAGCTGGGCGTAGAGACCGTCTGCCCGCAAAAGGTCGGCATGCTTGCCGTCCTCAACCACTGAACCTGCCGCCATCACGATGACGCGGTCAGCGTGCTCGATCGTTGAAAGCCGGTGAGCCACGATCAACGTGGTTCGACCGGCCATTAAACGTGTCATGGCCTCTTGTACGAGGCGCTCAGAGGCGTTGTCCAGTGCCGATGTTGCCTCATCCAGTAACAAAATGGGCGCATCTTTGTAGATGGCGCGGGCAATCGCCAAGCGCTGGCGCTGGCCCCCTGAGAGCTGGGTCGCGTTATGCCCAAGAGGTGTGTCGACCCCTTCGGGTAAGGACTGAACAAGGTCGGTGAGGTTCGCGGCGGCGATGGCATGGTTAATCCGGTTTGCGTCGATCGCTTGACCCAAGGCAATGTTGCCCGCCAGCGTGTCGTTGAGCATGATGACGTCTTGGCTCACCAGTGCGAACTGTTGCCGCAATGCACGCAGGTCCCACGCCTTCACATCCACACCATCAACTTGGACAACGCCATGGGACGCCTCAATAAATCTTGGCAACAGATTAATGAGACTGGTTTTGCCGGCACCAGATGGCCCCACGAGTGCGACCACCTGACCCTGCGTCACCTCAAGGTTCAGTCCAGACAGCGCACGCGTCTCTTTACCCGGGTAAGCCACAGAGACATCTCGCAGGGTTAGGTTGCCGTGCGTCACATCTGGGCTGTGAGTGCCGCTGGATTGCTCGGGCACATCGTCCATGAGCAATAACCCGCGCTCGATCGCTGCGACGCCGCGGGTGATGGGTGTTGCGACGTCGGCAAGGCGCCGAATGGGCGTGACGAGCATCAGCATCGCCGTGACAAAAGCAACGAAGCTACCCACTGTCGCCCCGTCGGTGTTCGACTGCCACAGCGCGACCACGATGACACCTGAGAGTGCGCATGCCGCCAGCAACTGGGTAATGGGTGTCATGGCAGCTGAGGCAATCGTCGCCCTTAAGGCCAGTCCACGCAGTTGCTGACTGAAACCATTGAAACGGTCGGATTGCTGCGCCTGTGCACCATGTAAACGAATGATTCGGTGCGCTAGGACGTTTTCCTCGACAACATAGGCGAGGGCATCGGTTGCGCGCTGGCTCCGCTTTGTGACCTGATACAGCCGCCGAGAAAGCGTGCGCATGACTGCGGTTAGAGCGGGGAACACGAGCATGACAATCAGCGTCAGCTGCCAATTGAGGTAGAGCAGATAGCCCAATAGCGCCAGCAATGTCAGGCTGTCGCGCAGGAGGCCGAGGACAGCGCCAATGAGTTGCGTTGTGCCATTTTGAACTTCGTAAACAATCGTGTTTGAGAGCGAACTTGCCGTCTCGCGGTAAAACAGTCCGAGCTCTGCGACCGTGAGTCGGGCAAACATCGCGCGCCGCAGGGCCAGCATGGCCCCATTGGCAACATAAGACAGCAGGTATTGCGCGAAAAACACGGCAACGCCGCGAATTGCAAATACAGAGATAACAGCCAGAGGGACCAACCAGAGGTTGAGGTCGGCTTTGCCGAAGCCCGAATCCAGTAATTTCTCCAACAACGCCGGAATCATCGGCTCTGTGGCTGCTGCAACCAAAGTTGCAAGCGTCATCCAAATGAGACCCTGCGTGCCCCCCTTGAAGTACGGCCAAATCCGCGTGAGGCGATCGCGCAGGGGCGGTACTGCTGCGCTTTGCGACGTGTCTGGCGTGGGGGGGCTGGTTTTTTTCAAGTTGACGAAGGCGGTGAAATCGGCCTGTTGGTGCGTTTGGGTTTCTCGGGCGGTACTTTACCCCTTATCCTTTATTATGTAACCTAGCGCGGCAGTTACTGCGACAACTTAAACACCCCAATCCATTTTCGGTAGATCAATTGAATCAAGACATGCGCCAAAAAAAGACACCAACGCCCCCGCTGAGCGGCCGGACTTGTGGACCCACAACTGATGTTGATCGTCGCAGGTTGCTCAAAGGGATGGCTGTCGGTGCGGGCGTGGGGTTTGGGGTGGTGGAACGCGCGGTTGCCCAGTTCCGGGTCGATGTTGCGGGCATTGGTTTGACGCAGCGCCCCTTCGCAATCGCGCCGTTCAGAGGGCGCTCGACCCAAGCAACCGCCTTTGATGACATCGTCACCGCGGATCTGGAGCGCAGCGGCTTGTTTCGTGCCGTGCCTGTCGCAAGTGATGCCTTGGACGAGACGGCGCTGCCAGACCTCGCCCCGTGGCGTGCGCGTGGTGTTGACGCCTTGATCACAGGGAGCGTCAACGTCGCCGCCGATGGTCGCATTGATGTGCGCTACCGCCTCTGGGATGTCATCGCGGGAGAGGATTTGGGCGGGGTCAGCGTGCCTGTCAACGCCGGTACGCCCCGATTGGCTGCCCACCAAGTCGCGGACTCAATCTTTGAGAAGCTCACCGGTATCCGAGGGGTATTCTCGACACGCATCGCCTACGTGACGCAAAGTGGGAGCCAACACCGTTTATGGGTTGCTGATGCGGACGGGGAGGGCGCACAGCCGGCCCTCACCAGCCCCGAGCCGATCATTTCACCCGTATGGTCGCCGGACGGCAGCGAGTTGGCGTATGTCTCGTTTGAGTCACGCAAACCCGTCATTTATGTGCACACCGTTTCGACGGGCAAACGGCGCTTGATGGCGAACTTTAAAGGGTCGAACTCGGCGCCGGCCTGGTCCCCCGATGGTGAGAAAGTTGTTGCCACATTAACGCTATCGGGCAGCTCTCAGATTTATTTGCTGTCAAAAGACGGTACGCCACCAAAGCGCATCACGGGTTCGCGAAGCATTGATACCGAGCCCTGTTTTTCACCGGATGGTCAGCAGCTCTACTTTTCAAGTAATCGCGGCGGCACCCCACAGATATACAAAATGCCGGCCAACGGTGGCTCGGCAACACGAGTGACCTTCCAAGGCAGCTACAACACCTCGCCCGCCTTGAGTGCGGATGGCCGTCTGATGGCATACATCGGCCGGGTGGAATCCGCTTTTCGCGTCCATGTGATGGACCTGGTCTCAGGGGAGGTCCGGGTCCTTACCGATACCGAGGCCGACGAGAGTCCCAGTTTCGCTGCCAATAGCCAGATGCTGATTTACGCGACCCGCCTCAACGGACGGGACGCACTGATGACCGTTTCAGCCGATGGCAACATCCGCACACGGCTCGCTGGCGCATTGGGTGATATTCGTGAGCCCGATTGGGGACCCTTTCGGTAGATTAGTTCTAATTCGTTATAACAAGACCCGTTAACAGATCAAATTTGAATGTGACTTCGATCTGCGGTATAGTTGCGAGACCTATTTTTTGAGTACAAAAGGAGCAAAGATGATCACTTTCAAGGCCGGACGCGGTTTAATTTTCGCCGGTATCGTCGGCTTGGCATTGGTGGGCTGTACGAACACGCCGCTGAACGAAAATGCCGCTGGCACGGGCACAGCAGCCTCAGCGAATTCCGCTGCTGCACCGGCTGCTCCCGCAGCACCGGCAGCGAAGGTTGCGCAGGTCGAAGTCAAATCGAGTGCGGCTTCAGTCCTTGCGCCCGCTGAATCGGTTTCCCGCTTGGTCTACTTTGCCTTTGACAGCTATGCGATCAGCGATGAATACGCCCCTGTTGTGGCTGCTCACGCCAACTTCTTGAAGGCGAACAGCACCGCGAGCGTCAGCATCGAAGGCAACACCGACGAATTGGGCAGCCGTGAATACAACATCGCCTTGGGTCAGCAACGTGCCGAGGCGGTTCGCCGTGCATTGATGCTTTTGGGCGTGTCTGAGTCCCAAATCGAGGCGGTGAGCTTCGGGGAAGAAAAGCCAGCGGTACCTGGCGCCGACGCTGAGTCGCGCGCGAAGAATCGCCGTGCGTTCTTCAATTACCGCTAATTGAAAAATCACGAAAGCCCAGCGGCCTTTCCGGTCGTTGGGTTTTTTTTCGCGCTAAGTTTGGTATCCTTTAGCGCGACAGTTACCCGATCAGTTGACAGAGAAGTTTAAATATGCGACGCATTGCCTTGATTTTACTAACGATTCCCTTTCTCACCGCTACGGGCGGGGCGTCAGCGGCCGGCTTGTTCGAGGACACCGAAGCGCGCAAGGCCATCATTGATTTGCGCCAGAAGGTGCAACAGTTGGAGGCTAAGTCCGGTGCATCAAGTACCGAGATGACCCTGAAGAATGACCAACTGAGTCAAAAAATCGATCAATTACCCAATGCGCAAAGCCTGCTTGAGTTGGCGGGACAAAACGATGAGTTACGCGACCAAATGGCCCGCCTGCTCGGACGTCATGAGGAGCTGACGCGTGCATTGGAAATCCTGCGTGAGCGCGTCAACGGGATGGAAGCCCGTTTGTCCAAGCTCGAGCCGACCAATGTGACGCTCGACGGCGAAACATTCGCTGTGTCGCCAAATGAGAAGGCCGCGTACGATCAAGCCATGCAGGCACTGCGTGCCAGTGACTTTCCAAAGGCTGAGAGTTACTTGCGCCAGTTTGACGACCAGTTTCCGCAATCCGGTTATCGGCCAACTGTCCTGTTCTGGCTTGGTAATGCCGCATATGCGACGGGGCGCTACCAGGACGCGCTAACCGCTTTTAGCCAATTACTCTTGACGTTTCCCACACACAGCCGCGTCCCAGAGGCGATGCTGGCCTCAGCCAATTGCCAGTTTGAACTGCAGCAAAAAGAAGCAGCTGTCGCGACGCTCTCCGCGCTTGTGGCAGGATACCCCAACACGCAAGCCGCGGAAGCGGCGAAGCAGCGCTTGGATGCGCTGAAGTAAATCTCTTACCAACCACCCTTACCCCACGCAATCATGGATCTTCAGGACCAATCGGCGCTCACGCAGCTGACTCAGCAGGTGTTGCTCGCAGGCTTTGCCATTACCACGGTGCTCGGCTGGGTGATGCAGCGCAGCCACTTTTGCACAATGGGTGCCGTCAGTGACATCATCAATATGGGGGATTGGACCCGGATGAGGACATGGGTGTTGGCGATCGCCACGGCCACACTTGGGCTATACGGTCTGGCCAGCTTCGGTTGGGTTGATCCGTTGGCCAGCATCTATGCGAGTGGTCGCGTGTTGTGGCTCTCCGCCGTGCTGGGCGGCTTTCTGTTCGGTATCGGCATGGTTTTGGCTTCGGGTTGCAGCAGCAAGACCTTGCTAAGAATTGGTAGCGGCAGTTTGAAGTCAGTGGTCGTATTCATGGTCATGGGACTCTTCGCCTTTATGACGCTTCGCGGCGTGTTTGCGGTTATCAGAGCGTCAACGGTTGACCAGGTCGGGTTCGACATGTCGTCGGCGCTGCTACCTTACATCGTTGGCGATTTTGTGGGGCATGCGTTTCCCCTGATGGTTCTTGCAGCGATCCCAAGTGGACTCATGCTGGTTTGGTGTTTTTGGAGCAGCGATTTCCGCCGCAGTGCCCAATGGGTTTACGGCATTGTCATTGGCTTGGCGGTTGTCGCGATGTGGTTCGTATCAGGTCATCTTGGTTTTCTGGCCGAGCACCCAGAGACGCTGGAGCCAGCCTACTTAGCCACAAACACAGGCCGGATGGAGGCCTTGAGCTTCACCGCGCCGATGGCCTACACCCTCAACTGGTTCATTTATTTCAGTGATGTGCGTAACGTTTTGACGTTAGGCGTTGTGTCTGTATTTGGCTTGATAGCGGGCAGCTTTGTTGCCAGCATTCAGGAAAAAAATTTTCGCTGGGAGGGTTTCTCAAGCACCACTGACACGGCGCTCCACCTCATCGGCGCCGCGCTGATGGGGATCGGTGGCGTCACAGCCTTGGGATGCACGTTTGGACAGGGTTTATCGGGCATCTCAACCCTGAGCCTGACCAGTATGCTTGCGCTTATCGGCATCTTTGCGGGGAGCCTGGTTGGCTTCAAGGCCCAGATGTGGGTGTTGATGCGTGACTGATGACAGCCAGGCGTTCGACCGCCAGTTTGGTGGTGTGGGGCGCCTTTTCGGTGCCTCGGGCGCAGACCGCATATTCAACAGCCATGCGGTCGTTGTCGGTATTGGTGGCGTGGGCTCGTGGTCGGCAGAAGCCTTTGCGCGTTCGGGCGTGTCAACCATCACATTGATCGACCTTGATCACATCGCACCTTCGAATATCAATCGCCAAATTCACGCGACGCAGGAGACTTTTGGCAAGGCCAAAGTCCTGGCGATGCGTGATCGTATTTTGTCAATCAACCCGGCCTGCGATGTGCATGTCATCGAGGAGTTCGTCTCCGAGGCGAACATCTCCGCGTGCCTCGATCCGATCCTTCTAGAGGCGGGCCCCCGACAGATTTGTGTTGTTGATGCTTGTGACCAGGTTCGGGCCAAGGCGGCGTTAGCTGCATGGGCCGTCGCTCATCACGTGATATTTGTAACGGTCGGTGCGGCAGGTGGTAAACGACTGGCACATCGGATCGATTGTGACGATATCGCCTCTGTCACGCATGATCCGCTCATTGCACAAGTTCGCTATCACTTGCGCCGATACCATGGGGGGAAGCGTGCGGGCGCGATGGGCGTGACGGGTATTTTTAGTCGAGAGGCGGTTGCCAAATCACAAACCGTCGGCGCAGCAGAGGGTAACCTCAATTGCCACGGCTATGGCTCGATGGTGGCCGTAACCGCCAGCTTCGGAATGGCCGCCGCAGGTTGGTGTCTGGATCAATTCGCGAAGCAAAAGGTCGATGCTTAAATCTGTAAAAATTTTGGTGGTGCTTGCGAAGATGGTCATTTTGACGGTATACTAGAAGGCTTAGGCGGTAACGAAAAAGTCCCACAAAGACACAGTTTGTTGCCGTTTAGTGGGTCGTTAGCTCAGTTGGTAGAGCAGCGGACTTTTAATCCGTTTGTCGTGGGTTCGACCCCCGCACGACCCACCAAATCAACACCGAAAAGCCCCAGATCCACACGGTCTGGGGCTTTTTTATTGGCAGTAGCAGAGGGCGTCGTCAATCAACCAGCGCGATAACAGCACACAACTGGTATCCAACGCCCCAGACCGATTGAATGATGTTCTCTGCGGCGGGTTCCCCAGAGCCCCTCAACTTTCGCCGCATCCGCGTGATGAGCTCCTCCAGCGCGTGCTTGGTCATGCTCGCTCCTTCAACGTCCGCGAACAAGTCACGAAGGTCCCCCGAGGCGAGGGTGTTTTTCGGGGCTTGCGTAAGCGCGAGTATCAGCGCCTTTTCTTTGGCCGTTAGACGCAACTTTACGCCGTCGTTGGGGGCCTGTAACGAGCGCTCGCGAAGACTGAGTTGCCAAGCATGTTGCTGTTGTCTGTTCTCCAGGCGGTTTGCGAGCCCTTGTAAAACCAGCAGTAGCTCTGTCGGCGCCACTGGTTTTGTGAGGTAAAAGTCCGCACCGCCTTGTCGATACCCAGCGATTTTGTCGGTCATTGCAGATCGCGCGGTCATGATGACGATACCAGCCTCAGGTTGGTTTTTCCTGAGGCGATTCGCAATTTGAATACCACTCTCACCCGGCAAATTGATATCAATCACAAATAGATTGGCAGGTTCGCGTGTGATCAGATCGTTCAGTGCAGATCCGCTGTTGACCGCTTCCACCACAAAGCCGTAGCTGCTCAAGTGGAGCACAACTTCCTCTCTGAGGAGCGGATCGTCTTCGACAATGATGAGACGCGTGGGATTCATTTCAGTCATGGGATTGTGATCTCAAAATCAATGTGCTCACTGTCAATTCTCGCTTCGATGATCCCGCCGAGTCTCTCGATGGCCGATTTGACCAGTCCCAAGCCAAGCCCCATTCCTGGCTGTCCGCTGGTGGTCAGATGTCGGTAATAGGGCTTAAACAGTTGCGATAGATCGGGGATCGCATTGGGTGATAGCCGATTCCTGACGGTGATACGTATCGCGTCCACAGTTCCAAGCGGCTCAATGGCAACGTCAATCGCTGTCCCCGGTGGGCTGTATTTCTCTGCGTTGACGATCAAGTTCTCGATGGCAACACGGAAAATCGCTTGATTCAGAACACGATACGCCGTCGTAGGTATGCGCAGCTTGAAGCGCTCGGGCTGGTCCGAGTCGTCCGTTATGTCTTGGATTAACTGGCAAATGTCGAGTTGCTCCGTTTCTAGGCGCGTATCGGTGTGGCGCAGTTTATTTGATAACGCAACATGGTCAAGCAGGCCATCAATGCGATCAACGGAGGCCATCAGCCGGCGGAAGCGCTCCTGATCCCCTGCGACATCACTCAACTTACTTTTTAACGCAGACACAGCAAATCGAATCGTACCCAATGGGTTTTTGATTTCGTGCGTCATCATATCGATGAGCATGCCGCGCTCCTTCGTCGCTTCCTCGTGCTGCTTGGCCTCGGAAATCATCAGCTGTAGTTTCTGGTTTTCTTCAACTTTCAAAAGTTTTTGCCGTGTGTTCTCGTTTATCAAGAACCACAGTAAGAAAAGCGCGACACCCAAACCACTCAGCTTCCGGTCAGCAAGCCCCTGGAACACGGCGCTGTTGTCGCTCTCGACAATCAGGTTGGTGCTACTGATGACACCCCACGAGAGCATGAAGATAAAAATCAGGCAGCCTGTGACCAATACGCGCCGGGTATTCGCTGGTATTGTTCGCGCCGTCAACACCCCGAAAAGTGCGATGGGAGGCAGGCTCATCAATGCGAAAAGGTTGGTGGGGATCGCCACATCCGCGTAGCCCATCAAAATCAGAACAGCAGCCATGAGCTGAATGAGCCAAAGCGCCTGTATGAGCCTCTCAAATGCTTTTCTACTTTGGTAGTTACGGACAATCGCGTGTATCAGGAATGCGAAAGCCAACGTTCGACCCATCAGCGCGAGGTGCGTGACGGTAAGCCATGCCTTGGGCGAAAAAAGCGGAAACCATTCGGCTAGCTGTCCGTTGGTCCCCGTTAAGGTTAGGAACACAGTTGACTGTAAAAACAGGAATGCGACGCTTAGCCGACTCTTTTCGCTGGCTGCAAAAAAAAGACCAAAGAGTAACAATCCGGTGGCAATGGTGACAGACACACTCAGGGATGCCAGCCTCGCAGCGGAGTCAGTGCGAAGCACGTTGATATCCAGGACCTCGACTGAGAGGGTCAGTATGGTTGGCGTTTGCACCCTGACATAAATGGGTCCGGATGCTTTGGGGTTAAGTTTGACGCAATGTTGGCCATCCAGACATGGGTTCATGCTGCGGCGCTTTGCTTGTGCGCCGGCATCCGTGAGACGCCAGCGTCCATCGACCAACTCAAAGAACGTCACATGAGGTAGCTGATAGGGGCTGACGCGAATACCTATTTCGGAGGTGCGAGCGACCTTAGCATCCGTCGCCATCGGCAACGTGACACGAATCCAAACGGGGTTTCGCTGATAGCCAAGGCTCAGTTCGCCACTTGAAGGCGTGTAACTGACATAGGTCGGTGGATCTGGTGAGTCGCCGGGCGTTGTCGCCACAAAATAAGCGATAGCGGCAGTCGTTGTACCGGCGAAGGCCCCACCGGCGCATACAAGCGTGATGAACAGCGCGCACAGGAAACGGGACACTTTAGCCATGGTTATGGTCATGATAGCCATGTCCGAAGGGCTCATGCGGTTGTCAGCCATCGACAACAGTGAACCCGGCGGGCTTTCATGTGGAATTGTGTGGAAGCGTCTCAGAATGAACACACGCACCTATCGTTTACCCTAGATTTTTTAAAACCCGTGTGCAACTGTGCATGCTCGTGCTCCTTTATGCGCAAACGCCAAAGCGACGCATTAGATTCTCCAGAACTCGCTTTTTAAGCGTGATCACCGGGAGCAATAAATGCCGAATTTAGAAGAGATCAGAGCCGAAAAAATTCAGGTACGTCTCGAGAAGGTTGCGTTGGATGCCCAGATATCCAAAGCCCTGCAGGCATCTGAGACTTTGGCTAACCAGCTGCGCGAACTACAAAAAGAGCAAACTTCAGCCGCACAACGCAGCGCATCGAGTCGTTCGATGGATGCCTACTTAGGGGTTCGTCACTCAGATGATGATGAGCGGCCGGTCGTTCGCAGGCGACACCAACGCAGCGCCACGGAGGCGATTGCACGTTGGTTAAGCGGACGTGGTTGATCCGCCAATAGACCCAAAGGAACAAGATGATCAGTGAAGAGCAAACACTTTTTGATAAGTACGGGGGTATCCCTGTCATAACGGCGCTGGTTGCTCGGTTCTATGAGCGGGTGTTAATGAGCCCTGCTTTGGCACCGTATTTCGACGGTATCGACATGCCCGCTCTGGTCGATCACCAAGTCGCGTTCATGCGATTCGTGATGGGCAAACCGTCCGAGATTTTTTCAAGTGGCCGGATGGCCGATGCCCACCAAAAATTCAAAATATCAGCGACAGACTTCGATGAGGCCGTGCGTGTTCTCACGCAGGTCTTGGAGGAGGGGGGCGTTTCGGAAGCTGATCTCTTAACGGTGGTGAGTCGCGTGGCGGTTTTCGCCGATGACATCATTTATAAGGAGGCACTCAAATGAACCGGGATCTTCAAATTAGGATGTCAATTTCCCAGTTGCGTGTGGAAAAAGTGACCCTCGATAACCACATCCAAAAGGCGGTCCGAGCCTCTGAGCGCTTGGCTCGCTATGACGAAGAGTTGAGCGAAACCCAAGCAGAAATCATGGCGTATCGCAAAACATACGGGAAAGATCCGGTGCATTACGACGCGAACGGGCGAGTCTCAAAGACACGTCCGCGTGACAAAGATGGCATCGAAATACCGGTGCCACTCTCTGAGAAGCTTTACGAGTGGTTTAGCGGACGCCGCTAGCAGGATTCTATTTGAGGGCTTCAAAAGCCTTGTAATGGGTCAGGAAAACGCGCCCAGACAGGTGCTGCAAAAAATGAGTCCTGGCAAGCTTATCCATGACGGGGCCTTTGACCTCTGACAGGTGAAACTGAATCCCCGCATCCTTTAAGCGTGCGTCAATGGCCTCGAGGCTTTCCAGTGCGCTCGCATCAATTGCGTTAACAGCGGAGCACTGCAAAATGACATGCGACAGCCCGCTACGGCGCGCCACCGCTTCGTTGACTGAGTCCTCCAACGCGCGGGCATTCGCGAAGTAGAGACTTTCATCAACTCGCAGGCTTAGGATGCCATCGGAAATCTCTACCTTGTGCCGCTTCACATTCCTGAAGTGCTCAGTGCCAGAGACCAGGCCGACTTCCGCAATGTGTGGGCGGCTCGTTTTGTAGAGAAAAAGGGCGAGCGATACACCAACGCCACAGATCAAACCCATCTCAACCCCAGCACCCAAGGTCACGAGGATGGTGGTCAACACGGCAATAAAGTCGGGCTTTGAATAGGCCCACGTGCGTTTAAGAATACCAAGATCGACCAGCGACAAGACAGCGACCACGATCGTTGCGGCCAGCGTGGCTTTGGGCAGGAAGTACAGCGCGGGTGTGAGGAGCAGAGATGCCAGAAGGATGCCGCCCGCCGTGAATACACCTGCAGCAGGCGTTTGCGCACCCGCATCGAAATTTACAACCGACCGAGAAAAGCCGCCGGTTACCGGGAATCCGCCCGACATCGCAGAAGATACGTTGCTGGCACCCAAAGCGATCAGCTCTTGATCTGGGACGATGCGTTGCCTGCGTTTGGCGGCAAGCGTTTGGCCCACGGATACCGACTCGACAAATCCAACGACGCTGATGAGCAGGGCAGGGACCGCCAGCGATTGCCACAGGCTGAGGTCCCAGGAGGGCAGGCTGAACGGCGGTAAGCCCTGCGGCACCTCTCCCACAATTTTCAGACCTTGTGATTGCCAATCGAAAAGCCAGGTGCCAGCAGTCGTGAGCGCAATCGCCGCGACCGGTCCTGTTTTCGCGACGATATCTGCAACGTGTTCAGCCATTCCGAATCGCTTCAAGAGTGGCTTGAGCCCCTTCCTAACCCAGAATAGAAAAACCGTGGCGAAAACACCCACACCAATCGAAAGCAGATGCGCATTGGGGACCTGAGACACGAGTTGTGCGACGAGGTCCAGGAAATTGTGCCCCTCTGCTTTCACGCCCATGATTGTTTTTACTTGGCTAGCGGCAATCAGTAACCCCGACGCCGTGATGAAGCCAGAGATGACAGGGTGGCTGAGAAAGTTCGCCAAAAATCCCAGACGCAACGCGCCCATGATGATCAAGAGCACACCGGATAAGAATGCAAGCGTGATCGCAATTTGCCAATACGCGTGCGTACCCATTGCTGCATGTTCACCGATCACGGCCGCCGTCATGAGCGATACAACCGCCACAGGCCCCACCGCCAACGCTCGGCTGGTACCAAAGATCGCATACAAGACCAAGGGTGCGACGCTTGCATACAACCCGACTTCCGCGGGTAACCCCGCGAGCAGGGCGTAGGCCAAGCTTTGCGGGATCAACATGATGGTAACGATGGCAGCGGCCACCAAATCCCGCACCAGCGTTGGCTTGTCGTAGTGCGCGCCCCATTCAAAAATGGGCATGAATGCCGTCAGGCGATGGCGTAGGGAGGTGTCCGCAGATGCGACGGATTGTGGTTGGTTTGTTTGCATACGCAGGGCTTCTGCCGTTGGGTGTTATTGCTTTGGCTTAGCCAGCCACTCGCGCCCCTTGAGCATGGCCTCCCAGTAAAGGGGGGGCAGCACACGCTCCTTCAGGAACCACGCCATCCGTGAGGGGCGGGTGCCGTTGATGAGCCATTGAGGGAATGAGGGGGCGACCTTGCCGCCGTACGTGAACTCGGCAAGAACAATCTTTCCGCGTTCCACTGTGAGCGGGCAGGAGCCGTAGCCGTCGTAGGCGATGGTGCCATTCAGTTTGCCGAGCGCTGCGAGCACGTTGTGCGCAACGACGGGGGCTTGCTTGCGTGCTGCCGCAGCTGTTTTTGCATTGGTCGTATTGCCCACGTCACCCAGCGCATGAATGTTTTCAAAGCGCTTGTGGCGCATCGACGCCGGGTCGATCTCGACCCAGCCTGCTGCGTCTGCAAGCGGGCTTGAGCGAATGAAGTCAGGCGCTTTTTGCGGCGGAACGACGTGAATCATGTCGTAGTCTTGGATGATTTCCGTTGATGTGCCGTCCGCAGCCGTTTGCTTAAAGGTGGCTTGCTTTTTCGCACCATCAATGGCGGTCAAATTGCGGGAAAAATTCAGCTGAATACCGTATGCGTTGACGTATTCCATCAACGCTGGAACGTAGTCTGGAACGCCGAAGAGCACCCCCCCTGCGTTACAGAACTCAATGCTGATATCTTTCAACACACCCTGTTGGCGCCAATGATCAGCGGACAGGTACATCGCTTTCTGTGGCGCACCGGCACACTTGATGGGCATTGGGGGCTGCGTGAACAGGGCCTTGCCGCCTCGCATGCTTTGAACCAATTGCCAAGTGTAGGGAGCGAGGTCGTAGCGGTAATTGGATGTCACCCCGTCGTGGCCTAGAGCATCAACTAACCCGGGTATGCCCGCCCAGTCAAGTTTGAGGCCGGGACAGACAATCAGTTGGTGGTAGCCCACTGTGTGGCCACTTTCAAGCGCGACCATGTTTTTTTCGGGTTCAAACGCGGCAACGGCATCTTTGATGTGGGTGACCCCGCGCGGCATGACCGCGGCCATTGGTCGGACCGTTGTTGCGGCATTAAAAACACCCGCACCCACCAGGGTCCATCCCGGTTGGTATGCGTGTGACTCACTGGGCTCGATGATCGCGATGTCGAGCGTACTGTCCCGAGACAGCAGGCTGGCCGCAACGGCGATACCGGCGGAGCCACCGCCCACAATGACAACCTGATGTGTGCCTTCAGTGGCGGTGACAGCGGCTGTCGCTGCGTGGCTTTGTGCGGGTGTCACCACGAGGCGATCTCGCATTGGTGCAAGGTCGTACCCAGCCGCTTGGGTCGCCTTCAAGATGTCATCGGTCGTCTGTTGCCCAACCTGTGACAGTGCCCAGAGCGTTGCGGAACGGGTACCACTCCTGCAATAGGCCAGAACAGGGTGGGGGACGCTGGCCATGATTTCGCCAAAGGCACTGCCGTCTGCATCCGTCACCTGGCCGGTAATAACGGGGAGGTAATGGCTGCTGATACCGGCAGCTTGCGCCGCTGCTTTGATTTCGTCAAAGGTTGGCTGGTCCGGCGTTTCGTTGTCAGGGCGGTTGCAAATCACCGTCCGATAGCCTGCGGCTGCAATGGCTACGAAGTCATTGGGCGTGATCTGTGCTGTGACCGAGAGGCCCTCGTTGATTTTTTTGAAATTCATTTGTGTCTCCAATTGCTGCATTGCATCTGCTCATTTTTATCCGCAGGCGCCTGCGGGGCTTTGAGAATTGTCAACGTACCGACTCCGCTTTTTAAACTATATGCGAATGAAGTGATATTTGAAATCCACGCGCTATTATTCACTATTTTCCCTACGACTTAAAGGGGAATTCGCGTAAAAACGTCTGATAGATATCGATGGCCGTGGAAGCAAAAGGCCCCGCAATGCGGGGCCTTTTGATGCAGGACTGGTTAAGGTTTGTCCAGGAGGGTCTGAATGCGCTGGCTAAGCACCTGCGCGGTGTGCAGGCTGAGCCGCTCTTTTAAACGTGCGGCGGCGGTTTTGGCGCGCTCTTGCTTTTCGATATTTTTGAGATTCGCCTTCAGCGTCTCCGTCATTTCTGCGATTTGGACGTCCAGCGCCGCCAACATTTTCTGATACTGATTCCGCTCCTCGCGGCTGTGTTGCAAATCTTGTATCGCTTGGGCGATGTCACCCCATGACAGCTGCGATGCCTCCTTTGCGTAGGCGTCAACCGCTTCAAAGATTTCTGGCAACCGTTCGCCGAGTGTCTCAAGGTCCGCTGCTTCGAGCGCGTGGAGACCAAATGTCTTATTTCCACGCGACTGCGTTGCGATGTAGTCTTCAAGATCAGAAAAGCTCAGATCGTCGCTTTTCCTGGACTGTGCCGTTTCTACGGGCGGCGGCGCGTGCGTGGTGCCGCTGAGCGAGACGACCTTTTTCTGAATAACGGGCGCTGCGTGCGAGTCCTTCTCGAGCTGGGCTGGCTTCAATACCGGGACATCAAGGTCTGGCGTATTGGCGTAATCGATGGGGCTCCAGCCCTTGCCTGGCTGGTAGCGCAGCAGGGTGCTTGAATAATCTTGTTCTGTTTTTGGATCTGCCATGGGTGTCTTTCTTGTCGCAGCGAAGGCAACGAGGGAATTAGTTTCACCATTTTTCTTCGTTCATGCAAGGACGGCAGGCCTCAAAGATGAGTAAAAACAACATTAAACGCGTAGTTTCGACAGTTGACTTTAAGTTGTGGGGTTCGGATGCCCGTTGGTGGGTCGTTGCACGTACGGAAATGCGGTCGCTGGATATTATGAATGTTATTTAACATAATATACATTGTAGAATATTAAGGATTGCCTGTTTGGTCTGGCTGAGCGCCGCGCCTCGCTTACCAGGTCCCCTTTTTTAATCGCTTGCGGTCGAGCATCACCTTGACCAGGAACGCGCGAACGTCCGGATTATCGCGGCGCTCGGCAAAGTCCACGGCAGTTAGGCTGCGTTCGTTCCGGACATCGAGATCAGCGCCTTCGTCAACAAGCAACTGAACGGTCGCTGGGTTCCCATATTGGGCCGCTAGCATCAACGGTGTCGACCCATTCGGCGATTCCGCGTCAATATAGGCATGATTTGCCAAAAGAAATTGAACCAGCGCCGGTGCATTCGGTGCACCACAGGCTGCCGCGTAATGCAACGGCGTCCAGCCAGGGTGATTGATGGCGGCACCGCCTGTAACGATCGCCTTGACGGCCGCCTCATCGCATTTGATTGCGGCAAACATCAGCGGTGATTCGTTGGCCTTATTGCGCTGGTTGATCGCGATATCTGGCTGCTTCAATAGCCATTGCAGTGTGCCGAGTTTCCCCAATGCAATCGCGCCGTGAAGCGCTGTGTTGCCGTCATCATCTGCCAGGTTGGTGGAAATCCCTTTTGCTTGCATTGAGCTGAGCGCCCAAACATCATCACGCTTCAACGCGTCGAACCACGCACGAGTCACCTCAGATTCAGCGGCCGATGCGTTGGACAATGTCGCCAAGCCAAGCGCTGCGACAATAAATAAAAATCCAAAATACTTTTTCATATCAATATACTTTTTTTATTAATTCAAGTAATTTCTATGAATTAAACGCGTTCGGGCTCGGCACCTTGTTGAACAGAGTGTGGAAGTTCGCGGTCGTTTCGTGGGCAACCGTCTCGATTGAAACGCCCTTCACGCTCGCCAAGCACTCAGCAACATGGGGCACGTAGGCGGGGGTATTGGTTTTCCCACGATAAGGCACGGGCGCGAGGTACGGGCTGTCGGTTTCGATCAGCAAGCGGTCGAGCGGCACGTAACTGGCAACATCTCTTAGGTCTTGAGCCGTTTTAAAGGTCAGGATGCCAGACAAGGAAATGTAAAAGCCCACATCGAGCGCCGCCTTTGCAACGGCCATGCTCTCAGTAAAACAGTGGAAAACGCCACGTGACAATGGCAGGCTCGTCGCGCTCTCGCCATCAAAACCCCCTTCCCGTCGCAATATCGCCAACGTGTCATCGGACGCGGCTCGCGTGTGGATGATCAGTGGCAGGTCGCACGCCCTGCCCGCCTCAATGTGCGTGACAAAACGCGCGCGCTGCCACGCCATATCAGCCAAGGTTCGTCCGTTGAGGCGGAAATAGTCCAGTCCTGTTTCGCCGATACCCACGACGCGCGGGTGCTGCGCGCCGTCGACAAGTTGATCGAAGCTGGGCTCTTGAACCCCTTCGTTATCAGGATGGACGCCAACCGTCGCCCAGAGATTGTCGTGCGCTTCAGCAAGATCGCGAACGCTTTCAAACTCCTCCATGGTGGTACAGATACAAAGCGCACGGTCCACCTGCGCCGTCGCCATCTGGGACAGGATCTCGGGTAGCTGGCTCTTGAGCTCCGGAAAATTAAGGTGGCAGTGTGAGTCAACAAACATAGACGTGATGGGGGAATTCGGTTCGGAAAAATGGGTTATTCGCGGCGTCTGGTGGGCGTAAAAACTTGGCGGCAGTCGGCCATCCATGCTTCGAGTTGTAAACCTGCGTTGAAGGGATGCTCCACGCTGCGTCGCCAATCGGCAAGCCTCTGAGCCCATTGCTCAAGCGCGCGGAGGTGCGGTAGCGCAGGGATATCGGCGGCGTTGAAAAACCGAGGCGTTGCACCAACCCACGTCGCTTGCGCATCGTGCGCGACCTTTTGCAGGGTATCCAATATGGTCGGTGCGGCCCACTCGGCCATGGCGCCCACCTCCCCAGAGGCAATGTCTTTGGGGATGCGCTGCCACTGTTGGGGCGTCAACCCGAGGTGCGCCCACGCGAGCGCATCCTGTGCCCGGCCGCCGGCAGCGCGCAGCCAAGTCGCGGCGGTATCAGCGGCGGGTTTCGGCGTCACAGCCATTTGCAGCCAGTCAATGGCCTCGGCCTCACTAGGCCAACCCATTTGATGGATGTGGCATCGGCTGCGGATCGTGGGAAGCACTTGGTGAAGCGACTCGCAGGCCAAAATAAAACGCGTCTCGCCCGGTGGCTCTTCAAGGGTTTTCAGTAGCGTGTTTGCCGCCTCCACATTGAGGCGGTGGGCCGGGTGAATAAGCACCACTTGGTGGCGCGCCCTCGAAACGGTTAACTGAGTGAATGCAACCGCAGTGCGGGCGGCATCGACACGGATCCATTTGCTTGGTTTGCGGCTCTTTTTGTCAATCTCATCCTGGGCCTTGGCCTCAATCGGCCAACCTAAATCCGGCGCAAGAACCTCTGGAACCAAAACATGCAGGTCCGGGTGGCTGCGTTGGTCAACGGCGTGGCAACCGCCGCAGGCACCACAGGCGCCCTGCGCAGTGGGCGTCTCGCAAAGCCATGTTTTTGCAAGCGCATAGGCGAGTTCGTATTGTCCAAGGCCTGCAGGCCCGCTGAGCATGAGGGCGTGTCCGCGCTGTTGTCGCAGTGTGACGAGTTGTTCTTGCAGCCATGGCGCGAGCGCCGTGGTTGTCTGATTCGTTGTTTCGCTCATAACCCCCGCGCTGTTAGAGCGGTATGTAAATCGGTCCAAACCGCCTCGGGCGCTTGGTTACCGTTGATTCGGACGAAGCGCTCCGGCGCGGCAACAGCCCGCGCGGCGTAACCGGCCGCAACACGCTCAAAGAATGCCAGCGGCAAGGCTTCAAAACGGTCGGCTTCCCGTGCGGCAGCCAAACGCTCTGCAGCCACCGTCGGTGGCACCTCGAACAAAACCGTGATGTCGGGTTGTCGTATGCCGTGCACCCCACCCTGCACCCATTGTTCAAGCTGCCCCAAAATGGCCGTATCGAATCCCCTGCCCGCGCCTTGGTAGGCGAACGTGGCGTCCGTGAAACGGTCAGAAATCACCACGTCACCGCGAGCAAGCGCAGGCTCGATCACCTGCTGCAAGTGGTCACGCCGCGCCGCGAAAACAAGCAAGGCCTCCGTCAACGCATCCATTGGCTCATGCAGGACCAGCGCTCGCAGCGACTCTGCCAGCGTCGTTCCGCCGGGCTCACGGGTGTGAACCACCTGACGTCCTCGTTCGCGCAGTTGCGCAACGAGTTGGGTGATATGGGTTGACTTACCGGCACCATCGATGCCTTCAAAGCTCAGAAACAAACCGGGTGACGTCATGGGTTGTCCTGTTTCATGGTCGTTTCAAGATGTAGCGTCGAACGGCCGCGTTGTGACCGTCTAAATCATCATTAAACGCGCTTGTGCCGTCGCCCTTCGCAACAAAGTAAAGCGCGTCCGTGTCCGCGGGATTCACTGCTGCCTTGAGCGACGCTTCGCTGGGCATTGAGATTGGCGAAGGCGGAAGCCCCGCGCGCGTGTAGGTGTTGTATGGGTTATCGGTTCTCAAATGAATGCGACGAAGGTTGCCGTTAAATGCGTCACCCAGGCCGTAGATCACCGTGGGGTCTGTTTGCAGCCGCATGCCGATGCGGAGGCGGTTGGCGAACACGCCGGCAACGCGCCCACGGTCGGCCTCGTGGCTGGTTTCCTTTTCGACGATGCTGGCAAGAATTAACAGCTGGTCTGGGCTATCAACCGGTGTTGTCGGGTCACGGTACTTCCATGCCTCAGCCAGTGCAGCATCCATGCGGTTAGCGGCCTGCTTCAAGACGACGAGATCGGTGCTGTTTTTTGGGTAGACGTAGGTGTCAGGGAAAAATCGCCCTTCAGGATGAATGCCGGGGCGACCCAGTGCTTTCATGATGGCGGCATCGCTCATCTGCGTCGTTTTTGCTTTGAGGTGGGGCGCCGAGGCGAGCGCTTCCCTGACTTGCTTGAATGTCCAGCCCTCTAAAAACGTGACTTTGCGCGTGGCTTGCTGGCCCGTGGTGAGCATCTCAAGCAGCGTGAGTGGAGTGGTACCCGCTGCGATCTCGTAGCTACCGGCTTGAATGCTGGTGGCCTTTCCGCTCCAGCGAAACCACTCAAATAACAGGCGTGGCGATGTCTCGACACCTGCCGCAATCACCTTAGCGGCGACCCGTCGGGGGGTGTCGTTATCGGCCACCTGAAGGTCCACAACGGCCTCACCCTTTGGGATCGCCAACGCCAACGGCTGGGTCACCCACCACGCGGCGCCACCCAAGCCTGCCAGCGCCAGCAACATACCCACAACCAAGAAGCGTTTAACCAAACGTGCCATAGCCCCCAACTATAAACAAAGGAACATAATTAAACCTTGATGACTTCGAAACAACCGTCTTTATTCACACATGACCACGCTTTTTGACACCGCCGCCCACCTCGACCGCCTCGCTGACTGGGGCGTTTTGTCAGCGCAGGGCGAGGACGCCACGCGTTTTCTACAGGGTCAGTTGACCAACGATGTGGCCTTGATGCCAGAGGGGACCGCGCGGTTGAGTGGCTATTGCTCTGCAAAAGGCCGATTGATGGCGAGCTTCGTGGTGCTGAAAAATGCCCCCGACCATTACCTGCTGCTGATGTCGGCTGACCTGCTGCTCGGCATACAGAAACGCCTTCAAATGTTCGTGATGCGGGCAAAGTGCACCCTTAAGGATGAGACCTCGGGGTGGTCCCTGATCGGTGTGACCGGCGGCACGACGCTGCCTGAAATGGCCGATTGGAGTTGCCGCGCCGATGGGGCCGCTCGCCTCATTCGACTGCCCAGTGGCGAGGCCAAACAGGGCCTCCTGATTCAACCGAAAGCCGTGGACGGAGCGGATCCGCATGCTGAGCTGCCCGTGATCGCTCCCGGCGGCGTCGTGGGGCCGTGGCCATTCCATCGCGCCATGAGCGGTGTGCCGATGGTGACGCAGGCGACGGCCGAGTTGTTCGTACCGCAAATGATCAATTACGAGTCGGTCCAAGGCGTGAGCTTCAAGAAAGGTTGCTATCCGGGGCAAGAGGTCGTTGCACGCAGCCAGTTTCGGGGCGCGATCAAACGCCGTGCTGCCGTTTTTACCCTAGCCGACCCCGAGCGCGCACACGCGGTCGCGCCAGGACAGTCCGTGTTTGCAGGCGGTGAGCCTGATGCCGTTTGTGGCACCGTAGCCAGCGTTGGCTATTTGGATGGGCAATGGGCACTGACCGTCAGCCTCCAAACAGCCGCCGCTTCGGGCCCCATATTGCTGGGGTCAGACGTTGGGCCGCGCCTGATGCCTGTACCGCTGCCATACCCCATCCTCGACGACATCTGAGCCATGTGCATCATTGCCTTCGCCTTGGGCACGGAGGCGTCACTCCCCCTGCTGGTCGTGGCCAACCGGGACGAGCGGCGCAGCCGGCCAACCGCGTCCGCGACCGTGTGGTCTCTAAACAATGGGACGCGCGTTTTGGCAGGGCGTGACCTGATTGATGGTGGCACATGGATGGGCTGCGCCGATAACGGACGCGTCGCCATGCTAACCAATATCCGCCCGGAAAAAGCGCAGGCGGAAACGGCGCCTAAGAGCCGAGGCGCTTTGTGCGCTGACTGGCTGGCCGGTGGTCCAGTTGCTGATTGGTTGCAGGGCCATCGCGGCGTCGATTACGGCGGATGCAACCTCGTGCTGGGGGATCTCAAATCCAGCGAATGGTTGTTCCTGAGGAATCGACCTGAAGGCGATCGGGATGACCCTGATAACAACTTGGCCCCACGGGGCGATGGCTGGTTTTACCGTGTTTTGGCGCCTGGACTGTACGTCTTGTCGAACGCGACTTTGGATACGGCATGGCCAAAATCCGTCCGCCTGCGAGCGGCAGTTACAGCGGCGATGTCGCGCGACGGACGTTCGTTTGCGGTGCCGCCTTCAGATGCTGCGCAGCGGGAATTACGGGCTGCATTGCGCGATTCGAGCCGTCACCCCGTCGAGGCGGCCGCAGGGGATCGCGGCCCTTACGATGTCGCCGCGCTCAGTGCGCTTTCGTCATGCTTTGTGGACTGGCCCGAGCATGACTACGGTACCCGCAGCAGCACCTTGATGTGGGCAAACGCTGACGAGACGACGCGTGGTGTGGGACATGTCACCCTTCGCGAATGGACCTACGGCCAACACGGCGAGGACCAACCGACATCGGGTGAGCCCATTCAATTACGCATGGCGCACGCGTCAATCAACGCTGTAGGGTAAGGGTCATGGTCACGTGGGGGATACCCACCTCATCATAGGGTTCGCCCACAACGGTAAACCCCTGACGGGCATAAAACGCCTCCGCGCTGCGCTGTGCATGCAGCTCGACGCGGCGATCCCCACGTTCCGCTGACGCTTTGCACAAAGCGCTCAACACCATACGACCGTACGCGGTACCCCGCATGGGACGCAAGACCGCCATCCGTCCGATTGTTGAGACACCATCGACGGACGGCAATAAACGCCCTGTTGCCAATGGCTGGTTAAAGCGGTTCGTGATGACGGCGTGCTGGCAGTTCGCATCTGCGGCATCCCACTCGTCCTCGCGGGAGATGCCCTGCTCCTCAACGAACACGGCCGATCTGACGTGACTCGCGGCAGGGCCGATGGTGTCCCAGTCGCCCAGCGTCAACGTCATGACCTCGCGTCCCGCCTCAAAGTCTTGAATCAGTGTGACGAGCGTCTCAGGCAATGGGCGACTTGCGTTGGTGGTGGGGTCGGCGTAGACGTACACCAGCTGCACGTCCGTCAACAACTCGCCATTTCGCCAGATGCCAGCTTCGAAATGCATCGACGAGCGCCCTGTCTTCACGCATCGCAAACCCACGTCCAGTACGTCGTCATAGCGTGCAGGGGCGTGATAGGTGACGGTGGTTGTTTTTAAAAAAACGTCCCCGCCCAACATGGCCATTGTTGCCTCATAGGGCACCGCGAGATGACGCCAGTAAGCCGCCATGGCGTTGTCGACGTAAGTCAGGTAGTGCGCGTTAAAAACGATTTTTTGCAAATCGACTTCGGCCCATCGGACCCGTGTGCGCTCGAGGCATCGAAAATCAGTGGGTTGCATTGGTTTTTGCATGGTTAGCGACGGTGTCAGTATAGTCAGGCGAAGGCGCGTTTCAGGGCATCGCTGGCATGCCGGTGCGCCGCCCTTGCCTCCGGAATCGCACGATCCCAGTTGATAAAGCCGTGGACCACGCCCTTGTAAATTTCCAGATCAACGGTAACGCCGGCAGCGCGCAGAACATCGCCGTAAGCGATCCCTTCGTCAACCAGGGGGTCACATTCAGCCAGGCCGATCCACGCCGGCGCCAAGTCCGCGTGATCGTCCGCCAGTAAGGGGGCGAAGCGCCAATCGCTGCGGCTGGACACATCGGGGATGTAGTGGTCGAAAAAGTAGCTGATGTCGGCCTGGGTGAGCACGAACCCCTGCGCGAACTGCTGGTGCGACCGGGTGTCCTGGTGCGCACCGGTTCCTGGATAAAACAGGACCTGCAGCGCCAATGGCCATTTGCGTTTGCGGGCCTCCAATGCGCTGGCTGCGGCAAGGGTCCCGCCAGCGCTGTCACCGCCAACAGCGTGCAGATGGCTGACGAGTCCGACATCTGGGGCCAAGGTGGCGTGATTGTGCTGTAGCCATTGAAGGGCATCAAACGCATCGTGGGCGGCCGCTGGAAAGGGGTGCTCGGGGGCCAATCGGTAGTCTACCGATAACACCGCGCAGTTCGCCAGTGCGGCCAATTGTTTGCACAGTGCCGCGTGCGTTGCCGTACTGCCGATCGTGAAGCCACCGCCGTGAAAATAAAGCAAAACACCTCGGGCGTTTTCAGCCGGGACCCATAGCGACGCGGGTAGCGCAGTGCCATCACGGTTTGGAATCGCCAGCTGTCGTTCAAGACGCATCTTTGGTGGGGGCGCCGTCAGAACCGGAGCGGCTTTTTCATAGAATGCCCTCGCCTCTTGTGCGGAAAGGGTGTGCATTGGCGGGTTGCCGGCTTGGGCAATGCGCGCAATGAGGGCCGAAGTTTGACTCGATAGCATCAGGCAATCACGGGTTGGTCAAAATGAAAGCTTACAACGCTGGGGCGCTGTCTCGAACCGGTCTGTTTCGCTGTCGTGAAGTCGGCAAAGCGTGCTAAAAACAGGCCAGTGATTTTTAACTTTTAAAAGTAACTGGGGACACACTGTGGCATTGATCAAATACATCACGGACATCGAAATTGAATTCGGGGCGTTGGCAAAGCTATCTGGCGCCTGTCGGGCCCACGGTATCACAAAGCCCTTAATTGTGACCGATCCGGGCATCCAGGCGGTTGGTATTCTGCAGCGTGTCGTCGACGCACTGGGTGACCTGCCTCATTGCGCTTACGGTGATACGCCCAGTAACCCCACCGAGGCGGCCGTTCGCGCAGCGACTGCCAGCTACAAAGCGAACGGGTGTGACGGCCTCATCGCTTTGGGTGGTGGTTCCAGTATGGATTGTGCAAAAGCCACCGCGATTGCAGTTGCGCATGACGGCCCCCTCAAAACCTACGCCACCATTGAAGGCGGTTCACCCAAAATTTCCGCCGCACTGCCACCGCTGATTGCCGTGCCAACCACGTCAGGCACTGGCAGTGAAGTGGCGCGGGGTGCCATCGTGATCGTTGATGACGGCCGTAAGTTGGGCTTTCACAGCTGGTCGTTGGTCCCAAAAATCGCCATCTGCGATCCTGCCCTGACCCTTGATTTGCCACCAAGCCTGACCGCTGCCACCGGAATGGACGCGATCGCGCACTGCATGGAAACCTTCATGGCGCCCCCCTATAACCCTCCCGCTGATGGCATTGCTCTCGATGGTCTGGCACGAGGTTGGGCACACATTGAAACCGCAACGCGTGACGGTGCCAATCAGGCTGCGCGCTTGGCCATGATGAGTGCCTCGATTCAAGGGGCTATGGCTTTCCAAAAAGGCTTGGGGTGTGTTCACAGCCTCAGCCACAGCTTGGGGGGTGTGAATCCGCGTCTCCATCACGGCACCCTCAACGCCCTCTTTTTGCCGGCGGTGATCCGTTTCAATGCAGGCGCAGCCAGCATCCAAGCGGAGCGTCGCATGTCCCGGATGGCCTATGCCATGGGGCTGGGCGAGATCGCGGACAACGCCGTGGCCGCTGAAGCCGTCGCAACGGCGGTTACTGAGATGAACGCACGCCTCAACTTGCCGTCAGGGCTGGCGGCCTTGGGGGTCACCCGCGCAGACTATGCGGCGATCATCAAAGGCGCGATGGCTGATCACTGCCACGCCATGAACCCTCGCCTCGCGACGGAGGCGGACTACACCGCCATGCTTGATGCCGCGATGTGAGCGTTTAGAGCGCTAAAACCCGGCTGGGGTCTGGCTTGCGGAGCCACTCAGCCCACTCATCTGCCAGGCGCTGGCTCTCATTGGCAGCACGCTGCCAGACCGCCACGCGTCCTTCAAAGTCGCTGGCGTAATGTGTGAAGTCACGGCGATCCGGTAGCTTGCCGTTGGGTAGCGTCTTAACCCATTCGGGGTTGGGCGCCAGTACCACCATTTGGCTGAGCGCGTCGGTGTAGCGGTGCCGATACTTGATGGCCTTGTCGAGCCAGCCGGGGATCACTTCTTTTTGGAAGTGCGGGTACAGCACCACGCCCGTTTCGGGGACTTGGTAACGCAGGTGCAGGTGGTAGTCCGTGATACCGCCATCCCAATAAGCGCCAAGCGGGCCGCCGGGCACGTCATGAACCGCATCCAGCACAAATGGAATGGCGCAGCTCGCTTGAAGCGCTTGGAAAAAATTAACGTCGTTCAGATGGCATCGGGTTGTCTGAATGTCATCGGTGGTGAATGGCAGCTTGTCGCTGGTTGAAAAGACCACGCGCTCTAAGAAACCGCCCAGCGCCCGGCGCGCCACCATGTTGGACACGTAGGCCGCCGCGTACCCCAACGGCGTTCGCCACGCGTTATCGCGCCGCAAAATACCGTGCCCCCGACTGGTCATGACGTGCAACCGCAAACGCTTGTTGCCGAGAAGCGCCCCCACCTCTCCCCCATAAAACGCGTGAAGGCTGTCCGTGAACCGCTGACTGATCGCCGTGCTGCTGAGGCGCGCCTGGCCCTCTGGGGGGTCGAACCTTTGGCGAATGTAGTCGTGCTCTAGGCGTTTGAAGCCAGCGACAGGGTCCCGCATGCAGGCGGTGGCCATTCGCCAAGCACCAATGGATGCCCCCACGAGGTCAATCGGGCGATCGGACGCGGCCAGCCACTCACCAAACAGGAACTGATCAAGGCGGGTGAGGACCAGCCCCTTCGGGCCGCCAGCGGCGGCGGGGATCACCTGAACATGCGAGGGCGTTAAACCGCTCGTCGAGAGCAGCCGACGTGCAGCCGTTCCCGCGTAGATCTGCAGGGCACGCATCACCAATCAGTCGTTATGGGCGCTGATCGGTTGACGGGCGTTGCCAAAGGTTAACGCCGCCGTCAACGGCCAGAGCGTCAATGGCAGCCAGCTCATCACTGGTGAAGGCCAGGTTCGTGACGGCCGCGGCGAGTTCACTGATTTGGGCTGGCTGGCTCGCACCGATGAGCGCAGAGGTCACGCGGCTGTCTCTCAACACCCAGGCAACGGCCATTTGCGCCAAACTCTGACCACGGCTTTTAGCGATCGCGCTGAGCCCTCTGATGCGGGCGATGTTTTCCTCTGAGGCGTGTTCTGCTTTGAGTGACCCACCACCTGGGCGGTGCATCCGTGAATCGGCGGGAACGCCGTTGAGGTAGCGGTCGGTCAGCAAACCCTGCGCCAACGGACTGAAGGCGATACAGCCAATGCCGTTGTCCTGGAGCGTGTCCAACAAGTCGGCCTCAATCCATCGGTTTAATAGGCTGTAGGACGGCTGATGGATCAAGCACGGGATACCCATGTCTTTCAGTAGCTGGGTGGCCTCTGCTGTCTTTTTTGCCGAGTAGCTCGAAATGCCCACGTAAAGCGCTTTGCCCTGCTTGACGGCGCTTGCGAGGGCGCCCATGGTCTCCTCTAGCGGGGTATCGGGGTCAAAGCGGTGAGAGTAAAAGATATCCACATAATCCAAACCCATGCGTTGCAGGCTCTGGTCGAGACTTGCAAGCAGGTATTTGCGCGAGCCGCCCCCGCTGCCATAGGGCCCTGGCCACATGTCCCAGCCGGCCTTACTGGAAATGATCAACTCATCGCGATACGGTTTGAAGTCGCGCCGCAGATGAGCGCCAAAATTGGTTTCAGCACTGCCCGCCGGCGGGCCGTAATTGTTCGCGAGGTCAAAGTGCGTGATGCCGGCATCGAAGGCGGTGCGGAGCATCGCCCTTTGCGTCTCTATTGGCGTGGCATCGCCGAAGTTATGCCACAGGCCCAAGGTGATGGCTGGCAACCGCAAGCCGCTGGCACCGCAGGTTCGGTAAGGCATCCGGCCATCGTAGCGATCGGGGTTTGCGTGGTACATGAGTGGCTCCTGTTATTTGAGAGTCAGCGTTTGTTTTGCAGCTGCTGTAATTTTGAAAAGGCATTCGCCATGGCCGAGGGCGCGGTTGTGGTCGCACGGTTCGGAACCGCACCACCGGTGCGGCGTTGCTGTTGCCCTCGCTCAGCGTGTTGGAATCGGTTATCTCCCGCTGCCGCACCCTTTTGTGGCGTGGGGGCGCCCAGGCGCATGGTCAGGCTGATGCGTTTGCGAGCCACATCGACCTCAACGACCTTTACTTTCACGATATCCCCGGCTTTAACAACCTCGTGTGCATGGCTCACGAACTGATCACGCAGCTGACTGACGTGAACCAAACCGTCTTGATGCACACCAATATCGACAAATGCGCCGAACGCAGCGACGTTACTCACGGTTCCTTCGAGCAGCATGCCTGGCTGCAGGTCTTTGATGTCCTCAACCCCGTCATTAAAGCGCGCCACCTGGAAATCAGGGCGTGGATCGCGCCCTGGTTTCTCCAGTTCCAACAAGATATCTCGGACAGTCACAACACCAAACTGTTGCGTAATCAAGCGCTCAGGTTGGACCTGACGCAAGACGGTTTGTTGGCCCATCAAGGCGTCGATAGATCGCCCCGTTTCTGCCAAAAGCTTTTCAACGATCGGGTAGGTTTCCGGGTGAACCCCGGTCATATCGAGTGGGTTTTCACCACCACGAATACGCAGGAATCCAGCGCTTTGTTCGAAGGTTTTTGGACCCAAACCGGTCACGCTCAGCAATTGATCACGCGATGCAAATGCGCCATGGCTGTCGCGCCATTTCACGACCGATTTCGCCACGGTTGGGCTCAAGCCTGATACCCGACTCAGCAGCGGGACACTCGCCGTGTTGAGGTCGACGCCCACAGCATTCACGCAGTCCTCAACAACCGCTTCCAATTGTTTCGCCAGATCGGTCTGGTTGACATCGTGCTGATACTGCCCCACCCCGATTGATTTGGGGTCAATCTTGACCAACTCTGCCAGTGGGTCTTGGACACGCCTGGCAATGCTCACGGCACCGCGCAGGCTCACATCGACATCGGGCAGCTCTTGACTTGCGAATGCGCTCGCGCTGTAAATCGATGCGCCCGCCTCGCTAACCACCAATTTTTGAACCAAGCCAGCGCCATCACTCTTGCCTCGTTGTTGCGCAAGCTGCTGGATAACATCGGCAGCTAACTTATCGGTCTCTCGGCTGGCCGTCCCGTTACCAATGGCGATCAGTGCAACCCCGTGCGTCTCGCACAGGTGCGCCAACGTGTGTAAAGCGCCTGTCCAGTCTTTGCGCGGCTCGTGGGGGTAGACCGTTTGCGTGGCCACTAATTTGCCGGTGCCGTCGACCACAGCCACCTTGACACCCGTGCGAATGCCTGGGTCCAGGCCCATCACCGCCTTGTTGCCGGCGGGGGCCGCCAACAGGAGGTCGCGCAGGTTGTCACCAAAAACCTTGATCGCCACTTGTTCAGCCGATTCCCGCAAGCGGTTGAACAGGTCCCTCTCAAGGGATAGGCTTAATTTCACTTTCCATGTCCACGTGACCGTGCGGCGCAACAAGTCATCCGATGGCCTCGCCTGATGACGCCAGCCAATGTGCCTCGCGATGAAGCCCTCTGCGATGCTGGGCTCGCCGGGCTCAAGGGCCTCGTTCAGCACCAATTTGGCATCCAGTAAATTCAGGCTGCGACCACGGAAAACAGCCAATGCACGGTGAGATGGAACTTTGTTAATCGGTTCTTGGTAGTCGAAATAGTCCCTGAATTTGGCCGTGTCGGCATCGTTTTCGTTTTGCCCACTGGCCAGTTTGCTTTGAAATACCCCATCCTGCCAGAGCCACTCCCGCATGTGGGTCAGCAAAGCGGCGTCCTCAGCCCATTGCTCACTGAGGATGTCCCGAACACCATCCAAAACGGCAGCCGTCGTGCTGAAGTCGGGATCGCCCTCTACGCGCTCCGCGACGACATAGGCCATTGCGCAGGCGTGTGGGTCGAGGCTTGGGTCAGCGAACAGCTGTGTTGCCAATGGCAACAAACCGGCCTCAATGGCCATTTGGCCCTTCGTGCGGCGGCGGGGCTTGAAAGGCAAGTAAATGTCTTCAAGTGCCTGTTTGGTATCGGCCGCAGCGATGCTGGCTCGCAGCGCCTCCGTCAATTTACCCTGCTCTTCAATGCTTTTTAAGACCGTCTGGCGACGGTCTGCGAGTTCACGCAGGTAAGCGAGGCGGGCTTCCAGCTCGCGGAGTTGGATGTCATCGAGGCCGTCAGTGACCTCTTTGCGGTAGCGCGCGATGAAGGGCACGGTGGCGCCCTCATCCAGCAGCGACACGGCCGCAATGGCTTGCGCAGGGCGAATTTTGAGTTCTTGCGCGAGTCGCGCAATGATGTCAGACATGGCAGTAAAAAATGGGTTCAGTTAACAGGCAACCCGCCATGTTAACCGCCTCATTCCCCGCGCAACGCCTGGCGGAGATTTTCGCCAATCTGTGGCCGTTCCGAGAAGGGGTCTGGCGGCTGCTTCTGCCCCATGATGGCGTTTAGGCGGGCCTCAACAGCCGACAGTGCCTGCGGATGGCTGTAGAGGTAAAAACGATTCGCTTTCACGCCCTCGAACACCACATCGGCGACAGCCTCGGCCGTCACCTTCCCGGCCATGACTGCCTTGTTGAGCATGACCTGACCAATCTGCTGGCTCTTTGTGAGCGGTGCGTTAGCCGACTCAGGGCGGTTACGGTCGCTTTGGCTGATGCCTGTGGGGACAAAATAAGGACACAAAACACTGGCGCTTACTTGGTCGGTCACCAAACAAAGGTCTTGGTAGAGTGATTCTGTCAATGCGACGACCGCGTGCTTCGACACGTTGTACACGCCCATGTTGGGCGGTGTCAGTAACCCCGCCATGCTTGCGGTGTTCACGATATGCCCTTCGTAGGTCGGATCCGCCTTGGCCGCTTCAAGCATCAGCGGCGTGAAGACCCGCACACCGTGGATAACACCCCACACATTGACCCCCAAAACCCACTCCCAGTCAGCGGTCGTGGCCTCCCAGGTCAGGCCGCTGGTTCCGACCCCCGCGTTGTTGAAGATGAAATGTGGCGCGCCGTAATGTGCCACGACCGTTTGTGCCAGGGCATCCATGGCCGCGGCATTCGAGACGTCAACAACCTGCGTCAACACAGATGCGCCTTCAGCCCTCAAGGCATCGGCGACGTCGTTGAGCGCATTCGCTTGGACATCCACCAGAACCAGGTTCATACCCAGCGCCGAGGCGCGCTGCGCACAAGCACGGCCAAAACCGGATGCAGCGCCCGTCAGGACGGCTGTCTTCCCCTCAAAACGCTTCATCTTGTTCCGCCTTATTCCGACACCCGCACCAACTGCTTTCCGAAGTTCTGGCCCTTGAGCAAACCGAGAAAGGCCTCGGGCGCACTCCGCAGACCTTCGGATATGGTTTCTTTGTAGACCAGTTGCCCCTTTGCCACTCGCTCGCCCAAGGTCTTCAACGCTTCCGGCCACAGGTCCATCCGCTCACTCACAATGAAGCCTTGAATCGATAAACGGTTGACGAGGATTAATGCGGCGTTGTTCATGGGCAAGGGCGCACCGTCGTAGCCAGCGATCAAACCGCAAACCGCAACGCGCGCAAAGGGGTTGGTTCGCGCCAAAACCGTGTCCATGATGACGCCACCCACGTTTTCAAAATAGGCATCCACACCCGCAGGTGTTGCTGCTTTTAGTGCTGTGTAAAGCGATTTACTGTCGGGGTGCGCCTTGTAATCGACGCAGGCGTCGAAGCCGAGTTGCTGTGTGACGTAGTTGCACTTTTCTGCCCCACCAGCAATGCCAACGACGCGGCACCCCATCGCTTTGCCCAGTTGGCCCACCACCGAGCCAACAGCGCCACTTGCCGCGCTGACCACGAGGGTCTCGCCTGCTTTCGGTTTGCAAATCTGGGTCAAGCCCATCCAGGCCGTGACGCCAGGCATGCCAACAGGTCCTAAATAGGCACTTGCAGGAATATGGGTTGTGCTGACTTTTCGGATTGCACCCGGTTCGTTCGCGTTGACCACGCTGTAGGTTTGCCACCCCCCCATACCGACGACGGTATCACCGGGTTGGTAGTTTTCGTGGGCACTCGCCTCAACGACGCCCACAGTGCCGCCGATCATCACATGGTCCAAGGGCTGGGCTTCTGCGTAGCTCTTACCCGCATTCATGCGTCCGCGCATGTAGGGGTCAAGGCTCAGAAATTGATGCCGCACCAGCACCTGACCAGCTTTGATGACCGGAAGGTTTTCCTCTCGCAGGGCAAAGTTGTCGACACTCGCCTGCCCCTCTGGGCGTGACTTCAGAATAATTTGTTGGTTGATGGTCATGGTGTGGGCGTCCCGCCTAGCGTGTTGATGGTTCGGTCGCCATTGGCGAGTCGTGGCAGATATTTGAAGGTACCCGTCGCATGCGCGCAAATGCGGCCACTTGCGTCGCGGATGGTGCCTTCGGTGAAGGCCAATGTGGCCGTGCGATGCAACACCTTGCCATCGGCGGTTAGAGGGCCTTTGGCGGGTTGCATGAAGCTGGTTTTCATCTCTATCGTTACGACGCCCATGTGCACGGCCAAGCTCCGGGCTGCGTGGGCCATCGTGACATCAAGAAGCGTCATGCTGGCGCCCCCATGTGTGACGTGAAACGAATTGAGGTGCTCGGGCCGCGGCTCGAAGGTGATGCGGCTGGTCCCCGCATCCATGTCTATGAGGGAGAAACCCAAGGCCTCAACGAAAGGAATGGGGGTTGGAAAGTCCATTAGCCAGCAACCACGGCTGTCACACCACCATCGACGGCCATCCATTGCCCCGTAATGTGCTTGCCGGCGTCGCTGGCAAACAAGACGCAAAGGCCTTTGAGGTCTTCGTCATCGCCCAGTCGCTTCAGCGGCGCACCGGCAATGAGCCGATCAACACCCATGTGTTCCAACGTTCCCTTCGTCATTTTGCTGGGGAAAAATCCAGGACAAATCGCATTAACCGTGATGTTGTGATGGCCCCACTCAGCGGCCAGCGCGCGCGTAAAGTTGAGCACAGCGCCCTTGGAGGTGTTGTAAGCGATGGTCTGCATGTCCTCGGGGTTGCCGCCAAGCCCCGCGATTGAGGCCAAATTGATGATGCGCCCGGAATGCCGCGGGATCATGCACAGTTTCCCGATCATCTGGCTGAGCAAAAAATAGCCACGAATATTGAGGTTCATGACCTTGTCCCATGCCTCAAGTGGGTGATCTTCGGCGGGTGCACCCCACGCGGCGCCGGCGTTGTTAACCAAGATGTCGACATGGCCCAAGCGCGACATGGCGGTGTCACAAAGCTTTTTGATGCTCGCGGGATCAGCGCAATCAGCAGCCACCCAGTCGGCCTCGATGTTGCGTGATTTGAGGTGCGTGACCGCTTGCGTCAGTTCATCCTCTTTCCGTGCAGTCACCAAAATGCGGGCGCCCGCCTCGCCCAGTGCCTCGGCCATCTGTAAACCAAGGCCCCTGGAACCACCTGTCACCAATGCGGTCTTGCCGCTCAAGTCAAACAATGCGTTGATGCTTCTCGCCATGTGCGTCTCCTGAAATTTAAATGTTTGGTGTCTGATAGTCCATGCACTCGCGGTGGTCGACCACCGCGGACATGAAGGGCTTGAGTGCTTTATGGTCTGGGTGGTTTTGATAGGCATCCAGTGCCGCTTGGTCAACAAATTGACTCACCAACATCAGATCTGCCGTGCATGCCGGGTGTTCGCTGCCGCGCACCACGTCAAACCCCGTAATGCCCGGCACCAGGTGCCGACAACCGTTCAGCAGGCGTACCGCTTCAGCGATATTCGCCGACTTGCTCTGACCGTTTTCGGCTGCGCTTTTAAAGCGCCACATGACGATGTGATTCACCATGGGTCAAAGCACCTCGAAGATACCGGCTGCACCCATGCCACCGCCAATGCACATGGTCACGCAGACCCGCTTGGCGCCGCGTCGTTTGCCTTCTATCAGCGCGTGGCCCGTTAGGCGTTGTCCACTCATGCCATAGGGATGTCCCAGCGCGATCGCACCGCCGTTCACGTTGAGGCGTTCGGCGGGTATGCCCAACTGATCACGGCAGTACAAGACCTGCACCGCGAAGGCTTCGTTGAGTTCCCAGAGGTCAATGTCAGCCACCGTCAGGCCGAGTCGTTTCAACACCTTGGGTACGGCGTATACGGGCCCAATACCCATCTCGTCGGGCTCGCACCCCGCGACAGCAAAACCCAAAAAACGCCCCAACGGTTTCAGGCCCATTTGGGCCACGCGGTCCTCGTGCATCACCACGCAGGCGCCCGCGCCGTCCGAAAACTGACTCGCGTTACCTGCGGCCACGACACCGCCTGGCATGGCGGGGCGAATACCCGCGACCGCCTCAAGTGTGGTCCCCTCGCGAATACCTTCATCTTGGGTCACGGTTGTCTCGCGAGTAATTAGGCCGCGCTGCTTATCAGCGATACCTGCTGTGACGGTGATCGGCGCAATCTCGGCGTCAAACAGACCGGCGGCGCGAGCGGCAGCGGCGCGCTGTTGGCTCTGCGCCCCATAGGCGTCCATGAGTGAGCGATCAATTTTGTAGCGCGTTGCCACTTGTTCTGCCGTTTGCAGCATCGACCAGTAGATGGCGGGCACTTGCGCTGCGAGCGCGGGGTCCTGCGCCATGTGCAGATTCATTTCTTGCTGGACACACGAGATGCTCTCTACGCCACCTGCGACGTAGGTATCGCCCTCACCGGCAACGATTCGTTGGGCAGCCATCGCAATGGTTTGTAGTCCTGAAGAGCAAAACCGGTTCACGGTCATTCCGGACACGCTGACAGGACAGCCCGCCTTGAGCGCGATTTGCCTCGCGATGTTGAGTCCGGTTGCACCCTCAGGGTTGGCGCAACCCATGATGACGTCCTCAACTTGGCTTGGGTCAATACCGGCACGGGACATGGCGGCTGCCACGGCGTGGCCGCCAAGCGTTGCGCCGTGGGTCATATTGAAAGCGCCTTTCCAGCTTTTTGCCAGCGGTGTGCGCGCGGTCGAAACAATCAATGCAGCAGTCATGATGGGGTATTCCTTGCGTCAGTGGGTTAGCTGGTGAAACCTTGGCCTTTGTCGACCAATGCCTGCAGATACGGCGCTGGGGTCCAAAAAGCTTGGTCGTCCATGGGGTTTTGTGCGAACTGTCGCATGCGTTGGATAACCCGCATGAGACCCACCTCATCGGCGTAGCGCATTGGGCCACCCCGAAACATCGGGAATCCGTACCCTGTGAGGTAAACCATGTCGATGTCGCCCGCTTTCGACGCGATGCCTTCCGCCAATAAGTGTGCGCCCTCATTGACCAGCGCAAAGACCAGCCGATCGACGATTTCATCAGCGCTGATGCGTCGTTGCGTGAGGTTTCCGTCGCTGCGGTGCTTCGCCAACATGTCGGCCACAACGGGGCTGGGAATCGCGTGGCGTGCGCCAGCCTGGTAGTCGTACCAACCAGCGCCGACCTTTTGGCCAAATCGCCCGAGTTCACACAGCAGGTCGGCTGACTTGCTGTAGCGCATCTCGGGGTTTTCCTGGGCGCGCCGCTTGCGGATGGCCCAGCCGATGTCGTTACCGGCGAGATCGCTCATACGGAACGGGCCCATCGCAAAGCCAAATTTTTCGATGGCTTTGTCAACTTGCTCAGGTGAGCAGCCCTCGTCTAGCAAGAAGGTGGCTTGCCTCACGTATTGCTCAATCATTCGGTTACCGATGAACCCATCGCAAACCCCGGCGACTACCGCCGTCTTCTTGATGCGCTTGGCAACGGCCATGGTTGTCGCCAGCACGGTTTTTGACGTCTCGGCACCCCGCACGACTTCTAAAAGCTTCATCACGTTTGCGGGGCTGAAGAAATGCATACCGACCACGTCGGCTGGCCGTGTTGTGAAGTTCGCGATCTGGTTCAGGTCGAGTGTTGATGTGTTGGATGCCAAGATCGCCCCTGGCTTAGCGACTTTGTCTAGCGCTTTAAAAACCGACGCCTTAACGCCCATGTCTTCGTAAACCGCCTCAATGATGAGGTCGGCCTCTGACAGGTCGTCATAACTCAAGCTTGTCTTGAGTAACGCCATTCGGGCCGCGAGTTTCTCAGCCGTGAGTTTGCCTTTTTTGACCTGTGCCTCGTAGTTACGCGTGACCGTGGCAATCCCCCGATCAAGTGCTTCTTGGGTGGTTTCCAGCATCACCACAGGGATCCCCGCATTGAGGAAGTTCATGGCGATACCGCCGCCCATGGTGCCAGCGCCGATCACACCGACTTGCGCAATCTCTTTCTTTGGGGTGTCTGATGGCACGTCGGCGATCTTTGACGCCGCACGGCTCGCCATAAAAATGTGTCGCAAGGCCCGGCTCTCGGGTGTCCACATCAGGTTCAGGAATGTTTGCCGTTCGGTTTGCATGCCCGCGTCGAAACCCTGCTTGGTGGCTGCCTCAACCAGGTCAACACACTTCACAGGTGCTGGCAGCTGCTTTGCCATGCCACGGACCATATTTCGCGCGAATTGAAAGTAGGCGTCCCCTTGTCGGTGTTGACACGGCAAATCACGCACCCGAGGCAATGGCCGTTTGGTGGCATGCTGCGTCGCAAAAGCAATCGCCTCGTCGAGCACCGTGTCTGCAGATGACGCAACCGCATCGAATAACCGCTGTCCAGGTATTGCTGCCAAAGCCTCGCTGGGCACGCTCTCTCCTGAGGCAATCATGTTGAGTGCCACCTCAACGCCGAGCGCCCTTGGCAGACGTTGCGTGCCCCCTGCACCGGGCACCAAGCCCAGCTTGACCTCGGGTAGGGCCACTTGACATCCGGGCGCGACGACACGGTAATGGCAGCCCAGCGCCAGTTCTAGCCCACCGCCCATCGCCACCGAGTGGACGGCAGCAACGACGGGCTTTGACGCTGACTCGACCACCGCGATCACGCT
>ENA-ORCY01000053-ORCY01000053.1-marine-metagenome-genome-assembly--contig:-NODE-53-length-92661-cov-6.426553_pt1 | contig 92661 bp, 76 predicted proteins | sample MGYA00248634_ERZ508507 | MGnify/ENA primary metagenome ERZ508507 (study PRJEB26178, sample SAMN06266269) | marine metagenome | isolation source: Columbia River Estuary | place: USA:Columbia River Estuary... | reverse complement strand
GACTTTAAATGGAATACGTACTTCGCTTTCACTAAAATCAAGTCATTGATCGTGGATGCAGGACCAAACGGAGAAATATTTGTTGGAGGTCCAGGATCTTCTCTAGGAACAATCCACAGAAATGGATTTGCCTACGGACAAATCTTTGGTACAGAAAATGCAAAAGATGATGAAGGCAACTTATTGATCGACAAATCAACAGGTCTACCTTTTGCAGCTGCAGCATCTACTATCATTGGAGATCCAAACCCAGATTTTACTCTTGGGGTAACCAACAGCTTTACCTACAAAAACTTTACCTTCCGCGCATTGATCGATTGGAAACAAGGCGGCGACTTATACTCCTTTTCTGCTGCATCCTTGATGCTAAGAGGTCAGTTAGCCAACTCTGTAGAACGCGAACAGCTTAGAGTAGTACCAGGTGTTTATGGTAGCAACCAAAATTTTGAACCTACTCTAGATGCTAATGGGAACAAAATTCAAAACACAACTGGTATTACCGCCTTTGACTCCCACTTCTCCAACGGATGGGGTGCGTATGGTCAAGACGAAGTGAACATTTACGACGGGACTACCATAAGACTACGTGAGGTTGGTGTTAGCTATAGCTTGCCTAAAAACCTTCTTAAAAAGACACCATTTGGGACTGGAACACTATCATTTAGTGGACGTAACTTATGGTGGAACGCACCGAATATGTTAGAAGGTCTAAATCTAGACCCAGAAGTACTTGCTGAAAGTGCTGCGTCTAACGTTCAAGGTTTTGAGTATGGAGCTACACCTACAACTAAGAATTACAGCTTTAACTTAAGCCTTACTTTCTAATTTTTAGATCTAAAAAATAAGAACAATGAAAATATATACACAAAAATTAGGAAAGTTCCTGCTTAGCTCACTTGTAGCAGTAGGAATGGTGTCTTGCGAGCTTAACGACCTGGACATCAATACCGATCCAAATAGTGCTAGTCAAGCCTCTCTTAACCTATTGTTGACCAATGCTCAATTCGAAGGGTTAAACACATTTGCTGGAGGCTTAAACAACACCACTATGGGATTCCAGGCCATCAATACCAGCAGTGATGATTTCAATTTCACCAACTCTAGCTGGAATGGTACTTGGAACTATCTGTATTCAGGACCACTCAAAGATCTTGAAGAAATGATTAATGCGGCTGATCCTGAACTCAACCCAAGATACTTAGGTATAGCTCAGTTGATGAAAGCCTACTATTTCACCACTATGGTGGATCTATGGGGTGATCTTCCTTACAGTGAAGCATTTAAAGGGAATGATCCAAATGGTCAAAACACCCAGCCTGTTTATGACAAAGGTGCTGATATCTATGCCGATGCCTTTAGATTGATCGATGAAGCGATTGTTAACTTGGGTAAAACTCAAGCGGCTTCTGTAAAAGGGGATATTATCTATGGAGGTAGTAATACCAAGTGGATCAAAATGGCCAAATCACTTAAGTTGAAGCTCTTGATCAACACAAGAAATGTACAAAATAACACTGCTGCCATTCAAGAATTGATCACAGCTGGTGGGTTAATCACTGCTGCAGCCGATGATTTCCAATTGCGTTTCGGTAACCTTGCCAACCCTGATAACCGTCACCCAATGTACCAATCAGGTTATGCAGGTGGTGAAGCGGGTTACTCCTATTTTGGGCATCAATTGATGTACGAAATGTTAAAGAACCGCGATCCTAGAGCCCCTTTCTACTTCAAGAGACAAACTACTACAATTCTTGATCCAGAAGAGCCTACTGATAAACAAACTTTGCCATGTTCTCAAAGAGCTGATTGCACTTATGGTTACTTCGTGTTAAGCGCTTTAGTAACCGATGGAGTATTTGGTAAGACTCCTGCTCAACTTTCAGACAAGGAAAAAGCTTACTTAGCTGGTTACTTTGGTAGAGATCGCTCTGACCCATCTGGTATTCCAAACGACAACCCGTTGAGAACAACAGTAGGTGCTTATCCAGCAGCTGGATTGTTCGATGCTACTGCAAGCTTAACTGGAGGTAACAAATTTGGAAAAGGTGACGGAATCTTCCCGATTATCACTTCTTGGATGGTTAAATTCTATATGTTAGAGGCACAAATCGCTTTAGGTGTGAATACAGGAATGACTGAGTCTGCACTTTTAGAAAGCGCTTTAAATGACCAAATGACTAAAGTTATTGCAGTGGGTACGGCTGCCGACCCTGCAGCTTCAAGCAACATTGACACATGGAATGCGACGTACACACAATGGCCATCGACATTGGTGTTTAAAAACAAAACCAATTACCTAGCAGGAATCACCGGTGCATATCCAACGGCAGGTACTGCAACTCAGAGATTAGGGTACGTGTTAAAAGAAGCATGGTTTGCTAACTTTGGAAATGGTTTTGAAGGCTACAATTCATTCAGAAGAACAGGATTGCCCGCTGATATTCAAGCTCCGCTTCAAATCCCACGACAGTATGCATTGAGCTTCCCTTATGCACAAGACGAGGTGAACTTGAACAGCAATACACCATCAAAAGTGTACGACTCACCAAGTGCTGCCATTTTCTGGGATACTCTTAAATTCCAATTTTAATTATACTAAAAGCTAATAGACATGAAAAAATATACTAAATATCTATTATCCTTAATGGCGGTTGGAATTACCCTTCAATCGTGTAAGGACGAAGATTTGGTGATCCTACCAGAATGGGAATCAGCAGTTCACGGTTATGCCGTAGTTAATGGAGAAACCACAGATTTCAAAAGGGGAGATGCCTCAGTTAATGTGAGCTTTGACCTGAAATGGAAATCCATTGACCAGAAAAATACTGTAACTAAAATTGATTTGTACGTTCTATTCAATGAAAGCTACAAAGACATTGATGGAAACAACAAAACTATAAAACATGGTGGTGACGCCGGTAAATTGGTTAAAACCTTTACTGGTGGAGATGTACCTGCAGAAAATACAGTAAAAACATTCTCCATTACTCAGGAAGATGTTTATGCAGCTTACTCTAGCGCTAGCTATGATTACGGTTTTGGAAGTGGTACAGTTTCTGTATTCGCTAACCCAATAAAACCATCAAGAAACGCAACTAGCAACAAATTCATCCCTGGTGACACATTTACCCTTAAATGGATTTTCACCACAGAAGATGGTCGCGTTTTTGATTCATGGTCTCCTTCTGTATGTTCAGAATTCCCAGAAGCCAACTGTCAAAAAGATTGGACTGTTGTTTGTGCTAAATCTATCGAGCAGAGAACTGGTGTTTGGACCATAATTGGTGCTGATGACTACGGTGATGGATGGAATGGAGCTTCAATTGATGTCGTTGTTGACGACGTTGTGATTGGAACTTTTACCATGGCTGACGGTGCTGGACCTGTAACTCAAACATTTACTGTACCTGCAGGTTCAACAAGTATGTACTTTAAATACACCAAAGGTTCTTGGGATAGTGAAGTTATCTATCAAATCAAAAATCCAAATGGAAACACATTGGCCAACGTAGTTGCCTCTGATGTAAAATCTAATGGTGAAATCAAACTTGATCTTTGCAACGAGTAATCAAAGACAAATTGACTAAAAAAGGCCACCCTATGGGTGGCCTTTTTGTTTTATATCTAATGTACATCAATAGTAGTACATCACTAAGTTCATCATTTCATCAGTTGAATTCCAACCGTAGGTAACATCTTTGGGAGGTGATGTTGGGTTCAGTGAATTGGATGACGTGTTGTCGAATGTAGCCGTCATCAACAACAATGTACCCTTAGGTAGGAAAACAGGGGATTCATACATATAAGTGCTTTGCCAATTGTAATCCCACTCGGGAATACTAATTAACGGTACCTGAGTTTGGTCCGGTAAAATGGCCAATGCAGTCATGCTCTTACCCAAAAAATGCATATGAGGCAATAGAGAGACAACATTCATGTCTTCTTCTAAAACTTTACTCACATAAAACGTAGGTGAAGTTTCCGCACGAATAACAAAAGGTTGGTTGGCTATATCCTCTTCACGAATAGATAGACTTTTAATCAAATGCTTCACAGGAACATCAGATAAATAAAGATGCACCTCAGAGAGATCTGTAGCTACTTCTGAAGAAGGAGCGTAATGTATGTTGAAAATCAGATCAGCGCCCTGGGGAATTAATTTGGCAGTTCCTGACGGATACGCAACAGGGGTATTTCCTGGCACCCATCCGTATAAAAACTCATCCATGAGGGGTTTAGTTTGAAAAACCAATGATCTGGGATCAAACTCGGAAAGACCATCTATTCCTGAGGTTTGCCCAGAGGTATCTACCATAATTCGACTGTGGTGAACATACCGTTTGTTACCTGCTACAAAAGCTATTGCAGAGATATACACATCGCGGTCTAGATGAGTAGGCACATGAAAAAAACGGTAATCCTCAATTCCCTTGGCGGACAACTGATAAGAACTGTTCATCCGAAATACCAGATCAGGTTTGGCATACGCTGTTGAATGATAATCAACAGGGCTTTGGGAGGACTCCTCTCCCCTTTTCATTCCTTGCGTCACCCAAAGTTGAATTTGATTAATCTCCTGATCTGTAAGAATTCGCTCATTCTTAAAATGACTAAAGGAGGGATCCGCCTTCCAGGGCGGCATATACTTTGTTTTGGTCACGTGGGCAATGAACTTTCCCCTTTTTTGAACGTCAGCGTATGTGGTGAGCGGAAAAGGGCCGTATCCACCACTGCGGTGGCAGGAAATACAGTTTTTCTGAATAATAGGTGCAATGTGTTGTTCATAATTTACCTCCTGAGCATGAGTAAAACTCAGAAAAAAACAAAAGAAAAATGCGGGTAAATATCTATTGACCATGATGGTGTGTAGTACTTAATTCAAGAAAACAACCAACGGCTTTGGTTTTTTTATTCTTTACTTCTTCTCCTTGTTTAATCGCTAAATAAGCCTCCAAAAGATAGTGTTCACTTGGGACTTTTCTATTTCTGCCTAAACTAATAAACCAGTTGTCTATGGCGCCTGAGTATACTACTCTGTCAAAGCGATCAATTAAAAAAACTTCAGGCGTGATCTCCACCTTGTATTTGAGAGCCCATCGATGATCTTTGTCAAAAACCAGGGGGAATTCAACACCGAAACGATCCCCAAACTCGGTTAGTTTAGCTTCCGAAGTGTTTTCTTGAAAAACACCAACAATATTCATATCAGGATGGAGATCATTGAGTTCGTTGAGTCTGTAAATATACTTTTGAGAAACAGGACACTCAACCGCCATAAAGACATAAGTCTTAACTGGTTCAACCACTTTAGCATAAGTAAATAATGAGCTATAACTAATAAAACCTGTTATAAAGCTAAGTAGCGTGGTAAACAACATATTCATTTTTCGGATGAATCAAATTAAATGTTGAAGGAAAAAACCAAAATCGCAAAAAGATAACCAAAATATTTTCATCGTTAAAGTATCAAAATTAACAAGAAGTACATCATTCAATGATATAAATACTGAAATGTACTCTTTGAATGCAATAATTATCATAAAATATGTTAAGTTTGCGATGATTTTGTTTAACTAAACCCACTCAAATGAAAACAAAACTTAAAGGATTGCTGGCGTTTTTGCTGGTATTTGCTGTGCAAATAGCCTTTGCACAAACCAAAACGGTTTCCGGATTGGTATCTGACCAAGATGGCGCTCCCTTACCAGGTGCTACTGTATTGGTAAAAGGAACCAACAAAGGAACTACAACAGATTTCGATGGTAATTTCTCGATCAGCGCAGCACAGGGCGATGTCTTGGTGTTTAGTTTTATCGGGTATGTCACCAAAGAGGTATCTGTAGGAAACTCTAGCCAACTCAATGTTTCACTAGCTCAAGACGCTCAGGCTCTTGAAGAAGTTATTGTAACAGGTTTTGGTGATGTGTCTAAAAAGTCATTTGCTGGATCTGCGAAAGTAGTTGCTGGTGAAAACGTATCACAAAAGTCATTTACCAACGTATCTCAAGCTCTAGCTGGAGAGGTTGCTGGTGTGGCTGTGTTTAACACTTCTGGTCAGCCAGGTTCAACATCTACTGTGCGTATTAGAGGTTTTGGTTCCGTAAGTGGAAGCCAAGCTCCTTTGTACATCGTTGATGATGCTCCATTTGGCGGAAGTTTAAATGACATTAACCCAAATGACATTAAATCGATTACTGTACTTAAAGATGCTTCTGCAACTTCATTGTACGGTGCTCGTGGTGCTAACGGGGTTATTGTAATCACCACTAAAAGAGGTAAAGACGCTGGTAACAGCATCAATGTACAAGTTAAAACAGGTACCAACTACCAAGGTGTTGCCCGTTACGAAACCATTCGTTCTCCAGAAGAATACATTGGAATTGCCTGGGACGGTGTATACCAAAGAGGCTTGAGAGCTGCAAACGCAACAACTGCCTCTGCAACTGCCTATGCCAACGCCAACTTGTTTGAAATCCCAGGTGGAGGTCCAGTATCAGATTTGCCTACTATCTACAACATGTGGAACGTTCCTTCACTAGCCAACGGCAACGTGGATGTAGCGGCGTTGATTGACCCAGCAACTGGAACTGTACGTCCAGGTGTAACCAGAAAATACACACCAGAAAGCTGGGGAGACTATACGTTCCAGGATGCCAACAGGAATGAAGTCATCATGACTATTTCTAATGTAGGTGAGAACTCTTCTGTATATACTTCATTTGGATTTATTGATGATATCGGATACGCTACCAACACTGACTTTAGCCGTTTAAACGGACGTGTTGCTGCCACCCATAAAATCAAAGATTTTATCGATGTGAACACCACATTGAACTACACCCAAAGTGAGTCTAACAACAACGGTACAGGTTCATCATCATCATCTCAGTTCTGGTGGGTAGATAACATCCCAACTGTTTACCCATTGTTCAGAAGAGATGCTGATGGCAATAAAATTGAGGATCCTATCTACGGTGGATACCTGTATGATTACGGTTTAGAACGTGGTAGAGGATTTGGATTTGCGACTAATGGTGTGGCTGATGCAAAAATCAACGTGAGCCGCTCTAAAGCAAACTCTGTTAACTTCAACAACAACACCACCATGAACATTACCGATGGGGTGACTTTGGAAAACAACTTTGCTTACCAGTACTACATGAATGATGGTATCAGCTTGAATGAACCTTTCTATAGCCCTGCTAAAGGTCAAGGTGGTTTAGTATCTAGAGATCGCGCTGAAACTAAAAACTACTCCATCAGAACAGGTTTGCGTTTTAAAAAGCAAATTGATGAGTTCAATATCTCTGCATTTTTATCACACGTAGCAACAGCTTACGAGTACAACTACTTATCTGCTGAAAGAAGTAAATTGGTATTACCTGACGGTATAGACATCGCCAATGGGGTAGTTAATGCTCCAGGATATGGATACACAGACAATGAGCGTACTGAAAGCTACATTGCTAACGTAAATACCGACTACCAAAACAAATATTTCCTAACTGTATCTTACAACAAAGATGCTTCATCAAGGTTTATCAACAACCGTTGGGGTGATTTCTACTCTGTAGGTGGTGCTTGGGCACTAACAGAAGAGGAATTTTTGAAGGATTCTAAATTCTTTGACTTCTTGAAAGTTAAAGCTAGTTATGGGACTATTGGTAACTCGGGAGGTATTGGTTTGTATCCAGGATATAACTTATATTCTATCAACAACCTTTCTGACAATATTTCTTTGGCCTTTACAACTAAAGGAAACAAAGATTTGACATGGGAGAAATCAAACCAGTTCAACACAGGTGTGGATTTTGAAATCGGTGGATTCTTCTCAGGGTCAGTAGAGGCCTACAAAAAAGTGACCAACGACATGTTCTACGACAGACAAGTAGGTCCATCTGTGGGATATGCTTCTCTAAAAGTAAACGATGGTGAATTGATCAACCAAGGGATTGAATTCGACTTGGATTTCAAGATTTTGAATAAAGGTGATTTCAAACTAAGTGCTGGAATCAACGGAGAGAAATTCAGCAACAAATTGATGGCGCTTCCTATTGATCCTGTAACCGGAGAGCAACAGAAATTCAGTGTAAGCGGACTTTATGGAAATGAATCTGGAAGATCTTTATTCGATTACTACACTAAAGAGTACACCGGAGTTAACCCAACCACAGGAGCCGCTGAATGGACAGCTTACTTTGAGGATAAAAACAACGATGGAAAATTCAATACGGGTGATGTACGCATCAACTCGTTGACTCCCTACGTCAATGACAATCCTGAAGCGAACATTCAGTCTGAAAAAACAGACGTATACGCCAACGCAACCAATAAGTTCCTCAACAAGAGCATTATTCCTGACGTTCGTGGAGCATTTAGATTGAATGCCTCTTTCAAAAACTTCAATTTGTCAACGCTATTCAACTACCAATTAGGTGGATGGGCGTACGACAGTGCCTATGCTACTTTGATGGGTAACGGATATGCTGGTACCAACAACTTCCACGTAGATATCAGAAACCGTTGGAGACAAGAAGGTGATGTAACTGATGTTCCAAGACAAGATGCAGCATTGCAGATTCAACAAAACTCTTCATCTTCAAGATTCTTGACTAGATCAGACTTTATAGCCCTAAACAACGTTCGTCTTGGGTATAACGTACCAAAATCAGTAGCTAATAAACTAGGATTAGATAATGCTGATTTATACATCACTGGTGACAACCTTTGGTTGGCGTCAAAAAGAAAAGGATTCAATCCTTCTACATCAATCACTGGAGGAACAGGTATCTATACCTATAACCCACTATCTACACTTGTATTTGGTTTAAATGTTAAATTATAATCCAATGAAAAACATAAAAATATTTGGCTTAGTTTCTTCCTTGGTGCTATTGGCATCTTGTCAAGAAGAATTTTTGGAGACCTACCCTACCGCTTCTCTATCGCAAGAGCAGGTTTCCGCAGCTGTTGCAGTTAACCCTGATGCAGCAAAAGGAACCCTTTTAGGGATCTATCAACAATTGTACGCAAGAGGTAGCGGTGGGACCACTGCCCAAGAAGACTTTGGCGTACACTTGCAACACATGAACCTAGATATCCTATCTCAGGACATGGCACACTTAGGTAAAAGTTACAACAGACAGCGTACTATTTCAGAAATGACAACAACGCTTAACCCTGATGACAGTTTTAACTACATGCCTTGGAGGTTTTTGTACCGCATCATCAACCTATCAAACCTTGTAATTGATGGTTTGGGTGGGGATCAAGCAGAATTGACCACGAACGTACAAAAACACACCATGGGTCAGGCTTTGGCCGCTCGTGGATGGGCTTACTTCTACTTAAACCACCTATTTGTCAACGACATCTCTAACCTAACTGGACCTTCAGTTCCTATCTATACAGCATCTGATCAGTTAGAACAGCCAAAAAGCACGGTAGGCGAAGTATTTAACCAAGCCATAGCTGACTTAGAAAAGGCAGAAGTATTGTTGGATGGATTTGTTCGTTCAGACAAAATTGAATTCAACCAAGATGTGGTTCGTGGGGTATTGGCCTACACTTATGGTGCTTTAAATAACTGGACCAAAACTTATGAGTACGCCAATAAAGTAGTGAATGCTGGTTACGGAAAAATGAGCCCTGCAGAAATTACTGTATTAGGTCCTGATGACACCGTAGGTGGATTCAATGATGTGAACGCTCACCAAGCCATTATGTGGGGGGTTACCGTAACTTCTTCACAAGAACTAGCTTCTCTGTTTACCTGGTGGGGATTCATCGACGTATGGAGCTATAGCTACGCTGCTGTAGGTAACCACAAAGGAATGGACGCTGGTTTATACAGCAAATTCAGAGCTGATGACATCAGAAAAACACAGTTCCCATTTGCCGGTAAATCATTAGGTTACGTGCCTGCCTACAAATTTTACAACACTACCGCACAAGCTAAAGGTTGGAGAACCTTCAGTGGACCACAAGTGAACGTAGATTCAGATGCACACTACATGCGTTCTGATGAATTTCACTTGCTAAAAGCGGAAGCTGCTGCAGAGTTAGGAGATGAGGCTACTGCCAAAACAACCTTAAAAAACTACCTATCTGATCGTATCACGGATGTATCATACATCGATGCTTTGAGTGGCGCTGCTTTACAGGAAGAGATTTCTGTCCAAACTCGTTTAGAACTTTTTGGAGAAGGCAAATCTTATTTCTTAATGAAGAGACAAAGACAGAGCAGAACTCGTGGAGATAACTGGTTGGACTACAAAGGAGAAACCTTTAGCCACAACGATGAGCGTTTGACTTACGAGCTACCAACCAACGAGTTGTTGTTCAACCCAAACATCACTGATCAAAACTAATCTGTAGGCTACAGAAGAGAAAACCACCCAATTGGGTGGTTTTTTTTTACCTTCGCCCCAAAGAATAAAGCCATCGAAACTAAACAAAACTCCGTTTACGGCATTCGCGCCATCATTGAAGCTATTGAGGCAGGACAGTCCATCGATAAGATCTACCTCCAAAATGGAGCTGAGGGTCCGTTGATGATTTCCTTAAAAAAACTCGCTGCTCAGAAGGGAATCAGCACTGTATTTGTTCCCATTGAAAAACTAAATAAATTAGGTCAGGGCAATCATCAGGGAGCCATAGCTACCGTCGCACCTGTTGGATTTGTCTCCATGGAAGATTTGGTGGATCGAGTATGTGCGGAGAAAGGAACTCCTTTGTTTTTAGTACTCGATCAGGTATCCGATGTGCGCAACTTCGGTGCCATGATCCGCACGGCCTCATGCACAGGCGTCGATGGAATCATCATCCAGTCCAAAGGAGCAGCACCGGTCAATGCAGATACTGTAAAAACCTCAGCGGGTGCTGTATATACCGTACCTATCGCTAAGGTGGATCATATCAAAGACGCGGTGTATTATCTTCAATCCTCAGGCATACAAGTAGTCTCCGCGACAGAAAAAGCGACAAATACTATTTACCAGACAGATTTAACCCCAGGAATAGCCTTAGTCATGGGCGCTGAAGATACCGGAATCTCTCCAGCCGTATTAAAAATAACAGATCACCAGGCTTCACTACCTATTCTGGGTGAAATAGCCTCTTTGAATGTATCGGTAGCTTGTGGGGTCATTTTATATGAAGTAGTACGTCAAAGAATGCCTAAAGGATGAATAGCACGCCACTAGCAGAACGTCTCAGACCACAAAATATAGAAGATTTAGTGGGTCAGGGTCATTTGCTAGGCCCCAACGGTGCCTTGACGGGACATATTCTGCGAGATCATATTCCCTCCATGATTTTATGGGGACCTCCGGGAACGGGAAAAACCAGCATAGCGCAAATCATAGCCCAAACCACCAAGCGTTCATTCTTTGCTTTAAGCGCCATACACAGCGGAGTGAAAGAAGTGCGTGACGTCATTGACCGCGCACAAAAAAGTCCTGGGCTTTTTACGGCCAAAAATCCTATTCTGTTTATCGATGAGATTCACCGTTTTAGCAAATCCCAACAGGATTCCCTTCTACAGGCTGTAGAAAAAGGGACAGTCACCTTGATAGGCGCTACTACAGAAAACCCAAGTTTTGAGGTAAATAGCGCCCTTTTATCGCGGTGTCAAGTATATGTATTGGATACTTTAGGCGTAGCCGACCTAGACGCCCTAGTAGAGCGGGCTTTGACTCAAGACACCTGGCTCAAAAACCAACAGGTGGTGATTAAAGAAAAAAAATCTTTGTACCGAGCGAGTTCAGGGGACGGAAGGAAATTACTCAATCTGTTAGAGCTTTTGGTTCAAAGTTTTGGCCAGCCAGGACTTGAATTGACCGATGAGTATGTATCCTCACAACTCAAAGCGATGCCACTTCATTACGATAAATCTGGGGAACAACATTACGATATAGCTTCTGCCCTGATAAAGTCGATCCGAGGATCCGATCCAAATGCCTCTGTGTACTGGCTAGCCAGAATGATTGAGTCCGGAGAGGACCTCAAATTTATTGCGCGCAGATTGGTGATCTTGGCTGCAGAAGATATTGGGTTGGCACAACCGACCGCCTTGGTCATGGCCCAAACCACCTTTGAAGCGGTAACATCCATCGGATATCCGGAATCCAGGATCATTCTCAGTCAATGTGTGCTTTACCTGGCTACTTCGCCCAAGAGCAACAGTGCGTATCAAGCGATCAATGAGGCACAGGAATTGGTGCGAAAAACAGGAGACCTACCCGTCCCTTTAGCCTTGCGCAATGCACCGACTAAACTGATGAAAGAGCTGGGATATGGGAAAGAGTATCATTATGCGCACAACAATCCTGAGTCATTTGCCCATATGGATTTTATGCCAGAAGAAATTAAAGGCACCCAACTATACACCCCAAGGGAAAATACCAAGGAGCAGCAAATCGACCAGCAGATGAAAAAGCTTTGGGGAAGTAAATAGCCTAAAGCCAATCTTTTAGAGTCCTTAGGTCCTGGATAATGGGACAATGGGTATGGACCTGTTTACCCAAAGGGTCATAGTGAACCGCCTGCCAGCCCAAGGATAACGCTCCTAACACATCTGCCTCAAGATGATCCCCTACCATCAAAGCGGATTCTTTCTTGGCTGCAGCGCGCTGTAGCGCACTTTCAAAAATAAGGGGATGAGGTTTTTTTACGCCAACACTTTCAGAATCGATCACTTGATCAAAATAGGGAGCTAAGGATGAATGAGCCAACTTTCTAGCTTGTGCCTCCCGAAAACCGTTTGTGATAATATGTAGGGTGTAATTTGGCTTTAGGTAGTCCAACAACTCCACAGTACCCGGCATTAAATGCGTAAACGTGGTTAATAAGTCGATGTAGCCCTCTGAAGCCTGTTGAATGACCGATTCCTCCACAGAAACATTGAGTTGATGAAAACTATCCCTCAACCGCCCCAGGCGAAGCTCTTGTTGACTGATCAAGCCCTGACGATACAACTCCCAATATGCTTCGTTTATCGGAGAGTAAACCCCGTGAAACACCTGAATATCTAAAGGAATAGCCAACTCAGCTAAAAGCACTTCAAACGCGGCTGCAGAGTTGCGTTCGAAGTCCCATAGGGTATGGTCTAAATCAAAAAAAATATGTTCGACTTCAGGACGCAGCATAAAAGGCTTTTAACTGTGCTACATAAAGTTTTTTCCAATCATACTTTTGGGGAGTCCCCAAAAGTTCCATGGAAAAGATCACCCCCATCCAACCACCTACTTGATGGACATGGGCATACATCGCTTTCATTTTAAGCATGGCGTCTGCCATACTTTTTTCTTTAAGCAACGCGTAATCTTGTACCGCAAATGGATAAACCACCATAGGTTGTTGCATCTCTAAATACAAATCATAAAAATGAAATGGAGTGCATGTGCCCGCGCGGAATCCCAAATCATGGGTATATCCCATAGAGTAATCTTCGGTGAATCCAGCATCAACCATGTCTCGATAGGTCAACGGGATGTTTAACCGGTTATACCTGGTTTTACAGGAGTCGATAGGTCTATGAACAATATCTGAAAGCACTTTTTTCTCTTCCAGCAACAGCTCAGGGTCATCAAAAGAAGCATAGGAAGCCGCTAAGGCGATCTGGGCATAGTCTCCTACTGACTTGATCAAATGCTGAAAATGACGGTTGTACGGCGAAACATTTTTATCGTAGGGGCCATACTTGGCCAATTGAAAGAAAACTTTAGGGACTTGTCCCAGTTTCTTATGGGCTTTAAGCACCTCCTCATACAGGTCATAGGGATCTTTTTTTAGGCCCAAACCTACCAGCACCCTATAACCTAATCGGCGCATTTTAAACCCTAACAAATCCATGGCTATACCAGAAATATGGCGAAGGAAACCTCGATATAAAAACTCGTGAGAAGCAGACACATTGAGCATCGAGCAGTACTGATACACTCTTTTGTTGGTTTTAACTACCCCGTACATTTCATGCAACGTATCCTGAAACCTGTGGGCCCAAAGGTCTACCACCGGGAGGGTTAAAAATCCGTGGCGCGCCCCCAAACTTTGAGCTGCGGGAAAACGACCGTGTTCATCGCTCACGTGAGGTAAATACTCCTCATACCGGGTCAACAAATAAAATGAAGCGGCCAACAGATCACACGATATTGATTCTTGTTCCGCGGTTTGAAAAAAACAAGGGAGCCCCCCCCAGTCCACCACAGCAATGGGGTAATCCTCAATACCTCCATCAAAAAGCAAATCGTGGCATCTCATCCATAACCCTGTACCTAAATTCTGTTTGGTATAGGCGAGTTTTGGTCCTGAACGTTCCACAAAAGCAATTCGGTCTGTAGTTAGGGTAAATTTAATTCCAAGAATACGTCCAAAGAATTGTTGGGCTACATAGCGCAGCCTTATGGTGACTTCAGGGGTGTAAACAAGTAAATCCTCTGCCATGGACCCAAAAATAGGGATTTACAACCAATGCTGATCGGCAAAACTCAAGTATTCCTGATGGGTAATCACCAAATGATCCAACAACTTTATATCGATTAACTCTGCAGCCTTTTTAATTTTTTCTGTGAGTTCTCTGTCCTGAAGCGAAGGCTGCAACTGACCTGAAGGTTGGTTGTGGGCCACCACAATGGCCACTGCGTGTCTTTGCAGTGCCTCTTTGAGCAACAATCGAATATCCACATAGGTAGCGGTAATGCCCCCCTGACTCAGTCGATGCATATACAATAACTTATGGGCATTGTTGAGGTAAAGCACCCAAAACTCTTCATGGGGCAGGTGGGCTAGCTTGGGCTTGAGCAACTGATACACGTCCTGGCTGCTCGTTAACGCACAACGAGTAATGGATGGATCTAAGGGGATACGGCGACTTAGCTCCATAGCCGCAGCTAGACGTACTGCTTTGACCGTGCCCACACCTTTAAGGCTGACCCAGTCATTCCAGGGTTGAGTAGCCAAACTGGCCAGTTGATGATCTGCCAAGGAGAGTATGGATTGAGCCACGGCTAGTGCGGACTGGTGTTGTACCCCTGTGCCTAATATCAAAGCGATCAACTCGGCATTGCTCAAGGCTTGTGGCGATTGGGACATCAATCGCTCACGGGGTTGATCTTCGGCAGACCACAGGGACATAGCTTGGCTCATCCGCTAAAAGTAAGCCTCTTTAAAACACCGATTATTTTGTTCCGATCAAGGACAGATCGAGACCGCCAAAGTGTCCAGAACTCATCATCAAAACGACGGTTTGCGCTAAATCGATCCCATAAAACAACTCCGCTACCTGTTGGGGGGTGGTAAAGACCCTAAGTCCTGGATGATCGAATGCTTCTTCCACGGCACTTGGTGCCACCTCATCCATTCGTTTAATGGCCAATGCCTCTGGGTCATAAAACACCACTGCTTGATCTGCACCTGCCAATGTGTGGCGGTACTCCGGAAGAAAAGCGGGGTTTAGGCTGCTGTAGGTATGTAACTCCAAGGCTACCACCAATTTATGTTGGGGAAACTGGGCGCGTACTGCTGCCGTCGTAGCGAGCACTTTACTAGGTGCATGAGCAAAGTCTTTATACACAAATCCAGATCCTTGTCGTTTTACCAGCTCAAGTCGTTTAGCTGCACCCTTAAAACTGGCTATGGCGTTGTAGAAATCTAATTCGTCGATTCCCATCAACTGACACACCCAACGGGCACCTGCCAAATTGCTGAGGTTGTGCGGTCCAAAAACAGATAAAGGCATCATGCCTTCGGGGGTCTCTAAATAGGTTACCCCATCGACTACTTCATGCTCAGGTAAGGTGTACGGTATTCTTTTGAGGTGTCGGTCCGTTTGCTCTGCTAGAGCCACTACTTTGGCGTCATCTTGACAATACACCAAACTGCCTCCTGGAACCATTAAATCGATGAACTGCCTAAACTGATCATCGTAAGATTCTTGGGTTGGGAACACATTGATGTGGTCCCAGGCGATGCCGCTGATCAGGGCAATATTGGCCTGGTACCAATGAAATTTTGGCCGGCGATCAATGGGCGAAGACAGATACTCGTCCCCTTCGATCAGCATAAATGCATTTTCTGTAGTCAAGTGAACCATACGGTCAAAACCTTCCAGCTGTGCTCCCACCAAATAGTCAACCTCCATACCACATTGATGCAAAACATGTAAAACCATAGAGGTGATGGTGGTCTTTCCATGACTTCCTGCGATCACCACTCGGGTTTTGTGTTGTGCGTGGTGGTAAATATATTCCGGATAAGAAAGTACGTTAAGGCCCATTTCCTGGGCGCGCAACAATTCTGGATTGTCGGGTTTGGCGTGCATCCCCAAAATCACGGCATCAATATCCGAGGTCAATCGCTCAGGAAACCACCCCATCTCTGCGGGAAGTATTCCCTGCGCTTTAAGTCGGGTTTTGGAAGGCTCAAAAATCACGTCATCGCTTCCCGACACTTCAATTCCTTGATGGGCCAAGGCCAAGGCTAAATTGTGCATGGCACTGCCTCCAATGGCAATAAAATGGACTTTTTTCACTGGTGCTTACTTAGGTGAATGGTCTTCCACAACAGGTCTTTCAAGGCCATCAACCCTGTTTCTGCTACGGAAGAGAAAAATACGTAGGGAGTATCGCCAAAAACACCGTCCAATTCAGCAGTCAACGCCTCTTGAAGCTCTTGATCTAACATATCGGATTTAGAAATTCCGATGACTCGATCTTTATCTAAAAGTTCAGGGTTGTATCGGCGCAATTCATCCAATAAAATATGATAATCTTTCGCGATGTCTTTAGCATCCGCTGGGATCAAAAAAAGCAAGGTAGCATTGCGTTCTATATGGCGTAAAAAGTAGTGACCTAACCCCTTTCCCTCTGCAGCACCTTCGATGATACCTGGGATGTCTGCCATAACAAAACTTTGAAAATCTCGGTACCCCACAATCCCTAAATTGGGCTTTAGAGTAGTGAATTCATAGTCAGCAATTTTGGGTTTTGCTGCGGTGATCACGGACAGTAAGGTTGATTTGCCTGCATTGGGATAACCCACCAAACCGACATCGGCCAAAATCTTTAGTTCCAGCGTATAGTATCCCTCCTTTCCAGGAATTCCCGGCTGGGCATATCGAGGAGTTTGGTTAGTGGACGTGCGAAAATGCCAGTTGCCTAGACCACCCATACCTCCTTCGAGTAGGATGATTTCTTGTCCGTGCTCCGTTATTTCACAGACAAACTCTCCGGTTTCTGCATCTTTGACAACGGTACCCAGCGGCACGTCGACATAGACGTCTTTTCCATCAGCACCAAAACTTCTGTTTTTACTCCCGTGCTCGCCGTGGGTAGCACTCATGTGCTTGGTGTATTTGTAGTGCAGTAAAGTCCATAGGTTCTTGTCTCCCCGGAGAATGACATGTCCTCCGCGGCCGCCATCTCCCCCGTCAGGGCCTCCCTTGGCTACAAATTTTTCTCTATGCAGGTGCATAGATCCTTTTCCTCCGTTTCCAGAGGACATATACACTTTTACGTAATCAACAAAATTTCCGTCTGTCATCTATCCTAGGTTGGCGATCACCTCGGCAATGCGCTGTTTGACTTCTTCAATGGCTCCTATACCATCTACCGAATAAAATTTATTTTGCGCTTGGTAGTAGTTCCTAAGCGGGGCTGTTTTTTGATTGTACTCATCAAATCTTGTGCGGATTTTTGTCTCGTCTTGATCATCAGGACGCCCACTTATTTTACCGCGTTCCAACAGACGCACCAATAATTCCTCATCATGGGCCTCTAGAGCTATGGTAGCAGAGACCTTCATATTTTTACTGGCAAGAAAAGCATCTAACGCCTCGGCCTGTGCGGTTGTTCTGGGAAAGCCATCAAAAATAAATCCTTTGGCCTCAGGAGTCTGGTCCACTGCTTCTTCCAACATATCGATGGTTACCTGGTCGGGTACCAAAGCACCTTGATCCATATACGATTGAGCGAGCAACCCTAAAGAGGTACCGTTTTTTATGTGGTGGCGAAACAAATCTCCGGTAGATAAATGCTTTAATCCGTAGGTTTCTTTAAGGAATTCTGCTTGGGTCCCTTTACCAGCACCGGGTTTACCAAATAGTACAAGTTGAATCATGAGGTGTAGATTAGGCTTGAGGCCTCTATTAACTGGTGGCAAATATACAATTTTGACAGGTGTTTTACGCGTAGGACAAGGCCAATCTCGGTTTATATTGTATTTTTGCCAATAGATCACCAAAGCCATGAACTACTTTTCTTCAGACTTCACATTAGGCATTTTAGGCGGGGGACAATTGGGCAAAATGCTCCTACAAGAAACCCGAAAATGGGATGTGACTACCGCAGTTCTCGACCCTAGCGAGGATGCTCCCTGCCGATTATCTGCCAACAGGTTTGAAACTGGCGCACTGATGGATGAAGATACAGTTTATCGGTTTGGACAATCAGTTGATGTGCTCACCATTGAAATTGAACACGTCAACCTGAATGCGCTCTATCGATTAGAAGCGGCTGGAGTTCACGTGATTCCCCCACCTAAATCCTTGGAAATCATCGCCAACAAAGGACGTCAAAAACTCTTCTACAGAGACCACCAAATTCCTACAGCAGATTTCTCCACCTATGCGTTCACCTCAGAAATCCAAGAATCAGTAGATCGCGGAGCCCTGTCCTTTCCTTTTGTTTGGAAAAGCACCCAATTTGGCTATGATGGACAGGGAGTTAAGATTGTGCGCAGCTCGGAAGATTTAAAAGGATTGCCTCAAGTCGAATGCATCGCAGAAACGTTGGTTCCATTTGCCAAGGAGCTAGCCGTAATTGTCTGTAGAAATCATTCGGGTCAAGAAGTCGCTTACCCCGCGGTAGAAATGGAGTTTCACCCTGAGGCCAATCAGGTGGAATACGTCCTCTGCCCCGCGCAAATCACTCCCCAGATAAGTGAACAGGCTGAAAAAATTGCCATGGATGTTGCTCGAAAAATCAACCATATAGGCCTCTTAGCGGTTGAATTATTTTTAACTCCTGAAGGTGCTGTTTTAGTCAATGAAATCGCCCCAAGACCGCACAACAGCGGTCACTTCACCATAGAAGCGAGTGTCACCAATCAATTTGAACAACACCTGAGAGCGGTGTTAAATCTACCCCTTGGAGACACCAGTTCAAAAACCGCTGCAGTCATGGTAAATCTTGTAGGGGATGAAGGAAGCGAAGGACCTGTTTCTTATGAAAACATGGAAGAAATATTAGCCCTTCCCGGAGTCACTCCTCATATCTACGGCAAAAAAATTACTAGGCCATTTCGCAAAATGGGACACGTGACCATAACTGACCCAGATCCCATAAAAGCTCGTGCAGTGGCACAACAAGTCAAAGAGCTCATCAGGGTTGTGGGCCCCCAACTGATACCTCAACAAAAAAAAACTTTTTGATATGACACAAGTATCCATCGTTATGGGCAGCGACAGCGACCTTCCAATCATGCGCGAAGCAGCCCTCATGCTTGAATCATTTGGTGTAGACTATGAGCTAGATATTGTTTCCGCCCATAGAACACCTGAAAAACTAGTTGACTTTAGCCAAAATGCCCATAGAAGGGGCATTAAAGTAATCATTGCTGGTGCGGGTGGTGCGGCACATCTACCTGGTATGGTGGCCTCCATGAGCCCACTTCCTGTGATTGGCGTACCCATCAAGAGCAGTAACTCCATCGATGGGTGGGATTCTGTATTGTCCATCTTGCAAATGCCCGGCGGAGTACCAGTAGCAACTGTTGCGCTCAACGGAGCAAAAAATGCAGGAATCCTAGCCGCACAAATTCTAGGCGCTCAACAACCTGAACTCCTAGAAAAAATAACGGCCTATAAACTTGGCTTGAAACAAGCCGTACTGGACAAATCAGCCCAACTCAACAAATAATTTAACCGTCACTTAATTCCGGTCAGACGCTATGCGACTCAACCCCCTATGGCAACCCTTCGATACCCTACCCTGGGATGAAATCAAACCCGAAGATTTTCAAGAAGCGCTACCTATGGCCCTTGAGAGAGCACGTGAAGAACTTGCCCAAATAGAACATAATGAAGCAACTCCTAGCTTTGAGAATACAGTGGAGGCCTTAGAATGGTCGGGGCAACTATTGGGGAGAATTTCTGGAGCCCTCTTCAACCTCAACGCAGCAGAGACCAATCCGGAAATACAAGCGATCGCGCAAAATATTGCTCCCGCATTAAGCGCATTTAAAAATGACTTGTTTCTCAACAAAACACTGTTTCAACGCGTAGATTCCGTGTTTCAAAATCCCCCCAATAACCTCAGCGAAGAACAAACCATGTTGTTGGAAAAAACCCACACATCATTTGTGCGCCAGGGAGCCTATTTGAGTGACGAAAAGCAAGAACAACTCAGGAAAATTGACAGTGAACTAGCCGTGAGCCAACTACAATTCGGTCAAAATCTTTTAGCAGACACCCAAGCGTATTCCAGGTTGTTGACCAAAGTGGAAGAGATCATGGGACTAGACGCAGATTTCTTGTCAGCAGCCAAACAACAAGCAGAGGCTCAAGGGAAAGAAGGATGGCTAGTCACCCTATCCTACCCCAGCTACGTGCCCTTGATGAAATACGCGCAAAACAGATCCATTCGCGAAGAAATATACCGCGCGTTTACCTCCAGAGGACATCAGAAAAACGAACACAACAACGACGCTTTGGTATCCAAAATCGCGGAACTCAGACACCAAAGAGCCACTCTTTTAGGCGACCTAAGTCATGCTCACTACACATTAAAAGAGCGTATGGCGCAAAGTCCTGAGGCGGTTGACCTTTTTTTGCGCACCTTGCTCGAACAAGCAAAACCTGCCGCCGCTACAGAATTTAAACAGCTAGCCCACAGAGCGGCCCAAGATGGTGTTACAGATCTTCAAGCTTGGGATATTTCCTTCTACACGGAACTGCTCAAAAAGGAACAAATATCCCTGGATGATGAATCGCTAAAACCATATTTTTCTCTGGATCATGCTTTAGCGGGTGTATTTAAAATTACCGAAAAACTCTTTGGACTGAGTTTGAAACAAACCGACAAAATCCAAGTCTATCATCCAGAGGTACAGGTGTACGAAGTCCATCATCAACAACGAGGATTTGTCGCCTTTTTATACCTCGATTTTTTCCCAAGACCCGGAAAAAGAGACGGCGCTTGGATGACCTCCTTTCAATCTCAATTTACGAAAGGAACCGAAGTGCAAAGACCTCAAGTGTCTGTGGTGTGTAATTTTACCCGCCCCACTACAGAAAAACCATCCCTGTTGAGTTTTAATGAGGTGACTACGTTGTTTCACGAATTTGGGCACGCACTACACGGTATGCTGGCCAACACTAAATACCCTAGTTTATCGGGAACCTCTGTGGTTTGGGATTTTGTTGAACTGCCTAGCCAATGGATGGAAAACTGGTGTTATTTTCCTGAGGCACTACAACTTTGGGCCAAAGACTACAGAACTGGCGAGCCACTACCTCAAGAATATATGGAAGCCTTACAAAAGGCCAAAAAGTTTATGGAAGGATGGGCTACAGTCCGGCAAATCTCTTTTGGTTTACTCGATCTCGCCTGGCACGGATCAGATCCCCAGGGAAAAAGCATCGAAGAGATAGAACAGGGTGTATTTGCCCAAACATCCTTTACCCCACAGGTATTAGGAACAGCCATGAGCACCTCATTTGCCCATATTTTTCAAGGAGGTTATGCTGCAGGGTATTACTCCTACAAATGGGCAGAGGTCTTGGATGCAGATGCTTTTGAAGCCTTTCTAGAATCTGGCGGACTTGATACAGAAACCGCTCTACGATTTGAACAGTACATTCTATCTCAAGGGGGTACTCAAAAAGCCGAGGAGCTGTATCGGAAATTTAGAGGGCGGGATCCAAAGCCTGAAGCTTTGTTGCGCAGGGCTGGGTTACTTGACGAGTTGGTCAGCCGATAAATCCATCACACCACCGCTGAGATTGATCACTTCAAAGCCCTGATCCATCAACCATTTAGCAGCCGAGGCACTTCGTTTACCCGATCTGCAATACACATAAACCGGTTGATTCTTGGGTAGTTTTGCCGCTTTGGTCGCAAAGCTTGACTGAAGCCAATCGATATTCATCGACTTAGGCAAATGCCCTTCGCTGTATTCCTGTGCCGTACGCACATCGAGCAAAATCATTTTTTTAGGGGGGTCCGCAGCAAAATCGCGGATGGGTAAACTGTTGATCTGTGCCTGTGCACCAAATCCAAACAACAAGGCTAGAAGAGAAAAAACTCGTTTCATCATACAGGGTTAAAAAGTAAAGATACATAATCCCAAAGCATCCAAAGCAACACAGGTAACACAGGCAAACCCTCGACCCAGAAATCAACCCAAAATCGAGGTTGATCTGGGCGGGTGCGCTTAAGCACAAAGATGAGCGCCATAGAGGTAACCACAAAAACTGGCAACCTAACGGGGGATAAAAGACACATACCCACACACCAAAGAAACACTGCGCCCATTCCCGCTCGTTTCAGTGGCCTCCACCCCCAAAACATAGGCCAAGTTTTCAAATATTTGGGATCAGAGGCCATGTCGGTAATCTCAAATGGGATCATCAAAATAAGCACCCAAAGAAAATTCAATCCAAAAATGGCCCCGATCAAAGCAGGATCAATTCCCTGGCCCAATACAGGCCAGACAGCTGTACCCCAAGCCCAACTCAAGGCCACCCAATAGACTTTCCAGCGACCAACCCCATTGCGTAGATTTGGTCGATCCTGGCCCAGAGGGACACCGTAAATCAATACCATCAGAAGTCCCAGTCCACCGCCCAACTGCTGGGACCAATTGAGCTGCCACCCGAAAACACAGGCACCTACCAACAAAAACCACCACCATGAGCTCCTTAGCGTGAAGCCAAATTTGAGTGCCCAGTAGCCTAGGGCTGTACCCAAAAAGGCTGTACCCAAAAAAGGGAGGGAAATAGATGCGCCGACCATTTGAGCCCCAAGCCAGGCCAAGGCACAGAATGCCAAAGACACATGCAATTGACTCTTGAGATAAATGTTCACAACTCGATGGGTGAGACTCATAGACACAAAGATAGGGGCCAAAAACGGCCGAAACTTGTTGTTTAAAAATAATCGTATTTGACTAAACAAAAATCCGGTTCATTGTTTCAAAACTTAGTAATTTTGGGGGGCATTTTAAGCGCACTCTATGAAACCATATTCTTTTGTTGACAGACATGTTGGCCCAAGGGCTGAACAACTTGATGAGCTATTGCAAACGGTGGGGGCCACTTCGGTGGAACAACTGATTCAAGAGACTATTCCTGCGGATATTCGCTTGAAAAAACCATTGATTTTGCCTGAACCGCTCTCTGAATATGAATACCTCAATCATATTGAGGGTCTTTCTCAAAAGAACAAAAGATTCAAAAACTATATCGGTTTGGGGTACCACCCCACCATTACGCCTTCGCCGATCAAGCGAAATATATTCGAAAACCCGGGTTGGTATACCGCATATACACCTTATCAAGCAGAAATAGCTCAAGGACGTTTAGAAGCTTTACTCAACTACCAGACCATGGTCACCTCACTGACCCAAATGGAAATTGCCAATGCTTCTTTACTCGATGAGGGAACTGCTGCCGCTGAGGCCATGACCATGCTTTTTGGGCTCAGGGACAAAGCGTTAAAAACGAGAAACGCCGTAAAGTTTTTCGTGGACCAACAAGTGCTTCCCCAAACACTTTCCGTACTGACCACTCGAGCTACCCCGATCGGAATCATCCTTGAAGTGGGGCCCATCGACAGCTTCACCTACGAAGATGATTACTTTGGTGCTTTGTTGCAATATCCTGGACAAGAAGGAATCGCTATAGACGGAAAACCATGGGCAGAACGTTGTCAAGCCCATGGCATTATGACCGTGGTTGCTGCTGACCTCATGGCACTGACTTTGCTGACTCCTCCAGGAAACTGGGGTGTAGATGCCGTAGTCGGTACTTCACAGCGCTTTGGTGTGCCTATGGGTTACGGTGGCCCACACGCTGCTTTTTTAGCGACTAAAGAGGCCTATAAAAGAAATATTCCCGGACGTATTATTGGGGTAACTAAAGATACTGATGGCAACAGAGCGCTTCGTATGGCCCTGCAAACTAGGGAACAACACATCAAAAGAGATAAAGCTACTTCGAACATATGTACCGCTCAAGTGCTGCTGTCCGTCATGGCAGGTATGTATGGTGTATATCATGGACCTAGCGGTTTAAAAGCCATTGCTAGTCTCATTCACCACAAGGCGCAAGTATTGGCGGAGAGTGCGGCAAAGGCTGGAATAAAAGTCAAGCATCAAGCGTATTTTGACACGATTTGGTTGGAAATACCTGAGCATAAAGTACGTCCTATTGCGGAACAAGCAGGAGTCAACTTCTATTACACCCAACAAGGTGTAGGTATTGCCGTCAACGAAACCACTTCAGATTCCGACGTAGAGGAAATCTTAGCTATTCTCGGGAAGGCTCTGGGAGTATCCATGGCGCAAACCGAACCCAATCGAGCCGCTATCGATGGGGCGATCCGAAGAACGTCTGAATTCATGCAAGAAGAGGTATTCAACACCTACCACAGTGAAACAGAGTTGATGCGTTACATCAAAAGATTAGAGTCGAAAGATCTAGCTTTAAATACTTCCATGATTTCATTGGGATCATGCACCATGAAACTCAATGCAGCCACGGAGATGATTCCTTTGGGTTGGACGCTTTGGGCGGACATGCATCCATTTGCCCCCTTAGATCAAGTACAAGGATACCAAGAAATGCTTGAGTTGTTGCGGGGTTATTTAACCGAAATTACCGGGTTTGCAGATACCTCTTTGCAACCAAATTCTGGTGCCCAAGGCGAATATGCCGGATTGATGGTCATTCGGGCTTATCACGCTTCTCGTGGAGATCACCACAGAAACATCTGTTTGATTCCCGCCTCGGCACATGGCACTAATCCAGCTTCTGCCGTAATGGCCGGAATGCAGGTGGTGGTGACCAAAACAGATGAACGCGGAAACATTGATTTAGCTGATCTTGAAGAAAAGGCATTGGCCCACAAAGATCAGTTGGCCGCACTGATGGTCACCTATCCTTCAACCCACGGGGTTTTTGAGTCTTCGATTAGAAAAATCACTGAATTAATCCACGCATGCGGTGGCCAGGTCTACATGGATGGAGCCAACATGAATGCTCAGGTAGGTTTAACCAATCCAGCGACTATCGGAGCTGATGTGTGCCACCTCAACCTGCACAAAACCTTTGCCATTCCACACGGCGGCGGTGGCCCTGGAGTGGGACCGATCTGCGTAGCTCCTCAGCTAGCTCCATTCCTGCCTTCCAACCCAGTCATTCCAACCGGAGGAAGCCAAGCAACAACGGCTATTTCAGCTGCTCCATGGGGCTCTGCACTGGCTTGTTTGATTTCTTATGGATACATTCGTATGCTAGGCTTTGAGGGACTCAAAAAATCGACAGAATACGCTATTCTCAATGCCAACTACATCAAAGCTAGACTGGAGTCTCACTACCCTATTCTGTACACCGGCGAGCTAGGTAGAGCGGCCCACGAGATGATCTTGGATTGTAGAAGTTTCAAAGCCCATGGCATTGAAGTGACCGATATCGCGAAACGTTTGATGGATTACGGCTTCCACGCTCCAACGGTATCATTCCCCGTAGGTGGAACTATGATGGTCGAACCCACAGAGAGTGAATCCAAAGAAGAATTGGATCGTTTTTGCGATGCGATGATCTCCATCAGACATGAAATTGCTGAAGCCAGCGCTGACCAGCCTAACAATTCACTCAAAAATGCCCCACATACCATGCAGATGGTGACCGGTGACGAATGGAGTTTCCCTTACAGCCGACAAAAAGCAGCATTTCCACTCCCCTATGTCAGCCAACATAAATTCTGGCCTAGTGTACGCAGAGTTGACGACGCGTATGGAGATAGGAACCTGATATGTACTTGTGCCCCGATTGAGTCCTATGTAGAAGCATAGGACTCGCCTTTGGGTGATGGATATGAATGCGGTGCATTTTGAAATCAATTTTGTACTTTGCACCACAAACCAACCAACAACATGCGCATTACCATTACCGGAACTGGGAGTCACCTACCTGCCCAGAGTGTAGCCAATACCTCTTTTCTAAATCACGAGTTTTTAGAAATGGATGGGAGTCCTTTTGGCGCTACCAATGAGGTGATCATAGAGAAATTTAGCTCGATTACAGGAATTGAATCCAGAAGATACGCTTTGGATTCAGAGAACACCTCGGATCTAGGTGCCTCAGCAGCTAAAGCGGCGATTGCGGACGCTGGTGTTGATCCTGAAACTTTAGACTACATCATTTTTGCTCATAACTTCGGGGATGTGGCCCACGGACAAGCCCAAAGCGATATGCTGCCGAGTTTGGCCAGTAGGGTGAAACAAACCTTGGGGATTATCAACCCCAATTGTGTCGCCTATGATGTGCTGTTCGGATGCCCTGGATGGGTAGAAGGGGTGATTCAAGCTACAGCGTACATCAAAGCGGGTATGGCCCATAAATGTTTGGTCATCGGGGGGGAGACACTTTCACGGGTGTTGGATCCGCACGACAGAGATTCAATGATTTATGCCGATGGAGCTGGAGCCGTTGTATTGGAAACTACTCAAGACGGAGGCGAGATTCTGGCCCATCAATCGGCCACTTTTGCCGTAGAAGAGGCAGGTTACTTGTTTTTTGGCGCTTCCTACAAACAAGACATCACTCCAGTGGATCGATACATTAAAATGTACGGTCGAAAAATCTACGAATTTGCCGTTACCCATGTACCTGTCGCCCTACAAAAATGTGTCGAAAAAGCAGGTGTTTCCATTGATCAAGTGCATAAAATTTTCATTCACCAGGCCAATGAGAAAATGGACGAAGCCATCGTAAAAAGATTCTACAAATTATACGGACTTGCTATGCCTGAAGGGATCATGCCGATGAATATCCAATCCTTTGGCAATAGTTCCGTGGCTACTGTGCCTACTTTGTTTGATATGGTCAACAAAGGTCAACTCCCAGGACATGAGCTTGAAAAAGGCAAGGTATATTTGTTTGCCAGTGTGGGAGCGGGCATGAACATCAATGCGTTTGCCTACAGATTCTGATGTACCGCGTATACCCTCACAAACGCTATAGTATGACAGAGGCCTTTATGGCCAAACACCTACCTGTTCCCTGTAAAATATTGGACTTAGGGGTAGACAATCCATTGAGTCAGCGACTGCGCGCCCTGGGATACCAGGTGCAGAACACCTCTGGACAAGACTTGGATCTCAACCCCGCTGAGGCACACCAGACAGGATTTGACGCCGTCACTGGTTTTGAAATCCTAGAGCATCTGATCAATCCTATGGGCGTCTTGCAAGGTATTCAGTCGAACAAATTAATGGTGAGTATTCCGCTCAGACTTTGGTTTTCTGCAGCGTATCGATCAAAGACAGATCCATGGGACCGTCATTACCACGAATTCGAAGACTGGCAATTTGATTGGTTGTTAGAAAAATCAGGTTGGACCATCGTGGATCGACTGTACGGTACGCACCCCGTAAAAAAAGTGGGTATACGACCATTGCTTAGGCTGTTTACGCCTCGCTATTACTGGGTATATGCCGTGCGCAACACTGAATTGAATCCCTGATATGGTGTATTCCATAATCATACCAGCGCACAACGAAGCTGAAATGATCAGCGATTGTCTGGAAAGTATTACCCGACAAACCCATGTACCCAAAGAGGTCATTGTCGTCAATGATCAGTCCACAGACCATACGGCAGCAGTAGTCAAACCATGGACTGAAAAATATGCCTGGATACGCTTGACTGAAACAGAGCAGAAGGCTGTTGAACACCTACCTGGAGGAAAAGTAGTTCAGTGTTTTTACCAAGGATTTAAGCAACTTCAACACCCCTGGGAACTGATCGTAAAACTAGATGCTGATACCGTGATACCACCTGACTATTTTGCGGTGTTGTCTGAGGCATTTGAAAAAAATCCAAAATTGGGTATTGCTGGAGGAATTGCGTATGAGCCAGATAAACATGGTGCCTGGAAGCGATTTCACCCCATGCATGCAGATCATGTCCGAGGTTCATTTAAAACATACAGCAAGGATTGTTTTTCAGCTATTGGGGGATTGAAAATCTCCATGGGGTGGGATACCGTAGACGAGCTATTGGCCAAATTCTACGGTTTTGAGACCCAAAGTTTTGAATCACTTCACGTCAAACACAGAAGACCTATTGGGGCTGCGTACCACAAAAAAGCCAAGGGAATGCAGGGTCAAGCTATGTACCTTATAGGCTATAACTGGGGTATTGTTTTATTTGCCAGCGCTAAACTGGCTGCTAAACAGGGAAATTTCTTCACCTTTTGGGAACACCTTTCGGGTTATTACCAAGCGAGCCAAAGAAAACTAGCTCGTGTGGTTACTCCTGAGCAAGCTCAATTTATTCGACGTTACCGAATGCGAGGAATCCTTAAAACTTTAAAGCTTTTGAAATAGGCTGACCAGTGGTTCCATTGGGAAAGGCGATCCCCAACAAAACAGAAATGGTGGGAGCAATATCCGTAATCTGTGTGCGCTCTGCGGTTGCACCTGGTTGTACCCCTGCCCCATAAAGCAATAAGGGCGCATGTGTGTCATAAATTTCAGGCGACCCATGGGTAGATCCTGTTTTTGAATAACTGATGAATCCAGGTTTATAGACAAACAAAACATCGCCAGACCTGTCTTTGTTGTATCCCATCTGCAAAATGGACGGAATTCCAGAGACAAACTGGGTAGATTTCAAAGTACGCGCTGTATACGCGTGAGCAATATCTGTCCGCTCTTGTAAATAATCAGCAAGGGCGGCTTGAACCTCATCCAAGTCTAAGCCTAAACCCTGGATGGCTTTGCGATCTAAGAAAACTTGATTGTTGGAGATATTGGACACCAAACCAGCGCCAAATCGATCCTGAACAAACTGATCAATGCCTTGCTTTATGGCATTGGCCTCCACATAACCGGCTGGGATTTTCTGATCCTGTAAATAGGCAGGTACAGGAATAGCCGCGTGATCAGCGGTTAAAAATAAAGTGTATTGACCCGTACCCACTTGACGGTCCAACGCTTTGAGCAGCCGGGCAATTTCTAAGTCAAGACGCAAATAAGTATCTTGAACTTCCTTGGAATCCACACCAAATTGGTGGCCCACATAATCGGTCGAAGAATAACTGATCGCTAAAAAATCAGGGGTCTTATCTTGACCTAGATCTTCTTGTTTTAGGGCTTCCAGGGCAAAATCCGTCAACATACTATTGCCATACGGGGTGGCGCGCAAAATACCATAACCTCCGTTTTGATTCCATAGGGCAGGTAAATCATGGGGGAAAACCGGTTTCTGTTCCCCCTTGAATGGGCCTTCATATAGGTTGTCATCGGCCACAGAAAGGTCATACTTCTTCTCGTTGTACAACAGATTCCAAGGTTTCTTGTATTGAGCGATGCTCTGTTGGGCGTTGAAGTCAGCCACCCACTTGGGCAAGGCATCCATGTAATAAGTAGACGTCACCCAAAGCCCTTGTTCACCACCGACAAACCAATAAGCCGCATTGGCCATATGTCCTCCAGGAAGTACCGCTCCTCGGTCTTTCACAGAAATGGAAATCACTTTGGCTTTGTTTTTATAGTGAAGTCTTAATTGATCGGTCATGGTACTGGTCAATAGGCGGTGCGGCGACATTTTACCTTCATCGCTGGACACACCTACCGATGCGTATTGATCATCACCGGCACAGTAGACCATGCTTCCAGAAGCTATATCAAAAAAATCATTGCCGATAATCCCGTGCGTCGCTGGAGTAGTTCCTGTGTACACGGAAGCGTGACCCGGACCTGTAGATGTAGGCGCATAATTAAAATGGTGGTTCTTGGCGACAAAACCTCCGTGTACCAGCCGTTTAAATCCTCCCTCTGAATACTGATCCCAAAAACGGGTCAGGTAATCGTACCTCATTTGATCCACCACGACACCAACGACTAATTTTGTGGGCGCTTTCATGGCCTCGCTTTCCGTCGCCTTCTGAGCGAACATTAATGAAGAAACGAAAAGAAAAAAATAAAGGGCGGTAAATCTAAGGCAATTCTTTGCGTACATGATGATCCATTGTTTGTTCAAAAATACCAAATCTATCAGGAGTTTAGCCTGTGTTTGAAGTCAAATCATGGTTAAGTTTTGTATTTTTACCCATCAGGGTTGACTATGAAACACATCGAAGCTATCGGACTTTATTTCATCATGCTAAAAGAGGTATTTAAAAAACCTACAAAATGGCGCATCATGAAATCGCTGATCAATAAAGAGATTGATGACTTGATTGTCGGCTCACTCGGAATGGTGCTCTTTATTTCTTTCTTCATCGGAGCCGTAGTCACTATACAAACAGCGCTTAATCTAGAAAGTCCGCTGATTCCTAAAACCATGATCGGATTTGCCGCGAGGCAATCGGTGATTCTTGAATTTGCCCCTACGTTCACCTCGATTATCATGGCGGGAAAAATCGGGTCCTACATCACCTCGAGCATTGGTTCAATGAGGGTCACCGAACAAATAGACGCTTTGGAAGTGATGGGCATAAACGCATTGAATTATCTGATATTTCCCAAAATTATTGCGCTCATGATGTATCCTTTTTTAATTTCCATTGCTATGTACATTGGGATTTTTGGAGGATGGACTGCGGGCGTACTAGGTGGACTAGCCACCTCAGGTGATTTCATCGAAGGACTGCGCATGGATTTCAATTCCTTTCATGTGGCCTATGCCTTCATTAAATCCATGGCATTTGCCTTTATTCTAGCTACTGTTCCCTCCTTTCACGGGTTTTATATGAATGGAGGAGCATTAGAAGTGGGCAAAGCAAGCACTACGTCTTTTGTCTGGACTTCAGTGGTGATTATTTTGACCAATTATGTACTCACTCAACTGATTTTAGGATGATTGAAATAAAAAATTTAGTCAAACAATTTTCCGGCAAAAATGTACTGAATGACATCAGTGCTGTTTTTGAAGATGGTCAGACTAGCTTAATTATTGGACAGAGTGGGTCGGGTAAAACCGTGTTGATGAAGTGCATGCTCGGTCTCTATGAGATAGACCAAGGGTGTATTTGTTATGATGGATTGGAGTATCAGCGACTGAGTATTGCCCAGCAAAATGAAATCAGAAAACAAATCGGGATGGTATTTCAAGGGTCTGCACTTTTTGACTCTATGGATGTGCTGGAAAACGTACTGTTTCCCCTATCGATGTTGCGCAATATGTCTCGATCAGAAATGGAAGATCGAGCTAATCAAGTGCTTAAAAGGGTTAATCTATTGGACGCACACCACAAAATGCCCTCAGAAATTTCTGGAGGCATGCAAAAAAGAGTAGCCATAGCTCGGGCTATTGTCATGAATCCCCGGTATTTGTTTTGCGATGAGCCGAACTCCGGGCTAGACCCCAAAACGGCTATTCTCATCGATAATTTAATTCAAGAAATCACCCAAGAATACAACATCACTACGGTGATCAATACGCACGACATGAATTCAGTCATGGAAATAGGCGATAAAATCATTTTTTTAAAAAATGGCGTATTGGCCTGGGAAGGAAACAGTGATTTGGTATTCCGCACCGATAACCAAGCAGTCACTGAATTTGTGTATTCTTCTGAATTGTTTAAAAAAGTAAGGGAAGCTACCCGAGCACAATCCAAATAGTATGGCGCATATCATCATCACAGGCAGCAGTAGAGGAATCGGTTTAGCCATGGCAAAACAAGCCGCTCAACAGGGTCATCGCGTTTTAGCGCTCTCCAGGAACGCTGAAACTGTTCGGTCCCTTGGTCTGGATCATTTGGAAGCCCTGCCCTTTGACATAACTAATCAGCAGCATATTCAAGAGGCTGATGCTTGGATCGATCAACACTGGGGAGGGAAAATTGATATTCTGATCAACAATGCAGGTGTGTTGACACACAAACCATTGGCCCAAACCACATTGGAAGACTTTCAATCCGTTTATGCCGTCAATGTATTCGGTCCTGCCCTACTGATGGGACTATGGGCCCCAAAAATGGGAAAACAAGGTCATGTGGTCAACATCAGCTCCATGGGCGGAATCCAAGGCAGTGCCAAGTTTGCTGGATTATCGGCGTACAGTTCTAGCAAGGGAGCATTAATCACTTTAACCGAATTACTGGCCGAGGAATACAAGGAAACAGGACCTCATTTCAATGCGCTGGCGCTAGGAGCCGTAGACACTGAAATGTTGCAACAGGCATTTCCAGGTTACCAAGCCCAGACCACTCCTGATGAAATGGCGGCCTATATACTGCAGTTCGCTCTAAACAGTGGGTCGTTGCTCAATGGCAAGGTCATCCAAGTATCGAATTCAACGCCCTAATCTAATTGCCCAAACTTACCCGCATAAAAATCCTGCATGGCTTCCTGGAGTTCATGTCTGTGATTCATCACAAAGGGGCCTGAAGCGGCAATAGGTTCATTGAGTGGTTCACCACTTAGCAATAATAGGTGTGCATTTTGTGCTGCCTGAATACTGAAATCAGTTCCATCGTTATCCATCAGCACAAAATGTCCCTCGGGGGCAGAAGAATCTTCCAATCCGCTTACATGTACCGAACCGCTCAACACCAAAAATGCCGTATTGAAGTGCATGGGTAGCTGGATGTCTGCCGAAGATCCTTGAGGTAATTCTATACGGTATAAATGCATAGGGCTATGGGTAGTGGCTCCGCCTTTTACCCCATGAAACTCACCGGCAATGACATGTAACTGACCACCATATGGCAGGGATACTGAGGGAATATCTTGGGCATCTAAACCTTGATAACTGGGTGGGTCCATTTTGTTTTTAGCAGGAAGATTAACCCATAATTGCGCCATATGAAAAATACCTCCTGCTCGGGCAAATCCCTCTTCGTGGTACTCTTTATGCAATACACCTGAAGCTGCGGTCATCCACTGTACTCCACCCGGAGATACTATTCCGCTATTACCTGCAGAATCGTGGTGAGCAACTTTGCCTTGAAAGGCGACAGTAACTGTCTCAAAACCGCGATGGGGGTGAACATCTACCCCTCTAGGTGTGCTCGTTGGCTCAAAAAAATGAGGCTCATTGTAATCCAAAAAAATAAAAGGATCCATGCGCTTCATTTCCAATCCATGAGTTGAAGGAATAAAATTTTGCACCCTAAATCCGTCTCCGACAAAATGTATCGGGCGCGGTGAAATCACGCGTTCAATGCTTCTTTTCATAGAATTGTATTTGGGAAAATGTTGTCAGACAAATGTACAAAAAAGCCTAAATTTAGGGGCATGAATTCCTTGTTCGAACACTATATACCGCCTGCAGCGGTACCCTGGATCCAACAATTGATGGAGGCCCATCAGGTAGTCCTCAAAATTGTTCACGAGCGACACACCAGACACGGAGATTACAGAAGATATCCCGATGGCAGACAGCAGATTACCGTCAACGACTCGCTAAATACTTATCAGTTTCTGATCACGCTGGTGCACGAAATAGCGCACTTAGTTACCTACGAAAAATACGGGAGAGCCGTGGCGCCACATGGAAAAGAGTGGAAATACACATTTCAACACCTCATGCTTCCTTTAATCAGGCCCAGTGTTTTTCCGGAGGCCTTATTACCTTACCTGGCTGCCTATTTCAAAAATCCCAAGGCAAGCTCGGATACCGACGCTAGGCTCTCAAAAGCATTGTGTGCCTACAGCCCAAAAAATGACCAACACGAACACCTGAGCGATGTCGCCGTAGGTACACGATTCATCTATAGAGATACTCGGATTTTTGAAAAAGGGCAACGTGTGGTGAAGCGCTACCGATGTATGGAATTGTCGAGCGGAAAGATTTACCTATTTCCACCACATGCGTTAGTCAAACCTGTTTCCTAGCTACGCTTGAGACTTATTGGCCAGCTGACCGCAGGCTGCATCGATGTCTTTACCGCGCGAACGACGAACAGTTACAGTGATGCCATGGCGTTCCAGCACTTGAATATATCGCTCAATGACCTCTGGAGCCGCTTGCCTAAAGGCGTCGTCTCCTATAGCATTGTACTCGATTAGATTCACCTTGGATGGGGCAAATCGACAGAATTCAACCAAGGCGTCAATATCTGCTTGTTGGTCGTTGACCCCTTTCCATACGACGTATTCATAGGTCATCCTGCTTTTGGTTTTAGCGTACCAATATTCTAGGGCCTCCCTGAGGTCAGTCAAGGGGAAATGCTCTGTAAAGGGCATGATTTTTTTTCGGGTCTCCTCTACAGCGCTGTGCAGAGAAACGGCCAGCTTAAATTTCACTCCCTCATCGGCCATTTTCTTGATCATTTTAGGGATACCCGATGTAGATAAGGTGATTCTACGCGGCGACATGCCCAAACCTTCCGGAGATGTTATTTTATCAATAGCAGCCAATACTTGAGGATAATTCATCAATGGCTCACCCATACCCATAAAAACGATGTTAGTTAAGGGCTTTTGATGGTATAATCTACTCTGGCGGTCAATGGCCACCACTTGATCAACAATCTCGTCGGCCTGAAGATTGCGCATTCGTTTCAGCTTGGCAGTGGCACAAAATGTACAGTTCAAACTGCAGCCTACTTGGCTGGAAACGCAAGCGGTAGTCCTTTTTGACGTGGGGATCAGCACAGACTCCACGATCAAGCCATCGTGCAATTTAATGGCATTTTTGATGGTACCGTCTTTGCTTTTTTGCATGGCATCCACGTGGATGTGGTTGATCACAAAATGCTCCTCGAGCAAAGCGCGTGTGTCTTTGGACAGATTGGTCATGTCTTCAAAACGGTGAGCCCCTTTTTTCCACAACCATTCGTAGACCTGCTTCCCCCTAAAAGATTGATCTCCTTGAGCGATAAAAAAATCGCTCAAGGCAGTCAAATCCAGGGACCTAATGTCCTTTTTGCTTTGTGTCGTCAAGCCTAAATGATCAACATCGCATCACCGTACGAGTAGAAGCGATATTCGTTGTCCACTGCTTCTTTATAAGCGCGTTTCATCAAATCATGACCCATGAATGCGGAAATCATCATCAACAAAGTTGACTTTGGTAGGTGGAAGTTGGTGACCATACAATTGGCAATACTGAACTCATAGGGAGGAAAAATAAATTTATTGGTCCACCCTTCAAACTCGTTTAAGGTGTGTTGCGAGGAGACAGAGCTCTCCAGTCCGCGCATCACGGTAGTTCCCACGGCACAGATTCTTCTTTTTTCCGCCTTGGCTTTATTGACGATTGATACTGCTCGCTCATCGATAATCAGTTCCTCACTGTCCATTTTGTGCTTGGAAAGATCTTCCACTTCCACCGGATTAAAGGTACCTAAACCGACATGTAGGGTTAGTTCAGCAAAATTCACCCCTTTAATTTCAAGACGTTTTAGCAAATGTTTGGAAAAGTGTAAACCTGCTGTTGGTGCAGCCACAGCACCTTCGTGCTTGGCATAAATTGTTTGGTAACGCTCCTCGTCTTCGGCTTCAACATCTCTGTGGATGTATTTAGGCAGCGGAGTTTCTCCTAGGTCGCGCAATTTCTTGCGGAACTCTGTGTATGAACCATCGTATAAAAAACGAAGTGTTCTTCCTCTTGAAGTAGTATTGTCAATCACCTCAGCCACTAATGAGTCATCATCACCAAAGTAGAGCTTATTTCCAATTCTAATTTTACGCGCTGGATCGACCAAGACATCCCAAAGCCTTTGTTCTTCATTGAGTTCTCTGAGCAAAAACACTTCGATACGGGCTCCTGTTTTTTCTTTATTTCCGTACAAACGCGCTGGAAAAACCTTTGTGTTGTTGAGAATCATCACGTCCTGGTCGTCGAAATAATCGATCAAATCCTTGAACAATTTGTGTTCAATGGTTCCTTTGGCTCGATCGATAACCATCAATTTGGACTCATCGCGATTCTCAGCGGGATATTCGGCGACTAAATGCGGGGGTAAATCAAAGTTGAAATGAGATAACTTCATGAAATTCAGATAATTAGGTTTAATGAAAACACATCCCGCAAATATACGACCCCAACAGGGGGCTTGTCAAGGATTTACCCGTTTATTTCTAGGAAAACTGAAACCCTAACAAGGCCAGGTCATTCCAAAAGTCAGGATAAGATTTAGCCACTACTCCCGGATCCTCCACAGAGAGAGGCACCTTCATGGCTAGTGGAGCAAAGGCCATAGCCATCCTGTGGTCATGGTAGGTGGAAACTAGCACCCCAGATTTCATCACACCTTGAAAAGGATGCAAGGTGAGGGAATCCTCTGTAATCGATAATTGTGCCCCAAACTTGGTAAGTTCTTGTTGTAAAGCGACCAACCGATCTGTTTCTTTGATCTTCAGGGTATGGAGCCCGGTAAAATGCGCGCCAATACCCAACGCAAAACAAGTAACCGCTAGCGTCTGTGCGATGTCAGGACACTCCGTGAAGTCTACAATTAATCCATGTTCACGAACTGGTGTTCGGACATCGCGCTTCTTGGTAATCACTAATTGGTGATCGACAAAAACACTTTCCACACCCAACGCACGATATAGTTCAGCGAGCACGGCATCCCCTTGAAGTGAGTCCGATTTATAGGAATACAACCTGATCTCCGATCCAACAGGGGCCAAGGCCACCATACTGTAATGATAGGATGCAGAACTCCAATCAGACTCGACCACCAAGGTCTTTGGGGCAACCTGGGGAGCCGGATCTACCTGAATCACCGAACCTTCCATTCGGGTAGTTATCCCTAGTGACTCAAGTAAGGCACAAGTCATTTTGATGTAGGGGATCGAAGTTATGGAGCCCTTTAAAGTCAAGGATATCCCTGAAGCTAAACGAGGAGCGACCAACAATAAAGCAGATATATACTGACTGCTTACATGGGCTGGAATCTCTGCATGCCGCTGGGTAATTTCTTTTCCTTTGATACTCAACGGTGGATACCCCTCCTCCCCCAAGTAATTGATTTCAGCACCTAATTGACGCAAGGCATCCACCAGAAGTCCTATGGGTCTTTGCTGCATTCTGGAAGATCCTGTAAGCACCACATCGACTTCAGGTGTTGTGGCCATAAAGGCCGTTAAGAAACGCATAGCTGTTCCCGCGTGGTGCACATCAATCGTTCCGCTGCGCACCCCAATACCTCGGGCCATAGCCTGAGCATCTTCAGAATTTGAGGTGTTTGACAGCGTGATCTGTGGGAATAGAGATTGCAGTAAAAGCAGTCTATTGGTCTCACTTTTTGAACCTGTGATGGATAATGAGGCCTTTAATGGTTGATTGATGGGACCTTGTATGTGTGTTAACTCCATGAACTACTGCTTGAGTTTATCGTTGTTTTGGTGCCTATCGTGATCTCTTTGTGTTTTATAGGCCAGTTTTTTGTCAAAAGAGGATTGGAGATCTATACCGCATTGATTGGCCAAACACAACACCACAAAAACCACATCGGCTAGCTCTTCACCTAAGTCTTTGGCTTGATCCGAAGGCTTTTCGCTTTGTTCTCCATACCGACGAGCAATAATCCTGGCCACCTCACCTACTTCTTCAGTGAGTTGAGCCATGTTGGTCAACTCGTTAAAATAACGGACTCCGTGGTTTTTAATCCACTGATCCACATCTAATTGGGCGTTTTTTAAATCCATAACTTAATTTTTTTGATGGGTATCTATCATCAATGTCACCGGTCCATCATTGAGCAGTTGAACCTGCATATCAGCCCCAAAGACACCTGTAGCTACCGGTTTTTCAAGCAACTTTTCCAGCTGGGCTACAAAATCTTCATAGTGTTTTTGGGCTATTGGGCCTGGCGCCGCCTCCACATAAGAAGGTCGATTTCCTTTTTTGGTAGATCCGTATAAGGTAAACTGACTGACTACCAGCACGTCGCCCTGGGTATCCAACACCGAGCGATTCATCATACCTTGTTCATCAGCAAAGAGCCTCAGTTGCGCAATTTTTTTACTCAGATAGGTGATGTCCTCTTGGCTATCTGAATGGGTCACCCCTAGTAACACCAGAAGTCCAGGACCAATCGAGCCAACTACTTTTTGTTCTACCTCAACGGAGGCGTTTTGAACCCGCTGAATTAAAGCCCTCATTCCTCGTTGTTTTTTGGATCTACCCGGTAGTGTTCGTCTTCGCGCTGCATCAACTGAACATAACTCTTGTATCTGCTCCAAGCGAGCTCGTCCCGATCTAGTGCTGCTTTAACAGCGCAACTGGGCTCATCCATATGGGTGCAATTGTGGTATTTGCACTGAGACTTGAGCGCGAAAAATTCTGGAAAGTAGTCCCCTATTTGGTCTTGCTCCATGTCTACCACCCCAAATCCTTTGATCCCAGGAGTGTCTATAATGCGCCCGCCAAAAGACAGGTCAAACATTTCTGCAAACGTGGTGGTGTGCATCCCTTGTGCGTGTTGAATCGAAATAGCGCCCGTACGCAGGTCTAAACCAGGAGAAATGGTGTTGATCAAGGTGGATTTGCCCACACCTGAGTGGCCAGAGACCAAACTGGTCTTGCCCTCCATCATCTGTTTTAAATCGTCCACACCAGTTCCTGTAAGCGCTGAAACCAACAGACACGTATACCCGATAGTGCGGTAGAGACTCAGCAAATAATCCACTTCAAAACGCTCCTCTGCCGAATAGCAGTCGATCTTGTTAAAGACCAAAATCACCGGTATATCGTAGGCTTCAGCAGTAACCAAAAAACGATCGATAAAAGGAGTAAGCGTAGGGGGATTGTTCAGGGTGATCAGCAATAACGCTTGATCGATATTGGCCGCAATGATCTGGGTTTGTTTGGATAAATTCACCGATTTGCGGATCATGTAATTGCGTCTTTCGACGATATCAAAAATGACACCATGGGGGTTGTCACCGCTTTGCTCGAGTTCAAACTGGACCAAATCTCCTACAGCCACCGGGTTTGTGCTCTTGATTCCTTGTACGCGAAACTTGCCTTTAATACGGCATTCGTGCATCTGTCCGTCTTGGCCCAAGACAGCGTACCAACTCCCTGTAGATTTATAAACTGTTCCCCGCATACCCAGGACGCTAAGATAAAAAAAGGAAGGGGCCTAAGCCCCTTTTAATTATGATTTGATGACCTTTTCCTGGTGGTTGATGGACTCTTGGTGAATAGCCTTAAACATGCGCAAGACAAATTCTTCGCTCAAGCCTTTGGTTTCACCCTCTAAAATCATGCGTCCCAAAATCTCATTCCAACGACTAGACTGCAATACAGCTACATTGTGTTTGGATTTTAGAGCGCCTATTCCTTCAGCTAGCTTCATACGCTTGCCTAGTGTCTCCAACAACTGATTGTCTATTATGTCGATTTGGGCGCGTAAATTGCTTAACTCCTTGTTGTATTTTTCCTCAGGATCAGATTCTTTACGCACTTTTAGATCGCGCATAATTTCTACCAAACGTTCAGGAGTCACTTGTTGAGCCGCATCGCTCCACGCATTATCCGGATCGCAGTGAGTTTCGATCATCAATCCGTCAAAATTTAGGTCTAAAGCGGTTTGAGCGACATCAAAAATCATATCCCTTTTTCCAGTGATGTGTGATGGATCATTGATGATCGGCAAATCAGGATATTTCGACTGCAACTCAATCGCCATTTGCCATTCAGGAATATTGCGGTACTTAGTTTTTTCAAACGTAGAAAACCCTCTGTGGATAACCCCAAGATTTTTGATATCTGCAGCGTATAGGCGTTCTATTGCCCCTAGCCACAGGGCTAAATCTGGATTGACCGGGTTTTTAACCAATACAATTTTGTCTGTCCCTTTAAGGGCATCCGCAATTTCTTGGATAATAAAAGGACTCACGGTAGAACGTGCTCCAATCCACAACAGATCCACATCGTGCTCCAAAGCCAGTTCAACATGGGCTCTGTTGGCCACCTCAGTAGCCGTTTTCATACCTGTTTCCTTCTGTACTTTTTGCAACCATTTAAGACCTAAGGCACCAACCCCTTCAAAATTTCCAGGTCTTGTTCTAGGTTTCCAAATACCTGCGCGGTAATAATTTACATCGGTGTCTTTTAAGGAATGTGCAATTTTAAGCACTTGTTCCTCGGTTTCAGCGCTACAAGGACCTGCAATCACCAATGGGTGGGTCAGGTTCATCTCATCGAGCCAGGTTCTCATTTTCTTTGAATTTTCCATAATCTATTTGTTGAGGGGTATTCCGTTGAGTATTTCTTTTATTTTATTGGTATCGCTCATTTGTTGATACATCGCATCGCGATCTGATGCTTCGAGCAAGGATTTAAATTCTTCCAGATTGGCAATATATTCTTCTAGTGCAGCGACTACATGTTGTTTGTTTTGATCAAAAATAGGTGTCCACATAGCCGGGGAACTTTTAGCCAGGCGCACCGTGCTCTCAAATCCGGAGCCAGCCATGTCAAAAATATCGCTTTCATTCTTCTCTTTTTCAATCACGGTCTTCCCTAACATAAAGGAGCTGATGTGTGATAAATGAGACACATAGGCGATGTGTTTATCGTGGGCTGCAGCGTCCATATACCGAATACGCATGCCCCAACTGGTAAATAGCGACATCGCTTTTTCTTGGAGCTTAAACGCCGTTTTCTCCACCTCACAAACAATCATTGTTTTTTGGTCAAACAGTCCCAAGAAAGCTGCCTCTGGACCTGAAAACTCAGTACCTGCAATCGGGTGAGCGGCCAAATAATTTCTTCTTTTGGGGTGTTGAGCCACGGCGGTACATAAAGCTTGCTTGGTAGAACCTGCATCCACCACCAAAGATTGGTCTGGTATTAGGTCTAAAATACGAGGCAATGCATTGACTGAGGCATCCACGGGGATGCTTAAAAACACTAAGTCTGCCTGTGGCAAATCTTCCCATACTGCCTTATGGTCTATCAGACCCAAAGCCAAAGCCCTATCCAAAGTTTCGTCTTGGCGACTGATGCCGTAACAAACCGCTTGTGGGTTCTTATGTTTGATTTCAAGAGCCATAGACCCTCCAATCAATCCAATACCGATAAAAAATACCTTCATGATCTTATTCTTTGAATTGCCTGGTCGATTAGGTCTGCTTCCAGACAGAGTGAAAACCGCACATAGCCGGCTCCATTACTGCCAAAAATGGAACCAGGAGTGATGAATATATGGTGTTGATACAGCAATTGATCGACGAAATCGAGTTCATTTTCAACACCTGAGGGTATTTGCGCCCAGACAAACATACCTACGGCATGGGTATCATAGGTACAACCTAACGCATCGGCCAAGGCCCAAATCTTTTCTCTGCGATGGGCGTATACCTGGTTCAGTGAATCATACCAAGCAGTCGATGATTTAAGGGCTTGAATAGCCCCCCGCTGAATCCCGTAAAACATCCCAGAATCCATATTGCTTTTTACCTGAAGCACCGCCTTCAGATGCTCCTGGTTTCCACAAATCATCCCCACGCGCCAACCGGCCATATTGGCCGTTTTACTCAGTGAATTTAGCTCCACAGCTACCTCCATAGCCCCTTGTAGCGATAAAATACTCATCGGATGGTCGTTCAAGATAAAGCTGTAGGGATTATCCATCGCCAACAAAAAACCTCGGGATTTAGCCAAATCAACCAATGGCTGTAAATCGGAAGCTGTGGCATGGGCACCAGTAGGCATGTGGGGGTAGGACAACCACATGATTTTAACCCGAGACAAGTCCATGGCTGCTAGTGCGTTGAAATCAGGCAGCCATTTATTTTGGGCCGTCAAGTCGTAATAAACCGGTTCTGCACCCAACAACCGGGTGACAGAGGTATAGGTTGGATATCCTGGATTGGGGATCAACACCTGATCACCTTCATTCAAATAGGCCATAGAAAGGTGCATGATCCCTTCTTTGGAACCCATCAAAGGAAGCACTTCTGTGTCAGCGTCTAACAACACACCGTAGTGGGTTTGGTAAAACTCACTGATGGCTGACCTCAACTCAGGTAGCCCCTGATAACTTTGATATTGGTGGGCCATAGGATCCGAAAGCGACTCCTGTAAGGCTTGAATCACCTCTGGGGCGGGTGCTAAATCAGGACTCCCAATACCCATTTGAATTACTGGATGTCCTTGCTGAATTAACGCGCGTACCTCCCGCAATTTTTGTGAGAAATAATATTCCGAAACCTGAGCTAATCTCCGTGCGGTCTGCCTCATAATCGCGCGTTTTTGTAGGCGCCTAGTACCTTGAACTCGTGGGCCATGATGGACAATAAAGCTTTTGCTTTCTCAAAATCTGTTGTTTGCTCAAAAGTGATGTCGACAAAAAATGCGTATTTCCAGGGCACATCAATGACGGGTAGCGACTGAATTTTGGTCAAGTTCATGGAACAATCACTCAGGGCATTTAACACTGCAGCCAAGCTCCCTCTTTTGTGGTCTAATACAAAACGAAGTGATGCTTTATTGGCCCCGGCGATCGACGATTCATTTTGTTGCGCAGTGACCACTACAAACCTGGTTGCATTGTTCTTGATGGTCTGAATATCATCTGCCAATACTTCTAAGCCGTACAATTCTGCTGAACTCTTGGGGGCGATTGCCGCAATCCCTTTCCAGCCATGGCGTTGAATCGCTAAGGCGGAGGCTGCCGTGTCTTCGCTTTCCACCAATTTGATCTGCGGATAGTCGTAAAAAAACTGATTGCATTGCAACAAAGCCATGGGGTGAGAATGAACCTCGGATATTTCGTCCAAGGTCTGTCCTGGCAAAGCCATTAAATGGTGGTGGATCGAGAGGTAATACTCTCCAACAATAGACAATTGGTATTTGTCCATCAAAGCGTAGTTGGGTATGATCGAACCAGCGATTGAATTTTCGATGGCCATCACTCCATAAGCAGCGCGCTGGTCAACTAGGCTGTGGACCAAAGCATCAAAAGAAGCGCAGTCCTCCAATGCTATGTCCGCGCCAAAATAATCAAGGGCTACTTGATAATGGTTGGATCCTTTAATTCCTTGAATGGCAATTTTAGTTTTCATCAGGGCTAAAAAAAAGTCCCGCATCAGCGGGACTTAGTATTTTGATTGAGTAATCACTTTACAACAGCCCCTTGCTTCTATCTGCATAGAAGTAAAAATAGCTGTAAAAGAAAGTGTTGTTCATGGTGTTGTTTGCAATTAAGCGGCTAAATTATCATTTATATCGACACTGCCAAACTTCCAGTAAAAAAATAGCTCAATTAAAACAAAGCACTTGCGATTTGTGCGATATTTTCGCTTTTCCCCATCGAATAGTAATGCAACACAGGTACTCCTGCTTCTTTCAGTTCTTTGGATTGGGCTATAGCCCACTCAATTCCTACCTGCTTGATCCCTGCGTTGTCTTTGGCAGACTCTACCGCATCTACTAAATCCTGGGGGAGATCAATTTTAAATACTTGAGGAAGAATACTTAAGTGTCTGTGCACGGCCAGCGGTTTGATCCCTGGAATGATGGGCACATCGATACCCATAGCCCGGGCGCTCTCCACAAAGGCAAAATATTTGCTGTTATCAAAGAACATTTGAGTAACTACATAGTCCGCCCCAGCATCCACCTTTTCTTTCAACCTTTTTAAATCAGAAGCCATGGAAGGAGCTTCCATGTGCTTTTCAGGATAACCAGCTACTCCAATACAAAAAGGAGTGGCGAGCGGAGATTGAGGCTGGTCATGCAAAAACTGACCGCGATTGAGCTGATCGATTTGCCGCACTAAATCCACCGCATAGGGATGTCCGCCGCTGGTAGGGATGAAATAAGCCTCATCGCGCATCGAATCACCGCGGAGTGCCATCAAATTATCGATACCCAAATACTGAAGATCGATCAACATGTATTCTGTTTCCTCTTGAGTAAACCCGCCACACAACACGTGCGGCACAGTATCCACGTCGTACCTGTGTTTGATGGAAGCACATATCCCTACAGTTCCTGGACGCATGCGGGTAATTTTCTTTTCGTATAAACCCGATTTCTGAGTATAGACGACTTCTTCCCTGGAGGTAGTCACATCGATAAATGGGGGTTTAAACTCCATCAATGGGTCGATGTTGGCATATAGTTCATCGATGCTTTTTCCCTTGACGGGTGGAACAATTTCGAAGGAAAAAAGCGTTTTTCCCTGTGCGTTTTTAATGTGGTCTGTAATTTTCATAACAAAACGATTAATCAGCAATATTAGGTGACAGCCATCTTTGGGCTTCGGCCAATGGAATGTTTTTTCTGCGCGCAAAGTCGGCGACTTGTTCTTGGGTTATTTTACCCAAACCAAAATAACGGGCTTCCGGGTGGGCAAAATAATATCCTGATACGGAAGCTGCTGGCCACATAGCCAAACTTTCGGTCAAACGCACACCGATGGCCCCTTCAACGTCGAGCAATTGCCAAATGGTTTGCTTTTCCAAATGGTCAGGACAAGCCGGGTAGCCTGGTGCCGGACGAATGCCTCGGTATTGCTCCCCGATAATTTGGTTGATCTCTAAGGATTCATCTGAAGCGTATCCCCAGAACTCCGTGCGAACTTTTAAGTGCAACCATTCTGCCGCTGCTTCGGCAAATCTGTCTGCAATCGCCTTAACCATGATCGAGTTGTAATCGTCGAGTTGGGCCTCGTATTCTTGAGCCCACTCATCGGCGCCAAATCCGGCACTGACACAAAAGCACCCCACATAATCTGTGATACCGGTTTCTTTTGGGGCGATAAAATCGGACAAGGCCATGTAGGCAACACCCTCCTTCTTTTTGGCCTGTTGACGCAAAGTGCGGAACGTCGCTCCGTTTTGCGGGAGCACTATATCGTCTTGATCATCGCTGTAAGCCTCAAACAATCCGTAAATACCTTTGACGCTGAGCTTTTTCTCTTGGAGCAAAATATCAAGTACCCCTTGGGCATCTTCGAACAGTGTTTTGGCTTGTGCGCCTACCACCTCATCCGAAAATAAATCGGGGTATCGTCCGTGTAGGTCCCATGACCTAAAAAATGGGGTCCAATCAATCAAGGGCACCAAATCGTGCAAATCTATATCCAACACGTGTACCCCTTTGTTTTTAGGTGCGGGTACTGCATAAGCAGACCAATCCAACAGCTGTTTTTGACTGCGGGCTTCGGCCAAGGTAACAAACTCTTTGTGGCTGCCTCGGTTGTTAAATTTCTCCGCGAAATCGATATACTCCGATTTGATTTGTTCTCTGTAAGCTTCCTGTGTTTCTGGCTGAAGCAGGTTGCCCACTACCGTCACTGCGCGGGAGGCATCATTAACGTGAACAACCGTAAAGGGGTACTCCGGGGCAATCTTTACCGCAGTATGCGCCTTACTGGTCGTAGCTCCCCCGATCAAAAGGGGCATCGTCATATTTCTTCGCTTCATTTCTTTAGCGATATGCACCATTTCATCCAAAGAGGGCGTGATCAATCCGCTCAAGCCAATGGCATCCACCCCTTCTTGTTGGGCGGTATCCAGTATCTTCTCAGGAGGGACCATGACCCCTAGGTCAATAATTTCATAATTGTTGCAGGCGAGTACCACGGAAACTATATTTTTTCCAATGTCGTGTACATCTCCCTTGACGGTCGCCATCAATATTTTGCCCGCTGCTTGAGAGGCTGTGGCGTCATAACCTGCCAAGGATTGTTTTTCTTCTTCGATATAAGGCAATAAATAAGCTACGGCCTTTTTCATCACTCGGGCAGACTTGACCACTTGAGGAAGAAACATTTTTCCGCTGCCAAAAAGATCCCCCACCACATTCATACCCGTCATCAAATGACCTTCAATCACGTGTATGGGTCTTTCAGACGCTAAACGCGCCTCCTCTACATCCTCCAAAATAAAGGCGTCAATTCCCTTGACCAACGCTCTAGTGATGCGTTCTTGAAGGGGCTCATCCCTCCATTGGTTTTCTTGTACCTTTTCTTTTGCTGTTCCTATGAAGGACTCAGCGAAATTGAGTAAACGCTCCGTGGCATCCGCTTTGCGATCCAGCACTACGTCTTCTACGTGTTCGAGTAAGTCTTTAGGAATATCGTCATAGACCTCCAACATGGAAGGATTCACAATGCCCATATTCATACCTGCTTTGATGGCGTGGTAGAGAAACACAGAGTGCATGGCCTCTCGAACAGGATTATTCCCCCTAAAACTAAAGGAAACATTACTCACTCCTCCACTCACGGAGCAATGAGGTAGATTTTGCCTCACCCATCGAGTAGCTTCAATAAAATCTATGGCGTTGCGGCGGTGTTCCTCCATACCGGTAGCCACGGGAAATATATTGAGGTCGAAAATAATATCTTCAGGGGGAAAATGAACTTGATCCACCAACAGTCGATAAGAGCGCTCTGCTATTTCTAAACGCCGTTCGTAGTTATCCGCTTGCCCCACCTCATCGAAGGCCATAACGATCACAGCCGCTCCGTATTGTCGAATACGGCGTGCCTGCCATAAAAATGCTTCTTCCCCTTCTTTAAGACTGATAGAATTCACGACACATTTGCCTTGAACCACTTGCAAACCAGCCTCAATAATCTCCCATTTGGAGCTATCGATCATGATGGGTACCCTGGCGATATCCGGTTCAGCCACCACCAAATTGAGGAAATTGACCATCGCTTTTTTGCCATCAATCAATCCATCATCCATATTTACATCGATGATTTGGGCGCCACCTTCTACTTGTTCCCGGGCAATGGCTAGTGCTTCATCAAAGCGCTCCTCCTTGATCAGGCGCAAGAAAAGTTTTGATCCTGCTACGTTGGTGCGTTCACCAACATTGACAAAATTGGTTTCTGGAGTCACCACGAGTGGTTCCAAGCCAGATAAGTGTAGGTATTTAGGGGATGTTGTACTCATCGATCTAGATTTGGGTGCTTCTGGGTTTGGCTTGAGCAGCAATCCGAGCAATCGCTTCGATATGATCTGGGGTAGTTCCACAGCAACCACCGATAATATTGACCAAATTCAGGTCTAAATAATCTTGAATCTGAGCGGCCATATCCTCGGGAGATTCATCGTATTGGCCGAAGGCATTGGGTAAACCTGCATTGGGGTGAGCAGAAACGGCAAATGGGGCTTTTTTAGCGAGCACCTCCAAGTGAGGCGTTAACTGTTTGGCCCCTAAGGCACAGTTAAAGCCTACAGACAACAAATCGGCGTGTGCGATCGAGATCAAAAATGCTTCCGCAGTTTGTCCAGAGAGCGTGCGGCCTGAAGCATCCGTTATTGTGCCACTCACCATCACAGGTATATCGCTATTGCGCTCTTCTTTAACCTCTTGAATCGCAAACAAAGCAGCTTTTGCATTCAGTGTGTCAAATACAGTTTCCACCAGCAATAAGTCTACTCCACCATCCATCAGCGCCTCGACTTGTTCTTTGTAGGCGATGCGCAATCCGTCAAAATCTATAGCTCTATACCCTGGGTCGTTGACCTCAGGTGATAAACTCGCCGTTTTGTTGGTCGGACCTATACTTCCTGCCACATAACGAGGTTTGTCGGGTTGCTTTGCGGTATACTCATCAGCGACCTCTTTGGCCAGCCGTGCAGAAACCATATTGATTTCCTTCACCAACGACTCCATGTGATAGTCGGCCATCGCAATAGTAGTCGAAGAAAAAGTGTTGGTCTCCAGGATATCTGCACCAGCAGCTGCGTACTGAGCATGTATGTCTTTGATGGCGGCGGATTGAGTCAATGACAACAAATCATTGTTCCCCTGTAAAGGAGATTTCCAGTCAGCAAATCGATCTCCTCGATAATCGGCTTCTGTAAATTTGTGTCGTTGGATCATGGTACCCATGGCACCATCCAACACCAAAACCCGTTCTTTTAACAATAATCTGATATCCGGTTTTTTCATATAATCTTGTCTAATGCTTGTGCTATATCCGATTGAATATCATCGATGTGTTCTAATCCTACAGACACCCGGATCATACCCTCTCCAATGCCTGAAGCTGCGCGCTCCTGAGGTGTCAACTTGCTGTGTGTCGTTGAAGCGGGATGGGTGACTATACTGCGCGTATCTCCCAGGTTGGCCGATAATGAGAGTAACTCAATGGCATCAAAAAACTGTCGACCAGCTTCCAATCCACCTGTTAACTCAAAGGCCACCACCGCTCCACCAGCTTTCATCTGCTTTTGAGCGATGTCGTATTTGGGGTGTGACGGCAAAAATGGATACTTCACCTGGGCCACTTGTGGGTGTGATTCCAAATAAGTCGCCAAAGCCAATGCATTGCTGCAGTGCCTATCAACACGCACTGCCAAGGTTTCCAAACTTTTGGACAGTACCCATGCGTTAAACGGGGACATAGCGGGACCCGTAATTCGGGCAAATCGGTACACTTGATCCATCAAGTCAGCACGCCCCACAGTGATACCACCTAAAACTCGGCCTTGTCCATCCATGAGTTTGGTCGCTGAGTGAATGACCAAATGCGCTCCGTGGGCCAATGGCTTTTGCAAATACGGGGAGGCAAAACAATTGTCGATGATCAGGATCAAACCGTGCTCTTGAGCGATTTCCCCTAAAAGAGATAGGTCGATCAAATCGACACCGGGATTGGTCGGAGATTCCGCATAAATCACCTTGGTGTTGGGTTGTATTTTAGCGACGATTTCCGCTTTAGAGGCATGGACGTCAAATAGACTGGTCGTTATGCCCCATTTGGGAAAAAAATTAAAATACAAACTATGGGTAGATCCAAAAACTGAGGCGCTCGAGAGTATGTGGTCTCCCGATTGCAACAGAGCTGCAAATGTAGTGTACACCGCTGCCATGCCGGAGGCAAAGGCAAAACCCGCTTCAGCTCCTTCCATCAAACACACCTTCTCGATAAACTCAGAAGTAGTCGGATTGGAATAACGCGAGTAAATATTGCGGTCTTTCTCCTCGGCAAATGAAGCCCTCATGTCTTCGGCATCTTCAAAGACAAAACTCGAAGTCAGGTACATAGGGGTGGAATGCTCCAAAAAAGAAGAGCGTTCCGTTTGCGTTCTTATGGCTTGTGTTTCAAATGCTTTATCTTTCATGACTATCGGTCTGCAATTCTTAAAATATCTCCAAATACACCGCGCGCGGTCACCGCGGCACCGGCACCAGCCCCTTGAATCACCAAGGGTTGATCTCCATAAGATTCTGTAAATATCTCAATCAAGGAATCAGAACCCTTCATCTGCCCTAAGGTACTCTCTTGGGGCACAGAAACCAAGGAAACGCTGAGCTCGCCTTTAGTCTGCTGCAGATCGCCCGCGACTTGCCCTAGATAACGCAGTACATGACCGGGTTTTTGTTGGTCTTTGATCGATTGAAATGCTTGGTCTAGCTCAGTGAGCCTGGACAAGAAAGTCTGTTTGTCCACCTGTTGTAAGTCCAGGGGTATCAAATTTTCTATGGAAATGTCTGAGAACTCATTGGCCAAGTCTAATTCACGTGCCAAAATCAACAGTTTTCTACCTACATCATTTCCAGACAAATCTTCACGAGGATCTGGTTCAGTATACCCTTTTTCCAACGCCTCGCGCACCACTTCAGAAAACGGTCGATCTTCTATGGAAAAATGGTTAAAAATATAACTCAATGAACCTGAGAATACCCCGCGAATTTTGGTGATGTTTTCTCCGGAAAGATGCAACAACTTGATGGTGTCAATCAGTGGCAAACCAGCCCCAACATTGGTTTCATACAGGTATTGTTTCTGGTGCTGCTTGAGCACAGACCTGAGCTCCGTATAAAAGTCAAACTCCAACGTATTGGCAATTTTGTTCGAGGAGACTAAATCAAAGCCCTCCGCGATCATTTTGGGGTAATTTTTTACAAAACGAGCATCCGCGGTGTTATCCACCAGAATGAGGTTCTCTAGATGATGACTTTGGGCATACGCGCAAAGCGCCTCTAAATCGTACGGAACGCCTTGTTCCTCCAAAGTCTTCCGCCAATCCCCTTGCAAGCCTTGCGCATTGAAGAGCATTTTTTGAGAATTGGCCAAGGCAAATAATTGCAGTTTAATGCCTTTGCGCTCCTCAATTTTTTGTGCCGCTTGAATAATCTGATCCACGAGCGTACCCCCTACATTACCCACACCAAAAACGGCGAGGTTTATTTTTTTAGCTTGACCAAAAATCTCTCCGTGTACCACATTGAGCGCTTTGTGCAAGTCTTGTTTTTTCAATACCAAACTGACGTTTTTGCCTGTGACGGTATTGTTAAACAACATGGGGATCACCCCATTTTTAATCAATGCATTGTAGGGTTTGTGAAAGGTGCTTAAATCTTGTCCGATGATGGACAATACGGATACCTGATCGACGCCGGATATGCTGTTGATGTCTTGGGCATAAAAGTCATGCTCGAACTCTCTTTCCAAAGCGATGATCGCTTTGGTGGCATCCTGATGAGCCACAACCAATCCAATACCCCGTTCCGATGATCCTTGAGAAATAATACTCACACTCACTCCAGCATCCCCCAAAGCTTTAAAAATTCGGGCATCCACGCCTACTTTACCCAATAGTCCCCTTCCCTCCAGGTTGATTAAAGTCACTGATTCGATCACCGATAGTGACTTTATTCCCTGAGCAGATTGTGCCGCTGAAATCAGCGTCCCGTCACTATGGGGGTTAAAGGTGTTGAGAATACGCAAGGGTATGTTCTTCTCAATCAGTGGAATAATCGTTTTTGCGTGAAGTACTTGAGCCCCAAAATTGGCGAGCTCATTGGCTTCGCTGTAGGAAAGCTGTTCAATTTTTTGTGCATCATATACCCACTCGGGGTTGGCCGTGAAAATCCCATCAACATGGGTGAAATTTTGCAACTCTTTAGCATCCAAGAAATTGGCGAGCAAAGCTGCAGAATAATTAGAACCATTTCTACCCAAAGTAGTGGTTTCATTGTCCAAAGAGGAGGCCAAAAATCCAGTAAAGATAGCTACTGTATCCGGTGGTAACGCTGCAAAAGCAGCTTCGACATTTTGCCGTGAAATGCGCTCAATCACTTGGGCATTGCCATAAACATTATTGGTTTTAATCAAGGTGCGCGCATCGATGGCTTGGGCAGGTACTCCTCTTTGTTGCAACAGGTATACCACCGCTTTTACGGCCATCAATTCTCCATAGGCCAGCAACTGGTCTTTGGTTTTTAAACTGTAGTCTCCGATCAATCTTACCCCATCGAGTATTTGTTGGATCGCAGTAAACTCCTCCGCTAAGAATCCTTGAGGCAGGGGTTGCTCTTGTTCGAGTTTAAACGAATCAAAAGCACTTTGGGTGGGATGGCCAGAGGCTGCTGAAGCCAATAGGGACTCTAATTGGTCCGTCGCCTTACCTCGAGCGGACAAAACCGCTGTAAAGGGAATACGGGCTTGAGCCTTTTCTTGAATAATAGCCAGTACTCGGTCTAACCCTGCTCCATTGGCCAGGGATTTGCCCCCAAACTTCAAGACGGTAATCTTGTCCAATTTTTTGGTGGTCCCAAAAATGTCTCCCAACAACCGCTCCATCTGTTGGTATTCCATCAGAAAAGCATCGTGTCCATGCAAAGAATTTATTTCTCCATAGGTCACTCGACTGTTGGCCTGGGCGAGTTGTTTAAACGTGTCCTTATTCTCTTGAGCGGTGAAAAACAAATCAGAGTCCACACCGATAATATGGATGTGTGTTTTGCTGTCTTTGAATTGCACGAATGGATCGCGGCCGCCACGGGTAATATCGATAGAGCGCAACAACTGATTCATCAACTTATACGCGGACAACTGGAAACGCTGTTGGAGTTTTTCTCCGTGGTGGGTCAGCCAACTCTCTACGTTAAAGACGTTGAGTGTTTCATTGGTTGAACGTCCAAAACGCTGTTTAAACGACTCGGGGGTGCGGTAACACAACATGGCATGCATACGCGCGTCGTGTACAGGCTGTTTGGAGTTCAGCAAAAACTGTTCTTGAATCTGACAATTGGCCATCAACCAATCTGTTGACTTCCAATCCGAAGCGACAGGAACTAAATGACCGATACGCTCTGGGGCCAATGCGGCCATTTCCCAAGCAATCCCTCCACCGAGTGAACCACCGATTAAAGCAAATACTTCCTGAATGCCCAGCTGATCCACACCCCACCAAAAAATTCGGGCTATGTCTTGGGCGATAAAGTCTTTGTAATTATCGATGACAAATCCATCGTACCCATTACCTGGTATATTAAAGGCCAGTACCGTGTACTTATCTGTATCGACAACTAAACCAGGGCCGATCAAGCTATTCCACCACCCATCTGGGCCAGCTACATGTGAATTTCCGGTCAAGGCGTGATTTACCATCACCAAAGGGGCGCTGTGTACCGTTTGACCGAACAACTCATAAGAAAGCTGAATATCTAAAACAGCTCCTGAGGCGGTTTGGAATGCCGATAATTGTAATTTTTCCAACATGACTACTCCTTAAAAAATGAATTTTTCACCTGATCTACGAAATCTAATTTCTCCCAAGTGAATAACTCAACTGAAATGGTTTTATTACCGTTATAAGGTGAGTCAAAGACCTTGGTTACTTCTTGGTGCTGACGACCCATATGCCCATAAGCAGCTGTTTCAGAGTAGATTGGATTTCTCAATTTTAAACGTTGTTCAATTGCATAAGGTCTGAAATCAAAGATATTTTCTAGCTTATGAGCAATCTCTCCATCGCATAAGGCAACTTTTGCTGTACCATAAGTGTTGACAAAAACTGAAGTAGGTTTTACTACACCGATGGCATAGCTCACTTGAACTAATGCTTCATCACACACACCTGCAGCCACTAGATTCTTGGCAGCATGACGGGCCGCATAAGCCGCAGAACGGTCTACCTTTGAGGGGTCTTTACCGCTAAAGGCACCACCACCATGGGCTCCTTTTCCTCCGTAGGTATCCACAATGATTTTTCGCCCAGTAAGACCGGTATCTCCGTGAGGACCACCGATCACAAACTTACCAGTTGGGTTGATGTGGTAAGTAATTTGATCGTTAAACAATGCCTGAACATAAGCGGGTAATTGGGCCTTCACCCTAGGAATCAACTTCTCGATCAAATCTCTTTTGATTTGCGCTAACATCGCTTCATCATCCGCCAAGAATGGGTCGTGCTGCGTAGAAACAACAATGGTATCGATGCGTTGTGGCACATTGTCATCCGAGTACTCAATAGTTACCTGTGACTTAGCGTCTGGACGCAAATAAGTGATTTCCTTATTTTCACGTCTTAATTCCGCCAACACTTGAAGGATTTTGTGGGAAATATCCAACGCCAACGGCATATAGTTTTCCGTCTCTTTGGTTGCATAACCGAACATCATTCCCTGATCTCCAGCACCTTGGTCTTCTTTAGAGCCGCGATCAACCCCTTGGTTAATGTCCTGAGATTGCTCGTGAATCAAAGAAATCACTCCACAAGAATCACCGCTGAACTGATACTCGCCTTTGGTGTATCCAATTTTGTTGATCACATTGCGCGCAATAGTTTGTACATCGAGGTAAGTATTGCTTTTCACTTCACCAGCCAACACCACCTGACCCGTGGTAACTAGGGTTTCACAAGCTACTTTACTTTCTGGATCAAATGCCAAAAAATGATCTAATAAAGCATCACTGATTTGATCGGCCACCTTGTCTGGGTGTCCTTCACTTACTGATTCTGAGGTAAATAAATATGCCATCCTTTTAAGTTAACGGGAAGGATTGGCTTATACACTATCACGCAAAGAAACGTGACAACTGCTTTAGCAATTTGTTCGGACCTTGGGGTCACCAGCTGAGCTGGCCGCTTAACGCGCAAGAGGTTGCAATCAGTCAAATCCTTCCTCTTTGTTATACCCGGCAAAGGTACGGCAATGGAAATGACTTTTGCAACCCCTTGAGGTTAAAAAATTAAAGTTCGTACTTCAACTGCAGCAACACATAGCGCGGTTGCACATAATACGCGGATGAACTCACCAAAAACTCACTAAATGAATCCTGATTTAAACTCAACGTATTGGTCAAGTTGGTTCCAACCAAACTCCACTCCCAATGACTGTCTTTTTTTTGAAAGGAAAGGGTAGACTTGAGGAATGCGTACTTGTTTTCAGAAGAACCATCTAGATTTTTAAAATGGTAATCGTCATACTCTGCGGAGAGATTAAAGTTTTTCAAAAAGACCCAATTAAGTCTGGCAAACGGGCGTTCGGTACTGAATTCAGATACTCGTCCAGCGTTGTCATACCTGTTGAGCGTATAGGTATATCCCAACTCAACATTAGGAGCCTTCTTAAACTGTGTGCCCAATGAAGCGGTGTAGTTCTGTCCAATAGAGGTAGAATTTCTAGGCGCATTGTTCACGATGTTGTTCAGCGAAGAATAATTTAACCCCGCATTGCTGCTCCACCTGATTTTACCCCAGGTGCGTTGGTAGTTGAACGAACCATTGGCCACCTCATCTTCAAGCATTGAATTAATGGTGCTATTGATCTGGTTAATGCCCACAATAGTCGTGTTGTTCTTGAAAGGATCTATGCGTTTGCTGTAGGACAACCGGGCAAATATGTTTTCAAAATTAAACATGTTAAAGCTGAAATAATTCAGGGATACCTGGTGAAAAAGAGCACTGCTTAGATTTCTATTTCCTTGGTATAAATTGTTGTAGCCGTTTAACACATACCCTTCGGAAATTCGGTTGATGTCTGTAAACTCCCTGGTAACCCCATAGTTGAATCTAATCGTTTCCGACTTCTTTAACTGAACATTCACCGCAACATCAGGAACTAGATTAGTGCTGTATTGGGTATTTACATCACCAAACTGGATGTCTTCCAGTCCATATCTGTGCACGTTAAATCCTGGGGTCCAAGTAAAAATCCCTGTGACAAATTTCAAGTGCGCCCCGGCAAATAAATCTGTAAACCTAAAAGTTACCTCATTGGCCAGTGCATTCCCGGGCATGGTTACTTTTTGGTTGTTGAGCACTTGAAATATACCGGAATTGAAGTCTTGGTTGCTGTAAATAGTACCCAAGGTCAGGTTGAGGTTGCTTTTAGGAGAGAGCACATAGTAATACTCTCCACGAGCGTCCCATTTGTTGGTTTTCACCCACTTCTCTTGACCAATTCTATACGAACTTCCTGAAGTATCAAACGGAATTAATCCAGTAAACGGTAAAAATGATCGCTCCGCCTCATACAAAGGATCTTGTTCGTCATACAGGTGTTGGGCCTCCAAGGAAAATATGTGGTCCTCCGATAAGGTGTAATACAAACTGCTGTTTTGGGTAACGCTGATCGGGTTTTGGTTGTTGTCTTCCAAGATCACGTCAGTTACCTGAGCAATGGAGGTCACTGAGCGGTTTTCATCTTGCAATGAGTTCTTGTACAACAAATCATAGTCCCACTGCAAGGCTGCAGAAGGTTTGAAACTGCTGCTCAATTTAGCTAATCCTAGGGTTGACTTTTGACGTGTCAACGACGTGGTGTTTTCACTTTGATTGGACACGATATAGGTGCGTTGCGACTCATTTTTCAAATCTGTCCCCGTGTACGAATAAATGGCAAATCCACTCAAGGTCAATTCCTCCGAGGGAGAGTGACTAAAATTAAACGCGCCAAACTTGGTGTCGATAAACTGAGCGCGATCATTCTGCAACAAGGAAATTCCCAGATTATTTGAAGCGGGATTAAAACTGGTACCCCCTCTTCTGGTCAAATTGCGCATCCCTCCAGTAAAATTGAAGTAATCGCGTGTGGTGAATGGCAAAGTCCCGATGTTGTTAAAATCGGTAATCAGGTTAACACTCGTTGTTGGGCTGTAGTAAAACAACTTGGGATGTGCTAAAAAGGTGTCGTCTGCACCGCCAGCAGCAGCAAACTCTCCAAACCAAAACTTGTCTTTGCCTGTTTTTAATTTGATGTTAAGCACCACATTGTCTTGGTTGTCCGTGACTCCCCGAAGCTGACCCACTTCGCTGTAATTGCGCAAAACTTCGATTTTATCCAGGGCCTTGGCGGGAATATTTTTTGACGCCAATTTAGTATCCCCATCAAAAAACTCCTTGCCGTCAATCATCACTTTGCTGACGGATTTGCCTTCAACTTCTATTTGACCTTCCCCATTCACGGTCATCCCAGGTAGGTTCTTGATCAAATCCTCCAGTTTTTTCTCTGTACCTGTGGCAAATGAGTCCGTATTGTACACAATGGTATCCCCTTTAATGGTGACCGGAATTTCATAAGTCAACTCCACCTCATCTAAACTTTCCGCTTGTTGTTCCAAGACCACATCCTGAGAGACGTCAGCACCCGATGTTTTTACGTTAATTGTGGCAGGTTCATACCCGATAAAACTAACCTTAACCTCATAGGTGCTGTTTCCATTGATGTTGATTCGGTAGCGTCCTTTGGCATCTGTGATCCCAAAACCGTCCAATGCTTTGGTGGCTTGATTGATAGCCACCACATTGGCCATTTCAAGGGGTGCGCCTTCACTATCCCTAACTATGCCGGTCAACGTCAATTTTTGGGCCCAAAGAGTACTGGTGCACAAAAGCAATACAAAAAAAGCTTTTGTCGATTGTCTAAGTATATTTTTCATGGATTATTGACGTATCATGATAGATCCTGAACGACCACCTCCGCTTTGAAAACGCTCAGACATCTCTTTCACCTTATCTTTCATGATCTGATCGAACTCAGCTTGGGATACTTTTTTCCCTTTTGAAGGAGCCTTAATCTCAATTTTCTCTGCTGGATTCAACACAATTTTATTACATAAAAGAACGGTTCGATCATCGCTGACCTCCATAATCAAGCCAGGTAATCCCCAATAATGAGCGGGCCCTTGAGCCACGGGTATATCCATAGTGTACCATGCGGTAATGGTGATTTCAGTGGGTTTCTTTTCCTGGAATAATGAATTGGTCTGGGTAGAGTCTTTTTTCTGGGCCTCTTCTCTGGGTGGACGACCCATTCTGAAAGTCATTTGCGTGGTGTCAACGGCACGAACTGCGGTAGCTTTATAGCACGTATAATTACCTATTTTTTTGGTTTCTCCTGTCATGGTCCAAGCGAGCGGTTTTAGATTGTCCTGAATCAGAAATATTTTACCAAAGGTTTCAGTTTCATTGCTGTAGGTCCCCTCTTGGACATTTTTATAGTAGGTACCGCCGCCGCCAGACATCATCGAAAACATCATTCCGCCCCCACCTCCTCCAGGCTGGTCTAAAGACACCTGTTCTTTGTAAATGGAAGCTGCTGGAGCAAAATGAAGTTCAAATGTTTTTTCAAAGGCCCGTTTCATGCGCTCTTGAATCATTTTCTTTTGGGCCTCAGGCATGTCTCGACCACCAATATTGAAATCTACTGATGTTTTGGATTGATAATAAGCAATCCCTTGAAATCCTTGGGCATAGGAAAGGGAAGTGAAAAGTACACTCAGTACCCAATATTTTATATGATTCATAAACAAAATTTATTGTTAGACGAAACTAGTGCAAAGAGGTTTAATAGCTTCTTAAAATAAATTTAAATTTAGTGGGGGATACTCGCTTTCACATCCAGGGATAATCACTTATCTTGTGGTCCCTTTTCACAGGAGGTAAAACCACTAAAACCAACCTTATGCACATTGCCATTGCAGGAAATATCGGCGCAGGAAAAACTTCACTCACTGAATTACTCGCTAAACACTACCAATGGGATCCTCATTTTGAAGATGTGGTCGACAACCCTTACTTGGATGACTTCTACAATCAAATGGAACGCTGGAGTTTTAATCTCCAGATTTACTTTTTAAATAGCCGATACAAACAAGTATTGGACATCCGACAATCGGGCAAAAATGTCATTCAAGACAGAACCATCTATGAGGATGCGTTTATATTTGCCCCTAACCTACACGCGATGGGATTGATGACCAATCGCGATTTCACCAACTACAAGAATCTGTTTGAGTTGATGGAAAAACTTATTGCGCCACCAGATTTAGTGATCTATTTGCGCAGCAGTATTCCTAATCTGGTGAAACAAATCCATCAACGCGGAAGAGAGTACGAAAACAGTATTTCTATAGAGTACCTCTCCAGACTGAACGAGCGGTATGAAGCTTGGTCTCAGCAGTACACCAAAGGAAACTTATTGGTCATCGATGTAGACGACATCGATTTTGTCAACAAACAAGAAGATTTAGGCACGGTCATCCAGAAAATTGACGGACAGATCAACGGACTTTTCTAAGTATAGATATCCACACAAAAAAAGCCCGCTCATTCGAGCGGGCTTTTTTTTATCCGTACAGTAGTCAATTAATTGTTGACCTCCATCTTTTCAATTTTAATGGTCACTCCCGAAGTAGAATCTTGAACTTTAGCTTCGAATGCCTTAAGTTGCTCTTGAACTTCAGCCTCAGAACCTGTAAATTCTTCAACTAACGTAGTAGTAACACCATTCACTAATTGGGTATAGGTGATGGTTGCAGATACAGTTTCTTCCCCGCCAACTACTTCTACTTGAACATTGACTTGATTTTCCGCAGGAACTGAATGACCATTCCCCAGTAAAGGAGCGATCACTAATCCTACCAAGCAGGTCAACTTGATCAAAATGTTCATGGAAGGACCAGAAGTGTCTTTAAAAGGATCTCCTACTGTATCCCCGGTAACTGCTGCTTTGTGTGCATCAGAACCTTTGAAAGTCATCACACCGTTGATTTCTACACCAGCTTCAAAAGATTTTTTAGCGTTGTCCCATGCACCACCGGCGTTGTTTTGGAAAATTGCCCACATCACACCGCTTACACAAACCCCAGCCATGTATCCTCCAAGTGGCTCAGCACCAAATAAAATACCGATGATAATTGGGGTAATGATGGTGATCAAGCCAGGTAATATCATTTCTTTAAGCGCAGCTTGAGTAGAAATATCCACACATTTTGCGTATTCTGGCTTTCCTTTTCCTTCCATAATTCCAGGAATTTCGCGGAACTGACGGCGTACTTCCTCCACCATTTGCATGGCTGCTTTTCCTACAGACTGCATAGCCAACGCAGAGAAAACAACAGGAATCATCGCACCGACAAACAACATCGCCAAAACGTCCGCTTTGAAAATATTGATTCCGTCGATACCGGTAAACGTAACATACGCAGCAAACAAGGCCAGCGCAGTAAGTGCCGCAGAGGCAATGGCAAATCCCTTACCTACAGCTGCCGTAGTATTTCCTACAGAATCCAAAATATCGGTGCGCTCGCGAACTTCTTTAGGAAGCTCACTCATTTCAGCAACACCCCCTGCGTTGTCCGAAATAGGTCCAAACGCATCGATAGCCAATTGCATCGCCGTAGTAGCCATCATGGCAGAAGCAGCTAAAGCCACTCCATAAAAACCAGCCAGTTCATAAGAACCGTAAATCGCTGCAGCAAATAAAATAACAGAGGCAAAAGTAGATTTCATACCCACTGCCAAACCAGCAATGATATTCGTAGCTGCACCTGTTGAGGAGTTGCGCACAATTTCTAATACAGGTTTTTTACCCAATGAAGTATAGAATGCGGTCACATACGAAATAAGTGCACCAACGGCCAATCCGATACACGCAGCGTAAAACACATGACGTGAAGGAATATCTTTAATGCCTTCTCCAAAGAAGTTCATTTGCAAGGTCTCAGGCAACATCCAGTCAATTAAGAACCAGCTGGCCACCAAAGTAAGCCCTATAGAAACCCAGTTTCCTAAATCCAATGCTTTTTGTACTTGAGCCTCTTTAGCGTCATTGCTTGAAATACGGACAAAAAAGGTCCCTAGAATTGAGGCCAAAATACCTACTCCAGCAATAACTACAGGCAATAAGATAGGTCCCATATTATTGAATGAATCAGTAAACTGACCAACAGACGACATGTCTTTGATGATGTAGTTACCCAACACCATAGCGGCCAATACTGTAGCTACATACGAACCAAATAGGTCGGCTCCCATACCTGCTACGTCCCCAACATTATCTCCAACGTTGTCCGCAATTGTGGCCGGGTTTCTTGGGTCATCTTCAGGAATACCCGCTTCTACTTTACCCACTAAATCTGCCCCAACATCGGCCGCTTTGGTGTAAATACCTCCACCCACACGGGCAAATAACGCGATAGACTCAGCACCTAAAGAGAAACCTGCTAAGGTTTCCAAAACGAGGGTCATGTTTTCGTAGAAGCTACCTTCACCGCCCATGAACTGTCCCATAAATAACATAAATAACAAGGTAAGACCTAAAACAGCCAAACTCGCTACACCAAGACCCATAACAGTTCCTCCACTAAAAGAAACCTTTAACGCCTGAGGTAAACTGGTTTTTGCTGCCTCCGCAGTACGCGCATTAGAATCAGTGGCGATACGCATCCCGATATTTCCGGCCAAAGCAGAAAAAACGGCACCGATGATAAATGCCGGAACAATCATCCAACTAGTGGTTTCCACTAAGGTGGATATTAAATACAAAGCGGCAGAAGCTACCCCTACAAAAATCAACAACAATCGGTATTCCGCATTTAAAAATGCCAAAGCACCTTCTTTAATCGCTTTTGAAATTTCCTGCATTTTGGCATCTCCAGGAGCTTGTTTTTTTACCCATGCCATTTTGACCAACATGAACAATAATCCCACAAGGGCCAAAGCAATAGGTAAGTAAATAATATTTGCTTCCATAAAAGTGTTTAAATTTTAGACGGGCAAAAGTAAGGAATTAGGCGAGAAACAAAAAAGATTTAGCTGATTAACCAAAAAGAAAGGCCTCCATGGATTTCATGGAGGCCTTTTCTAGGATCTAAATAGATACCTTATTTTTTGTAGAGCACTTTTTTAATCGCTGCTACCACATCTTGATCATTAGGCAACCAGGCCTCAAACAATACTGGTGAGAAAGGCGCAGGCGTATCCGCTGTATTTACTTTAACCACTGGGGCATCCAAATAATCAAACGCTTTCTCTTGTACTTGGTACGTGATCTCTGTAGAAACGTTACCAAATGGCCAAGCCTCTTCAACAATGACTAGTCGATTGGTTTTCTTCACTGAAGCCAAAACGGTATCAATATCCAAGGGACGAACTGTTCTCAAGTCAATTACCTCGACAGAAATGCCTTCAGCTGCTAGTTTTTCAGCTGCTTTGTGCACCTCTTTAATAATTTTTCCAAACGATACAACAGTGACGTCACTACCAGTGCGCACTACGTCGGCTACTCCTAAAGGAATGGTATATTCGCCTTCTGGCACTTCTCCTTTATCGCCATACATCTGCTCAGACTCCATAAAAATTACTGGATCAGGATCCTGAATAGCGGATTTCAACAAACCTTTGGCATCTTTCGGATTAGAAGGAACCACCACTTTAAGTCCTGGAGTATTGGCATACCAGCTTTCGAATGCTTGGGAGTGCGTAGCCGCCAACTGTCCTGCAGAGGCTGTAGGTCCGCGGAAAACGATTGGAATAGGAAACTGTCCGCCGGACATTTGTCTCATTTTAGCCGCGTTGTTGATGATCTGATCAATAGCTACCAAAGAGAAATTAAAGGTCATAAACTCGACAATGGGCTTGTTGCCATTCATGGCAGAACCTACAGCAATCCCGGCAAATCCCATCTCTGAAATTGGCGTATCCAAAACGCGGTCTGGACCAAATTCATCCAACATGCCCTTAGATGCCTTGTACGCTCCGTTGTACTCTGCTACCTCTTCGCCCATCAAATACACCGTGGGGTCTTTTCTCATTTCCTCAGACATCGCCTCGGCGATGGCCTCTCTAAACTGTATTGTTCTCATGGATGTCTTGCGCTTTAAGCGTGAAATTATAGGAGGCAAAAATAATCAATTATTGCGGTTAATCAGAGCGTGAAAAACAAAATATCGGAAAAAATTTATTATGCATGCATAGTAAATTCGATGATTTTTTGGCCTATATTTGGTAGGCTATTCAATCAATCCACACCTTATGAAGATTCTGGTCTGTATCAGCAACGTGCCGGACACAACGGCAAAAATTAATTTTAAAGACAACGACACCCAGTTTGACACCCAAGGGGTCCCCTTTGTCATCAATCCCAACGATGAATTTGGCTTGACACGCGCTATGTGGTTTAAAGAACAAAACGGCGCTACGGTTGACGTAGCTACGGTGGGTGATGCCTCTGTAGAAGCTACTTTAAGAAAAGCTTTGGCCATTGGTGCTGATGAAGCATACCGCATAGATACACCTGCTTTGGACGGTATTCAGGTCGCCAAAGAACTTGCCGCCCTAGTCAAAGAAAACGGATATGATCTGGTTATTGCAGGACGCGAATCGATTGACTACAACGGAGGAATGGTTCCTGGAATTATGGCTGGAATTTTGGGCTACAGTTTTGTGCACAAATGCATTGAACTACAAATTGACGGTCAAACCGCCACGGCTGTGCGAGAAATTGACGGAGGAAAAGAGACGCTCACCGCCCAACTTCCCCTGGTGATTGGAGGACAAAAAGGACTGGTCGAAGAAAAAGACCTAAAAATACCCAACATGCGCGGCATTATGATGGCTAGACAGAAGACGCTTCAAGTTTTGCCAGGTATCCAAGCAAAACCCATGACACGCGATGTTCACTTTGCCAAACCAGCGGCAAGAAACCAAACAACTATGATATCCAAAGACAATTTGGATGAATTAATCGAAAAATTACACACTGAAGCTAAGGTTATCTAAATCACTGTATATGTCTGTACTTATTTACGCTGAACAAGAACAAGGAGTATTCCGCAAGCAAAGTTTAGAAGCTGCATCTTATGCCAGTGCATGGGCGCAAGCTCAGGGAACTTCCGCTGAAGCGGTGGTGTTTGGTCACGCCGATTCAGACTCATTGGCCCAATACGGTATCCGCAAACTTCACCAGATCAACGAGGATCAATCGGAACGTTTTGAAGCGCATAGCCATGCTAGGGCCATCGCTAAAATCGCCAAAGAATCAGGAGCAAAATTGGTGGTGTTAGGCGCCAGCGCCAATGCGCAAAGTTTAGCCCCTTTGCTGGCTGTTCATCTAGATGCCGCCTATGTATCAGGGGTTGTTGCTATGCCCGAGGCCAGTGCACCAATGACATTTAAAAGAGCGGTCTTCACCAACAAAGGTTTTAGTCAAACCGAAGTGTCCAGCGAGGTAGCCATCATCAGCCTATCGGCCAATGCTTATGGTTTACACCCCAATCCAGTCTCGTGCAGCAACGAAGAAATAAGCTTCCCTGAACTAAACGCTCAGGCCAAAACTACACCTGGTTTAATCGATAAAGCACAGGGTAAAATAAGTATTGCCGATGCAGAAATTGTGGTTTCTGCCGGAAGAGGATTAAAAGGTCCCGAAAATTGGGGAATGATCGAAGAGCTCGCTCAAGTGCTCGGAGGGGCTACTGCCTGTTCTAAACCAGTTTCCGACCTCGGTTGGAGACCACACTCAGAACACGTGGGTCAAACCGGAAAACCAGTAGCGAGCAACCTGTATATTGCCGTAGGTATCTCGGGAGCGATACAACACCTCGCTGGAGTAAGCGCTTCAAAAACAAAAGTGGTCATCAACACAGATCCAGAGGCGCCATTTTTTAAAGCTGCCGATTACGGCATTGTTGGGGACGCATTTGAAGTAGTCCCCCAATTGATTGAAAAAATCAAGGCTTTTAAGTCCCAAAACGCTTAATTTTTTTATAAATTGCTCCATCTAAACGAGGCCTTTGGTATCCGCCAAAGGCCTCCTTTTTCACAACGATGCAGCTGATTCCGCTCACCATTAAGGGTATCTCTTACAGCCAAACACAAAATGGGGCTTACGCCCTCATTTTAAATGAATTAGACGGCCCTAGAAAACTACCTATTGTCATCGGTGCCTTTGAAGCTCAGTCGATAGCCATCGCTTTGGAAAAAGATATTCAACCACCGCGTCCACTCACCCACGACTTGTTTAAAAACACGGCTGAACGGTTTGGCATTCATCTCTCCAAAGTGATCATTCACCAACTCAACGACGGGGTATTTTATTCCAGTATGATTGTGCGCCAGGATGATTTGGAGGAAGTGATCGACGCGCGAACCAGCGATGCCATTGCACTTGCTTTGCGCTTTAAGGCCCCTATTTTTACCTACGAACACATACTGGAACAAGCAGGAGTTGTCCTTCAAATTGAAGAAGAAACAAAATTCAGCGTTAAAAACCCAATTGACCATAAACCCCACCAAGAAAGCCAAGAGCCGTATACAGACTATTCCTCTATGGATTTAGACGCCTTAGAATCTGCACTTGAGCTGGCTGTACAACAAGAAAACTATGAACAAGCCGCAAGAATCAGAGATGAAATTTCCAAACGCAACTAAGATTATCGCCACCGTGATTGGCTTGTGGTTGTTTTCAGCCATCCCCCTTTGGGCACAAGAACCCGTAAACCAAACGGAAGTACTAAAATCGAGCACTTTGGGTCTGAGCAGTATTCTAAGAGGAATGCTGGGCATGGTCTGTTTAATCGGTATTGCCTATTTATTTTCCGCCAATCGAAAGGCCATTCGTTGGAAAACCGTAGGGATTGGTTTGGGACTCCAGTTTCTTCTGGCGCTTGGAGTGCTCCAGTTAGTCTGGGTACAAAACTTTTTCAGCATGATTGGGCAATTGTTCTTAAACATACTGGATTACACCCTAGCTGGGAGCCAGTTCTTGTTGGGCAACCTGCTCGATTTGAACAATCCATCCATTGGATACATTTTTGCTTTTCAAATTCTCCCCACCATCATCTTTTTCTCCGCATTGACCTCCGTGCTTTTTTACCTGGGTGTCATTCAGAAAGTGGTTCGAGGACTTGCATGGCTATTGACGAAGTCGTTGGGCATTTCTGGGGCTGAATCCCTATCCGTTGCCGGAAACATCTTCTTGGGACAAACGGAAGCACCCCTTTTGATCAAAGCCTACCTAGCTAAAATGACTAAATCGGAAATGATGCTAGTCATGATTGGTGGTATGGCCACCGTGGCAGGTGGTGTGTTGGCTGCCTATATTGGATTTCTTGGGGGAAATGACCCTGAGATGAGGTTAGCATTTGCCCGACATCTTTTGGCAGCTTCTGTGATGGCGGCCCCAGGTGCGGTAGTGGTCGCTAAAATCCTATATCCACAAACAGAAACCATTGACACCAACATCGAGGTGTCCTATGAAAAAATCGGAACAAATTTCTTAGACGCCATTGCCAATGGAACCACAGAAGGACTAAAATTGGCAGCCAATGTGGGGGCTATGTTGTTGGTTTTTGTCGCATTTATCGCACTATTTAACGGCGTGTTTGGTTGGATAGGTGCCGTAACTCCCATCAATGAATGGATGGCTTCCCATACAGCTTATCAAAGCTTGTCCTTGGAATCTGTCATGGGGCTTATATTTTCCCCTCTGATGTGGTTGATCGGTGTAGCAGCTGAAGACATTACCCTGATGGGGCAACTCCTAGGTGTCAAGCTTGCTTCTAGTGAATTTGTAGCGTATACTCAACTGGCGAGCCTCAAAGACATGACCCAAGCTACCCATTTCACCTACAACAAGTCAGTGATAATGGCGACGTATATGTTGTGTGGATTTGCCAATTTTGCTTCGATCGGTATTCAGATTGGCGGCATTGGATCACTGGCGCCTAATCAAAGAAAAGTACTCTCTGCATTTGGACTCAAGGCTGTTTTAGGGGGCTCTTTGGCTTCGTTGATTTCTGCAACGATCGCCGGAATTATTTTGGGATAATTAGACACGGATTGAAGGACATATCATGAAACAATACCACGAACTGCTGCAACACATCAAGGACCACGGTGTCCAAAAAGGAGACCGCACTGGAACGGGTACGCTCAGCGTATTTGGTTATCAAATGAGGTTTGATCTGGCCGAAGGGTTTCCCCTGGTGACTACAAAAAAACTGCATCTCAAATCGATTATCTACGAATTGCTCTGGTTTCTCAAAGGAGAAACCAACATCGCTTATCTACAAGAAAACGGTGTGCGCATTTGGAATGAATGGGCCGATGAAAACGGAGATTTAGGGCCTGTTTACGGGCATCAATGGAGAAACTGGAACAGTGAAGAAATAGATCAGATCGCTGAATTGATCCAGACATTAAAAACCAACCCCAACAGTAGACGCATGTTGGTTTCTGCTTGGAATCCTTCCGTATTGCCAGACACCCAACAAAGTTTTGCGGAAAATGTAGCCCAAGGTAAGGCAGCACTCCCCCCTTGTCACGCATTTTTTCAATTCTATGTAGCCGAAGGAAAACTATCTTGTCAACTATACCAACGATCAGCGGACGTGTTTTTAGGCGTCCCCTTTAACATAGCCTCTTACGCTCTGTTGACCATGATGATCGCCCAAGTATGTGGTTTTCAGCCTGGTGACTTTATACACACCTTAGGGGATGCCCATATCTACAACAACCATTTGGAGCAAGTGGACCTTCAACTGTCGAGAACCCCAAAGCCACTTCCTAAAATGTATTTAAATCCAAAGGTCTCCGATCTATTTTCTTTTGAGTTTGAGGATTTCACCCTGGAGGGCTACGATCCACATCCACATATTAAAGGAGCTGTAGCCATATGAGCACAACACATCTTTGCTTGATCGCCGCCATAGGCACCAACAGAAGTTTAGGGAAAGAAGGTGAATTGCTCTGGCATCTACCGGATGATTTTGCGCATTTTAAACACACCACTATGGGTTACCCCATCATCATGGGGAGAAAAACCTTCGAAAGCTTTCCAAAGCCACTCCCAGGCAGGAAACACGTGATTATCACCCGCAACCAGGACTACTCAGTGAATCACCCGGATTGTTTCGTCGTGCATGATTTAGATGAAGCTATTGAACTCGTCAACGATTCGGCCATTGCCTTTGTGGTGGGCGGTGGTGAAATATACGCATTGGCCCTCTCAAAGGCTCAAGAAGTATGCCTCACCGAAGTAGATGGGTCGTTTGAAGCAGATGCATTTTTTCCGGAACTCCGTCCCGATGAATGGGAATTAGTTGAGTCGATCGCTCATCAACAAGACGAAAGACACGCCTATAGCTTTAAGATAAACACCTACCTCAGAACCCTCTAAAAGTCGGCAGAGGTTCTGACCTCGGCGTCTTTAGGGGCAAATGACCGCATCACTTCCAAAGAACCATTGGTTAAAAAAACGGCATGTCCTTTTTCATGCATTGATTCATGTGACCAAAGATGAAGTATTTGCCTGGCAACGGCATCACTGGGATCAATAATTTGAAAGACCCCGGGGAACAGGGATTCAATGACTGGGATTAAAAACGGATAATGGGTACAACCCAATACGAGTGTGTCCACTCCCTGCTCCACCATGGGAGAAAGATATCGAGAGAGAAGAGTGCGCACCTCTTGACCCATCAGCTGACCTTGCTCTATCTGCTCAACCAATCCATCTCCGTGCTGAATCACCAAGGTATATCCTGAACCATAGGCCTGAATTCTGCTGTGAAATAGACCGCTGGAGATGGTCCCCCGAGTGGCCAACACCCCAATAACCTGTGACTGGGTGTGCACTACAGCTGGCTTAATCGCTGGTTCTATACCGACAAAAGATACGGGATACCTGGCCCTTAAGTGGGCAATGGCATTGGTGGTGGCTGTATTACACGCCACGACAATCAACGTGGCTCCTTGAGCCAAGAGAAATTCGGTCAATACCTCCGTACGGCGGACTAGGGCGTCCAAAGGCAATAAACCATAAGGCGCGTGAGCGCTGTCGGCTAAATACAAGGTATCAGCCCCTGGCAATAACCGCTGAGCAGCATTCCAAATAGAGGTACCTCCCACTCCTGAATCGAAAAAACCTATCATGGGACCTGTGCTTTTCATAGTGCAAGGATATAAAAAAAACCGCACAGAGGCGGTTTTTCCATTTAGCTTAGTGGGATTACTAGAAGCCCAATTCTTTTTTCACGGCAGGAAGCAGATCAGTTCCTTTAGCAACAATCAGACCTGAGCCTTGAGTAGCATCAATGACATAGTCAAACCCTTGGGCTGCAGCTACTTTCTCAATAGCTTTCTTGGCTTTCTCAGAAATTGGACCAAATAAATCCGCTTGTTTTTTCTGCAATTCTTGTTGAGCGGTTTGCTGCGCTTCTTGAATAGAACGCTCGTAACCTTGAAGTTCTAGAGCTCTTTTCTCATTCTCCTCTTTGGACTTTGCAGCAGACTCATTAGAATAAAGGGTGTACTTATTTCTTAATTCTGTCATCGAGTCTTCGATATCTGCTCTATAGGTTTCAGACAATTTTTGCAATTCCGCTTCAGCAGCTTTCATCTCGGGCATGTCCATCAACAGTTCTTGTACGTTGATATGCGCCACTTTGCTCTGGGCTTGAGCCATAGAGGTCATGCCTACAAATACTACCAGGGCCAATGCGATTTTCTTCAATGATTTCATAGGGTCAAAATAAATAGATGTTAGATAATTTTCTGGATAAGTGGTCAAATATAACGATATTATTGAATCGTGTCTTTCTTTTTGGCGCTAGTTTGTGATCTTGCCTTACGCGCCTCTAGTATTTTTTGTTTATTGGCCTCAAATTGAGCCACACGGGCAGCGCGAATACTGTCTTGTTGTTGTTTTTTGGTCAGCAGGACTTGATTTTTGGCCTCGTTTTTGGCCTCCATCGCTTGAGTGCGCTCAGATTCTTTTTCTTGTTCAGCCGCCAGACGCTGTTCTTGAGCCTCACTGGGTTCTGGAGCTTTGATTCGGTCGTTAATCACTTGATCGCTCAAGCTGTATTCTTCTTTGAGCTGTGCTTTAGACAATAGGCGAATCAATTCATCACTGAGGTCATATCGTTTTTGTGCATAAAGCATCACGGCATCGGAAGATTTCTCAAAAATGAAGTCATACCCTTTTTCCGCCCCTAGCTTTCTGATGGCCTCGTATACTTGATCTTGAATGGGCTCCATCATTCCTTTACGGGCGATCATCAAATCTCCTTCAGGACCAAATCGCTGTTGCCTGTAGTGCATCAATTCCTGGGTAGCCGCATTGATTTCAGTTTCTCTGTCTTGAATCAATTCTGGGGTGAGCAATGGGCGTTCTTGGGCCAATACTTGCTTTAGACCAGCGATGACTTCTTCTCTTGCTTGGGCTTCTTTTTTCCAATCCTCTACCCGTGCGTCCAAATTCTTTTGGGCTTGGGTATAGGCAGGCAATGAAGCCAACACCTCATCGAGATCTACATAAGCTACACGCACACTTCTTTGAGCTACGGCACTTGGCGCAACCATCAAGAAAACAAATAATGCGATATAGCCTAGGGCGGTTTTCATCTGTTAAAACTGTTGTCCGATAATGAAATGTGTCTGCCAACCGCTTGGCCCAAATGAGCTAGGCTGATTGTCTTGGTCAAATCCATAACCAAAATCAACCCCCAACAAACCGAAAGCAGGCATAAATATACGAATTCCGACACCTGCTGATCGTTTGGCATCAAAAGGATCAAAGGTGCTAAAACGATCAAAGGCATTACCTGCCTCGAGGAAAGTCATGGCAAATATAGACGCAGATGGCTTCAAGGTCAATGGATAACGCATCTCCATGGAGAATTTGTTGTACACTAAACCACCTTCTTGTTGGCCCGTAAGCTCATCCACCGGAGTCAGCGCTTGGTTTTCATAACCGCGCAACTGGATCATATCTCGTCCATCCATGGTGAAGTTGCCCATACCATCTCCTCCGACAAAGAAACGCTCAAAAGGCACATCCCCTATGTCTTGGTTATAGTTGCCTAGGAAACCGAATTCTGCATTGGCTCTCAAGACGAATTTGCCAAACAGGCGGGTATACCAATCACCTTTAAACTTGACTTTGTAGTACTCTAACCATTTAAAACGCTCTTCTTCCAAGGTCTCTAAGCGTTGTAAATCCAAAGTAGACGCCTCGCCAATTCTTCTTCGCGCCACAATGTCTTCAGCCTCTTCTCTAATTGAAGCAAAATCTTTTTTGCTGCCCATTAATGAAAAAGGAGGAGTCAGCTTGGCCGTGATGTCAAAACGAGAACCTTCTGTGGGGAAAATAGGATTTGGACCTGAGGAATTTCTAGACACCCCAAAAGTATAGGAAAGAGCATTCGAGGTACCATTACCAAAATTAAACAACCCGATATTGTAATTATTAAAGTCATACTGCTGGTATCCAAGTGCATGAGATACGGTAAAATAATCGTCAGGCCACTGCAATCTTTTGGCCAAACCAACGGATAATCCTGTGATGGCAAAAGATCTGTTTTTATCTACATCCCTCAAGGCGTAATCGAAGGCAAACTGCTGGGTACGCGATAGGTTGATGTTGAATTGAACGGGTTTGCGTCCACCCAACCAGGGTTCAGAGAAATTCAAGCTGTACACCCTAAAAGTTCGGCTGGCTTGCAACCTCAAGGCAAACGTCTGCCCATCACCCATGGGAACGGGTTGATATGATTCCTTGTCAAAGATGTTTTGGATGGAAAAGTTGCTAAACGACAGACCCAGCGTTCCGATAAACCCACCTCCGCCATAGCCTCCTTGGAGTTCAATTTGACTCGAGCCTGATTCAACCAAATTATAGGCTATGTCTACAGTACCGGTGTTGGGATCTGGATTTTGAATATCTGGCGCAATTTGTTCCGCATCAAAAAACCCAAGCTGACCTAACTCGCGAATCGTACGCATGATGTTGTCCTTGGAATATTTTTGACCAGGCCTGGTACGCATCTCTCTGTAGATAACGTGGTCATTGGTCTTTTCATTACCAGACACATAAACGTGGTTCAAAAACGACTCTTTACCCTCAATGATTCTGATCTCAAAATCAATGGTGTCATTGGCTGCTGATACCTCAACAGGATTGATACTCGAAAACAAGTATCCGTTGTTCTGGTATAAATTAGTGATGTCTTCTGCATCGGGTTTGGTTTTGTCTTGAACGCGTTCGCGCAGCAACACACCGTTGTAGGTATCTCCCTTTTTAATACCCAGCACCTTGGACAAAATGTGGTCAGGATACACCGTGTTCCCTACAAAATCAATAGTTCCGAAGTAATACTTTCTCCCCTCTTCCACCTTGATCTTGACAGAGATAAGACTGGAGTTATGGTTGATCAACGTGTCTCCCAATACCCGGGCATCCCGGTAACCATTGGAGGCGTATACATCGATCAACTTGGTTAAATCTTCGGTGTAATCCTCAGGAATGTATTTGGACTTTTTCCAAAAACGATAAATAGCTTTTGATTTGGTCTTTTTCAATGCCTTGCGAAGCTTTGCATCCGATAAAGCCTGGTTGCCTTCAAAAATAATTTGACGGATTTTCACTTTATCTCCACGATCGATGTTGACCCGCATCTTTTGCGCATTGACCGACGTGGTATCATCTACAGTGACGATGGATACTTTGGTATTCAGGTACCCTTCCTTCTTGTATTTGTTTTCCAGGTAATTTTTAGTGTTGGAAATCAAACTTTTGGTGATTTTTTTCCCCTTTTTTAAGTCTGTATCCTTTAATATATCGTCGACTTTTCGGAACGAAATACCTTTGACATCCACATCGGAAAGTACAGGTCGCTCCTGGATAGCTAGTTCCAGGGAAACGTGGTCTCCATCGCTGTTGGTGATGTATAAGTTGATGTCGCTAAACAATTCTAGATCCCAAAGCTTGGAAATCATCGTAGCTACCTGTTCACCAGGAAGTGTAATGGTCATTCCCTCTCTAAGACCCGTATACGTTTTTACCGTTTGTTCGTTATACGTCTTTAGACCGGTTACGCGTAAAGTGTCGATTTGGTATTTTCTGCCCTCCTCAAAATTGAGTTTTTGGTCTTGTGCCCATCCTGAGGCCCCACTAAGCAGTAAGGCGGCGATCAAGCACGTGTGCCATATGAGCGCTTTAGGACTGAACTTGTTCACTTGTTTTTCCAAATCTTCTTTCTCTATGTTGATAACTGATAAAGGCATTCTCTAAGGAACTTTCGTCAAATTCCGGCCAAAATTCCTCGGTAAAATATAACTCTGCGTAGGCGATCTGCCACAATAAAAAATTGCTGATGCGCTGTTCTCCACTAGTGCGGATCAACAGGTCTACATCGGGAAGATCATGGGTGTAAAGATGGGTATTAATATAAGCTTGGTCAATATCTTCAGGCTTAATTATGTTATTTTTAACCTTATCGGCGATTTGCCTCATGGCTTGAGCTAGCTCCTCTCGAGCACCGTAGCTCAACGCAAGTGTTAAGGTCATACCCGTGTGTTTACTGGTGGCCTCGATCACTTCTTTAAGCTCTTTCTGCGCCGAGCCGGGCAGCGCTTCTAAGCTCCCAATAGCTCCTAAGCGAACGTTGTTTTCTATAAAAGTGGGTAACTCTTTTTTTAATGACTTAACCAATAAACGCATCAGCAAATCCACTTCGTACTGGGGTCTATTCCAATTTTCAGTAGAAAAAGTATATAAGGTAAGGAACTCAATTTTCCAACGCACACAAGCCTCCACAATTTTCTTTACGGTTTTCACCCCCATCTCATGTCCATAGGTACGGGGTTTACCCTGAGCTTTGGCCCAACGACCGTTCCCGTCCATGATGATGGACAGGTGCTTGGGCAACCGTTTAGGGTCTATGGAATGAATTGCTTCAGACATCTATTTATAACATTCAACACATGGCTTTTGGCCAAACGTATAGGTCAGGGTCAAACCCGTCCACATGAACCAATCCTGGCTATTCGGATTTCCGAAATATTCCCCTGGATTGAGGTTTGCAAATTTATCATTCTTTGGATTACTTCCATCTAAATTATCTGTAAATGTGGCATGAAGGGTGGATTCCAAGCCAAAGACCAGGTAGGTTTTGGGACGCCATTTCACCCCTAAACCTACAGGCACGGCTAAACCCCACTCTTTCCACTCATTATCGGAAACGTAAACAGATGCACCAAGCTTAGGTTGAGAATGAAAAACCGTGATCCCTGAAAATAGATAGGGAGACCACTGACCCCCAAACCGGTGAAGATTAAATTTAAGGTGATTAAACTCCAACCCCAAGGATAGAGCAGTTAGTCGATTGGTTACCGAATAATTCCTCGATTGACGGTAAGGATCGGAGGATAATCCGTCGTCGGCACGTAGATTAGTGTGAAGTAAAGAGGCGCGCCAAGCATAGCGCATGCTGTTGTTCCACCGAAACAAGATACCAGCCGCAGGGCTGTCCGGATTGATGTACTGGGTATTGCCAACATCGCCGATCATGTTGGCGCCACCGCCCATGATCCCGAGCTCATAGCGCTGTGCAGAAACTGACCAGCCGTTAAACAACAACGCTAAAAGAATGATTTGTCGTAAAAGCCTGTTCATCAATTGCGTTTGTCTTCGCCCCACATCATCTTCTTGCGCAGTGTTTTCAAGAATCGTTCCGAGGCATATTCCACCATTTTAATGGTGTAAGGCGCTTTTTCAATGTAAATCCACTGCTCGTTGTCCACGGACACCAAGCGAGAATCCATAGAAACCAAGTGCTGTTTTTCACGACCAGTCACCCTTAAACTGATTTTAGTAGTGTCAGGAATCACCATGGGTCGTGCATTCAGGTGGTGAGGGGCAATGGGTGTAATGACCAAGACTCCTGAAGCCGGAGTAACCACGGGCCCGCCACAGCTCAATGAATATCCTGTAGAACCGGTGGGTGTGGAAATAATCAACCCGTCAGCCCAGTAATGAGTGAGGTATTCGCCATCCAGATAGGTTTCAATGGTAATCATCGAAGTGGTGTCTTTTCGGCTGACCGTCACTTCATTTAAGGCTATGGGCAACGGCACTTGCCAGTTGTTGGGCTGGTCTTGCTGCACATGCAATAAAGTGCGTTCGTCCAGCGTGTAGGCGCCTGCTTTAAAGTCAGATAAAATAAAGTGTATGTCCTCTTGATCCAGTGTAGATAGGAATCCGAGTCTACCTGTATTGACCCCTACAAGTGGAATCCCTGAATCTTTGATGTAAGTAACCGAACGCAACATGGTCCCATCTCCGCCAAAACTAATCATCAAGTCAACATCAGATCCTAGGCCGTGTACTTCGTCATAGGTGGGGTAATCCAACTCTGGCCAATAATGCTTGATTTGCGCCAAAAGACCGTGTTCTATGATCAATTCATCAGAACTACCGTAGGCCATATCGATAAATGACCGAACGGTGAGCAAGGCTTCATGGGTAGGTTTATATCCGTAGAGCGCTACCTTCATCAGATTCCCAAATACTTTTGTAAATAGGCTGCGTGGTCTTGAGCACCACTGTCTTTAGGGATCCAGCCATCGGCAAATACCAAATCGTAGCCTTTGCGGTACATCAATTCAAATACGGGAGGCATATCTCCTTGGACCAAGAAGCAGTAGAGCACCCCTTGATCCAGAGGAACCTTATACATATAGGCTAAGTCAATAGCTGACTGATCCAACAAATGTATCAAGTCGGAAACGGAGAGGTGGCTTTGTCCAAAACGAACACTCATCAAGGTGCCTGAGGTATTTAAAGCCTCTGCCCAAGCATAGACATCAGCATCTGGATGCGCTTTCTGCCAGTCGCTTAGATAATTTTTGAGCGCTGGAAAGTCTTCTGCCCACAAAGCATCAGTTAAAGATTCTAATTCTCCTTTCATCTAGGCTACAAATAGAGGTGCAAATTACTCATTTAATCCTTGCCTGGGGGGATGATTTTGTATTTTTGCAGGCTCAAACCTATGAATTCATGACCAAATTAAGCGTGAACATCAATAAAATAGCCACTTTGCGCAACGCAAGAGGTGGTAATGTACCCGATGTGTTACAGGCCGCTCGTGCCATTGAATCTTTTGGCGCACAGGGAATCACGGTACACCCAAGGCCCGATGAACGACATATCCGCTACAACGACGCTCGCGCCCTGGCTCCCATCGTGTCCACTGAATTTAATATTGAAGGCAAACCGATCCCCTCCTTCATCGCTTTGGTCTTGGAAACCAAGCCAGCGCAAGTCACTTTGGTTCCGGATGCAGATGAGGCGCTAACCTCCAACGCTGGATGGGATGCCATTACCTATGAGCAAGAGCTTAAGGCACATATCTCGGTGTTTAAAGCAGCGGGTATTCGCACCTCTATTTTTATTGATCCCGTGCTGGCTCAGATCGAAGCAGCGCAGAGAACAGGTGCTGACCGTATTGAATTGTATACCGAAAACTACGCACACAAATACGCACAGGGAGAACGCGAATCCGCCATTGCTGCTTACCGAGCAGCGGCCCAAAGAGCGCATGAGCTTGGATTGGGGGTCAATGCGGGCCATGACCTGAGCTTGGACAACATCGCCTACTTCAAACAACAAATGCCCCACCTTGATGAAGTATCTATCGGGCACGCGCTCATCGCTGAGGCTTTGTATCTGGGTTTAGAAACAACGATTAAAAAATACCTAACCGCCTTATCTTAATGGAAATCCTCCACAGTTACATTCAAGGAAGCGGTCCAGACCTCATTATTTTACACGGTTTTCTGGGGATGGCCGACAATTGGAAAACATTGGGTAACGCCTACGAATCCAAAGGATTCAGGGTACACTTAGTAGATCAACGCAACCACGGAAAAAGTTTTCACCACCCAGAGTTTACCTATAAAAATATGGTGGAAGACCTCTGGAGCTATATGGATTACCAAGGTATTTCTTCGACAAAAATCATCGGACACTCCATGGGTGGTAAAACCGCCATGTGGGCAGCATGTAGCCAACCTGAGCGCATTCAACAGCTTTTGGTGGCAGACATAGGCCCCAAGTCCTATCCCTCACATCACATACATATATTAGAAGCGATGAAATCGCTTGCGCTTACCCCACCTTCATCCAGACAAGAAGCGGGCCAACTACTGGAAAAAAAAGGATTGGCCTCGGGCATTGTCCAATTTTTATTGAAGAATTTGGAACGAAAATCAGATCAATCGCTTGGATGGAAACTAAACCTACCAGTGCTTTATCAAAGTATGGAGACTATCGGAACCGCGCTTGATCCAGACATGAGCTATCCAGGTCCCACCTTATTTTTAAGGGGGTCAAAATCAACCTACATACTTGATGCTGACCTTCCACAGATATTAGGCCACTTCCCCAAGGCACGTATCGATGAAATCCCGGAAGCCGGCCATTGGCTACACGCAGAAAACCCACAGGACTTTTTAACCAAAAGCCTCGGTTTTTTGACACAAATTGTGTGATTTTACATCAATTTATTGCTCCGTATTAAATTTTAACTAATTTTATAAGAATTGACAACTGTCAACCAAATTTAAATCAACCTGACAACCATGAAAAAATATTTTGCTTTACTCACCGGGGTGCTTTTTTTATACAGCTGTACTGAAGACGCTGTTGTAGTTACACCAGATCCAGAACCTATTGTATACACTTCGGGGACTGCCAACTTTTCTACCTACGTAGCCTTAGGAAACTCGCTGACTGCAGGTTACTCAGATGGCGCTTTGTTTGCTGATGGACAGCTCGCCTCATTCCCTAACCAAATTGCTGGTCGAATGGCTTTAGCAGGTGGTGGTGCATTTGATATTCCACTGATGGCTGACAACCTGGGCGGAGCTACTTTGGGTGGCCAACAGATTTTAGGAAACCGCATGTACCTTGATTTTTCCTCTGGTTCACCTGCACCTAAAACAGTATTCGGCCCTCCAGCCACAGACATCGCGAAAAAATTATCTGGCAAATTCAACAACATGGGGGTTCCAGGAGCAAAAAGCTACCACTTATTAGCTCCAGGATATGGCAACGTGGCAGGAGTTCCTGTTGGTTTAGCCAATCCATATTTTGCCCGATTTGCCTCAAGTGCTTCAACAACTGTTTTAGCTGATGCCATGGCCAAACAACCGACTTTCTTTACCCTGATGATTGGAAACAATGATGTATTGGGTTATGCTACCGCTGGTGGCGCTGGAGTTAACCAGACCGGCAACTTAAACCCGGCAACTTATGGCGGATCTGATATCTCTGATCCCAATGTAGTAGTGGGTGCTATTCAAGCCATTGTTCAAACACTGACTCAAGGGGGCGCCAAAGGAGTTATTGCCAACGTACCCAATGTACTGGGCGCTCCATATTTTACCACGGTACCTCACAACCCTATTCCGCTTGATGCCGCAACGGCTACCATGTTGAATTCAGCCGCCGCTTTTGGCGCCTACAACGCTGGGATAGCTCAGTTGGCTTCGTTGGGAATCATCTCAGCTGCCGAGAAAACAAAACGAACCATCACCTTTGCCGCAGGGGCAGGAAATGCAGTGGTAATTTTAGACGAATCATTGACCGACCTAAGTGGATTTAATCCTGCACTCACTAAAATGAGACAGGCTACTGCTGCTGATAAGATAGTTTTAACTGCTCAATCTGTCATTGGGACATTGGTTAACAACAACCCATCACTGATCAATGGTGTATCTGTTCCTTTGGAAGATAAATGGGTGTTAACTCCTCAAGAACAAACGGAGATTTCTACAGCGACCCAAGCCATTAATGCGGGAATTGCCCAAGTGGCTCAAGCTTATGGTTTGCCTCTAGTTGATACATATGGCTTTTTTAATGGTTTAATCGCCAATGGAGTCTCCCTATCAGACGGAAGTAAAATAACCGCTAAATACGGATCAGGCGGAGGTTTCTCACTCGATGGAGTACACCCATCACCACGTGGATATGCGCTTATTTCAAATCTGTTTATCAGCGCCATTAACAGCACCTACAAATCAAACCTGCCTTTAGTAAACCCGTTAGATTACAAAGGTCTTTACGTAAACTAGTTAGGTTGAGTACCAAAAAAAAGGGCGGCCCGATGGGCCGCCCTTTTTTTATGTCTCTGCTTTAGTTGGTTGAATGTGTAAAATACCTTAATTTTGCCCCCCAATTTACCCCTATAACTCAGGAACTATGAAGGTTGTAAAAACCCAAAAAGACGAATTAAACGCCGTTTTGACCCTTACTTTGGAACGTGGAGACTTCCAGCCCAAAGTAGACGAAGTATTGACCAACTACCGCAAGAAGGCCAACATCCCCGGATTTAGAAAAGGTCAAGTCCCCATGGGATTGGTCAAGAAACAATACGGCATGGCTGTTTTGGTTGAAGAAGTAAACAAACTCCTCCAACAAGAAATGGGCCAATACCTACAAGAAGAAAAATTAGCTTTGCTGGGAAATCCTCTTCCAGTCGACAAACCAATTGACTGGCAAGCAGAACAGCTGTCTTTTGATTTTGAAGTCGGTCTGTCTCCTGAATTTGACTTAGACTTAAAAACCAAGAAAGCGATTACCCACTACCAAATCGTTGCTGACAAAAAAATGTTGGACGACCAAATCGACCGCATTAAAAAGCAATTTGGCACCGTGGCTCCTGCTGAACAATCCAGTAAAACTGCAGAGATCAAAGGAACCTTTGTTTTAGAGTCCGCTGAGATCAACAACCAAACTACCCTGTTGTTTGATCAGCTTAAATCCAAAAAAGCGCAAACCGCATTCCTTGGAGCCAAAGTGGGGGATGTCCTGTCCTTTGAAACCAAAGGATTGTTTGAGGAAGATTTTGTCTATGCCCGTGCATTTGGAAAAAAATCTGAGGAGGTAAACGACTTAGAGGCAACCGTTTCATTTGAAGTAATCTCTATTGAGGAACGAACTCCTGCAGCACTTGATCAAGAGTTATTTGACAAACTATACGGTCCTGGAGTAGTCGATTCAGAAAAGGCACTTAGAGAAAAAATCAAAGCGGAAGCTGAAGAGCAATTCAACCAGCAAGCGGATCAAAAACTGTATCAAGATGTTACGGATGCCTTACTCGACGCTACATCGTTTAATCTGCCCGCAGCCTTTTTAACCAAATGGTTGATGACCAGCGGCGAAAAACCAATGACTGAACAAGAAGCCGCTGAAGCGTACGCACAGTCAGAGAAAGCGCTTCGCTTTCAATTGATTGAAGGTAAAATCATCGAGAAAAACAACCTTCAAGTGAAGTTTGAAGAGTTGAAAGACTTTGCCAAAAAGTACATCGCTCAACAAATGGCTCAGTACGGACAGTTAAATCCCAAAGAGGAGGAACTGGAAAGTATTGCTGCGCGCATTTTGGGCAATCAAGATGAAGTAAAACGCCTCTCAGATCAATTGATGTCCGAAAAATTGGTCGCTTTGTTTAAAGAAGCTTGCCATTTAAAAGCCAAAGAAGTCACTTACGACAAATTCATCGCCGAGGCATATAGCGCCTAACGGGATAATTGTGTTATCTTTACGGTGTCAAGCCCCCAGGGTCTTGGCACCTTTTTTTTCTAAGCCCACAACCATGAACTACGCTCAGGAATTCAAAAATTTTGCCTTGAAAGACCAAGGGATTTCAAGCACTTATTACGACCAAATCATCAGCCACATGTATCCTCAGGCGATGACACCAAACATTATTGAGGAAAGACATTTAAACGCAATAGCGATGGATGTATTTTCTCGATTAATGATGGATCGCATCATCTTTTTAGGAACAGGAATCAATGACCACATTGCCAATATTGTTCAGGCTCAGTTGTTGTTCTTGGAAAGTGCTGATGCGCACAAAGACATTCAAATCTACATTAATTCACCAGGAGGTAGTGTGTATGCTGGATTAGGCATTTACGATACCATGCAGTTTATCAAACCGGATGTAGCTACCATATGCACCGGCATGGCTGCATCCATGGCCGCTGTACTTTTGTGTGCCGGCGCTCCTGGAAAACGCTCTGGATTGACTCACTCAAGGGTGATGATTCACCAACCGCTTTCAGGAGCTTCTGGGCAAGCGAGCGATATTGAAATTGCTGCCAAAGAAGTCTTGAAAATTAAAGATGAATTATATGACATCATCGCCAAACACAGCGGGCAAAGCGTAGAAAAAGTATACGAAGATTCAGACCGCGACTATTGGATGAGGGCTCAAGAGGCCAAAGAGTACGGAATGATTGATGAAATTTTGGCACGCACGCAATAATGGCTAAAGAAGCTTTATTTTGTTCATTCTGCGGACGTAAAAAAGCAGAGACTCAATTGCTGATCGCAGGAATCGAAGCGCACATATGCGATCGATGCATCGAGCAAGCCCACGGTATTGTGGCGGAGGAAATAGGTCACGACACCCAAGCAAAATCTGGCGCAGCCCTAGAGCTCAAAAAGCCACAAGAAATCAAAGAGTTTTTGGATCAATACGTCATTGGACAACACAAAACAAAAAAAGTGTTATCTGTGGCGGTATACAACCATTATAAGCGATTATTACAGCCCAGAAAAAAGGGGGATGATGTAGAAATTCAAAAAAGCAACATCATCATGGTCGGCCAAACAGGTACCGGAAAAACCTTGGTGGCCAAAACCATTGCGCGTATGCTTCAAGTGCCCTTGGCCATTGTAGATGCTACCGTGCTTACTGAGGCTGGATATGTTGGGGAAGATGTAGAGAGCATTCTTACTCGTTTATTGCAAGCCGCTGATTACGATCTTGAAAATGCAGAACGCGGAATCGTATTTATCGATGAAATCGACAAAATTGCGCGTAAAAGCGATAATCCATCCATTACCCGAGATGTTTCTGGGGAAGGAGTTCAGCAAGGTTTACTGAAGCTTTTAGAGGGCACTAAAGTCAATGTACCTCCTAAAGGTGGGCGCAAACACCCAGATCAGAAATTTATAGAGGTAAATACAGAAAATATCTTGTTTATCGCAGGGGGTGCGTTTGACGGCATCGAGAAAAAAATCGCCCAACGACTTAATATGCAGGCTGTTGGATACAGCGCCTCGAAACAAGAAGCCCAAATAGATCACCAAAACCTTTTGCAGTACGTTTTACCCAAAGACTTGAAAGACTTTGGACTGATCCCTGAAATCATAGGTCGACTACCTGTTTTGACCCACATGGACCCCTTGGATAAAGCGACTTTGCGTTCCATTTTGACCGAGCCAAAAAATGCCATCATCAAACAATACCAAAAACTATTTGAGATGGATGGGATTGTGCTTACCGTGGATGAAGACGCTTTGGATTTTATGGTTGAAAAGGCCTTGGAATACCAATTGGGCGCTAGAGGACTTAGGTCCCTATGCGAAAGTATCTTTACTGACGCTATGTTTGAAATGCCGAGCAACGGACAGACTGAGCTGCGCGTAGATAAGGCGTACGCGGCCAAACAACTTTCCGGACTATTGCTCGATCAACTCAAAGCAGCTTCTTAAGCTCCTCCACAAATGTTCGTTCGTTGGAAAGACGCGGCACTTTATGTTGTCCGCCAAGTTTTCCTTTGGCGGCTAGCCAATCCCTAAAGAGTCCTGAACGTACCGAGTGTATTACCGGAGGATTTAACGTCATGTTGTTGCGGCGTTTGGCTTCGTAGTCCGAATTTTGTTCTTGAAGCGCCTGATCAAACATTCGGTGGAACAATCCTTCATCGACCAAGGGTTCTTTAAACTCAATCAACCACTCATGCCCCCCTTTTTGGTTACCCTCCATAAATATGGGGGCGGCTGTATAATCGACAATATTTGCCCCAGTATAGGTGCATGCTTGTGCCAAGGCCTTTTCCGCATTTTCAATCATCAGTTCCTCTCCAAAAGCATTAAGGTGGTGTTTGGTCCGACCAACTACCCTGATTCTATAGGGCAATAAAGAGGTAAACCGAACCGTATCTCCGATTTGATATCGCCATAAACCCGCATTGGTGGTGATCACCATAGCATAGGTGACACCGATAACCACTTGACTTAGGGGCATTACCCTTTGATCCTTTGTCCCCAACACGTCCATCGGAATAAACTCATAAAAAATCCCATAGTCCAGCATCAGCAATAAATCTTGACTGTCGTTGCGGTCTTGAATCGCAAAAAAGCCTTCTGAAGCATTGTAAATTTCATAGTACTTCATCTGGGGTTGTGTCAAGATGCGCTGGTACTGAGATTTGTAGGGAATGAAACTCACCCCACCGTGAAAATAGACCTCAAGTTGGGGCCACAATCTGCGTAAATCCTCATCGCCTGTAGCGGCCAATAGCTGCTGAAGCAATACCAACATCCATGAAGGAACTCCGGCAATACTGGTTACATTTTCCTGTTGTACCTCAGCGATAATCGCCGGAAGTTTTTGGTCCCAATCGCCCATTAGGGAGGTTTTGCTGCTCGGGGTACTGCTCATCTCAGCCCAGAAAGGGGCATTGTCAATCAAAATAGCCGATAAATCACCAAATACACTGCCATTTTCCTCGTACAGAGACTTAGAGCCACCGAGACGGAGGGATTTGCCTTGAAATAACTGAGAATCAGGATTGTTGTTTAGGTAAAGACACAGTAAATCCTTGCCCGATTTATAATGTCCATCCTCCAGAGATTCTACACTCACTGGGATAAACTTACTGCGCGCATCGGTGGTTCCACTGCTCTTGGCAAACCACTTGATCGGGGTAGGCCAAAAAAGCTCTTGGGTTCCTTTGCGGCATAGGTCGATATCAGCAGCCATCTCTTCGTAAGTGGTCAAGGGTACTCTGTCCGCAAAAGCGCTGTAGCTTCGGATGTCTTCAAATCCATAGCGGCGCCCGACCTGGGTATCTTTAGCGTACAAAAGCAACTCCATCAATACCTCTTGCTGCACCTCATTGGGGTATTTTTGGAACAGCTCTATCTGATGGATGCGTTTTTTTAGCAACCAAGAAGCAAACGAATGGAGCAGTGCAGCGGGCATTTGCGTATCTTTATAAAATGTGCCTAACCGTTTAGGTGCTTTAAAATTACACCAAAAAACCAGATTTACACCATCATGACACACCGTGGAGTCCTCCAAAAAATGCCTACTGAACGGAACAGCCCCATTGAATACTATCTGGTCTTAGGTAATGATGTCATTTTAATGAATCAATGGTTGGGCCAGATGCTGCATATCAAACATATAGGGTATCAGTGTATGGGATGTGGCGGCCCCCAAGAAATATTTAGACAAGGGTTCTGTAAAAAATGTTTTTTCGAACAACCTGCTGCAGGAGCTTGGGTGATGCATCCAGAGCTGAGTCAAGCTCATTTGGGGATTGAAGACCGGGACCTGGCCTACGAGCAAAAAGTTCAACTCCAACCCCACATTGTATACCTCGCTGTTTCCAGTCACCTCAAAGTGGGCGTAACGCGAAAATCTCAAGTACCTACCCGGTGGATCGATCAAGGCGCTGATCAAGCACTTCCGATACTTGAGACACCTAACCGATACCTAGCTGGTATAGCAGAGGTCGCATTAAAAGATCACGTATCTGACAAAACCAATTGGCGTCAAATGCTGGTGCAGAAATCTGCCCCATTGGACCTCAGGGCGGAAAAAGAACAGCTCGTTCAGTTTCTTCCAGACGAAGTGTTGCCCTATGTACTCAGTGATCAACAGGCAGAATCACTCGATTATCCGGTTGTTAACTACCCACATAAAGTACAGAGTATTTCGCTCCAAAAAACACCGAGCTGGTCCGGGGTGCTTCAAGGAATTAAAGGCCAATACCTGATCTTTGACCACAGTGGCGTATTTAACGTGCGCGCCCATGAGGGCTATGTAGTGGAAATATCCCACCAATAGAGATAGTTACCTCACCTCTAAACCAAAAGGTAGGCGGACATAAACCTCGGCACGTATCGGAAGTTGCTGCAGTTGAGCTACCGCTTGATCAGGACCAGAGAAAACAGTCTTAACTTGAGTTACCAAGGATTGAAACCCCTCCATCGAGGAGAAAAACTCTTCCCAAAAAGAAGGATAGTTCGGATAGTTGCGCACCCGGTAATCCGACACATCCGCTAGTTTAGCGGCCCCAACAACCGCCTCATCTAATGATCCTATTTCATCGATCAGCCCTACAGATAAGGCATCTTGAGCGCTCCACACCCTACCTTGAGCGACAGAATCTACCTGGGCTGTGGTCATTTTTCTGCCTTCTGAAACGCGGGTTAAAAAGGTCTGATAAGTGTGTTCAATTCCCTCCTGAACCTGGCTTCTAAAACCGTCAGACATCGGGGCAAATGGGGAATATTGTGCCGCTTGAGGATGGGTAGTTACTTGTTCGGCATGAATACCCCATGACTCTGAAAGTTCACTCCAGTTCGGGATGGTGCCGAAAACACCTATGGAACCGGTGATGGTCATCGGTGTAGCCCACACTTTGTCCGCTGCAGTCGCCAAGTAGTAACCTCCAGAAGCCGCTACGGAACCCATGGAAACCACTAGTGGTTTCTTTTCTTGCGCGCGCTTCAAGGCCCTCCATATATGCTCAGAGACCATGGCGCTACCTCCTGGTGAGTTAACGCGTAAAACAATGGCTTTTACCGACTCGTTATCCGCTGCTTTCTCCAAAGCTTCTTCCATCAACTTAGTTCCTATGTACTGCTGATTTCCCGGACCAGGCAGGATCTCACCTTGGGCGTATACCACGGCAATTTGATCTTTGGATTTAAGGTTCCGCTGTGATTGAGCATAGCGAATATAACGCGAAAGTGAAGTGTATTCCACTTCATCTTCGCCAGTTAAATCGGCCCATTTCTGATCGTATTGATCCGCGTACAACAGTCCATCAATCATCCCAGCATCTAGTGCTTTTTCGGGGGTTTTGCCCGAAACATTGGTCGCCCAATCGTTTACTTTTTCGAGTGCCACACCCCTACCCTGTGCTATATCTTGAGAAATGGTGCGCCAGAGTTGATGCAGCAAAGTGGATAGTTGACTCCTGTTGGCCTCACTCATTTGGTCTTCCAGGTATGGCTCGACAGCACTTTTGTATTTGCCGTGGCGAATCACCTCCATCTTCAAGCCCGTTTTTTGTTGAAATCCTTTGTAGTAAAGCACCTCAGCCGACAATCCTTTCACATCCAATACCCCTACTGGACTTAAATACAGGCTATCTGCCACAGAGCTCAGGTAGTAATCCTTTTGGGTGTACATGTCCGCATAAGCCCAAACAGGCTTACCGCTTAAGCGAAAACGCTCCAACGCCAATCGAATGTCACGCACCTGGGACCAGCCCCCTAGGGCAAATGGATCTTTAATACTAATTCCTTGAATCCGGTCATCTTCAGCCGCTTGGCCGATAGCCATCAAAATTGACTCCAAGCTCAGTTGAGGATTGCCCAACAAGTCAGCCAGTGGATCATCTTCCCCAATGGGTGCGTAATCGCTGATGGGCAAACCTAAATCTAACGACAACACGGAACCATCCTCAATAGTGGGGACACCTCCCTCAGAGGAAGCCGAAATGCCCACTAAGGCGACCAACATGAATATACCAATCAAAAAAGAGGTGAAAATAGCCAGCAAGGTAGCTAGGTAGGATTTAAAAAAAGACATGGCTTTGATTTTGATTTTCAAAGATAAGGATTATCCTTTTTTTCCGACCTTTGGGCTTGATGAATCCCCACAACCAACGTGTTTATTTTTCCCTGGGCAGCAACCTGGGCGACCGCCAGATTTGGCTGCAACGCGCCCTGTACCAGATCGGCCAAGAAATTGGGCCCATTGGGGCGGTTTCTGGGCTTTATCAAACACCTGCCAGTGGGTTTGAAGGGCCTGATTTTCTCAACTGCTGTTTGTGGGTCACTACAACGCGATCCCCAAAGGATCTTTTGGAGATTACCCAGAAAATCCAATCCACACTCGCCAGGGCCCCAAAAGTTTCTGGAGAAGGGTATACGTCGAGAACCATCGATATTGACATTATCTTCGTGGGTTCTGTTATTTGGGAACAGCCTGAACTAGTCATTCCACACCCAAGAATGCACGAGCGACCATTTGTGTTAACGCCACTCGCCGAAATTGCCTCGGAAATGATTCACCCCAAACTGAACCGCTCAGTAGCCGAACTCTTGCATGCATGCTCAGATCAGGTGATGCCCAAAAAATGGGTGGAGCAACTTCACTTGGAGGAGCGTTTGGAATTCACAGGCATTCGACATTTAGCGATTGAAGGGAATATCGGTTCTGGCAAGACCAGTTTAGCAACGGCGATAGCTCGAGATTTCAATGCGGCGCTTGTGCTAGAGCAGTTTGCGGACAATCCCTTTTTGCCTCAATTTTATGAAGAACCCGAGGTATACGCGTTTGCGTTGGAGATGTCCTTTTTGGCAGAACGCTATCAACAGTTTAACGACCAAATGGCTCAAAAAGAACTGTTCAAAGATTTTGTGGTCAGTGACTACGACATACACAAATCACTGATATTTGCCCAAATCACCCTTAGGGAGGAGGAATATAAACTCTACAGAAGATTCTTCCAAATGATGTATGCCCAAGCCACTGGACCAGACACCTACGTGTTTTTGCACCAAAACACGGAGCGTTTGTTGTCCCAAATCGAACAAAGAGGCAGGGAATACGAACGAGGAATAGGCGCCGATTACCTGGAAAAAATCAACCAAAGTTATCACCGCTACCTGACCTCAACCCCTACTCCAGGAAGATTAGTGTTGGATGTTTCCGCTGTTGACTTTGTCAATAAAGCGGAGGACTACCAGTGGATTACCCAAAAAATATTTGACCACGTAATCCGATCAACCCCTTATCAATCAACTATTTAAAACAAAAAAGCCCAGTAAAACTGGGCCTTCATTTGGTTGATTAGTTTAGGTTTAGTTTGATAAACTTACTGCAATTAAAGGAATTGTGTTTAAAAATCCAAATTCTTTACTGCTTATGCGCTGACCACTGTCGAGCGCACTCCCACAAAATGATCCCAGCGCTGACCGACACATTGAGCGAATGTTTGGTCCCCCATTGAGGTATTTCCAACACCCCATCACACAGTTCGATCACAGACTGCTGGACGCCATCTACTTCATGGCCCAAAATAATTGCATGTGGTTTGTCTGGATTCATCACCCAGTCACCTAACCTGTGGGATTGGTGGGCCTGTTCGAGCGCCCAGACTTGACACCCTTGCTCGCGAAGTTGGACCACTGCATCGTGCGTATCAGCCACATATCGCCAGTCTACACTTTCGGTGGCGCCCAGGGCGGTTTTATTGATGTCTTTGTGGGGGGGTATAGCCGTAATACCACACAAAATAATTTCACTGACCAAAAAAGCGTCGGCACTGCGAAAAACAGAACCTATATTATTGAGCGAGCGCACATTGTCCAGCACCACGATCACAGGCATTTTTTCTGCCTGTTTAAAATCAGCTACCTCAAGACGAGGCAATTCATCCATTTGGCGTTTGACAAAGCGTTCATTCATCGGATAAAATCGTTTTGAGTTTGGGCGGAGCCGTTGAAAAATAGTACTTTGGTGCTTGGTTTTCCCAGACCATCTCCTGGGGCAAATGTACACAGAAATCACCAATACTATGGCCCACAAAGCCACGCCTTCACAGAAAACAAGTCCTTTGATGCAGCAATACAACGGCATTAAAGCACGCTATCCCGATGCGCTATTGTTGTTTCGGGTGGGGGATTTCTACGAGACATTTGGGCAAGACGCTATCAAGGCTGCAGGTATTTTGGGAATTGTGCTCACCAAGAGAAATAATGGCTCCGACCAGACAGAACTGGCTGGATTCCCACATCATTCGCTCCAAACCTACCTGCCCAAACTCGTTCAGTCAGGACTAAGAGTCGCTATCTGTGACCAATTAGAAGATCCAAAAACCACAAAAACCATTGTAAAACGCGGGGTTACTGAGTTGATTACCCCAGGGGTAGCCTTAAATGATGATTTGCAACAACCAAAAAATCAACGCTTTCTGGCGGCCGTTGTCCCCGAAAAAAACCAGTGGGGCCTATCCTTTTTAGATATATCTACGGGAGAGTTTTTATTGGCACAAGGCAGCAGTCAGGCGATGGAACAACTTTTGCATCGGTTAAAGCCCGCTGAAGTTTTGATTCCCAAACAACAAAAAAGGGGGTTGATGGATCAATTAGGTAATGCCTTCCACTATTTTGCGATGGACGACTGGGCCTTTTATCCTGAAGGTGCCCGTGAAAAATTGACCCAGCACTTTAAAACCGCCTCCCTGAAAGGCTTTGGTGTGGAAGATGCCCCAGTGGGAATCACGGCTGCCGGTGTCATCCTTCACTACATGGACCAAACTCAGCACCATAAAATAAACCACATCAACCAACTCAAACGTCTTTCGACGACCAACCACTTGTGGATGGACCGATTTACGTTGGAGAACTTGGAGGTATTGGCCCCAAAAACAGCACAAGGGGTTTCTCTTTATGAGGTTTTAGACCATACAGTGAGCGCCATGGGCGGTAGAATGTTACGCCGTTGGATGGCATTTCCGCTGGTCGACATTCCTGCTATTGAGGCCAGACATGAGGTGGTTGAAGCATTGGTAAACGATGGAGAATTGCTCCATAGTTTAAGAGAACAACTGAGAAAATTACCTGATTTAGAACGACTAGCTTCGAAAACTGCTACCCAAAAAATCGGCCCCAGAGAATTGAGAGCGCTCGGAGAAGCCTTAGGGCAAATCCCCGCCATGGAAGCCTCCTGGGCACACACCAAAATCGCGCAGTTCATGAACGGGCAAGACGCGTTGGTCGCCCTAAATGAGCTCAGCCACCTGCTGCTCACCGAAATCAGCGATCAAGCCCCTACTTTCTTGGGCAAAGGTCCCGCCATTGCCTCAGGAGTTGACCCACAATTGGATGAACTCAGGGGACTAGCGACTAATGCCAAGGAATACCTGCAAAAAATGGCAGAACGCGAGGCGGCCCGCACAGGAATTACCAGCCTCAAAATTACGGCCAACAACGTATTTGGGTACTACATTGAAGTGCGCAACACCCACAAAGACCGAGTGCCCGAAGATTGGATACGAAAACAAACCTTGGTCAATGCCGAGCGGTACATCACCGAAGAACTCAAAGAATTCGAAGCCAAGATTTATGGAGCCGAAGCGCAGATCGACCAACTGGAACAGACCCATTTTGCGCGACTCGTTCAGGAATCCATACACTACATACCTCAAATCCAACAAAATGCGGCTGCTATAGCCAGGCTTGATTGTTTGTGCAGTGCCGCACACGCCGCCATCCAACACCATTATCACAGACCCCAACTCAATGCAAGCCATGAACTGAATATCGAACAGGGACGTCACCCAGTGATTGAACAGCATTTGCCGCCAGATCAACCCTACATTGCCAACGATGTGTTCTTGGACAGAGAAGCCCAGCAGATGATGATGATCACCGGGCCGAACATGAGCGGTAAATCCGCACTATTGCGGCAAACAGCCCTGATATCCATCATGGCTCAAATCGGCTATTTCGTCCCTGCCCAAAAAGCGGTTTTGGGTATCTTGGATAAAATTTTCACCCGTGTAGGCGCTAGCGACAACATCGCTCTAGGCGAATCCACCTTTATGGTTGAAATGCATGAAGCCGCGTCGATTGTCAACAATTTATCCGAACGAAGCTTAGTGCTGCTTGATGAAATCGGCCGAGGCACCAGCACCTACGACGGTATTTCCATTGCCTGGGCCATAGCGCAGTTTTTACACGAACACCCCACACGGGCAAAAACCTTATTTGCCACACACTACCACGAACTCAATGAAATGGAAATCCAATATCCGCGAATCAAAAACTTCCACGTTTCTGTGGAAGAGCGGGTAGATCAGGTGCTCTTTCGTCGAAAATTAAACCCAGGAGGAAGCGCTCATAGTTTTGGTATCCACGTGGCTAAAATGGCCGGGATGCCGCAAGCGGTCATCCATTCAGCTCAAGAGAGACTGAAACTATTGGAACAAAACCACGGAAATCACAAGCATCCATCAGCCGGACCCGTAAGCAAGTCGAAGAAATCCGCAGAGGATGACCCCGCGATGCAATTGAGTTTTTTCCAACTAGACGACCCAACCCTTTTGGCCATCAAGGAACAACTCATCGACACGGATATTGACCGACTCACTCCTTTGGAAGCACTCAACAAACTATCGAGCATCAAGAAAATGCTCCAAGGTGGACAATAAGCCTATTTTTCATTCTTTTTTTCTTGACAATTTTATCAAATGATGTACATTTGCATCCGCATCTGAATTGATGCTCGTTCTTTGTTTGCGAAAATAGCTCAGTTGGTAGAGCGCCACCTTGCCAAGGTGGAGGTCGCGGGTTCGAATCCCGTTTTTCGCTCAATTACCTTACACTTCGGTGTAGAGGCTCGAGTGGTGGAATCGGTAGACACGTTGGACTTAAAATCCAATGGCCATTAGGCTGTGCGGGTTCAAGTCCCGCCTCGAGTACAAAACAACCCTGTAAGTCATTGATTTACAGGGTTTTTTTATTTTTTCCCATCAAATTTATACGGTAAATCACCCTTTAGCTAAGGTTATCCTACTATTTACTGGCTCATTACTTTTGCGCTGCCATTACTTCGATGTGCCCACAGCTTATACTGATTACCACTCATCGAAAAAATTCATACCAAAATTAAGTAAGTCATACTTTTAGGGGTTTGCACATTTTGATGTGCAGCTCGTTGGATGTGTAGAATTGTACTTTTATTCTTGATGGGGTTATTGACCCAGTGGGTATTTGCCCAAAGCAGCTGGACGACACAAGTGGCGCCATCTACCAACAGCTGGACCTGTATAGCCTGGGGTGGTCCTGCAGGTCAAGAACTTTTTGTCGCAGTAGCTCAGTCTGGGACAGGTAATCGTGTGATGACCAGCCCAGATGGAATATCCTGGACTTCACGGAACTCAGTGGCGGATAATAGATGGCGCAGTGTTGTTTGGGGAGGACCTGCTGGTCAAGAGTTGTTTGTGGCGGTGGCAGAAAGTGCTTCTTCATACGGAGTGATGACGAGTCCGGACGGAATCAATTGGACCGGGCAAAACGCTGGCACTAACCTGAACCTTAAAACCATAACTTGGGGTGGGCGTCCCGGTGAAGAGATTTTTGTGGCTCTGGATCAAGCGGATGTAGGCATTGGCAATAATTCAATCACCAGTCCTGATGGCATTCACTGGACCACCAGAAGCGTTGGGATCAGCAGTATCAAATGGCATGATATTACTTGGGGAGGCCCTTTAGGTAGGGAACTTTTTGTCGCTGTCGCCAATAGGACTAACCCAGTAGGCCCCACATTAATGTATAGTTCTGATGGCATCAACTGGAATTTCTTGTATGACATTAATGAGCGATTTAAATCAATAACATGGGGTGGCCCAACTGGACAAGAAAGATTTGTCGCAGTTGGACACAATCAGTTACATATGTTGTCAAGTTTTGACGGGATTACTTGGACAAAAACCTATATGGAACTGGAATTTCGCAGATCTTGGACCTCAGTTAATTGGGGCGGCCCCATTGGACATGAACGATATTTAGCTGTTGCCAACATAGGTGCGCCTAAATCTGTAATGTCGAGTCCCGACGGAGTTACGTGGACTATGGAGACCGGAATAGCCATTAATGGCTGGAGTGATATTGCGTGGGGAGGTCCTCAAGGACAAGGCCGTTTTGTCGCTGTTTCATCAGAAACAATTACTGAGGCACAAGTGATGACATTAGATATCATACAAACGACAAATTCTTGGACCACAAACCCCGTGGAACAACAAACATATACCGGATCCCCAATTACACCAACAATAAATGTGATGGATGGATCTGTGCAGTTGACAGAATACACAGACTTCACAGTAGCCTATGCCAACAATACAAATACAGGAACAGCAGGGGTAACCATCACAGGGATAGGTGTTTATTCGGGAGTACTTACGGAAACATTTGCCATAACAGCCAAAACATTAACGGTAACTGCAAACGACATACAGAAAGTTTACGACGGACAACCCTCCACTGGTTGGACAGCCACTTATCAGGGCTTTGTTCCCGGTGAAAACGAGCTTAACCTGACGGGGGCTTTGACTTTTTCAGGCGTAGGAACGACTGCCACAGATGTTGGATCCTACCCCATCACGCCCTCCGGGCTCGGCAGTAACAACTATGATCTGAACTTTGTTGATGGTACAGTTTTAATCACTCCCCTAACTGTAACGGTAACCCCTGATTTGTTGTCCAAGACCTATGGTGAGGTGGATCCTATGTTTACTTATGCTTTAAGTGCAACTTCCAGCGCTACTTTGAGTGTTGTGGGAGCGCTGTCTCGAGCATCGGGAGAAGATGTGGGGGATTATGCGATTGAATTAGGAACACTCTCTAATACCAACTACACCTTGACTTTATCTACGGAAAACCTTAGCATCACCCCCTTATCGGTAACCGTTACTCCAGATGCTCTGACTAAGGTCTATGGCGAGTTAGACCCTGTACTTACTTATTCTTTGAGCGCTACTTCCAGCGCTACTTTGAGTGTTGTGGGAGCTCTGTCTCGAGCATTGGGGGAGAATGTGGGGGATTATGCGATTGGTTTGGGGACCCTGACCAACACC
>ENA-ORCY01000051-ORCY01000051.1-marine-metagenome-genome-assembly--contig:-NODE-51-length-93574-cov-6.558906_pt1 | contig 93574 bp, 84 predicted proteins | sample MGYA00248634_ERZ508507 | MGnify/ENA primary metagenome ERZ508507 (study PRJEB26178, sample SAMN06266269) | marine metagenome | isolation source: Columbia River Estuary | place: USA:Columbia River Estuary... | reverse complement strand
TGCATAGGTCAAGCGAATCTGACTAAACACGTCAGATCCAACCCAAGGACCATAAAAAAACCCGTCTGGTAGCTACCAAACGGGTTTTTTTGTGTGTGGGGGTATAGGTTAATCGTTAAATATTCCTCGGACTACCGTAAGGACACCTTTAAAACCCAGGTATATCGCACCAAAAAAAGCTGCGATTCCCGCTATAAGCACGGGATAAAATAAGGGATGATCTTGATTTTTCAACGCTTGATTAAGCAGTAAAGGTCCTAAAACCATCAGAAAAATAGTCTTTACTAGGGTTTTTACCCCACTGATGATTTTAGATTGATTTACCCCCATTAGACTAGATACTAGCTATGATTTCGTTCAATAGTTGACTAGGTCTTAGTGCGGCATCAAGCTTTTTAGCGTCTGGTTTGTAGTATCCTCCCAAATCCTGTTTATGATGTGCCGTAGCTGTTAATTCATTTAGAATTTTTTTCTCGGATTGAATTAATTGCTGTGCAATTGGTTTGAAGTGTGTGCTGAGTTCTTCATCCTTATCTTGAACCGATAAAGCTTCAGACCAGTATTGCGCGATATAGTAGTGACTTCCTCTATTATCTAGTTCTCCAGGTTCACGTCCTGGAGACTTATCTAGATCCAAGAATTTTTCGGTGGCTTTGTCTAGTGCTTCAGCCAGAATAGCTGCTTTTTTGTTGTTGTTTTTTTCAGCTTCATATTCTAGTGAAACCACTAACGCCATAAATTCACCGAGCGAATCCCACCTTAAATGTCCTTGTTCAACAAATTGTTCCACGTGTTTAGGTGCTGATCCACCTGCACCAGTCTCAAATAGACCTCCTCCTTGCATGAGCGGCACAATGGAAAGCATTTTAGCACTTGTTCCCACTTCAAGAATGGGGAACAGGTCGGTTAAGTAATCGCGTAATACATTGCCGCTGACAGATATGGTATCTTTTCCTTGTTTGAGACGCTCTAAGGTGTAAATCGTTGCGCTGTATGGATCCATGATCGGCAATTCAAGTCCTTTAATGTCCATGGTAGCTAGGTACTTTTCTACTTTTTTGATAACCTGTGCGTCGTGTGCTCGTGCTTTATCTAACCAAAACACAGCAGGAACCATAGTTGCTCTAGCTCTGGCTACAGCCAGCTGCACCCAGTCGAGAATTGGCGCCTCTTTTACTTGACACATACGCCAAATGTCCCCTTTTTCCACGCTATGAGACAGAAGGACTTCGGAAGTATTCTCGTCGATTACCTCCACCGTTCCTGCATGTTCTATTTGGAACGTTTTATCGTGTGAACCATATTCCTCAGCTTTTTGTGCCATCAATCCTACATTGGGTACAGTTCCCATGGTTGTGGGATCGAATGCGCCATGAGCTTTACAGAAATCTATGGTAGCTTGGTATATTGAAGCATAACTGCTGTCGGGAATTACGGCAATAGTGTCTCTTTCTCGATTGTTTTTATCCCACATTTTACCTCCATTTCTGATCATGGCAGGCATGGAGGCATCAATGATCACATCGCTTGGTACGTGAAGGTTAGTGATTCCCTGTGAAGAATTGACCATGGCGATGTCTGGTCCATTGGCTATTGTTTGATTGATAGCTTTTAAAAGCTCCTCTTTTTGTTGGTCTTCAAGTCCATCGATATACGATAAAATACTAGCCAGGCCATCATTGGGTTGTGCTCCTTTGAGTAGATCACCGTATTGGGCAAATACCTCTGAAAAATAGGTTTGTACCGCTACACCAAAAATAATCGGGTCTGAAACCTTCATCATCGTCGCCTTCATGTGCAAGGAGAACAGCACCCCTTCTTTTTTACATTGCGCAATAGATTCGGTTAAAAACTTACTCAATGCACTGATTTCCATGACAGAAGCGTCAATTATTTCACCTGCCAGCAAGGAAAAAGCTGGTTTTAGTGGGTGTTTTTGACCTTGCTTGTCTACTAGACGGATGCTGATTTGTGTTGGTTTTTCTATACTGATCGAACGCTCATTTGATTTAAAATCACCGATGCTCATCGTCAATACGCTGGTTTTGGAATCAGCAGACCATGCGCCCATCTTGTGAGGGTTCTTTTTCGCATAGTTCTTTACAGCCTTAGGTGCTCTTCTGTCTGAATTACCTTCTCTAAGTACTGGATTCACCGCAGATCCTTTCACTTTATCATAGCGGGCTTTGATTTCTTTCTCGAGGTCATTGGCCGGTTGATCAGGGTAATTGGGCAGGGCATAACCCATACTTTGTAATTCAGCTATGGCTTCTTTAAGTTGAGGCATTGAAGCACTGATATTAGGCAATTTAATGATGTTGGTATCTGGTTTTGTGGCCAATGTTCCTAACACAGCCAAATCATCTGATATTCGTTGATTTTCCTTGAGACGTTCAGGAAATTGGGCAATAATACGTCCAGCAAGAGAAATGTCCTTAGTCACCACTTCAATTCCGGCATTTTTGACAAATGCTTGAACAATAGGTAAAAATGATTGTGTGGCTAGTGCAGGAGCCTCGTCTGTTTTGGTATAATAAATCGTCGACATAGTTAAATCAATGAATTTCAGGTATGTGTTGTGAAGGGATATTTCGTGAAAACACCCATAACCTACAAGAAGTTATGGGTGCCTCAATTCGATTAAAGAAAGGGAATTTAAGAGCGAACTTCTTTAATTCTGGCTTTTTTACCAGTAAGACCTCTAAAGTAGTAGATTCTTGATCTACGAACTTTACCTTTCTTGTTGACTTCAATTTTCTGCAATGCAGGAAGGTTAATCGGGAAGATACGCTCCACACCTACATCACCAGACATTTTTCTGATGGTAAATGTTTCTGAGGCGCCTTCGCCACGGCGTTGAATAACTACGCCCTTGAAAAACTGAGTTCTTGTTTTCTCACCTTCTTTAATTTCGTAATAAACGGTGATGGTATCTCCTGATGAGAATACAGGAAAATCCTTTTTTTGAATGAATTCGTCCTGAACAAATTTAATTAATGATTCCATGTGTTAAAAAAAATCAAGTTTTGCTAAAAACAACATTCACGGATTTCGTCAGAGGTTGGATTTAATCGTGTGCAAAAATAAACCATTGAATTGGATTCTGCAATATAGTTTGCCGTTTTATTAAGCCAACAGGTCGGGCCGTCTTTCTTGAGTACGTGCCAATGCCTGTTCCTCTCTCCAGGCCTCGATTTTGCCTGCATGGCCGCTGAGTAATACCCCGGGAACAGACAACCCTTTGTATTCGGCAGGCCTAGTATATACTGGGGGAGCCAATAGATTATCTTGAAAACTATCCGTTAAAGCCGAAGTTTCATCATTGAGTACACCTGGAAGTAATCTAATTACTGCATCACAAAGAATCGCAGCACCTAGTTCTCCACCGGAGAGGACGTAGTCGCCCACGGAAATCTCTTGAGTGATGAATAAATCCCGTACTCGTTGGTCGACACCCTTGTAGTGGCCGCACAACATAATGACATTTCCTTTAAGGGATAGCTGGTTGGCGATTCGTTGATTAAGGGTTTCTCCGTCAGGAGTGAGGTAGATCACTTCATCATAAGATCGTTCCGCTTTTAACGCGGTGATACAAGCATCAATAGGTTCGATCATCAGGACCATTCCGGCACCTCCTCCGTATTGGTAGTCGTCCACCTGATTATAACTCAAGGTGGTATAGTCCCTTAAGTTATGAAAATGAACACTGACTAATCCCTTTTCGATAGCCCTTTTCATGATGGAAGCCTCAAACGGACTTTTCAGTAATTCTGGAAGTACGGTAATTATATCAATCCTCATGAGGCAAATCTAGGGAATAACCAGAACTTACCAACCACTATTGCAGTATCAAGCGCTCTTTCTCACCATCTTGGTCAATCATACTGATCACCGTTCTTCGGTATCTAGAAAGTTGACCAAACAATTCCTGTGCTTGGGAGATGTTTTCAACAGCTATTTCATCCACGGCAATAATGACTTTCCCTGCCAACCCATAACCTTTATAACCCTCAGGAACACCAATGATTTTCACCCCTTTCTTGGTTTTGTATTTTTTTTGATCTTCCTCTGTCAAGTTTTTCACCGTCAAACCGATCAAGGGTAGACTCAGCGTGTTTCTTTTTTTGAGGACAACGGGGAGCTCTACGGTTTTTCCATCGCGCAATACCATCAGGGAAACTTGATCCTCAGGTCTTTTTGAAGATAAATACCCGGTTAGATCCGCGTATTTTTTAATCTGTACACGGTCAATTTGAACAATGATGTCTCCGTGTTTAACCCCTGCTAGATCAGCCCCTGAATCAGCTTCTACCTCTTCTACATAGACGCCTTCGAGTTGTTTGATGCCTCGTTCCTTGGCCAGGTATTCAGGAGAAGTGATGGTTTGAATTCCCAAAATACCTGTTTGAACCGCACCAAATTCCATGATATCCTCGACTACTTTTTTGGCGATATTGGCCGGAACGGCAAATGAGTACCCTACATAGGCACCCGTAACCGAAGAAATAGCTGTATTGATTCCAATCAAGTGACCTTGGGTGTCTACCAGTGCTCCACCACTATTTCCTGGGTTTACTGCCGCATCAGTTTGAATAAAGGACTGGTTTTTTCCTAAGTCTCTTGCTTTGGCACTGATGATGCCCGCAGTCACTGTTGACGTTAAATTGAATGGATTGCCCACGGCCAGTACCCATTCACCGATTTGTGTTTGGTCAGAGTCTCCAAAAGTCAAATAGGTTAGTGGCTCTCCAGGTTCAATTTTCAGCAGTGCAATATCCGAGTTTTGATCGGACCCCACCAATTGTGCCGTATAGGTTTGGTTGTTGTTAAGGGTAACTTCTAAATTTTGAGCGGAGGCAACCACGTGGTGGTTGGTGACAATAAATCCATCTGGTGATATGATCACCCCGGAGCCCGTACCTACTTGAGGGGCTTCTTGGAACTTAAATCCATAGAAAAACTCCATCAGTGAGGGTGAATTTTTACTCTGCGCAACGTTTTTAACGTGTACCACAGCATGGATGGTTTTTTCTGCAGCAGTGGTAAATTCAGTAGGTGCGATCGGTTGGTTGTAGGCTACCTGAGTCACTAAGTTGTGATCGGGAGCGCTCCATGGATTTTGTTGTTTTGGGAGCGTCCAAAATAAAATTCCATAAGTAGCCGCGCTACTGGCAACGGCAATCAAAACAGTTTTCAAGTTTGTTTTCATAGCGTATAGAATTAGTCCCCCAAAAATAACAGGAAATTTCAGGTCAAATCGGAGCTTAACTAGACTTTAACGCGCAGGCTTAGATGGATATATGTATATATTTGCCCTATGAAAAGACTGATTCAATTTTCTAAATATCAGGGAACGGGCAATGATTTTGTGCTGATAGATAACCGATTAAATCATTTCCCAAAAGATGATCAACCCCTCGTAGCGCGATTGTGTGACCGTAAATTTGGCGTTGGTGCTGATGGGCTGATTTTGATTGAACATCACGATACAGAGGATTTTTCCATGGTGTACTACAATGCCGATGGTGCTGAATCAACCATGTGTGGTAATGGGGGACGTTGTTTGGTAACGTTTGCCAGAAAATTGAATATCATCAATCATTCTGGATCATTTATGGCTGTTGATGGGGTGCATCACGCGGTTATAGCAGATGACCAGGTTAAGCTTCAGATGAAAGATGTGTCCGATGTCCAGATGGTTGATGGCGCCTATTTTTTAGATACAGGTTCTCCCCATCATGTGGCTTTAGTCAATTCAGTACAAGACTTGAATGTCCCTGAGGTAGGCGCATCTATTCGCTATGGTCGGTACGGTACCCAAGGGGCCAATGTAAATTTTGTGACACCCAACGAGGATGGGTCATTTTTTGTTCGCACTTATGAAAGGGGTGTTGAGGATGAAACTTTGTCCTGCGGAACAGGGGTGACCGCGGTGGCCATTGCCATGCATTATGCCCAAAAAACCGAGCATACTGCCATAAAAGTTCAAACACCTGGAGGAAATTTGCAAGTTAGTTTTGAGCATTCAGCTCAAGGATACAAAAAGATTTTTCTGACCGGTGGGGCGGTTCATGTGTTTGATGGATCAATAGTAATCAATGATTAAAGGAGAGACCATTTTACTGCGCGCTTTAGAGCCCCAGGACCTTGATTGGTTGTATGGTGTGGAGAATGATCCGGCCATTTGGTCTTGGTCTGACGTGGTTCAACCGTATTCCGCCTACCAATTATCCGAATACATACAAAAGTCTCAGTCTGATTTACTACAAACAGGACAATATCGTTGGGTCATAGCAGACCTTGATAAAAATCCTTGGGGTTTAGTGGACCTGTATAATTATCACCACAAACATCTACGAGCTGCAGTAGGGATTGTTGTTTCACCAGAACACCGTCAAAAGGGAGTCGCTGTACAAGCTTTATCGCTTTTGTCGCTTTGGGCCAAAAACCAATTAGGGCTCAGGCAGTTATATGCTGAAGTACCCCATTTAAATTCGGCAAGTAAGTCTTTATTTTTGCGTTCTGGTTATCTCCAAGCGGCTGAAATTAGAGACTGGTATCGATTTGGAGAAACGACTCAACATCAAATTATTTTTCAAAAATGGCTCTAGCACAAAAAAAACATAAAGTTCTGTTATGGGGATTTTTATCCTTGTTGGCCCTGGGTATCACTATCCGATTTCTGTTTGTATTAGTTTGGTCTCCAAACACTCAGTTCGAAGACCAACAGGTAATCTATATTCCCACAGGAGCAGATCAGTCAATCTTTATGGACCGGGTGGCTCCGTATTTGAAAAATCCGAGTTCGTTTGAACGTTTTATCAGTGTTCGCCAGGGCTGGGAGGTGATTAAGCCCGGAAAGTACACCTTGAAATCTTCTATGAATAACTTGGACATGTACCGTAAGTTCAGGCAAGGATCAGAGACGGTTAAAGTGGTATTTAATAATCAAGATCGATTGGAATTATTAGCTGGGCGTGTGGGTAGTCAAATCGAAGCGGATAGTGTGTCACTGATGAATGCATGGACAGATCCCCAGTTTTTGGCTGATAAAAAATTGACCAAAGATCAAGTATTGGCTATATTTCTACCTAATTCTTATGAGTTTTTTTGGAACACTGATGCTACCTCCTTTAGGGACCGTATGTGGGCTTATTACGAAAAGTATTGGACATCAGAACGCAGAGAGTTGGCACAACAACAAGGGCTTACGCCTATAGAGGTCTCTTGCTTGGCCGCGGTAGTACACAAAGAGACTGTTCAATCAGAGGAGCGTGCCAGAGTAGCAGGTGTTTATTTGAATAGACTGCGCATTGGTATGAAACTACAGGCTGATCCTACGGTGATTTTTGCGATAAAATACCAGAGCAACAACTTTGATCAAGTCATTAAACGCGTATTTCATAAGGATTTACTCGTGGACTCTCCATTCAACACCTATCGCTATAAGGGAGTTCCCCCTGGATTGATCGCTATGCCTGATTTATCTGCGATAGAGGCAGTACTTCAACCAGAATCACACAATTATCTGTTTTTTGTAGCCGACCCCTCAAAACCCGGTTACCACCGTTTTTCCACTCACTACGGTCAACACATCAATCAGAGTAAAAGTTATGTGCGTTGGGTTGATCGCCTAGGTATTGATCGTTAAAATATGTTAATTTGTTCATTATCAGATAGTTGTTCAGAACATTGATTCACTATTTGATAAATAGTTGTATATTTGCCACGTTTTGGCCCTAATGCCTGATCGATGAGCACCATAACGCGCTATACTTTAACAGGACTTTTTTTGGCTTCAAGCTTTTTGGGGACACTCTCTTCTTTGTGGAGATTTTCTTTGCCAGAATCTGCTCAGATTAGTGATTATTCCATAAAATTTGGTATGGATGAATCATCGGCAACAATTTTTGATTTCCCCTATTTGTCAAAGGACTACAATGGATTTAAAGAGGCATTGGCTTTTTTGGAGTCTCGGGGAATGTACCATAAGGTTAATCCATACGGTTATGTAGGAAAATATCAGTTTGGCTCCGAGACCTTGTCGCTTATGGGTGTGGATCGTGTATCGTGTTTTGTGCTCGACCCATCTTTACAAGAAAAAGTGTTTTATCACCACACAGCGCGCAATAAGTGGATATTACGCAAAGATATTCCTCGATCTGTAGGTCAAGTAATCGACGGTCATATAATCGATGAATCCGGAATATTGGCCGCTGCTCACTTGGCAGGAGCTGGTAATGTAAAAAAGTACCTAAGGTCTCAAGGACAGGAGGAATTTAAAGATGCCAACGGCACGCAAATAAAGGATTACTTGGTGCGTTTCTCAGGATACAACATGGACTATGTGTCTAAAACGAAAAATCCTTCCTTTTTGGCTGCCCGCCGCTCACTAAAAAAATAGCCGGTCTTTTTTGGATAAAGGACACCTCCGCTTTTTTCCATAAACCAATTGATTTAGTTTCAATCCATTGGGTAGGAAGGGACAGATCACAGGCGATGCAGAGCAAGGTGTTTTCGTGTAGGTGTTGACATAGGTCCTGAAATAAAGACAAGTTGCGGTAGGGAGTTTCGATCCAAACTTGTGTTTGCCCCTCAGTTTGAGCTGTTTTTTCCGCTTGCTTTAATGCGGACTTACGCTCTAGCTTATCTATGGGTAAATATCCGTGAAAAGCAAAACTCTGGCCGTTAAATCCACTACCCATTAGAGCAAGCAATATGGAAGAAGGCCCGATTAATGGGTGAACAGAAATTTGTTTTTGGTGGGCATATCCCACCAAGTCAGCACCTGGATCAGCTATTCCAGGACAACCCGCTTCGGACAACACACCTAAATCCTCACCATCAGTACATACGTCTAAGTAGCCTTTAAGCGCTTCAGGATCTGTATATTTGTTCATGGGATAAAGCACCCACTCTGATTGGGGCACCTCTGGCGCAGCGGCTTTGAGGAATTTTCTGGCTGATTTTTCGTTCTCCACCACTAGATGCCGCAAACGCTGCACCAAAACTAAAACTTGGGGAGTAAGTACCTCAGAAGGGTCTTGATCTCCTAATGGTGTAGGGATTAAATAGAGTCCACCCATAGAGGAGTAGCTTTGAATTGGTTAGGAGAGCTTTTTGGACAGGTCCTCGATGTATTTTTTAAACTGTTTATCAGTTTCTGCTAGGTTGTCCACTGTTTTACAGGCGTGTAATACGGTGGCGTGATCTCTTTTTCCAATTTGTGATCCAATACTTGCCAGTGATGCTTTGGTGTATTTTTTAGCAAAAAACATAGCCAATTGTCTCGCTTGCACAATGTGTCTTTTTCTAGTTTTTGATTGCAGGGTATGTACATCCATTTCAAAATAGTCAGAGACCACTTTTTGGATGTAGTCAATAGACACCTCTCTTTTGGTGTTTTTGACAAACTTCTCTACGACTTGTTGTGCTAAATCTAGGGTGATCTCTCGCTTATTAAACGAGGATTGTGCAATCAAGGAAATAATGGCGCCTTCGAGTTCTCGGATGTTTGACTTGATGTGTTTCGCTACATACTCGATGATTTCTTCCTCCATTTCAACTCCATCTTTGTAGAGTTTGTTTTTCAGTATAGAAACCCTGGTTTCGTAATCAGGACTTTGCAATTCAGCGGAAAGACCCCATTTAAAACGAGATAAAAGTCTTTGCTCAATGTCTTGCATGTCCACAGGAGCTTTGTCAGAGGTCAATATTACCTGTTTGCCATTTTGGTGTAAATGGTTGAAAATGTGGAAAAACACATCTTGAGTACCTGATTTTCCAGATAAGAACTGGACATCGTCGATAATCAGTACATCTATCTGTTGGTAGAAATGAATAAAATCAGTTCGGGTATTTTTCTTTACGGAATCGATGTATTGTTGTGTAAACTTCTCAGCCGAGATATACAAAACAATCTTATCCGGGTACTTGTCTTTAATTTCTATGCCGATAGCATGTGCCAAGTGGGTTTTTCCTAATCCGACACCACCAAACACCAACAGCGGGTTAAAAGAGGTTCCGCCTGGTTTGTTGGATACAGCCAAGCCAGCAGATCTAGCTAGTCTATTGGCATCTCCTTCAAGAAAATTTTCAAAGCTGTAGTTTGGGTTAAGCTGTGATTCAATTTTCACATTCCTAATTCCAGGAATGATAAAAGGATTTTTAAGCTCTGGATTTTTTGACTTAATCGGGGCATCAACCTCTTGAGGCATCATGGCTGATGATCTATTGGCTGATGGTATTTTTTCAGTGAAAGGTTCTTTGTTTCCATAAGTGTTCTCCATCTTAATGATGTAGATCAATTTGGCTTGTTCACCGAGCTGCTTAGTCAAAGCAGCTTTGAGCAACTTGACGTAGTGTTCTTCGAGCCACTCGTAAAAAAACTTACTGGGAACTTGAATGCTTAGCGCATTTTCTGTGAGTTTGACAGGCTTAATCGGTTCAAACCATGTTTTGAAGGCTTGTGGTTGAATGTTGTCTTTGATGAATATCAAACATTCATTCCATACAGCGATCGCGTCATTACTCATCTTTGAATCGTAGGTATTATTTGGTTGGTTTAATTTGGGGCAATCCGCAAATTTGCTGGGCAAATGTCGCTAGTAGATCGGTTGACAAATATGTGAACAATTATTTTAAAAAAAAAATAGATCAGTGCTAGATTTTGTTCTTTTTTTGTTTTTCTACACTTATTTATCTGTCTTTCACTAAAATATAAAATTTACCCAATTTATGATTGAAAATAACACCCAAATAAAGGTGAGATATGCGGAAACCGATCAAATGGGTGTGGTGCACCATGCTAACTATGCTTTGTATCTTGAGCTAGCACGTATTGAATGGTTATCCATGTTGGGCTTTTCCTATGCTGAGATGGAAAAACAGGGTGTTATATTACCTGTGGTCTCTCTATTGGTCAACTACAAACGACCGCTGTATTTTGACCAGAATGTTCAAGTGGTTTGTCGGTTGAGAGAGATACCCACATCAAAGATCACTTTTGACTATGAACTGCTCGATGATAAGGGAAATGTTACAGCCACGGCGACCACTGTTTTGGCTTTTGTCAGTCAGGACACAAAAAGGCCCATTCCATGCCCTAGTCATTTGATGCAAGTGCTAAGGGATTCTATAGGATAGGCTCCCAAAAACAATCTTTTTTATCCCCCCACATTTTAGTGAATTCCTCCACTAAAGTAAGGGGGACGTGAATTATGAGTTCATAACCTAAGGATAGGTGTACTAGCTGTTCTGTATTGATTTGATTTTTTTGGGTCCAAGACATAAATGACTTAAACTGTCCATGAGAGATCCGCGCTTTGAATGTTTGTGTGAGCCGTATTTCTTGTATCTCGGCCATGGTTAATACACCATGTGCTGTTTCTTTGTAGGCTTGTATCAATCCGCCGACACCCAACTTAACACCGCCAAATTCACGAACAACAATGACGCCGGTTTGGGTTAAGTCAAAGGCGTTGATTTGGCCGAGAATAGGTGTGCCTGCACTAAAGTTCGGTTCACCGTCATCAAAAGATTTAGTCTGGTATTGGTCGGGTAGGGTGCCCATCCGCCAGGCATAGCAGAAGTGCCTGGCTTTAGGGTGTTTCTTCCGCAACTCAGTCAGTAGATCTTTGAGATCACTCGCCGAATTAATTGTAAAGGCGTAGCCCCAAAATTTACTTTTTTGCGCTTTAAACAAATAGGGGCCTGAGGGTGCGGATAGTGTTTTATAGAAAAACGGTTTATTCATGACCCGCCAGATAATAATCAATGCGATCTGGTCCCAAAATTTCGCTGTAGTCAGGGTTTGACCTTAGTTTTGGGGCCAATACTCCTTGATTCAAAGTTTTATGCACTTGAATCACCCTGATTTCATCCCACAGGCCACTTTCAAGCCATTTAGTCAGCGTGTAGGCGCCTCCCTCAACCAAAATGCTCAAGATTCCCTGTTTGTATGCTTTTTTCAGTACTTCGTCTACCGTATATTGAGCAAGAGTCCAATGGCTGACCTGTTTACCTAATTCGATCGGTGGTCCAATGTGAATAGCCTTAGGATGCTTCCAAAGCGGCGCTGAGTCTAGGGCTCTTCCATGGGGATCGTACACCAGGGGAATGGGGTCTGGTCCGCTCCAATGACGTGTATTGAGCTGTGGCCTGTCATCTAGGACTGTTTGAACACCGATTAATATCGCTGCCTCCTGGCTTCTCCACTGGTGAACTCGTTGATTCACAGGGTGAGACGACAGTCTAAACGGTTCTTTTTTTGATCTAAGAGCAGTGGTTGGGGCCATGAATCCATCTAATGTCTGGGCCCATTTCAAGGTGATGTAGGGGCGTTTTTTTGTCTGAAATGTAAGAAATCGCTTGTGGTGTTCTAAACAGGCAGACTCTAGAATACCCACAGAAACCTCCAGACCATGCTCGGTTAATTGATGAATCCCTTGTGAGCAAACCAAAGGATTAGGATCTGTGCAACCGATGTATACCTTCTTTACACCTGATTGGATAATAGCTAGTGAGCACGGAGGTGTTTTTCCGTAATGGGCACATGGTTCTAAGGTAACGTAGAGAGAGGCGCCAGCCAGTTTTTCTCTATTTCTCACACTGTTTAAAGCAACTACCTCGGCATGAGGCCCTCCATAGGGAGCTGTAGTTCCCTGGCCGATAATCTCTCCGCCTTGATCGATGATTACACAGCCAACCCTGGGATTTGGGTAGCAATCAATCGGTGCATTTTTGGCGCACTCAATGGCGCGAAACATATAAATTTCGTGTATATTCACGATGCAAAAATAGGGTTTTTTACCCAGCTCTGATCCCTTGATTCCATGAAGATTAGCCCATTAACTCCGTCCGAAAACCAAGCTGTAGCAGACCTTGTGCGCTCTGTGATCCTGGAGCATGGCGTGCCTAAGGTAGGTACGGCCTATGCGGATAAGTCCCTGGATGACTTATACGCCTATTATCAGCAAAACTCCGGAATTTACTACGTACTTAAAGACGAAAATGGACAAGTAGTTGGAGGGGCCGGCATTGCTCCATTGGAAAACTATGAGGGTCCTGTGTGTGAGCTTCAGAAAATGTATTTTTACCCCAACGCCCGTGGATTAGGCTGGGGTAGTGCCATGATTGATCAGTGCTTGTCTACGGCTAGAGAAATAGGGTATGAGCAATGTTACTTGGAGACGATGCCTCAAATGCTTGATGCCCAAAAATTATACCTCAAGAAAGGGTTTAAATACATCGACGGTCCCATGGGTGATACAGGGCATTGTTCCTGTCCGATTCACATGTTGTTGGCGCTATAAAATGGATTGGAAAACGATTAAATCTTCTTGGTATTCCGAGCTGTCTGGCCTTTATGCTAGAGAGGAGTTAACCGCGATGTGGGGTTTGGCCCTGAATCATTTTCACGGGTTTAATTCTTTTTATGAACACACCCATCCAGCCTGGGAACCTGACCGAAAAGAGTTGGATCGGTGGATCGATTTGCTTGATCAACTTCAATCAAACATTCCCATTCAGTATGCGCTGGGTGTTGCCGATTTTATGGGTATGTCCCTCCAGGTAGGTCCAGGAGTATTAATTCCTCGACCTGAAACAGAAGATTTAGTCATGACGATCACCCAAGAAACCACTCACTCCCCAAGGCGTATGATCGATTTGTGCACGGGTAGTGGGTGTATCGCTATTTCCCTTGCTCAGCACTGGCAGCAAAGTGAGGTTGTTGGTGGTGATCTGAGTGAACAGGCATTGTATTGGGCTAGAAAAAATGGACAGAAATACGCACCCCAAGTCCAGTGGAAGAGTTTGGATGTACTCAAAGGCACTTCCATGCCCGAGGAGTGTTTTGATTTAATCGTGGCCAATCCACCGTATGTACCCATCAGCGACCAATGGGAGATGTCTGCGCATGTCTTAGGTAAGGAGCCAGACATGGCACTATTTGTGCCCGATGATGATGCGTTGCGCTATTATGAAGCGATAGCGGTTTGGTCCACCCACCACTTAACGGATGGCGGATGGCTCTATTTTGAAATACATCACCAAAAGGGCCCCGCATTGGTTGATTGGTTAATCGATCAAGGATTTACCTCGGTCGAGTGTATGCAAGATCGATTTCGAAAAGACAGAATTATTCGTGCAAAATGGATGAATTGACAGAAAAAAAAAGGTTAGAAGCGCTCAGGGAAGAACTTCATCATCATAATCACCAGTATTATGTAGTGGATACACCTGAGATTAGTGATTTCGAGTTTGATCAAAAAATGCGTGAGTTGATCTCCTTGGAAGCCAAATACCCTGAGTGGTTTGACCCTAATTCTCCCAGTGTCCGAGTGGGGGGTGGCTTGTCTCAAGGCTTTGTTTCTATGGCTCATAGGTATAGAATGTATTCCTTGGATAATTCGTATGAGTTAGCAGATCTGACAGACTGGGAGGAGCGCAATTTAAAACTAGCTGGTCAAGATTCCTTTAGCTATGTATGTGAGTTGAAATACGATGGAGCATCCATCAATTTGATATATGAGGATGGCAAATTGATTCATGCGATAACCCGTGGGGATGGTGCGGAAGGGGATGAGGTAACAGCCAATATCCGCACGATTAAATCAATTCCACTAAAGCTTAAAGGAAATCACCCTAAGTATATGGAAATCAGAGGTGAAATAATTATACCTCACCATGAATTTGACAGGATGAACCAAGAGCGAATAGCTCGGGGTGAAGAGATGTATATGAACCCGAGAAACACCGCATCAGGAAGTTTAAAGTTGCTCGACACCAAGCAAGTTGCCGAACGTCCATTAGAATGTCTTGTCTACGGAATGGCTGCTGCGGAATCAGATCTGCTTGATCAAGAATCCTTTCTGATTGCAGCGCAAACCTGGGGCTTTAAGGTTCCGGATACATTTGCGTTTTGCAACAACTTATCCCAGGTGATGGATTACGTAGCTCATTGGGGGGAGAAAAGACAAGAACTACCCTACGAAACAGATGGCGTAGTCATTAAAGTGAGTAGGAAGTCGCAACAGGAGATGTTGGGATATACCGCCAAATCGCCTAGATGGGCGATTGCCTACAAGTTTCCTTCGCAACAAGTGTCTACAGTCCTTGAGGGAGTGGTATATCAGGTAGGTAGGACTGGGGCGATTACCCCAGTCGGCCAGTTAACTCCGGTGTTGTTGGCGGGAACAATGGTTAAAAGAGCTTCATTGCATAACGCTGATCAAATAGAGCTTTTGGATTTGAGGATTGGGGATCGGGTATTTGTGGAAAAAGGAGGGGAAATTATCCCTAAGGTGATAGGTGTGGATCTTGCTTCTAGAATGCCTGAAGCTCAGCCTATCTCGTTTGCCCATAATTGTCCAGATTGCGGTACCGCATTAGTACGGGTAGCTGGAGACGCCAAGCATTATTGTCCCAATACTTGGGCTTGTGGCGTTCAAATTATGGGGCGAATAGAACATTTTATTTCTAGAAAAGCGATGGATGTTCAGGGCCTGGGCGCAGAAACAGTGGCCTTGTTATATCATGCGGGCTTGGTACGTACCCCCGCAGATTTATATCAGTTAAGACCTGAGCAGGTATTGCCGCTTGAGCGTATGGCGGATAAGTCAGTTGCTCAATTGATGCTTGGTCTAGAAGAATCAAAAAAACAACCTTTTCACAAGGTTTTGTTTGCCTTGGGGATCCGTTATGTAGGGGAGACAGTAGCTAGGAAACTAGCTTCAGCTTTTGGGTCGATAAGCGCATTGTCCTCAGCTACTCATGAAGCCTTAGTGTCTGTGGATGAAATAGGCGACCGTATAGCGGAATCTGTGATCAGTTTTTTTCAAGATCCCCGGCAAATGGAGTGGGTGCAACGTCTTTCAGATTATGGATTATGCATGGAAGAACTTCAACTTGAACAAGCTGAGTTAACTGAATTACTGTCAGGTAAAACAATCGTTATTTCAGGGGTGTTTACCCAATTTAGCCGGGATGAAGCTAAAGAGTTAATCCGTATAAATGGCGGAAAGGCGGGGAGTTCAATTTCTAAGAAAACATCCTTTGTATTGGCGGGAAGTGACATGGGGCCGAGCAAAAAAACGCTGGCCGATTCCCTAGGCGTCCCCTTGATCGATGAACATGAGTTTTTACGGATGATTCAAAAAGTTTAATTTATAACAAAATGTTTGTTTTGTAAATTAATGTACTTAATTATCTTTGTTCCACAATAAGAGTTATGCGCGATTGGGTTTATGGTATTTATTGTCGCTGGTGGTTTCGCAGAAGGGTGCTAAGATACGCTTCACGAGACTTTCAGCGTTTGCATGAAACGTCTCCAGAGGGTCTACGGATTGGAATTCTTGCTCTGGGGTCTCGGCTGACTTCTGACATGGACGCTGCTTGGTTTGCACGACAGCTCCACGTTTCAGAGCAGGACGTTAGTTTATTGATAGTTGACCCAGGATCAAAATATGTAAATTCACTGAGTGAAAGGAGCCTCGAATTATGGTTAAAAAATAAAATTCAAGCACTTGAATTAGAGAATTTTATAGATAACAAATTCAAGTATTTATTTCATATATATCCGCCTGATTTTTGGTCTTTATTGTACCTGGGATTGAATACTAAAGCCTGTGAGCACATCGCCTTTTGGTCTCCAGATCAGGGTCCGGGCACACTTTTTTTACCCATGCAAGATTTGGTGCTTACTGAGTCTTTGCTGAAAACATGGCACCAATTAGAACCCCATATTAAATGGAAGTAAAACAGTTATTGGCAGGAACAGGGGTGGCCTTAGTCACTCCAATGGATGCGCGTGGTGTGGTTGATTACGAGGCGTTGGGACGTTTGATCGATCACAACATCACTAACGGAGTCAACTATTTGGTCGTTTTGGGAACAACAGCTGAGTCGGTTGTTTTAAGTCATGTGGAAAAGAACTCGATCATCCATTTTGTTCGGGAGCATGTAGCCGGTCGAGTCCCTTTGGTGTTAGGCTACGGAGGGAACAACACCGCTGCACTTGTGGAGGGGTTTGCTCAAATTGATGTCACGGGTTATACCGCTATACTTTCAGTAACTCCCTACTACAACAGGCCGAGCCAAAAGGGGCTGGAGGCGCATTATTTGGCATTGGCCAGCGCTTCTCCTTTGCCTATATTGCTGTACAACGTGCCTTCAAGAACAGGTTGTAATTTGGAAAACGAGACCGTATGGTCACTTCTCAGTCAGAGCTCGAAATTTATCGGCATTAAAGAGGCCTCTGCTGATTTTGATAAAACTTTGGACCTGCTCGCTCATAGACCGTCTGACTTTTTGGTGATTTCTGGGGATGATGCTACAGCTGCTGAGGCTGTATTGGCTGGCGCTGAAGGGGTGATCTCAGTAATTGGGCAAGCGACTACAGATTTATTCACACAAATGATTCAACAGGCCCAACAAGGAGATCGTCCAGGTGTACAAGTGCTGATGAATGATTTAGAAAAACTTATTGAGTTGATTTTTGTTGAAGGAAATCCAACCGGCATCAAATCATTGCTCTCAATTCTAGGGATTTGCGGTCCACAGGTAAGGCTGCCATTAGTTGCTGCCTCTCCAGGGCTGGAGGACCAGCTCAGGCAAGCTTTTTCCAAGGGGTAAACAACCCAAGTTTTAACTTTTTTATGGCTACCTAGTAGTTGATTAAGCCTTACTATTGTGGACTTAAATAGTTTTTTCATTATCCACTTAGTTTGCTTATTTTTGCCCCATGATTTATTTGAATCGATTTTATGTAGGATTGCTTGTCTTTGGCCTGCTGCTTGTCACTTCGTGTGGTGAAGCTACCAAGATGTTGAAGTCTAAAGACATCAAAGAGCAATACGATTTTGCAGAGCGCATGTATGAAAGCGGTCAATTTCGCAAGGCCAACCTTATTCTCACGCAAATCACGCCTAAGTACATCGGAAAACCTCAGGGGGAGCGTGTCATGTTCTTTTTGGCCGATTCCTACTACCAATTGAAGGATTATCAGCTAGCTAGCTATCAATTTGAACGTTTTTTAAAGTCCTATCCCCAAAGCGAAAAAGCGGAACAAGCTGCATTTTTTGGAGCTAAGAGCTATTATCATTTATCGCCCAAATACTCGCTAGATCAGACAGATACAGACAATGCCTTGGATAAACTACAGGTATTTATCAATATGTATCCTGAATCTTCCTATTTGTCTGAGGCCAATACATTGGCCAAGGAATTAACCACCAAGAAAGAACAAAAAGCTTTTGAAATTGCCAAGCAATACAATCGACTGGGTTCGTATAACCTAACCGTTTTGGTCTCTGCGGTTAAAGCATTGGACAATTTCTTAATGGAATACCCGGGATCTGTGTTCAGAGAGGATGCTTGGTTTTACAAGTTAGAATCACAGTACACCATGGCTATTAACAGTACGCCCGATAAAATCCAGGAGCGCCTCCAAGAAGCTATGTCTTCATACCAAAGCTTGATTAAGTATTTTCCGAATACAAAACACCAAGAAAAGGCGGAGCAGATAGTCAAACAAATCGAAAAACAACAAACAAAACCATAACACCGAAACGATGAGTGATTTAAAGAATTCTAAAGCCCCAGTAACCTCCTCTACCATCGACAAGAACAAGTTTGATGCCGCTACAGGTAATATTTACGAAGCGATTTCAATCACAGCCAAAAGAGCAGTACAAATCAATGCCGACATCAAGAAGGAATTGGTGGAGAAGCTTGAAGAGTTTGCAACCTATAGCGACAGCCTTGAGGAAGTCTTTGAAAACAAAGAACAAATCGAAGTGTCCAAATATTATGAAAAACTACCAAAACCCCATTCTATGGCGGCAACAGAGTGGTTAGATGGTAAAATCTACTACAGATCTACGGATAAACAATCATAAATGCTACGCGGTCGCCATATTTTATTAGGCGTAAGCGGTGGGATTGCCGCGTATAAAACCGCTTTTTTAATCCGTTTATTCAAACAGGCTGGCGCAGAAGTTAAGGTGATCCTAACAGAAGCGGCCAGTCATTTTGTTTCCCCACTTACCCTTTCCGTATTAAGCGAATATCCTGTTCAGCAAAACTTTACAGTTGAATGTGCTGAGGGAACCGTTTCTTGGAATAACCACGTTGAGTTGGCCCAATGGGCTGATATGATGGTAATTGCACCTTGTACCGCCAACACATTGTCTAAAATGGTATCGGGTACCGCAGATAATTTTCTGTTGGTAGCCTATATGTCGGCAAATTGTCCTGTGTTCGTCGCTCCTGCTATGGACTTAGATATGTATGCCCATCCGTCTACCCAGGCACATTTAAAAAAACTGACTGATTTTGGTCACTCAGTGATTCCTGCAGAAACGGGCTTTCTAGCTTCAGGTCTACACGGTACAGGTAGGATGGCAGAACCAGAAAATATTTTATGGCACATCAATCAATGGTGGTTGGATCGAATGCCGCTTCGAGGAAAGAAAATTTTGATCACCGCCGGTCCAACTCATGAACCCCTAGATCCAGTTAGGTTTATAGGTAATCAATCCAGTGGCAGAATGGGGATTGCTCTAGCTGACCAAGCGGCGCGACTAGGCGCAGAAGTAGTATTAGTTCTGGGACCTAGTGCTTTGGCACCCCAACAAAGTCAAGTGGTTTTACATCGAGTTGAAACAGCTGTAGAAATGCTTGAGGTATGTAAAAATAATTGGGACGGAGTGGATGTGGCTATTTTTGCCGCTGCGGTAGCAGATTACCGTCCTGAAAAAGTGGGTACTCAGAAAATTAAAAGGTCATCAGAACCATGGTCGATTTCTATGGTGCCCAATCCAGATATTGCCGCTCACTTTGGTGCTATTAAGGGGAGTACCTTTTTAGTGGGTTTTGCTCTAGAGACCCAACACGGTTTGTCCTACGCCCAGCAAAAAAGAATAGCTAAAAACTTGGATGCTATAGTACTCAACAGTTTGGAGGAACCTGGGGCAGGATTTGGCATGACCAATGTGGTTCACTGGATTGACCAACAACAAACAAAGTCCTTTGAGTTAATGGAAAAAACCAGGGTAGCTGAAGTACTTTGGGAACAAATCATTGCTCAGCTATGAAAGTGCTTGTTTCTTTGTATTTGTGTTTGATGACTTGGTCCATCTGGGCTCAAGACTTTAATGCGCAGATCCAAGTAGATGCTAGCAGGATCGATATGTCCAATAAACAAGTTTTTGCGGCTTTGCAAAACGATTTGACTAGCTGGTTTAACGCTACCTCATTCTCAGGGAAACGAAGAACTGAGTCAGAAAAAATACGGGTACGGTTTTATCTAAATATACTTACTTACCAGGATGATTTTTTCACGGCTACCCTTCAAATGCAGTTAGGTCGACCCATATTTGGCACATCCTATGAATCGCCATTGCTGTCCGTGATGGATCAAGAAGTCTCCTTTGCTTATGAGCCTTTTTCCCCACTGGTTTGGTCAAAAAACAATTTGCAAAATAACCTGGTAGCTGTTTTTGGTTATTACGCTTACCTGGCTTTAGGTGTTGATGCGGATACATTTGCCCCTATGGCTGGGACACCTTATTTTGTCTCTGCTCAACAGGTGGTCAATACAGCGCAATCTGCTTTTCCTGGGTGGAACGATGGTTCAAATACCTACAGTAGATCAGCGATTACTCAGGCGTTTAACACACCTGCCAACAAGCCATTTAGGACTTTTTTGTATCAATACCACCTTCAGGGATTAGATCAATTGGCGGTTGATCCTGAAAAGTATCTACCTTTTTTGGCGGAGCAAATCAGCAGTTTAAAGTCACTATTGCTCAGCAGACCACAAAATCCACTTTTTGTATTGCTTTTTGATGCCAAGTCGGATGAGTGGGTTCAGCTTTTTAGCCAAGGGCCGAGTTTTGATGCGCAAAAATTAAAAGCAGACCTAGACTTGATGGCCCCTATGTTTGCGCAAAAGTGGCGATTGTTTACCCGATAATCACGCTTTATTGATGGGGGTATTTGCTATATTTACCGTTCATTTTACATCCCGTGTTACAGCGATTAGAGATTAATAATTTTGCCATTATTCAGTCACTCTCCGTGGAGTTTGGCCCTGGCTTGTCTGTCATTACAGGTGAGACTGGCGCCGGTAAATCAATTTTATTGGAAGGTTTGTCGCTGGCACTAGGTAAGCGTGCTGATTTATCGGTTTTAAAAGACAGTAGTCAAAAGGCGGTTATTGAAGCGCTGTTTTACCTGCCTGACATGCCCTTTGAGGCTTTTTTTTCACAAAACGATTTAGATCAAGAGCCTGAACTTAGGCTGAGAAGAGAGTTGACGCCTAGCGGAAAATCCCGCGCGTTCATCAACGATACGCCTGTTACACTTGACGTGCTGTCCGCCCTAGGTGGACAATTGATTGACGTTCACGCACAACACCAAACACTTCAATTATTCGATCAAAAAAATCAACTTTCTATTTTAGATGGTGTTGCAGATGTTTCCGCTTTATTGGTGGAATACCAGTCCCAATATCAAGAGTATGAGGCACTGAGAAAAAGATTAGCTGAGCTTCAAAAATCTAGAGATGAAGCCATAGCGCAACAAGATTATTTAGCTTTTTTGGCTCAGGAGTTGTCCGGGGTTGACCTCAAGGAGGGTGTCTACGAAGAGTTAGAAGCTCAGGAACAAGAACTTGCCAATGCTTCTGAAATTGCCGATCAATTGGGTCAAGTAGATTTGATTTGGCATCAAGAACAATTGGGTGTCTTGGAAGGACTAAAACAGCTGAAGTCGATCTATGCTAAACTTGCTGTTATTGGTCCTTTTTACGCAGATCTTGCTCAACGAGTTGACGCAGCCTTTATCGAATTAAGCGATGTGGCTCAGGAATCTCAACGCAAGGCAGAAGGGGTTGAGTCAGATCCAAACCAACTGGCTTGGGTTCAGGATCAATTAGCTCAATTGGATCGATTGATGCAAAAGCATCAGGTGGCTTCAGTCATTGATTTAGCTAACAAAAAGGAGCAGATTAACCAGTCTTTGGGGCTTATTGAAGATCAACAATACTTGTCTAAAGAGCTTCAATCTGCCCTGGATACGGTTCAAGACAAATTGACATCCTTGTCTGATCAGTTGACTAATGCGCGAAAAAAGGCTATTCCCGTTTTGGAAAATGAACTGACAAAACTCCTTGCCCCCTTAGGGATGCCTAAGGCGAGATTTAATGTCATTTTGCGTGAAGAGAAGCAGTTTAAGCTTCATGGCAGGGATCAGATTGAATTTTTATTTTCTGCCAATAGTGGATCTCCATTTGGTCCCTTGTCCAAGGTGGCTTCAGGAGGTGAATTATCCCGAATTATGTTGAGTGTTAAATCTATTTTGGTTAGATACACCCCTTGGCCTACCATTATTTTTGATGAGATCGACTCAGGGGTCTCCGGTGAGGTATCCAATAAGATGGGTGAAATCATGGCCCAAATGGCTCAGCGTTTACAAGTTTTTTCCATTACCCACCTCCCTCAAGTGGCAGCGCGTGGGGTACAACACTACAAAGTATTTAAACAAGACGATGGTTTGAGTACCCAAACCCACATGCTGCTCATTGATCAAGAGCAACGCGTTTTAGAGATCGCTGAGATGTTGGGTGGTAGGCCTGTTGCAGAGTCGGCAGTAGCCCATGCCAAACAGCTTTTGCTCAGGTAATTTTAATATATTTACACCATTAATTTTCAAGTCTATTCTATGAGTCATCAATTATTGCAAGGTAAAAGAGGAATTATTTTCGGTGCACTAGATCCAAATTCTATCGCGTGGAAAACGGCGATGCGCGTTCATGAAGAAGGGGGTGTATTTGTGTTGACCAATGCTCCTATCGCCATGCGTATGGGACAAATCAATGATTTAGCCGCGGCTACACAATCCACTATTATTCCTTGCGATGCAACCAGCGAAGAAGATTTGCATCAATTGGTTACTCAGGCAGTGGAAATTCTAGGAGGAAAACTTGATTTTGTACTTCATTCAATCGGTATGTCTGTCAATGTGCGCAAAGGCAAGGCCTATACCGATGAAAACTATGATTTTACAGCCAAGGGCTGGGATGTTTCTGCTCTGTCATTCCATAAAGTGATGCAGACACTCTACAAACAAGACGCCATGAACGAGTGGGGAAGCATAGTAGCGTTAACTTATATGGCTGCTCAACGTACCTTCCCAGATTACAATGATATGGCAGATAATAAAGCGTATTTAGAGTCAGTGGCACGAAGCTTTGGCTATTTCTTCGGCAAAGAAAAAAAGGTGCGTGTGAATACCATTTCTCAGTCACCCACACCAACAACAGCCGGTCAAGGTGTAAAAGGATTTGATGGGTTTATCAGTTATGCGGAGAAAATGTCTCCACTAGGTAATGCGACTGCGTTGGATTGTGCCAACTACACGGTAAGTTTGTTTTCGGATTTAACCAGAAAAGTCACCATGCAGAATTTATTCCATGATGGAGGATTTTCCAATACGGGTGTGAGTCAGGAAGTGATCGAATATTTTTCAAAATAACAAATCAAAACCAAATCAAAAGCCATCCTTGAGGTGGCTTTGTTTTTTATGCCTCAGATGAATTCCTTTAAGTTATCCGTTGTCGTGCCTGTTTACAACCGCCCAGAGGAACTCACCGCTTTGTTAAGTACCCTAGTGGATCAAACATGTGCGGTCGATGAAGTAGTTGTGGTGGAGGATGGCTCAGTTAGGGACTCTTCTGAGGTAATAACTCAGTTCGCTGGTCAATTACCCTTGGTTTATTTGACTAAGCCCAATACGGGTCCAGGGGATAGTCGTAATTTCGGAATGCGACATGCCACGGGGGATTATTTTATTATCCTCGATTCTGATTGTGAGCTGCCAACCGGATATATTGAGTCCATTCACCAAAGTCTCGCCCTCCATCCTGTAGATTTTTTTGGTGGTCCTGACGCGGCGGCAGATGAATTTTCCGATATGCAAAAAGCGATTAGTTTCTCCATGACTTCATTTGTGACAACAGGAGGTGTACGTGGAGGGCGGAGTAAGAAATTTGAACCCAGGAGTTTTAATATGGGGTTGTCCAAAAAAGCGTTTCAAGCCAGTGGAGGATATGGATTAATTCATCCAGGAGAGGATCCGGATTTGAGTATTCGATTACACCAAATGGGATTTGTTTCTACATTGTTTGAACAGGTATTTGTCTATCATAAAAGAAGAATTACTTGGTCCTCTTTTTACAAGCAGGTGTATAAATTTGGATCCGCTCGACCAATTTTGATGCGGTGGTATCCACACACCTTTCGGGTAACGTATGCTTTGCCGAGTATATTTTTGCTTGGCTCCATGATTTCCTTGGTAACTGTTTTATTTGGGTGGTATTTGCCTGTTGGGTTGTTGGGGCTTTATTTTTTAGCCATCCTGCTGGTCTCAGGTGTACAATACAAGAATATGGGCATTTCCGTGTTGTCTCTTATGGCGGTTATCGTTCAGTTATACGGATATGGATGGGGTTTTGTCAGGAGCTATTTCAAGTTGCTCAACAAGCGAAAAACGGCGGAAGAATTACTTCCTGAACTATTTTTTAGAAAATGAAACCCTCAATGGTCACATATGGAGGATCTTCTAACAAAAAGCTGATACAGTTTTTTGTATTTCTGTTGTTGTCATTTCTAATCTGGAGTATTCAATTGCTTTCTGAGCCCAGTATTCGGCTGGTTGGGTTTTCATATGAGGTAACAGGGGTGCCGCAAGGGATGTATTGGTCACAGGAGAACCAAGATCAATTAGAAGTTCAGGTGTTGTCCAACGGTTTTTCCTGGCTAAAGTTATTGTTGGATCGACCAACCTTAAAAATTGACTTAAGTAATGCCGTCGAGGATCAGGGAATTTTCTTTCTAGAAGAACAAGCGCTTATGGATCAACTCAATGCTAAGGTTTCTAGAAACTATACCTTTGAAGGTACTCTTTTGGGTTCGGGTATAAAAGTTAAGTTGTATCGTCAACGTTCAAAAAAAGTGCCTGTTCAGCTCAGTTCAACGGGAAACAGGCAATCGCATTACGTACTTTTTCGCCCCACCATTTCTCCGGATTCAGTTTGGATTAGTGGACCAGCTACTGCCGTGGATACACTCAGTTGTGTGCGTACTTCATCCATTGATTTATCCGTGGACACGGATGACATTGAAGAAGTATTAAGCCTTGATCTCCCCGAGGGCTATGGAATTACCGCTGATCCGGAACAAGTGCTATTTACAGGGCATTGGGTGAAATATGCGGAGCACAAGATTGAGGTGTCTATTGAGGTATTGGGGTTGCCTGAGGGTTGGACCGCCAAAACATTCCCCAACAAAGTGGAAGTGCTTTTTAGAGCTCCAATCGAGCAAGTGAAACGCCCCATGAGTTCGGATTTTAAAGTTTTTGTGGTGTTCGAACAGGCCCAAGCAGAGCAAGGAAAAGTATTGTGGGCACTAGATCTGCAGGTCGTTAATCCCGCGATTGAACGTGCATATCTCTCTACTCAACGCGTTGAACTCATCGTACAAAAACCATGAAGAAGATCGGTTTAACAGGAGGGATTGGATCGGGCAAGTCATATATTTCCAAAGCTTTTGCCCAGCTAGGAGTGCCGGTATTTGATTCTGATGAGGTGGCTAAATCGTTGATGATTCAGGATCGTTTGCTCCAACAAGAAATAGTGAACTTATTGGGGAAAGAATCTTACGGCGATGGTGAACTTCAGCGGGATTGGATTGCGTCAAAAATATTTTCTAATCCTGAATTGCGCGCACAATTAGCCTCGTTAGTACACCCAAGGGTTTATGAGGCTTTTGACCTTTGGGTAAAAGATCAAACGACGCCCTATGTGATTTTTGAGTCGGCCTTATTGTTGGAAGGGGGTAATGTTGCGCTTTTTGACAGTATATGGGTGGTTGAAGCTCCTTTGTCGTTGAGGTTGTCCCGTCTCCAGGCTCGGGGTTTAAGTAGAGAAACGGCGATGCAAAGGATTGATAGTCAGTGGACCGATGAACAACGAAGAAAATATGCCGATGTCGTCTGGAATAATGACGAAGTTTCTGATATTATGTTAAAAGTTTATGACATTCATAGTAAATTAACTTAAAAATTATATATTTAATATTTTAATTATTAAATGTGTAATTTATTCGATCAAAATTAACTATTTATATAAAATTGATTAATTTTGTTAACATATGAAGAAATCATCTTTTTTTGTACTGGTCACTGTGATGTCTTTGGCGCTGATTGGGGCAATCTCTGTTCAGGGCTACTGGATTAAACAGTCCATCACTTTAAAAGAAGATCAGTTTAACAATGCTGTATCAGATGTACTGATAGAAACTTCTCAAAAAATTGCGCAACGAGAGGTTTCTGATTATTACGAAGAGTTTTTAAAACTCAAAGATTCAGTGGGAAATCCAGATAAAGCCCACTACAAAAATTTCTTCTTTTTTGATAAAGACCTCAATACCAACGAGACCACATTTTATGCCCATGAAATATTGGAGCAGGATTACAGCGTCGCCAACAAGATGTTTGACAATGGATTTGGCAGAGATTCTTCGCTTATCCGCGCCTATGTCAGCGAACGCACCAAGATGGTTTACAGAGAAGATTTTGGCATTGACGGAAAACGCACAACCATTACACCCATTACCAAGTTGGCCATCAGCGGAAAACTTACGGAATACGATCGCGTTATTTTAGAGGATGTGCTTAAAGAAAGGGCGCGTTTGGTGCCTATTCATGAGCGAATCAGTGTCCAAGAACTAGTTTTGGCTTTAGATCGAGCCTTTGAACTCAGGGGGATTGATATCGATTACGAATTTGGTGTATACAGCAATCAATTGCCCACGAAAATTAAAAGTAGCGGGTTTGAATACAGTTCAGTTAATCCGTATAAGGTGCCTCTTTTTACGGACAATGAGGGTAATAGTGATTTTAGTCTTCACGTTACATTTCCTCAAAAATCCACTTTTCTATGGAGGTCAATACTGGGTACTGCAGTCCTATCTGGGGTATTTAGTCTACTGATTTTATTGGTGTTTGTCAGTGCCATTTATCAATGGATCAAACAAAAAAAGTTATCGGAAATAAAGTCAGATTTCATCAACAACATGACCCACGAGTTCAAGACTCCGATTGCAACAATCAACTTGGCTGTAGAGGCATTGCGCAACCCTAAAATAGCTGGTGATGCGGAAAAATTTGCCAGATACACCCAAATGATTAAAGAGGAAAACAAACGGATGAATGAGCAGGTGGAAAATGTCTTGCAGATTTCCAAGTTAGATAAAAATCAGTTGGACTTGATCCGTCAAGAAGTTGATTTCCACGATGTCATTGAAGATGCGATTGCAGCTGTTTCCTTGATTTTGGATAACAGCGGAGGATATATCCATACCCACTTATCCGCGAACCCATCAGTGGTATCTGTCAGCGAAATGCACATGACCAATGTGGTAGTCAATATTTTAGAAAATGCAGTGAAGTACTCCGGCGAATCCCCAAAGATTGACGTATACACTCAAAACAAGGGAGGTAAACTATTAATATCAATTAAGGATCAAGGTCCGGGTATGAGCAAACAAGTCTTAAAACAAATCTTTGAGAAATTCTACAGAGAACCAACAGGTGATATACACAACATTAAGGGTCATGGGTTGGGGCTGGCTTATGTAAAGAAGATTGTTGAACTACACAAAGGGCAGGTTTATGCCGAAAGTGAAAAAGGGAAAGGCAGTACTTTCCATGTAGAATTACCTTTAAACTAATCAGTTATGGAAACGATGAAAAAAATTTTACTCGTAGAAGATGATCCAAATTTTGGAAGTATTCTTAAGGATTATCTAATGATGAATGACTTTGAAGTAGTCTTGGCCAAAAATGGTATGGAAGGCTTTGAAAAGTTCAAAAAAGAAACCTTTGACGTGTGTATTCTCGACGTCATGATGCCCTACAAAGATGGCTTTACATTGGCTAAAGAGATTCGCGAGAAAGACGACCGCATTCCGATTGTTTTTTTAACGGCAAAAACCATGAAAGAAGATGTGCTCAAAGGGTATAAAGCTGGCGCCGACGACTATCTGAATAAACCGTTCGACTCTGAGGTGCTATTGGTCAAACTCAAAGCGATTATACAGAGAAAATCTACCGCGACACTAGCTGAAAGCAATCAGTTTGAGTTCGAAATAGGGGACTTTCACCTGAATGCAAAGTTGAGGTTTTTAACCTACAAGGATGAACCATCCATTAAGCTGTCTCCCAAAGAAAACGAGTTATTGCGCATGTTGGCGCTCTATCAGAATGATTTGATGCCCAGGGAGCTGGCCTTGACAAAGATATGGAGGGATGATAATTATTTCACTTCAAGGTCCATGGATGTATACATTGCCAAATTGAGAAAATACCTCAAATTAGACCCCAACGTGTCAGTGTTGAATATTCATGGAGAAGGGTTTAGATTGGTAGTTAAAGAGGATTAATCCCTAGTTTTTGAAGCACGCTCTTTGCCTGTATGGTGGGGTTTTCCGCTGAAATCCAATGAATATCGGATTGTCGCCTAAACCAAGTCCCTTGTCTTTTGGCGTAACGCCGCGTATTTGTTTTGATATCTTCGATTGCTTGTTCTCGACTGATCAACCCATCCATAAAGGCAAATACCTCGGTGTAACCTACTGTTTTTAATGCGTTCAATTCCTTGTGCGGGTACAAACTAGACGCCTCGTCAAAAAGTCCTTCCTGGACCATTTGATCTACTCGTTGATTGATTCTTTGATACAGCCATGGTTTAGGTCCTTCCATACCTATGGCGATATGCTCAAAGTTTTTTGTCGGCTTAGGTTTCCCTAAAAAGCTGCTGTAGGGCTGCTTGCTGGACAAACAGACTGAAAGTGCTCTTATCAACCTCATCGGATTTTGTAGATCAACGACTTGGGCATAACGGGGATCAAGTTCCCAAAGTAAATTTTGTAAGGCCTCAATTCCTGATTCTGCCCATAATTTTTCCACAAAGGCCTTTTCTTTTGGGTTGACTTCAGGAAACTCATCCAGCCCCTGGATTAATGCTTTAATGTACAGTCCACTGCCACCCACTAAAATAACTAGGTTACTTTTTTTGAATAGCTCATCCAAAAGAACACTGGCCTCCCTGGCATAGTCTCCGACGCTGTAAGGATCGTGTATGCTTTTATGCTGGATTAGGTAATGTGGGGCAGAGGAAAGTTCTTGAACAGTGGGTACAGCGGTCCCAATACTCATTTCTCGATAAAACTGCCGACCATCCGCAGAAACAATTGGAGCATTAAGCCAATTGGCTAGTGAAATAGCCAAACTCGTTTTGCCTGATGCGGTGGCACCTAGAATGGTGATTAACGTATTACTATGCGGCTTAACTTTCAAAGGCGTGCCATTTTAAATGAGGTCTTTCCGCTTCGATCCAAACCAGGTAGGCTGGATCAGGGAAGATAGGCGTTAACAACTGTTCAAAAATCTGGGGGTTATTTAATTGATAATTAAGATCAAAATAGGCATAACCGCACACCATCCCATTTTTCATGTAAATACCCGCTCGCTCGCCGATGGTTCGACCTGGTGCGATCCAAACACCGTGCATTGATTGATAGGCCTCAATGAGCGATGAGTTGCTCAACAATTTTTTTTTTCGGTTGTATTTTGGCTTGAGGGTCTTGAGGTAGACATGATGCAATATCTGGGTCATCAGTGAGTTTCCAGAAGGAAATGCCTCAATGTTTTTTGTTTCTTTGAGCACACGCTTGTGGTGATCGTCACTAGACAAGAAAAGTTGATAGGTAGCCTTGTACATGTTTTTGTCTGAAAAAAGATATACCGCTTTTTCATCTTTACTCAAAAGTACAACCACCCCATGAGAATCGGGTATTTGTTGTATCCAGGTCCATTGTTTGTCTGAGACCAGACTTTGTTCCGGGCCTTTGGTCATGGTGTGAAATAAACCTTTTTCCAAATCTTTTTCTAGCAGCACTTGAAATAATTTTAAGGTAGCCAAGGCATCACCGCTAGCTCTATGTCTGTCATGGATGGGTATTCCCAGTGATTTAACCAGTTTCCCCAGTGAATAAGACTCCTGGTCTGGAATCAATTTTTTGGCTAAATCAACGGTACAAACTGTTTTGCGTTCATAGGTATAACCCAATCGGTTGTAGCACAACTTTAAAATTCGATAGTCAAATTGTGCGTTGTGAGCTACCAAGACACAACCTTCGGTGATTTCAATGATTCTCTTGGCTAATTCGTGAAATTTTGGGGCAGTACGCACCATCGAATCACTGATGCCTGTTAGTTTTTCAACAAAAGGCTGTATAGGTGCTTCGGGGTTTACCAGACTGATCAGTTGATCAACTACTTGTAAACCATCAAATTTATAGATGGCCACTTCAGTAATTCCTTCTTGGTTGTATTTACCTCCTGTCGTTTCAAGATCAATAATCGCATACATAGGCTAGTAATTTCGATCGCCAAAAATGGAGCTTCCTATGCGTACCATAGTACTGCCACAGGAAATAGCCGAGGCATAATCTTGACTCATCCCCATGGAAAGTGTATCCCAATGTGAGTGTACTTTGCTCAGCTGGTCGTATACGAATTTCAGGGAGGTGAATTCTTGGATTATCTGTGGCTCATCCGAGGTGAATGTCGCCATACCCATCAATCCTTTGATGCGCACATGGCTGTAGGCGTCCAATTGTTTTGCTGTTGCCCACAAAGCTAACTCTTCAGGATCCCATCCAAATTTTGTCGATTCTTGAGCGATATGGACTTGCAACAAACAGTCGATAACCCGATGGTTCTTTTTGGCCTGTTTTTCAATCTCATCGAGCAGTTCGGGCCGATCTACCCCGTGGATCAATGCCACATAAGGGGCGATGTATTTGACTTTATTGCTTTGCAAATGACCGATCATGTGCCACTGAATATCTTTGGGCATCTCCGACCACTTGGCCGTCATCTCTTGCGCTTTATTTTCGCCAAAAACACGTTGCCCTGCTCGATAAGCAACCATCAAATCTTCAACGGGTTTTGTTTTTGACACAGCCACCAAGGTAACGTGTTGGGGAAGTGAATCTTTGATGCGAAGTAAACGTTCAGTTAGGGACATATTATTTTTCGTAGGCTTGAATAATTTGAAGAGCGACATCCAGTGCGTTGGCCCCGTCTACAAGGTCAACTATGGGTTTTTGGCCCAAGATAATAGCCTGGGCAAATGTTTCCAATTCATCCTGAATGGCGTTGTTGGCTTCAGGAGTGGGGTGTTCAAAATATATTTGCTTGGATGCCCCCTCAGCATTGACCAAGATCATATCAAACGGTCCAGGCTGCTCAGGAGCATCTTTCATTTTGACTACCTCGGTTTTCTTCTCTAGAAAATCAACCGAAACATAGGCATCCTTTTGAAAGAAACGCGATTTACGCATGTTTTTCATGGAGATTCTACTCGCTGTTAAGTTAGCTACACAACCGTTTTCAAAAACTAATCGCGCGTTGGCAATATCCGGTGATTGACTGAGTACCCGTACACCACTCGCCCTAACCTCGACCAGAGGTGATTGAACAACGGATAATATAATATCGATGTCATGGATCATCAAATCCAATACCACCGGTACATCGGTGCCTCTTGGATTAAATTCGGCCAATCGGTGTGTTTCAATAAACATAGGTTGGTCCAAAGCGCTCAAAGCGGCTTTGAAAGCCGGATTAAATCGCTCAACATGTCCCACCTGCCCCAGTACTCCGTAGGTATTGGCGAGTTCGATCAGTTCATGTGCTTGCTCTAGTGTGTGGGTGATTGGTTTTTCAATAAACACGTGTTTGCCTTGGGTAATCGCCTGCTTGGCTACTTCAAAGTGCGCTAGGGTGGGGGTGACGATATCTACCACATCAACAGCCTCAATCAATTCCGCTAAGTGTGCAAAATGTTTGTAGCCCATCTCTTGACTGAGCAAGGCCGCGTTTTCTTGGTTTGGATCATAAAAACCCACTAAATCGTAGAGCGGGGAGGATTCAGCCAATCTGAGGTGAATTTTACCCAAATGACCCGCACCTAATACACCAATACGCAACTTCATAAAACTATTTTTTTCAAAAATACACATTCCACCTGACCTGGAGAGTCCGTCCTTTTTTTTGTGCTATTTTTGTGGGCCAATGAAAAACCGCATAGACATACAAAACAAAAAAGCCCGGTTCAACTACGAATTACTCGATGGTTTTACGGCGGGTATTGTATTGTCAGGAACAGAAATTAAATCCCTGAGACAGGGAAAAGCCTCTATTGCCGAATCGTTTTGTGAATTCAACGATTCATCGGAGTTATTTGTGGTCAATATGACCATTGAGGAATACGCCCATGGATCACACTATAATCACTTACCTAAGGCTAGTAGAAAGCTGCTGCTCAACAAAAGGGAACTTAAAAAAATACGTCAGGCGGTCAAGATTTCCGGAAATACAGTCGTCCCTACCAGACTTTTTATCAATGATCGGGGATTTGCCAAGCTCAACATCAGTTTAGCTAAAGGAAAGAAACTCTACGATAAACGCGAGACGATTAAAGATAGAGACAACAAAAAACAATTGGATCGCGTAAAAAAAGCTTCTATAAGACACTGATGCACGATACCCACAAACATCAAGGAAAAAGGAGATTACTCGCCCAAACACTGGCTGAAAAAGGAATCGTCGATAAACGCGTATTGTTGGCCATGGAACAAGTGCCTAGGCATTTCTTTTTAGATAGTTCTTTTGAAGAACACGCGTATCAAGACAAGGCGTTCCCAATCGGTTGTGATCAAACTATTTCTCACCCGTATACGGTAGCCTTACAAACTCAGTTAATGGGGCTGTCACCTGGCGATAAGGTCCTAGAAATAGGGACGGGTAGTGGGTACCAAACGGCGGTTTTGGTGCACATGAAACTTCAGGTGTACAGCATAGAAAGGCAGTCGATACTCTTTAAAAAAGCTCAGCTTATTTTACCTAAAATGCGATTAGCTCCTAAAAAAATAATTTTTGGTGATGGTTTTTTGGGATATCCCGATGCAGCTCCTTATCAAGGCATTATTGTTACCGCAGGAGCACCTGATGTGCCCAAAGCATTGATGGCGCAGCTAGCCATTGGAGGTAAGTTGGTGATTCCGGTAGGAAAGGGAACGCAGGAAATGACGGTGCTTACCCGAGTAGATGAAAAGAGTTTTGAGCGTGAAACTCATGGGCAATTTGCCTTTGTTCCCATGTTGGCTCAAAAAAAATGAATGGCTGGCAGTTTTAGGGCCAGCCACTCAAGTTTACCTACAATAAGGGTTCCTGATTTCTGAACACTAACTCTTCTTCAAAGGCGTCAATCAGTACAATACTATCTCGTTTGATCGTTCCTCTCAGCAGTTCTTTGGACAGGTTATTGAGAATTCTCTTCTGAATCATTCGCTTGATGGGTCGGGCCCCGTACTGTGGATCAAATCCTAGTTCAGCTAACAAATCAATTGCCTCAGGGGTTGCATCAATGGTGATTTCTTGCTCAGACAACATTTTTTGCAGTTGTTTGATTTGTAGGGTAACGATCTCTCTAACGTGCTGATGGTTCAGTGGATGAAATAGAATTATATCGTCAATCCTGTTTAAAAATTCAGGACGGACACTTTGTTTTAACAAAGCGAGTACTTTTTCCTGGGCTTGTTCGGCCGCCTTTTCTACATCCTTTTGTTCGGCAAATGCCTCGGTGATCAAATGCCCTCCCATGTTGCTAGTCATCACGATGATGCAATTTTTAAAGTCGGCTACTCTACCTTTATTATCGGTTAGTCGACCTTCATCGAGGACCTGTAACAGAATATTGAAGGTGTCGGGGTGTGCTTTTTCGATTTCGTCAAGCAACACCACGGAGTATGGTTTTCTGCGTACGGCTTCTGTTAGTTGACCACCCTCTTCATATCCGACATAGCCAGGAGGCGCCCCAACCAATCGGCTGACGGCATGTTTTTCTTGATACTCACTCATGTCAATGCGGGTCATGGCCGTTTCGTCGTCGAAAAGATAATCAGCTAGCGTTTTGGCCAATTCGGTTTTTCCCACACCGGTAGTACCCAAAAACAAGAAAGAACCTATGGGCTTTTTTTGGTCTTGTAAACCAGCACGTGACCTTCTAATCGCATCGGATACAGCTTGAATAGCTTCCTCTTGTCCGATGACTCTCTTGTGCAATACCTCCTCAAGACCCAATAGCTTTTCCATATCGGACTGCATCATTTTGGTTACCGGTATACCGGTCCATTTGGCAACTACTTCGGCAATATCCTCATAGGTAACGATTTCTTTGATCAACGTTCCTTGATTTTGTTGCGCATCCAATGCTTTTTGAAGCAGGTCTAGTTGCTCTTGAGCTTCTTTGATTTTTCCATAGCGTATTTCAGCTACTAATGCATAGTCTCCATTTCGCTCTGCACGCTCTGCGGCGAGTTTTAATTGTTCTATCAATTCTTTGGTCTTCTGCAGTTGATCAACAGCAGTTTTTTCCGCATCCCATCGGGCCCATAAGGCTTGACGGGTTTCTTTGACGTTAGCCAGTTCACTGTGTAAAGATTTGAGTTTAACCTGGTCATTCTCTCGGGTTATGGCGGCTAGTTCTATCTCCAACTGCATTACCTTACGATCTAATTGGTCCAGTTCCTCAGGCTTAGAATTCATCTCCATCCTCAACTTGGAGGCTGCTTCATCCATCAAGTCAATGGCTTTGTCGGGTAAAAAACGATCGCTGATGTACCTTTGGGATAGCAAGACAGAAGCAATTACTGCTTCATCTTTGATTTGCACTTTGTGGTGGGCTTCATATTTTTCTTTGATACCCCGCAAAATTGATATGGCGCTCTCTGTATCTGGTTCATCAACCATAACTTTTTGAAATCTTCGCTCTAACGCTTTGTCCTTTTCAAAGTATTTTTGATACTCATCCAGCGTAGTAGCCCCAATAGCGCGTAATTCACCCCTAGCCAGTGCAGGCTTCAAGATATTAGCTGCATCCATAGCACCCTCGCCACCTCCGGCCCCTACAAGGGTGTGAATTTCATCGATAAACAAGACGATATCTCCCTCAGCGCCGATCACTTCTTTGACGACTGATTTTAAACGCTCTTCAAATTCACCTTTGTATTTAGCTCCTGCGATAAGTGCACCCATATCCAAGGAATAAATGACTTTGTCTTTTAAGTTTTCCGGCACATCTCCAGTCACAATTCGGTGGGCTAACCCTTCAGCGATGGCCGTTTTACCAACCCCTGGTGATCCGATAAGCATCGGGTTATTTTTGGTTCGTCTGGACAGAATTTGAAGTACTCGACGTATTTCTTCATCCCGGCCAATCACAGGGTCCAATAATCCTTTGTCTGCCGCCTCATTAAGGTTTTTAGCATATTTTTCGAGTGATTGGTAATGCGATTCAGCATCCTTTGATTTCACAGGCTCTCCTTTGCGCAGTTCTTTAACCGCTTTGGTGAGGTCTTTCTCGTTAATCCCTTGATCTTTCAGAATACTCGCTGCTCTGTGACTACCGTCCAACAGCGCGAGCAAAAGATGTTCTACCGTGGTGAATTCGTCTCCTAGTTTTTTGGCCCATGCAGTTCCTTTTTGCAACACATCAATAGCCGTTCGACTCCATTGAAGGTTTCCTCCCGTGACTTTGGGCAGGCTGGTCAGGGCAAGATTGGCCTGGTTTTTTAGTTGATCTACATTTCCTCCTACTTTTTTAAGTAAGTAGATGACGGCGTGTTCATCACCCTCGATAAGTGAGGACAGTACATGTACAGGTTCCACGGTAGCGTGTCCGGATTGCTGCGCGATCATTTGTGCAGATTCAATGATCTCTTGTGCCTTTATGGTGTATTGATTCAATTGCATAGCTCGTAGATGTTTGTGTATCTTTGCACTCATTAGTGCAACATTAGGTCCACGGTTACAAATCGGACATTTTGTCTAACTAAGCCATTGGATATAAGACATTTAGGCATTATTCTCTTTTAAGTCATTTAGTATGAGTTTGTTAAAAAAATGGTTTGCAACCGACAAAAAGTCAGCTCAACCCCAATCACAGGCCAGCGATGTTCCGGAAAATTTTTGGATCCCCTTGACTTCGATGGAACAGATGGATGCATGGAACACGGAACAAGAACACCCCATCTATGTCTTTAAACATTCCACAAGTTGTGGTGTGTCCAAAATGGTTCTCAAGGATATAACCCAACGTTTAACTACCCAACGCGGCCCAGGAACTTATTTTTTGTTGCATTTAATTGAAAATAGAGCCATTTCCAATGAAATTGCTACTCGATTTGGTGTCGTACATCAATCACCTCAATTCTTAAAGATAGAACAGGGTAGGTGTTCGCTACACGAGGCTCACTACAGTATATTAGACCATTCGTGGTCTGCCTAGGTGTTGATTGTCGTTTGATAACTCACTACATATTTGACTCGTCCTATGGACGTTTTATCAGCCCAAGTACTTAATTTTACAGCCATAAAATAATCCCATGGAAAGAGACCACATCATTTTTGACCTGATTCAAGACGAAGAACACAGACAACGCGAGGGCATAGAGCTTATTGCTTCGGAAAACTTCACCTCTCCAGAAGTGATGGAGGCTGCAGGTTCCGTATTGACCAACAAATATGCGGAAGGTTACCCTGGGAAGAGATACTACGGAGGCTGTCAAGTAGTAGACCAAGTCGAGCAAATTGCCATTGATCGCGCCAAAGCTCTTTTTGGTGCCGCCTATGCCAATGTTCAACCTCACTCTGGTTCCCAAGCCAATGCCTCGGTATACCACGCATGTCTTACACCGGGAGATACCATTTTAGGATTTGATCTTTCACACGGAGGACACTTAACTCATGGATCTCCAGTTAATTTTTCTGGGAGACTTTACCGACCTGTATTCTATGGCGTAGAGCAAGAGACGGGTCGTTTGAACTACGATAAGATTGAGGAAATTGCTCTAGCTGAAAAACCAAAAATGATTATCGCAGGTGCTTCTGCGTATTCAAGAGATATGGATTTTGCTCGATTTAGAGCTATTGCAGACCGTGTAGGGGCATTGCTTTTGGCGGATATATCGCATCCAGCAGGTTTGATCGCTAAAGGATTGCTCAACGATCCAATTCCTCATTGTCATATAGTGACCACCACGACACACAAAACGTTGAGAGGCCCCAGAGGTGGATTAATCCTTATGGGTCAAGATTTTGAGAACCCTATGGGACTTAAAGGCCCTAAAGGGGAAATACGTATGATGTCCACTTTACTTGATCTTGCAGTCTTTCCCGGTAATCAAGGTGGCCCATTGGAACACATTATAGCAGCTAAAGCCGTAGCTTTTGGTCAATGCTTGACCGATGAGTTTTTGCATTACGCCATTCAGGTACAAAAAAATGCCCAAGCCCTAGCTCATGCATTTGTCAAAAGAGATTATCACCTGATTTCAGGGGGGACAGACAACCATATGATGTTAATTGATTTGCGCAATAAAAACATTACAGGTAAAGAAGCAGAAAATGTTCTAGTTGCGGCAGATATTACCGCCAACAAAAACATGGTGCCTTTTGACGATAAATCCCCTTTTGTTACCTCAGGAATTCGATTTGGAACTCCAGCGGTAACCACCCGTGGGTTAAAAGAGTCGGATATGGAAACTATAGCCGCTTTGGTGGATAAAGTGTTGACCCACAAAGACGACGCTACAGTGATCGCCCAAGTGAAAGAGGAGGTAAATGCTTTGATGGGGGAGCGGCCTTTATTTGTAGGCCAATAAAAAAGGGCAAGAGGTCCACATCGCACCGCTACAACCTCATACCCTTGCTGTGTTCCCACCCTGGGGGATTTTGAGGGAGCTGGTCGTGTAGGTCTTGCCCGGCGCAAATATAACGCCTTTTCTATTTTGAACAAGGAGTTAAAGGCTTTAAATTTATGTTCTGTAACTACTTCATTTACTATGACAAAGCCTACTTTTAGTGCCCTTTTATGGGTTATTTTGCTTGTATCTTGCGGGCAAAAGTCTGCTGTAAAGCCAGTAACTTCCCTAGTTTTGACTCCTGTTCAAAAAATGTATGCGCAAGGGGACACCTTGAATTTTTCCTGGAAAAATCCTTCAGCAGTGGCTTTTGATTCCGTAACCTTTTCATTATCTGGTACGTCCATAGCACATACCGATGATTACTTGGTGTTAAATGCCTCTGTCCTTGGGGAACAATCCATAGAATGGGTTGGTTATCAGAAAGATAAAGAGGTGGCTCAAGGAGCGTTGAAGGTAAAGATTTTGGCCAATAAAGCCCCGAAATTATACACCTATGAAATCATAGCGTCCTATCCTCACGATATGGAAGCCTACACCCAAGGGCTTGAATTTTCTAACGGAATCTTATATGAAAGCACCGGTTTATTGGGTTTTTCTTCGCTTCGAAAAGTAGATTACAAAACTGGTGTAGTGTTGAAACAACACAATTTGCCCGAAGATGTTTTTGGGGAGGGACTCACTATTTATGGTGATCAATTATATCAATTGACCTGGCAGAGTGGATTTGGCTATATCTATGACCTAGAATTTAATGAAATTGGGAGATTTGCTTACGGTAAGAGCAAAGAAGGGTGGGGATTGGCCCACAATGAAAAGCAGCTATTTAAAAGCGATGGTACGGACCGTATATGGATTTTACAGCCCACAGACGGATCAGAAATCGCTCAGTTTTCGACAGTTACTCACCAAGGGTTTTTTAACAGAGCCAATGAACTCGAGTACGTAGACGGAAAAATCTATGCCAATGTATACCAAAAGGAGTCTATGATGATTATCGATGCCAACAGTGGGGCCATTGAGGGAATTGTGGATTTCTCGGGACTGAAACAAAAAGTCACCCAACATCCAGCACTTGATGTGCTGAACGGGGTAGCCTACCACCCTGAGCACCAAAGTTTTTTTGTAACCGGAAAAAAATGGGATCGTTTGTTTGAGGTCCGAATCGTCCCAAAATCATGATGACACATCAACCTTTAGTCGTACTAGTCACTGGAGCATCCTCAGGGATCGGTCAATCGATCAGCACCTATTTGGGCCAAAAAGGGTGTCTGGTTTATGGGACTGCGAGAAATCCTGAAGCCTGCAGTCATCCAGAACACTACACCTTGCTGGCTTTGGATGTGCAACAATCATCGACCATTGATTCAGCTGTAAATCATATTATAGCGCTGCACGGTCGTATTGATGTATTGATAAACAATGCTGGAGTAGGTATAACAGGGCCTGTTGAATATACGCCGCTAGTCGAGATTGATAAAGTATTCGATATTAATTTGAAAGGTCCAATTCGGATGCTTCACGCCGTACTTCCGCATATGAGAAATCAAGGAAGTGGTTTAGTCATCAACATTACTTCAATTGCCGGGTCTATGGGGTTGCCTTTTCGCGGATTGTACTCGGCGACTAAATCAGCCCTTTCCCTTATCACTGAATCCTTGCGCATGGAGTGTGCCCCATTTGGCGTCAAGCTGTGTACGGTTGCTCCAGGGGATTACGCCACAAATATAGCTTCAGGCCGATACCATAGTCCTCTGGATACATCTGGCCCCTATCATCCTCAGTACGATAAAACACTGGAGGGTATGAATGCACATGTTCATCAGGGGTCAAATCCGGATGAAGTGGCTCATTTGGTATGGAAAATCATGCAGACCAAACAGCCAAAAGTACACTACCGAGTAGGAAAACCACTACAAAAAGCAGCTGTGTGGATTAAATACATATTGCCTGACACTTTATTTGAACGATTATTGCTTAAATTTTACGCTTAAAACCTATACTATGAAGTTTTTTATCGACACTGCCAACCTTGATCAGATCCGTGAAGCTCAATCTTTGGGCGTTCTAGATGGAGTAACTACCAATCCCTCCTTAATGGCTAAAGAAGGTATCTCGGGTCAACAAGCTATCTTAGACCATTACAAGGCCATTTGTCAATTGGTTGACGGAGATGTCTCCGCTGAGGTGATCGCTACAGAATATGAGGCGATGATTGAAGAAGGTAAAATTCTTGCAGCCCTTCACCCCCAAATTGTCGTGAAGGTTCCGATGATCAAAGACGGTATCAAGGCGATCAAATATTTTAGCGATCAGGGGATTCGCACCAACTGTACGTTAGTTTTCTCCGTAGGCCAAGCTTTACTGGCAGCCAAAGCAGGAGCTACCTATGTTTCTCCATTTATTGGGCGCTTAGACGATATTTCGACGGATGGATTGCACCTTATTGCCGAAATCAGGGGCATCTATGACAATTACGACTTCCCTACACAGATTTTGGCTGCGTCGGTACGACATACGATGCACGTAATTGATTGTGCTAAGATTGGTGCTGATGTGATGACTGGACCACTATCGTCAATTACCGGACTGTTGAAACACCCCTTAACCGATTCAGGTCTGGCGCAATTTTTAGCTGATTATAACCGAGCCAATGGATAATTAATCAAATAAAACCAGGTCCTAGTCACCTGGTTTTTTATTTGTTTTGGAAGCTTGTTTGCAGGTTGGCAAATCCGTTGACGATTTTACCATTTTCCAGTACGACACTTTTAAATGCATTATCCCAAATCAATCTGTTTTGAAGATCTTCGGGGTTGATGGAGCGGTATTGTAGCTGGGGCTGCATGTCGTATTCTTGAATCGTTGCAGACCAGTGTACGGCATCTTGATCTGGGCTAATCCCTATAAATTGGTATTCAGGCCATTTTTTTTGAAGTTCAGCCACTTTTTGTTGAATTCTGTAGAGCATTCCTTCGTATTTCGTGGACCAGAAGTAGATCACCACTTTGCGGTCCTCAGTTAACTTGCGAAGATTGGTCAATTTACCTTGATGATCCACAATAGGTAAAGGTAATACGTCTCGATCAGGTTGTAGTGAAATAATGGATTGGTACACATCATTTAACTCTTCAGCGTATCTATTTTCTTTTAGATAGGGTGCGAACACCTGATAGAATTGGGTGATTCTCGCCTCAGTATCCTGAGATTTAACCCAATACTGCAAAGCTAGTTGTCTCATCAACTGGTCTTTTAACAAACGATCCTCTACTAAACTATCGATGATATTGAGCTTGTGTAGGTTAAAATGTAGAGGTTTTTCAGGTGTAGGGATAATGCCACACTGATCTGTACACGCCTCATAGGCCATATTGCCTAAATGAAATTTCATGAATTGGAAATACGGTTTGAAATGACTCAAATCGCGATTATTGCGCTCTATATTTTTTCTGTAGTCAAAAAAAGCAGCAGGAAAGTCTTTTACCTGGGGACTGTTTTCGTGAAAGAACGGGTATTTTTCCTTGTGAACATAAAGATTGTAATCAATATTGGCAGCTACCATAGACACGGCTCTTTCAGACAAGGTTACCTCTCGTTGTAGATCACTGAGCATAGTTAGCTTGTCAGCCCTTATGGTTTCAATCAATTGATGGAAAGGTTCAGGATCTAGTACATAGTTTTTTTCGATGCTGTACGACTCTCGTTCATTGGTTAAGAACATTTCTAAAATGAAATTGTTCAATTCTGAACCTCGTCCTGAGAATACCAGGGATTCGTCAAAGGATACAGTATTTATTCGAATGTGAATACTGTCTCCCTTCTGTAAATACACGTAGTTGTATTCAGGTGGGTGATCAAAGTGATACAATCCTTCTTCAAGTCCTTCTAGTCGCATGGAAAAACGACCATTTTGATCTAGATAGGCCGTATCAATCAATGCCTCTTCACGATGTAGGGTAACATAATTACTGGTGGGATTAACAATGGTGCCACTGAAATAGGTGGGCTGGGTTTTGGGGTCAATAGCCCCGCAACCTACCAAAATTATCAGAAAAAAGACACCTAGATACCTCATATAATCACAGGATGTAAATGTACTTTAACCTGTAAAGACAGGTCGTTAATGCTTCGTTAAAACTAAGGTGTGTCATTTGTTGGTTTGGACCAATGGGTTTGCCTATTTTTGCACCAAAATATAAAACATGCTATCTGTTTCCAATCTTTCTGTTCAATTTGGTAAAAGAGTCCTTTTTGACGAGGTAAATATCGTTTTTTCTCAAGGGAATTGCTACGGGGTTATCGGTGCCAACGGGGCTGGTAAATCTACATTTCTTAAAATGTTGGCGCTAAAAGCGGACCCAACATCCGGAAAAGTGATTCTTGAGCCCGGTAAGCGCATGTCTGTATTAGAACAGAACCACAACGCTTACGATCAAGACACCGTACTAAATGCTGTGCTTAAAGGGAATCAAGTACTGTTTGCCATCAAGCAGGAAATCGATGCTTTGTATGCCGATTACAGCGATGAAAACGCGGAACGCATCGGCGAATTACAAGTGACCTTTGAGGAATTAAATGGATGGAATGCCGATAGCGAGGCAGCTGCTTTGATTTCTAATTTAGGGATTGAAGAAAGTTTACATCATCAATTGATGGGTGATATAGATCCTAAATTAAAAGTGCGCGTACTGCTGGCACAAGCACTTTTTGGTAATCCAGATGTTTTGGTCATGGATGAACCTACCAACGACTTGGACTATGAAACCATTCAGTGGTTGGAGGATTTTTTGGCCACCTATGAGAATACGGTCATTGTCGTTTCCCACGATAGACACTTTTTGGATGCCGTATGTACCCACATCGTAGATATTGATTTTAGTAAACTCAACTTGTTTTCTGGCAACTATACTTTTTGGTACGAAAGCAGCCAGCTAGCCGCTAGACAGCGCGCTCAGCAAAATAAAAAGGCGGAAGAAAAAGCGAAAGAGCTTCAGGAGTTTATCATGCGTTTTAGCGCAAACGTGGCCAAGAGTAAACAGGCCACTTCTAGAAAGAAAATGTTGTCAAAATTGAATATTGAAGAAATAAAGCCATCCAGCAGAAGGTATCCAGCGATCATATTTGATAGCGAACGCGAAGCGGGTGATCAAATTCTGACTATTCAAGGGTTGTCTGCTACTTCTGAAGATGGAATCACTTTATTTTCTGGTGTAGATCTCAATTTAACTAAAGGGGATAAGGTGGTTGTTTACTCTAAAGACGCTCGAGCAACTTCAGCTTTTTATGAAATTCTAGCCCATAACAAAACTCCTGACCAAGGTCAATTTCAGTGGGGGATAACGACCACACAATCGTATTTGCCATTTGACAATAGTTCCTTTTTTGCCCAAGCATTGAGTTTGGTTGATTGGTTGCGTCAGTGGGCAAAAACCGAGCAAGAACGCGAGGAAGTGTTTGTGCGAGGTTTTTTGGGCAAAATGCTTTTCAGTGGTGAAGAAGCTCTAAAAAAATCAACGGTCTTGTCCGGTGGAGAAAAGGTGCGCTGTATGTTGAGCAGAATGATGATGATTCGCGCCAATGTGCTAATGCTTGACGAGCCTACTAATCACCTTGATTTGGAAAGTATAACTGCGTTTAACAATTCCCTAAAACAATTTAAAGGTACTGTGCTGTTGACAACTCATGACCATGAGTTCGCGCAAACTGTAGGGAATAGGGTAGTGGAGTTGACACCCAAAGGGGTCATCGATCGTTACCTTACTTTTGATGACTACATGACAGATCCTGGGGTTAAAGCACTTCGCGAAAAAATGTACAGCTAGTTATTTACTAGCGCAGAGTAGCGTTGAACTGTTGCTCAAAAGCAGTTAACAGTTTTTTCATCGACTGGTCTATTTGCCCATCAGTCAGTGTTTGTTCCGGATCGCTTAGGGTAAACCTCAAGCCATACGACTTCTTGTCTGCACCGATATTCTTTCCGCTGTACACATCAAAAAGAGTCACCTCCGTCAAAAGATTTCCGATCGCGCTGTGCGCTAAATTTCTGAGCGCTTCAAAAGTGATGTTTTCTCCCACCAATAAGGCCAAATCCCTAGATACACTGGGGTATTTTGGTATGGACTTGAATTTGATTTCTTCTTTTTGAAGCATGGAGTGAATTTGATCCCAATCCAGCTCAGCATAGGCAACCGGAGTTTTGATGTCGTAGGATTCTGTGAGTTTTTGCTCCACCATCCCTAAACTCAATAATAATTCTTCTCCAGCGTAATAATGCAAACATTCCGTAAAGGGATACCTTACTTCTATCGAGGTATGCGTCACCGCAATGCGACACCGGACCAACAACTGTTCACAGGTTGATTTTAGGGCAAAAAAGTCTGCACCAGGTGCCTGTGAGTTCCATTGGTCATCGTGTAATTTTCCAACACCCCAAAGGCATAAATGCCTGTGCTCTTTTCTTCCCTGTGTTGTTTGTAGGTATGTTTTTCCAAATTCAAACAACCGCTGATTGCTCCATTTTCTGTTGTTGTTGTGTTTGATCACCTCAAGTCCAGAAAAAAGCATTGATGTTCTCAGCTGAGCCAAATCTTGACTCAATGGATTGAGTATATCTACCGCCTTAGTTTCGTTGGTTAAGGGAACTGTTTCTTGTTTTTTCGCCGACGTAAGACTATTGGTCATGATCTCAAAAAAACCTGTGCTGGCTAGATAATCACCCACTGATTTTTGTACCAGGTGGATGTCATTTTTTTCTACCAAGGCAATAGACGCATGGAGTTTACTAGAATAGTCAATTTGGTTATATCCGTAAACTCTGAGTATTTCCTCAACCACATCCACTTCGCGTAAAACATCCACCCTGTATGGAGGAATAGCTAATCCCATACCGGTTTCTGTACTGTTTAAAATTTTGATTTCCAATGAGGTCAAGATAGACTTAATAGTGTCAACAGGAATTTCCTGGCCGATTAATTGTTTTATTTTTTCAAAGCTTAAAAACACTTGTTGGGCTTCTGCTTTTTTGGGATATAAATCTTCGATTTCAGAGGAAATATGCCCGCCTGCGATTTCTTTAATCAAAAGAGCGGCTCTTTTGAGTGCAGATTCTACCAATTCAATATCGATTCCCCGTTCAAATCTAAAAGACGCATCGGTAGATAATCCATGACGCTTGGCTGTTTTTCGGATAGATACCGGGTTAAAATAGGCAGATTCAAGAAAAATATTCTTGGTTTCAGTGGTTACTCCTGAATCAAGTCCGCCAAATACTCCGGCGATACACAGTGGCTTTTTGGTGTCGCAGATCATTAAATCCTCAGAGTGAAGTATTCTTTCGACGCCATCAAGGGTTGTGAATTTGGTGCCTAAATCAACTGTACGCACAATTATTTTCCCTCCCTCAATTCGGTCAGCATCAAATGCATGCAAAGGCTGCCCTATTTCGTGAAGCACGTAGTTGGTTGCATCAACCACATTGTTAATCGGCTTTAGTCCAATTGATTTCAATCTGTTCTGAAGCCAGCTCGGACTGGGTTGTACAGTCAATCCAGATATAGTCAGTCCACAATACCTGGGGGCAAGGGATACATCATCTACTTGAACTGAGATGGGATTGGTTCGGTTCTCTACGGTAAACCCAGAGGTTGAAGGAAAAATCAATTCTTTGTTGATCCCTTGTTGTTTCATTCCGGCTCTTAGGTCTCTGGCTACCCCATAATGACTCATGGCATCAGCCCTATTTGGCGTCAATCCAATTTCAAAGACTTGGTCTTTGTCTATGTTAAATAAATTGCTCAACAAAGTTCCAGGCTGGGGACTATCCGCTAAAATCATGATGCCACTGTGATCAGTGCCCAAGCCTATTTCATCTTCTGCACAGATCATACCGTGGCTCTCCACCCCCCTGATTTTTCCTTTTTCAAGGGTCCAAGGCGTTCCTTGTGTTGGGTAAATTGTAGTCCCCACGGGAGCCACTACCACAGTGAGTCCAGCGGCTGCGTTGGCAGCACCACAAACTATAGACAGCACCTTGCCATTTCCTACATCCACCGTGGTCACTTGCAGGCGATCAGCATTGGGGTGTTTTTCAGCCGTAAGTATTTTGCCGACTACCAGTCCTTGAAGCCCTCCTTTAATGCTTTCAAATGGCTCTATTCCCTCAACTTCTAGTCCTAAGTCGGTAAGTAGGGTGGCTGTTTTATCTGCGTTCCAGTCTGTAGGCACAAACTGTTTCATCCATTGATAGGAAATCTTCATGTCTTTGCATAATTCAGGCCACAAATATAATTAATGCCCACCAAGCAAACGAGGTTGTTTTTGATTAATTGGGATCACCTATCTTTGTTTTTTAACAATATCATGAAGAAACTACTTTTTTGCATCCTGATGGCGTCTCTAATGGTTAGTTGCCAAAAAACCACTAGTAAGAAAGTCTCTTTACAGGGAGATTGGTTGGGATCATTAACTGTGAAAGATGGAAATCAGATAAATTTTTTGATGAACCTTGACCAACAGGATCAACAATGGCAAATGACCCTTTACAACGATCGAGAAACGATTGTCTATGATCAAGTGCGTGTGGAGGGCGATTCACTATGGATTGCGCTAGCACCGTACGATGCGGTGATTAAAGCCAAGTACACCTCGGGGATTCTTCAAGGAGTCTACCACAAAGAGGACCTTAACCGCAGTACGCCATTTAGCGCGGTACCTGGGACATCTGGTTCTGAAAATCCAACAACTTCAGCATCCATCAATGTAGATGGCAGTTGGAAAGCAACTTTTTTTCCAAAACCGGATGTGGTCGATATCGCGCAAGCTGATCTAGAACAAGTAGGAACAAAAGTTAGGGGCACCGTGAGAACACCTACGGGTGATTACAGGTATTTGTCTGGATACGTATTCGGAGATAGTTTGCGCCTCTCGACTTTTGATGGAGCACATCCCTATTTGTTTTTGGCCAAATATACCGATCGAGGACTTGAAGGGCAGTTTTACTATGAAAATCATATGCAAACTCCCTTTTTATGGAGTAGAGACGAAACTTTTAGTTTAGATCTTTGGATGCAACAACATCCTATGGCTGACAGCAAATTACCTGTAGAGTTTACGTTTATGGACACAGAAGGCGAGACGGTAAATTATCCGGATGCTGTTTGGAAAGATAAGGTAGTGGTCTTACAGGTGATGGGTTCTTGGTGTCCCAACTGTTTGGACGAAACAAAATTTTTAATTGACTATTTAGCGAATAATCCAAATCCAGATCTGGCAGTAATTGCCTTGGCTGTCGAATACGCCCCAACAGAGGAACGTGCTTGGCAGCGTCTGAAAAATCTAAAATCTAGATTTTCTATTCCTTACCCGGTTACGCTCGCTCAATTTGGGACCTCAGATAAAGTAAAGGCGCAAACAATTTTACCTTTTATCGGGGAGATTAAGTCTTATCCGACGATGGTTATCTTGGATAAACAAGGGAAGGTTTTTGAGGTGCACTCCGGTTTTGATGGCCCTGCCACCGGGGAAGCGCACGTGCGTTTTAAAGCAGAATTTGACCGAAAAATAAATGAGCTTTTGTCGCGCGATTAACGATCAATCGGACTCAGTTTAACGATTTCGTGTAAGTCGTCATCCAGAATTTCTTTTTTGCGGTCGGCAAACATTAAAAACTGCTCGTAAACGATATCTAGCTGAGTTTTGGTCAGCTCGTAACCGACTAATTTGGCCCTGTATGCCAAGGCAGCCCGGCCAGACCTTGCCGTGAGAATGATCGATGAAGCATTGACACCTACATCGGCAGGATCGATTATTTCATACGTCTCTCTATTTTTTATCACCCCATCTTGATGGATTCCAGAGCTGTGGGCAAATGCGTTGGCCCCAACGATTGCTTTGTTGGGTTGAACAATCATACCCATATGATGGGAGACCATTTGGCTGGTACTGTAGAGCAGTCGGCTATTTACCCTAGAATCTAGGTTTAGGTGTGGGTGTTGTCGGAGCACCATAACCACCTCTTCAAGTGAGGTATTTCCTGCGCGTTCGCCTATTCCGTTGATGGTGCATTCAATTTGACGCGCACCATTAATGACACCTTCAATTGAATTGGCTGTAGCCAATCCCAGGTCGTTGTGGCAATGACACGACAAAATGGCTTTTTCTATCCCTTTTACGTTTTCTTTGAGGTATTTTATTTTCGCTCCGTATTCCGCAGGCAAACAATAACCTGTGGTGTCCGGAATATTGAGCACAGTGGCACCTGCTTTAATCACCGCTTCACACACTCTGGCTAGATATTCGTTATCTGTCCTTCCAGCATCTTCTGCATAAAATTCAACGTCTTCCACAAAAGTTTTGGCGTAGGAGACTGCAGAAACAGCTCGTTCTATAATTTGTTCTCTTGTAGCGTTGAATTTGTACTTAATGTGCGAATCCGACGTACCTATACCGGTATGAATCCGCGGTCTTTTGGCCGATTTTAGGGCCTCGGCAGCCACTTCAATATCTTTTTGAACAGAACGCGTTAAGCCGCAAACGGTAGCGTTTTTTACTAGGGCGGCTACTTGGGCAACAGCCTTAAAATCTCCAGGACTGGATACGGGAAATCCCGCTTCAATTACGTCGACGCCTAATTCATCCAAGCGCGCAGCAATTTCTAACTTTTGAGGTGCGTCGAGTTTACAGCCTGGAACTTGTTCTCCATCTCTAAGGGTGGTATCAAAAATCTGAACTAATTCTTTACTCATTATAATTGCTTAGTTTTGGTGCAAGTAACAAATAACGCCACAACTGAGCAAATCAAAGCTGTGCTCTACTAAGAAATACAATGTTAACTTGGCTCAGTTACTGACTATTAAGCTAAAATACAACATTTTAGGACAAGTACATTACGATGACAAATACGCAAAAAGACCCCTTATTTGTTCTGATAAAATCACTGACTAAGTCTGAAAAAAGACAGTTTAAACTTTATGTAGGGCGTTTAGATGTCAATGTAGATTCCAAGTTTATTTTGCTCTTTCACCTGATGGAGAAAAGTAAAACGTATAACGAGGAAGAAATCATTAAAAGTGGGATTGTAGCCAAAACCCAAATCTCTAATTTGAAGGCCCACCTGTACAAGCAAATACTGATCAGTTTACGCCTAAATCCTGCCCATCATAATATTCGAATTCAGTTGAGGGAACAACTTGACTTTGCCACCATTTTATACCACAAAGGGCTATATCGCCAAAGTTTGAAAATTCTAGAAAAAGCCAAGAATACAGCCATTGCTCATCAAGAAAAAAGCATTGCGCATGAGATTGTTGAGCTGGAAAAAGTAATTGAAACACAGTATTTTGCCAAGAGTACTTCTGATCGCGTGCTTTCACTGGTAAAACAGACACAAGAATTAGTTTCCCAAAATACCGTAGCTAGTCAATGGTCTAATTTGTCTTTGCAGCTTTATGCCATGATGTTGCAATTTGGCTATGCGCGCACAGCTCAAGAACAAGAAAAGGTCCGTGCTTTTTTCGAAATGAACGCCCCTCTAGAGCATATGGATGAGTGGGGGATTCGCGAAAAACTATGGTATTATAAAGCGCATCTCTGGTATCATTTTTTGTTGCAAGACTTTTTAACCTGTTATAAGTATGCCCATAAGTGGGTTCAATTGTTTGATGAGCATCCTGAAATGATACAGTTTCATCCAGTTTTTTACCTCAAGGGAAATAATTATCTGATGGAGAGTTTATTCTACTTAAGGTATCGCTCTTTGTATGAACGCACGTTAGAACAACTCGAATTCAAAACAAAGCTGGCAGAGTTTCCTCATAACGAGAACATCAGCAGTCTCACATTTCTGTACCTCGCTAGCCACAGAATGAACCTTCATTTTATGAAGGGTAGTTTTAATCAAGGTCTAGATCGTATACCACAAATAGAGGCCGGTATTTTACTGCATAAAGATCGATTGGACAAACACCATGTAATGGTCTTGTATTACAAGATTGCGTGCATGTATTTTGGCTCTGGGGATTACAAAAAATCCATTGAGTATCTCAAAAAAATCATCGCCAATAAGGACTTGTACATGAGAGAGGATTTAATGTGTTTTTCCAGGTTGTTGAGTTTGATTGCCCATTATGAAGCTGGAATGGATTACCACTTAGAGATTCAGCTCAAGGCGACCTATAAATTTTTGTTGCGAATGAATGACCTTCAGCAAGTACAAAAAGAAATGATGCGGTTTATGAAGCGTTTGGGGTCTATATTTCCTCAGGATTTGCCCCAAGCATTTCAGGAATTATACGATCGATTGTCCGTGCTTGAAAATCATCCAATTGAAAAAAGGGCCTTTTTATACCTCGATGTGCTCTCTTGGTTAGAAAGTCATCTTCAGAAAAGGCCCTTTGCAGAGTTAATTATCGAAAAAGCTAAAAAGGACCGTTAGTCACGACTTTTTATTAAATCACCAGATCCTACGATTTTGCTATCAATTTTTTTAGGATTCCCGCGGTAATAGATATCTCCAGACCCTACAATTTTAGCACTGAGTAAATCGCTCACTGAAACCGATACATCAGCTGATCCTGAAATGATTGCTTCTGTGATTTTGGTGGAAAGGTCAAATCCTTTAAAATCACCAGATCCGGACAAGTTTATGTTTGAGCGGGTAGCCGTGCCCCGTGCTGTAATACTACCGGATCCAGAAATAACGGCTATTAGTTCGGTGCACTGAAGGTCGACGTTGATGTCACCTGATCCAGAAATGATCACTTCCATACTTGGATCGTGAAGTGTTGTCGTGCTTTCTATCGATCCTGATCCCGAAAGCCTTAGTGCATCAATTTGTTTGACGGGTACCCGCAATTGGATACGTTTGCCCCAGCTTGGTTTTAATTGGACGCCTGAACGTGGTCGGATGATTAATTGACCTGATTTTACCTGTGTTTCCACATAGGTCAACAGGTTTGACTCTCCTTGTAGTTCGATTTTTCCTTCTTCGCCGTTGAAAAGTACTACGTCAAACGAACTGGAAACATTGATCTGGTCATAGGCCGAAGTCTGGCGTGTAGTAGTGGTCTCTTGTCCGTTACCGCGTATGTTTTTTCCCCATTGAGCCCAGGTATAGTGGGTTGAGATGGTGGTCAGGATGATGAGTGCGATAATTTTTTTCATAGTGAACTGCTGTTTAATTGAATTGATCCGTAACGTGCGTTGATGATGAGTTGCTTTTTCTCCACAAATTGTTTGAAATACCCTTCAAAGGTAAAGGAATTGGACTTTTCAATCCGCTTGGTGGATTCCAAGTTGGATAAACCTTTTGGGGTAATGTAACTGCCGTTTAGCGTCGAGGAGAAGGAGAACAATGGGTCATAAGACAATGAAATATCCGTGTATTGGGCCTCTATGTCAAGCTGACCTTGAGGGCCTGACCATTGGTCGATGTCCAATTGGCCGTATTGCATGTCTACCTCAAGGGAACTATTGAGTTGATCAATCGCTACCTCTGTGTATGAAGTGGTCAGTTTTGAAAAAGACCCTGAAGAGATCAGTTGTTTTACGCGAAGATCACCGTAATCCATAGCTAAACTAAACTGGCCAATAGTGCCCATTTGCACATCTACATAATCGGTGTTTCCGTGAACTACACTGGCTGAATCGATGTTTAGTTGACCGTAATCCATGTCTACATCAACTTTTTTCACTTGCTTCAACTCAATATCGCTGTAATCAGTATGGAGGTTTAGGTAGTTAGATGATCCAACAACTAGGTTGCTGTAATCGGTATCTATTTGTGCTTGACTGATGTGTTCAATATGAGAATTATTGGCGTAATCAAGTTCAATGCGGTTGGTTTCACCGGATATTTGCCCAAGGTCAACATTTCCATAGGCGCAAACAATTTTCAGGGCGTTGGTGGAACGCGCCACTTTGATGTCTCCGTATTTTTGACTCACTTCCATGATCATCGTTGCGGGTGCGTGTACCACGTAATTAATTTCGTAACTGATGGAGTTGTTTTTCCAAAAAGACCAACTCCACTGCGTATTTCCAATACTAGTCACCGCACTAACACGATTTTTAGTCCCGGTGATATCCACAAAAATCTCGTCTAATTTGTCTTCTATGTTGCTCATTTGGTTTCCCCAAACACGCACCACAACATCAATGCTGACTTTGTTGGTTTTGCTCTCCACGACTTCTGTAGAGCCGTATCGATTATCTAACAACAAGAGTGCGTTGGGTACGACATCGAAATTTCTTTGGTAGGTTTTAGTTTTCTCGTATTTGGGGTTATCTTCTGTTCTGGTGTGTCCCCAAATAGGTAGGGCCGCAAGCAGAAGCAGGCAATTAAATACTAGGTTTTTCATAGGTGTCCGATTGAGTGATTTCATGGGTAGTTTTAAGTGTTTCAAGGAAGATGATTCTTTTTTCAAAATGATCGATGAGCGCTTTGAAAATAAGTACAGGATCACCACCATGTTCGAGGTCTTGCATGATTTTTTGATATTCATGGTCGAATTTGCTGAGTTGTTTTAAAGCCATATAACTCAACGGATCGCTATTTGAAGCGGATTTTTGAGCATATTCTGGCGACTGAATCGTTTCAATCAATTGGTTTTCTTGTTCTTGAATAGTCTGGTGCCAGGTTTCCATAGAGGCTAGTTGCTCTTGCTGCACTCCTTGTTCTTGAGATAGCCAGCCAATACTCAAACCAAAAAGGAGTCCGATACTCGCCGCCCAAATCCAGTTAAATTTCTGACTGTTCACACTCATGTGATGTCCCAACTTTTGAGCCATACGCGCTCTATGTCCCGCAGGTAGTTCCGGGAGCGGCGCATCAGCCCACTCGTGCAGTAATGGCTCTAATGGATCTTCGTGTTTCATAACTTCAATAATTTTCGCATAGTTTCTTTTGCTCGACTTAAACTAGTTCGACAATTTGCTTCACTGATATTTAGGTAGTTAGCTATTTCAGCGTGTTCTAACCCTTCATAGTAGTACAATTTTACAATCATGGCCTGTTGAACAGGTAATTTAGTCAGTACTAGTTCCACCCGGTTTACAGAGGACTTTATGTGATCCGATTCTTGGTCATCGTCGACCCATTCTGATGACTCCTGGTAAGTGGTGAACTCTTCAGGGGGATCTTTCCAAAGAACTCTGTGTTGCTTTTGTTTGAGGCGAATACTTTTGTTGATCACGATTTTTTTTAACCAAGCGCCAAAAGTAACTTCACCCCTAAATTGGTCTAATGAATGGAATGCGCTGAGCATTGATTCTTGAACGGCATCTTCCGCCTCGTCAGTTTGTCCAATAATTTTATAAGCCACCCGATACATGGCTGAGGCATACAGATCATAAAGCGCCATCTGGGCTTTTGGATCAGCAGCTTTACACTGGGTGATTAATTGATCTATACTGGGTTTACTAGGCACAATATTCAATTCAAGACAAAGACACTGTAAATGTACATTTGTTACACAGATTTTTTCTGTGGCATAAGAATTGCCTAATTATTAACGATAAACGGACGTAATAGAAGCTAGAGTGCACACTTATAGCTGATTGTATGGTTGATATTTCGCCTTTAATGAGGCAGGCCTAGTTCGTACACATGACATTTTGACGCAAATCGCATATGGCTAAAACAAATTTTTTACACATGGACAGTATGTCACTTCAACATTTAGAGGATGAGACGGATTTAATTCCCTTGATGACTCCTGAAGATGAAGAGGAAATAAATAATGAACCGTTACCCATTTCATTGCCCATTTTACCCTTGAGAAACACGGTGCTGTTTCCCGGTGTGGTGGTGCCCATTACGGCAGGTAGGGATAAGTCCATTCAATTGATCAACGAGGCCAACGCGGGAAACAAAGTCATCGGCGTGGTGGCTCAACGAAATCCAGATGTTGAAAACCCAACCCCTGAACATTTGTTTCAAACGGGTACTGTAGCGCGGATTCTCAGGGTGTTGAAGATGCCTGATGGAAACACAACCGTCATTATTCAGGGCAAAAAACCCTTTGAAATTGCCCAGTATACCCAAGAGGAACCCTATTTAAAAGCAGATATCAAACCCACTGGTTGGGTGAAACCTGAATCCGGGGATCCAGAGTTTTCCGCTATTGTTGAGTCGATAAAAGATTTGGCGTATAAGATTATCAAAAACAACCCCAATTTACCTAGCGAAGCCTCATTTGCCATAAAAAATATCGAAAGCAACGCTTTTTTGGTTCATTTTGTCAGTGCTAACCTCAGTATAGACGTCGCTCAAAAGCAAGCTTTGCTAGAAATGACCGACCTAAAAGCACGCGCCATGGCCGTGTTGGGTTATATGGACGTTGAGCTACAGAAACTTCAGTTGAAGAATGATATCCAATCTAAAGTACGCAACGATCTAGATCAACAGCAGCGAGAGTATTTTCTGCATCAGCAGATGAAAACCATACAAGAGGAACTGGGTGGAATCTCTTATGAAGAAGAGGTCAATGAGATGGTTGAGCAGTCAAAAAACAAATTGTGGGATGAGAAAACTGCCAAACATTTTGAAAAAGAGTTGCAGAAGTTGCAGCGAATGAATCCCCAAGTGGCTGAGTACGGCATTCAAAGAAATTATTTAGAATTAATGCTCGAACTGCCTTGGAATCAGTTTTCCACGGATGTATTTGATCTAAAAAAGGCACAGAAAATTCTTGATCGCGATCATTTTGGTCTGGCGGATGTCAAAAAGCGCATCATCGAACACTTAGCGGTGCTCAAATTGCGCAACGATATGAAATCCCCCATTTTGTGCTTGTATGGCCCTCCTGGAGTAGGAAAAACCTCTTTGGGCCGTTCGATTGCTGAAGCGTTGGGTCGATCCTATGTGCGGATGTCACTTGGAGGGCTTAGGGATGAGGCGGAAATTCGAGGCCACCGCAAAACGTATATCGGTGCTATGCCCGGTCGCATTGTGCAAAACATGAAAAAAGCCGAAACATCAAATCCAGTATTCGTATTAGATGAGATTGATAAATTGTCTCAAGGTTTTCAGGGTGACCCATCTTCTGCGCTACTGGAGGTATTGGACCCTGAACAGAATAATGCATTTTATGATAATTTCCTAGAACTAGGCTATGACTTGTCTCGGGTGTTGTTTGTCGCTACCGCCAACAACTTATCCAATATTCAACCTGCTTTGCTAGATCGGATGGAATTAATCCCAGTCAGTGGATACACTCAGGAAGAAAAAGTGCAAATTGCCAAGAAACATTTGCTGCCTAAGCAATTAAAAGAACACGGTTTAAAATCAGCTGATCTAAAAGTTTCCGCAAGTTCGCTGCAAAAAATCATCGGTGGATACACACGAGAATCAGGTGTGCGCCAATTGGAAAAGCAAATAGCTAAAGTGGTGCGCCATGCAGCAAAAAGCATTGCTATGGAGGAATCTTATGAGCTGAATCCAGACCCTCAAACGATAGAATCTATTTTAGGGGTGCCCAGAATGGAACGAGACAGGTATGAAAACAACGATATTGCTGGAGTAGTGACTGGGCTTGCTTGGACTTCAGTGGGGGGTGATATACTGTTTATCGAATCGATATTATCACCGGGAAAAGGTGCCCTAAACATCACAGGAAATCTAGGTAAAGTGATGAAAGAGTCCGCGACAATTGCGCTTGAATACATCAAGGCACATGCCGACCAATGGAACATTCCTCAGGAGGTTTTCGACAAGTACAATATTCATATTCACGTACCCGAGGGGGCAACACCCAAAGATGGGCCAAGCGCCGGTATCACGATGCTCACCTCATTAGTCTCACTGTTTACCCAACGAAAAGTAAAAGCTAAACTTGCGATGACTGGTGAGATTACCCTAAGAGGTCGTGTGCTCCCGGTGGGCGGAATTAAAGAAAAAATATTGGCCGCTAAGCGTGCAGACATCAAGGAAATTATCTTGTGTGTAGACAATAAAAAAGACATCGCCGAGATAGAGCCTGAGTACATCAAGGGATTAACCTTTCACTATGTGCGTGAGATGAGTGAGGTCTTGGACATTGCGGTAACCACTCAAAAGGTGAAGAATTCCAAAAAAATCGTGTAAGTTTAAACCTATGTCCAGAAAGATTACCATCGCGATTGACGGCTATTCCTCGACGGGAAAGAGCACTATGGCCAAAGCCTTGGCTCAACATCTGGGGTATTTATATGTGGACTCTGGCGCTATGTACCGCGCAGTTACTTGGTGGGCGATGAACAACGGTTGGATCCAGGAGCATTCTATCGATATCGACCAGATGCTGCACCACTTGCCTGAGCTTTCCATAGAGTTGACTACTTCGAGTGAGGGCTTTATGGATGTTTGGGTCCATGGGGAAAAAATCACTGATGCGATTAGATCTATGGAAGTGGCACAAAGAGTAAGCCAAATAGCTTCTATTGCTGAAATCAGACACTTTTTAGTGGCCAAACAACAACAAATGGGTCTAGAAAAAGGAGTGGTTATGGATGGACGCGATATTGGTACGGTGGTTTTCCCCCAGGCTGAATTAAAAGTTTTTGTCCAAGCTGATGCCCAAGTTCGAGCCAAGAGGAGGTTTGATGAGTTGCAGGCAAAGGGGCAAATAGTTGATTTTCAAGAGATATTGGCCAACGTCAACGATCGCGATCATCAAGATACTCACCGCGCTGTTTCTCCGCTTGTTCAAGCTGAAGATGCTCGTGTTTTGGACAACACCCAGATGGGGCGTGCAGAACAACTAACGCTTTTAATCAACTGGGCTGATCAGGCGATCAATCCATAGGGTTAATTCCCCTTATTTTATTTGTAAATCAATCAATTAATCGTATTTTTGCGCTCCTTTTTGGTGATGATCGAGGGCCATCAAGGATAAAAAAAACGATAAAAAACCCTTTCAATGCGGTCTTACCCTCGTAACGTATTGGAATACAAAATCATCTTCAAATGACTGAAGAAAACCAAAATCAAGCTGCGCAAGTAGCTGAGACAAAACAAGATCCACAAGCGTTTTTGGATCAATTTAACTGGGATAAATACGAGCAAGGAATTGAGCGTGTTGATGAGGCTAAACTCAAAGAATTTGAGCAATTAGTATCTAAAAACTTTGTAGATACTGCCGATGAAGAAGTAGTTGTTGGAACTGTTGTTTACTTGACAGAGCGCGAAGCTATTATCGATATCAATGCCAAATCTGAAGGAGTTATTTCCCTTAATGAGTTCCGCTACAATCCAGACCTTAAGGTGGGTGATCAAGTAGAGGTGCTTATTGACATCAGAGAAGATAAGACAGGACAATTGGTATTGTCTCACAGAAAAGCCAGAACGATTAAAGCATGGGATCGTGTGAACAAAGCCCACGACGAAGAGTTAGTGGTCAATGGTTTTGTAAAGTGCAGAACTAAAGGTGGTATGATCGTTGACGTATTTGGTATTGAGGCGTTCTTGCCAGGATCTCAAATCGACGTGAAACCGATCAGAGACTACGATCAATACGTAGGAAAAACTATGGAGTTCAAGGTGGTAAAAATCAACCACGAATTCAAAAACGTAGTGGTATCTCACAAAGCGTTGATCGAAGCAGATATCGAAGAACAGAAAAAAGAAATCATCGGACAACTTGAAAAAGGTCAAGTTCTTGAAGGGGTGGTTAAAAACATCACTTCCTACGGTGTATTTATCGATTTGGGCGGCGTAGATGGATTGATCCACATCACCGACTTATCATGGAACAGAATCAACCATCCAAACGAGGTGGTAGAATTAGACCAAAAACTCAACGTAGTTATTTTGGATTTTGACGATAACAAGTCAAGAATTCAATTGGGTCTGAAGCAATTGGAGAAACACCCATGGGAGGCTTTAAGCGAAACCATCCAAGTAGGTGATACTGTTAAAGGTAAAGTAGTTGTTATCGCTGATTACGGTGCCTTCGTTGAGGTGAGTGATGGTGTTGAAGGATTGGTACACGTATCAGAAATGTCTTGGTCTACCCACTTGAGATCGGCACAAGATTTCGTTAAGGTAGGTGATGAGGTAACCGCTGTTATTTTGACTTTAGATAGAGAAGATCGCAAAATGTCTCTAGGTATTAAGCAGTTAACCCAAGATCCTTGGACGGATATCACTGCTAAATATCCGGTAGGTTCTACCCACAAAGGTATCGTGCGCAACTTCACTAACTTTGGTGTATTCGTTGAGCTAGAAGAGGGTATCGATGGATTAGTGTATATCTCTGATTTGTCTTGGACTAAAAAGATCAAACACCCATCTGAGTTTGTAGCTGTTGGAGACACACTTGAGGTAGTTGTTCTTGAGTTGGATGTGGATGGTCGCAAGTTGAGCTTAGGCCACAAACAAACCACTACTAATCCATGGGACAAGTACGAGGATGACTTTGCTTTAGATACAGTTCACAAAGCAATCATTGCTGAAATCGTTGACAAAGGAGCAACTATCCAGTTCAATGAGGACATCCTTGCCTTCGTACCACAAAGACATTTGGAGAAAGAAGATGGTTCTAAATTGAATAAAGGGGATGAGGCAGAGTTCAAGATTATTGAATTCAACAAAGACTTCAAACGAGTAGTGGCTAGCCATACTGCTTTGTTCAAAGAAGAAGAAAAACGCGCTGTAAAAGCAGCAGTTAAAAAACAAGCAGCAAAAGCTGATGAGGCTAAACCTACCATCGGTGATGCTAACGAAGCACTCCAAGCTTTGAAAGATAAAATGGAAGGAAAAGCGTAAGCTTTGCTTAATTCAATGCAAAAGCCTGTCTCCGTGACAGGCTTTTTTTTTGGAGTGAAATAAAATGTGTAATTTTGCCTACCGAGGAATGACAAGTATTATGGGACAAAAAATCCTTTTATCCGCACAAGAGATTCATATCATCCTGCATCGCTTGGCTTGTCAATTGTTAGAAAACCACCTTCATTTTAAAGACACCGTACTGATTGGCTTACAGCCACGTGGTACCGCGTTAGCTCAAAGATTGGTCAAAATACTCAAAGAAGATTATCAACAAGAAGTCTCCTTAGGTTTTTTAGATATTACTTTTTTTCGCGACGATTTTAGAAGAAGTGATAAAACCCTGACAGCAAACAAGACAGACATTCCCTTTTTAATTGATGATAAGAAGGTGGTCTTGATCGATGATGTGTTGTTTACAGGAAGAAGCATTAGGGCGGCGCTTACTGCGTTACAGTCCTTTGGCAGACCTGATAAAATTGAATTGTTAACCTTAATCGATAGACGATTCAGCAGGCATTTGCCGATTCAACCTGAGTATAGGGGTAGACAAGTCGATGTAATTAACCACGAAAAAGTAAAAGTAATGTGGGCGGAAACCGACGGTCAAGACGCCATATACATTGTCAACGAACCATAAGCACATGAGTGAGTTAAGTGTAGAGCACTTATTGGGAATTAAGTACCTCAAGCCAGCCGATATTCAGCTTATTTTTGAGACGGCTGATCATTTTAAAGAAGTGATTAATCGCTCGATTAAAAAGGTTCCCTCTTTAAGGGATATCACGATTGCCAACATCTTTTTTGAGAATAGTACCCGTACGCGTTTGTCTTTTGAATTAGCACAAAAAAGACTCTCCGCAGATGTGATCAATTTTTCCGCCGCTCAGTCTTCAGTCAAAAAAGGGGAAACCCTAATCGATACGGTAAACAACATCCTGTCTATGAAAGTGGATATGGTGGTGATGCGACACCCTAATCCAGGTGCCGGCATCTTTTTGTCAAAACACATCAAAGCATCCATTGTCAATGCCGGGGATGGCGCACATGAGCATCCTACCCAAGCGTTGCTGGACTCTTTTTCGATCAGGGAGCGACTTGGTGAAGTAGGAGGTAAGAAGGTTCTTATTGTTGGGGATATTCTCCATTCAAGGGTAGCTTTGTCCAATATTTATGCCCTGCAAATGCAAGGTGCTGAAGTCGCTGTGTGTGGGCCCAAAACATTGATTCCTAAGCATATAGAATCTTTAGGTGTTCGGGTGGAGCTCGATTTAGACAAGGCGTTGGCTTGGTGTGATGTGGCCAATATGCTTCGGGTGCAAAATGAACGTATGGACATGAGCTATTTCCCAAATACTAGGGAATATACGATGTTGTATGGCTTGAACAAACAGCGACTTGATCGAGTGAACAAGGAACTAGTGATCATGCACCCCGGCCCGATTAATCGCGGTGTAGAAATTACTTCTGACGTGGCTGATTCTGACCACTCAATTATTTTAAATCAAGTAGAAAATGGTGTGGCCATTCGAATGGCAGTCATTTATTTATTGGCTTCAAAAATTAAATAACCGTGGAAGTAAGTGCATTTAAAGACTCTCTGCTTTGGATTCAAAATGGATCGCCTGAAGCTATGTGGTCCTTTTTGAGGGATCATTGGGATGAAGCGGCTACTTCTGATTTGATTATTCAATTAAGCGACCCTGGTACATCGATAAACGAATTTGTTTCCTGGTCGACCCAGCATCGTGCCCGTGGTTTTTCATTGGTACTTGTAGGTTCTTTTCTGCACTTTGACGATTTAGAAGCTTTGGAGATAAGCGCAGCCCCAACACTTCAAGAAGCCTATGACCTTATTGAAATGGAGCGTATTGAAAGGGATTTAGGGTTTTGAAAGTTACAGTTTTAGGTTGTCATGCAGCTACCCCTAGAACCTTGACCAGTCCTACGGCTCAAGTTATTTCATCGGGTAAGCACGTGATGCTGATCGATTGCGGTGAAGGCACGCAATCACAGCTCCGGAGGTATAAAATTCGTTTTCAAGACATCCAACACATTTTTATTTCTCACCTTCACGGGGATCATTTTTTTGGTTTACCGGGTTTGATTGCTACATTTCGATTGCTTGGCCGCCATCACGCGTTACATGTGTACGGTCCACTAGGGATGAAAGAGGCAGTTATGGGTATGCTCCTGGCGGGTCAAACACATATTGATTATCCTTTGTTTTTTCACGAGGTGGATACCCAGACTCCTCAGGTCTTGTTTGAGGATCAAGGGTTGGTTGTTCGCTCATTTCCGCTGAATCACCGCGTTCCTACCCAAGGGTTTTTATTCGAGCAAAAGCCGGGTCTTAGACACATACGCCGATCGATGATTCCTGATCAGTGGCCTAAATATGCCTACGATTTACTAAAAAGTGGAAGAGATTATATAGATGATCAAGGACAAAGCTTTAGTTCGTCTGAATACACCAAACCCGGACTACCTGCCAAGAAGTATGCCTTTTGCAGTGACACTCAATTTGACACTAAAATCGTTCCCTATATCCAAGGGGCCAATCTGCTCTACCACGAAAGTACGTTCTTAAATACAGAAAAAGCATTGGCCAAAAAAACAGGGCACTCCACAGCTGAACAAGCAGGGATGATTGCGGCTATGGCGAGTGTGGAAAATTTGATGCTGGGGCATTTCTCTACGAGATATCCCTCCACCGAACCTTTTATTGCGGAGGCAAATCTGCATTTTAATCAGGTTGTTTGTGCCCATGAGGGTTTGGAGCTTAGCTGTTAAATCAGCTTTTTTTAACACAGCCTTATAACGTACATTTGTACAACAAATTATTTTTGTTCCATGGAAAAAGACCTCGGCCATTACCGAAAATCTTATGAGCAAGGCTCACTTGATGAATCTCAATTGGACGATAACCCCATGGGGCTTTTTCACCGATGGTTCCATCAAGCGGATGAGCATCCTGGAGCGCAAGAAACCAATGCGATGACCATAAGTACGATTGGACAAGATGGATTTCCTAAGTCTAGGGTGGTGTTGCTCAAAAAGTTTGATGAAAAAGGTTTTGTGTTTTACACTAACTATTTAAGTGAAAAAGGCCAAGCACTAGCCCATAACCCTAAGGTTTGTCTGTCCTTTCATTGGCATGCCTTGGAACGGCAAGTGATCATCAAGGGTGTGGCACAAAAAATCGATACTAATTCTTCAGATTTATACTTTGATAGTAGACCCATAGGCAGCAGATTGGGGGCTATGGTATCACCGCAGAGTCAAGTGATCAGTAGCCGTGATGTACTCGAGAAAGAGCTTGCCTCACTGGAAAAAAAATATGCCCACCAAGATCCAAAAAGACCCGATCATTGGGGCGGATATTTGGTGACACCTCATGAATTAGAATTTTGGCAAGGAAGACCCAATCGACTTCACGACCGGATACGTTATCGATTGATCGAAGAAATTGATTGGGTTTACGAACGGCTTGCTCCATAACGAATACTCTATGAGTACAGAAAACAGATATGTCAACAGGGAGCTAAGCTGGCTCAGGTTTAACGAACGTGTACTTCAAGAATGTGCAGATGTCACTGTGCCTTTAATTGAACGTTTGCGTTTTTTGGGGATTTTTTCCAACAACTTGGATGAGTTTTTTAAGGTGCGTTATGCCACTGTGAAGCGCATTGTCGATGCTGGCGCAAAGCTGGTCAATCCACTAGGACTTAGCGATCCAAAGGCCTTACTCGATGAGATTACCTCAATTGTTATTGATCAACAACAGCGGTCCTTAGATATTTTAAAGGAGATAGAGAAAGAGCTCGAAATCAATGGAATTCATTTAGTTGATGATAAGAATCTGGAGCCTGATCAAGCCCAATTTGTTTCTGAATATTTTGCGCACCAGGTGAGTAACGTCTTGATGACGGTAATCCTCCAAGAAAAAACAGCATTTCCCACACTGAAGGATACGGCAGCGTACTTGGTTGTGGAGATTGTATTAAATTCAGTGACCAACAGTATGTTGCCATTGAGGAGAAAGCCAGAGGTGCGCTATGCGTTGATCGAAATACCCAAAGAGATCGATCGATTTGTCGTTCTGCCCAACAAACACAACAAGCAATGCATCATGATGTTGGATGATGTAATCCGGTGTAATTTGGACAAGATTTTCACCATGTTCTCCCACAAAAAACTCAATGCTTACATGATCAAAATCACGCGTGATGCAGAACTTGATCTAGACAATGACGTCAGTAAAAGCTTTATTGAAAAGTTGTATTCTGGCGTTGAGCACCGAAAAGTGAGTGATCCTGTTCGATTTGTTTACGACAGAAACATTCCGCAATCCACCTTGAAGTTTATCAAAGCAAAAATGCAAATCGAAAACACGGATAGTGTAATTCCTGGTGGCCGATACCACAACAGAAGGGATTATATGGGCTTTCCGAGTTTAGGAAGACATGATTTACTCTACGATCGCATAGTGCCTTTACCGATTAAAGGACTGGATATGGAGGGAAGTTTATTTAAACAAATAGCTAAACGCGATTTTCTGCAATATACCCCCTATCATACCTTTTCCTACATCACTCGTTTGCTTAAGGAAGCCGCATTAGATCCACAAGTTCAGAGTATTCACATCACCGTATATCGTTTATCTCGAAACTCCCAAGTAGCTGCTGCACTGGTCAATGCAGCTAGAAATGGGAAAAAAGTCACTGTGGTGCTCGAACTTCAAGCTCGTTTTGACGAACAAGCCAATATTGAGTACGCCGAACAACTTCAAACAGAAGGAATTAAATTAGTGTTCGGAGTGCGCGGTTTGAAAGTTCACAGTAAAATCTGTGTTATCGAGCGATTGGAGCAACAAAAAATTGTCCGTTACGGATTCATCAGTACCGGTAATTTTAATGAGTCTACAGCTAAAATTTATACGGATTACACTTTATTTACGGCTCACAGACCTATTCTTAAGGAATTGACCAAAGTTTTTGATTTTATTCAAACTCCTTACATGGTTCAAAAGTACAAGCATTTAATTGTTTCTCCTCATTATACGAGGGTTCGGTTTGAAAAGTTAATCGATCAAGAAATAGCATCAGCAAAGGCAGGTAAACCCGCCTATATCAAAATAAAAATGAACAGTTTCACCTCGTACTACATGGTAGATAAACTGTATGAAGCTAGCCGAGCTGGCGTTCAAATTCAATTAATTGTTCGGGGTATTTGTTGTTTGATTCCAGGAGTACCCGGAATGAGTGAACACATAGAAGCCATAAGTATCGTGGATAAGTTTTTAGAACACCCCCGTGTATTTATTTTTGGAAACGAAGGCAATCCTCTGGTTTACATTTCTTCTGCAGATTGGATGACCAGAAATATCGAAAACAGGGTAGAGGTAGGTTGCCCTATCTATGATTCACAAGTGAAACAAGAGTTGATTGATACTTTTGAAATTTCATGGAGTGATAATGTGAAGGGGCGAATGCTTATCGATACCCAACAAAGCCCGTACCGAAATAATGGAGCTGCACCGGTAAGATCTCAGTATGCGCTTTACGAGTACTATCAAAAAAAATTAACTGGGTCTAATTAAGCTCTAAGTCAAGCGTGGATTTAAAGAAATCTAGGTGCGGATTTTTTGCTCTTAACTTTTCATATTTTTCCTCCGGCGTGTAGGCATATTTTTCCATCAATGCTTCTTTTACTTCTACCCGTAATTGAATTCCGTAGTGATTCAGTTTTTCTTTGAGAAAGTCAAGCAATGGTCCAGAGGAACGCTCGACTTCTTTTTTCATCGTATCATTCGGCAGTTCAATTTGTATCAGCTGTCCATCGATCAATATAGGATCATCAGAGTAAAGAGAAGAGGACAATATCTTCTGGCCAATTTGTGCCAAGTGTTCCGCATATTCCCGCCAATAGTTGATTAGTAGCTCTTGGCTAAACGCATCTTGTGGCCCCTCTTTTTTGGAAGCTAGTTCAGATTTTTGAGCTGCTTTTCGTTCTTTTTGAGATTTGATACTTGACAGGGAGAAAGCAGAAACATCACCGATCGGCCAATCTTTTTTGATCGTCAATGGGACAGCTACCTCAGAAGAAATTACATCTTGTGTGTCCTTAACTTCTTGGATTTGACCATCGCTGGAGGCCATAATTATTTCTGGTTGTGGATCAATTCTATCCGGAGTAGATTCCATGTTCAACATGGGTTTTTCCGAAGTAGGTAGGCGATTTTTAAACAGTGCTGCAGGTAATATACCTATCCGTTCATCTAGGTCATTTTTTTTTTCTCCCTGGTGAAGGGAGGCAATTTTCATCAAACAAAGTTCTACCGAGAGTCGTTTGTTATTGGCAGCTTTGTATTGAAAATCACATTGTTGGGCTACATCGATGGCTGTGCGTAAAACATCTGCGTCACTTAGGGCCGCTTGCTCCATCATTTTGGCTTTAGCGTGATCACTCATTTCTAATAAAACACCAGTTTGGCTGTAAAGAGCCATCATCAGATCTCTGAAATGAGCGGCCAGTCCAGCAATAAAGTATTGCGCATCAAAACCTTTGGCAAGTACTTGATCAAGTTCTAGAAGTACTTCTGGAATAGCTCCTTTCCATAATAATTCAGTGATCTTTAAGTAGGTGGCATAGTCCAATACGTTCAGGTGTTCAGCAACCATTTCCTTGGTCATGGTGACCCCGGCAAAACTGACCATTCTGTCAAAAATAGACAAGGCATCACGCATCGCTCCATCCGCTTTAAGCGCTATTAGGTGTAATGCGTCTTCATCAGCATTGATCTCCTGTTGCTTGGCGATGTATTTGAGATAATTAACCGTATCTGTGACAGTAATACGCTTAAAGTCAAATATTTGGCATCTGGAAAGAATAGTGGGTATTATTTTGTGTTTCTCGGTGGTCGCTAAAATAAATACCGCGTGTTTGGGGGGTTCTTCAAGCGTTTTCAAAAAAGCATTAAACGCACTTGAAGACAACATATGTACTTCATCGATAATGTATACCTTAAACTTTCCTTGTTGTGGGGGTATACGTACCTGATCGATTAGATTTCTGATATCATCTACTGAGTTATTAGAGGCGGCATCTAATTCAAAAATATTAAATGCAAAGTCCTCACTTGGGTGATCGCTATCTGCTTCATTAATCCTTTTAGCAAGTATACGAGCACAAGTAGTTTTTCCTACTCCTCTAGGTCCACAAAACAACAAGGCTTGTGCAAGATGGTTTTGAGCAATAGCGTTTTCTAGAGTTTGGGTAATAGATTGCTGACCAACTACATCCTCAAATGTTTGGGGTCTATATTTACGCGCTGATACCAGAAATGGCTCCATAAAGCAAATATAGAAAATACCTTAGCTGTGCTCTAAATGTAGGCAGCAGATAAATAGGTTACTTATCAACAATGTCGTGGCAAATATGCCTATTTTTGTCCCGCAGGCCACCTTATCGCTCCTCAGGGAGAGGAAAGTCCGGGCACCACAGTGTAGTATAGCGGGTAACACCCGTCCGTCGAAAGGCGAGGACAAGTGCAACAGAAAGGATGTACAGGTAATGCTGTAGTGAAATCAGGTAAACTCTATACGGTGCAACGCCATGTATACCGACGTTTGAGGGCTACACGCTCGAGTTGGAGGGTAGGCGGATAGAACCTTAGAGCAATTTAAGGTCTAGATCAATGATAAGGCGTCTTTGGATGTACAGAACCCGGCTTACGGCCTGCTTTTTTTATTCTATTTCTTGCTCAAGAGCAAAAAATCCAAACACACTACTTCCATAAGTTCTAGCATCCACAAAGTGGGGTAAGTGACTTAGGTTTTTATGTTTTTCGTACTCTAGAACAAATAGTCCCCCAGGTGCCAGTAACTCCCGTTCAAAGATCACAGCGTGTAATTCTGTCAGCAAATCGGCAGAGTGGGCATAAGGTGGATCAGCAAAAATAAATCCAAATTTTTGAGGGGTCTTGGTCAGGTATTCAAGCACATCTGCTCTAACAGCACTGATATTCATGTCTAGTTCTCTGGCGGTCTTTTGTATAAACTGGACACAACCAGGGAACGAATCAACTGCCGTAATATTGGGGCATCCTCTTGACGCCAGTTCATAGCTGATGTTTCCCGTCCCCGCATATAAATCAAGGGCGATGGTATCCTGAAGGTAAAGTTGATTGGCCAGTCGATTAAACAACGCTTCCTTGGCCATATCAGTCGTAGGACGAACAGGTAGGTTTTTTGGGGCTGTTATTCTTCTTCCTTTGTGTTTTCCGGAAACAATTCTCAAAATAATGCAGTTAATGTAAGTGGATCGATTCCTTTTGGGTCAAGGTGCTCGGCAAATTGGTAGGCATGTTCCACCGTACAATTATTTATTTCGCCCAAATGATCAATCATGCGCAACCAGTATGGATGCCCTTCGTTAAGCCCTCCTGAGGCGATAAATTGGGTTTTATGGATGTCAATCTGAATTTGCTCTCCCACAAAAAGAAGATAATACATGAAGTCTTCCTCTGTAAATGCCTTAAATACATTGACCAAAACTATTTTTTTTCCTTGAAACACCATGATCGTCATCAATTGACCTTGCAGGTGAATCAGTAGGGTAGATGGGCTGTTTTCCAATAAACCTGGTCGAAGTGTTTTGAATAAAAGCTCTGTATGATGGTGGTATTCAAACGATCCGAATCGATCAAAAATCAAGTTGTTGGCATTGGCAAATGGGACATAAACTACCTGAATATCCCACGGTTGAATAAGGTCGTGACTCAAGGTGTCATTGGCCAATAGGGCAGTATTGTATTTTACGTAACTATTCAGGTATTGTGGGTCAAACAAAGACTGAGGAACTATGCCAAATAAATGATTGGTATGCACCACTTGTACGGCTTGGTACGTGTACTTATCGATTTGATGATCCCCAATGAACTGACTGAGCTTAATCCCTAAGTCCTGAGTGTCAATTTCCCAGCCAAAATCTAGGTATTCATAACGCGTAACCTCTTGATGATAGGGGTCAAGGGTACAAAAAGAAAGTCCATTCAAACTCAATTGAATGGACAGTTTCAAATCAAGATGTTCCTTGCTTTCGATAACCTAGTTATTTTTCTTTTTGTCATAGATCGGAGGCCAGTTTCCACTGGTGCTCACATCATCCAAGGAGCCAACTTTGATGGCGGTTCCATTGATTTGCTCTACGCTTAAGGCTGCATTTTCTTTGGCTACTAAATCCTCAGGTTGGTCATAAAGAACCACATTTTTTTCAACAGACACCAAAAATACGGGAGCGCGATAACCTCCCTTTTCAATGACTTTAGCTTCTAATTTAAATTCCTCTCCGTTTTGTCCGAAAGGAACTTTCATCAAGTTTTTGTATCGATCAGATCCTTTAAACAGAGAATCCTTAACAGATACCGTGCCTAGTGTATCTATAATACGCACCTCTTTTAAAACTGAAATCCCGTACGCTTTATCAAAAGCCGTATATGAGGAGTCTCTTTGTTGAGTAATGGTATAATTTCCAGTTTCTACAAATGCAATTAATGATTTGAAATCTGAAGCGTATTTATTGTTGACTGTTTTATAAGCTTCTTGAGCATTGCGAATGTCTTTAAGCGTATTGATTACAGCAGAAAAGCGTTCTTGTTTCACCTTATCGAACTCGATGGGTGCATTTACCGAAAGATAGATCTGGTAAGAAAATAAGATGGCAAGCGCCCAAAGAAAGAGTTTTAATGCGGTTTTCATTCGTGTGGTCGTTATTTTTTACGTTAAGTGATGAAAACAAAACTACAATTTTTTTTTAATCACAAATGGATTTAGGCCACAAAAATCCTCATTATATTTGGGGACTATGCCAACGTTCACCTCCTCGGATTTTTATAGAAAATTCATTGAATTTTTCCCATTTACTCCCACAGCACCTCAGTCAGAAGCCCTAAAAGGTATCGCTGATTTTGTGTCAGATTTAACCAGTCCAGGGGTGTTTGTACTCAAAGGGTATGCAGGTACGGGAAAGACCACTTTATTGGCGGGTTTGGTCGAAGTGTTGAATCAGGCGGGTATTAAGGTGGTATTGATGGCACCTACAGGCAGAGCAGCCAAGGTAATGTCGCTCAAGGCTGGAGTTGCAGCCCACACGATTCACAAGAAAATTTACTACCCCAAAAAACAGTCGAACGGTAGTATGCAGTTCACATTGGCCCCCAACAAGCACACACACACACTCTTTGTGGTCGATGAGGCTTCTATGATCTCTACGCAAAGCGTTGATGGTGCACTCTTTCAAAATGGGTCGCTCTTAGATGACTTAATGCAGTTTATCGCTCAAGGAAAATCATGTAAGTTGATGTTGGTAGGGGACCACGCTCAATTACCTCCTGTAGGTCAGGTTTTAAGTCCAGCACTGGATACAGAGGTGATCGAGCGTTTTGGTTTCGGTTCGGTGAATGAGGTGCTCTTGGACGAAGTGGTCAGGCAAGCGGCCCTGTCTGGAATATTGAGCAATGCCACTACACTAAGAGCGGCCATAGCCGATGAACAACACTCCTCATTCGTTTTTGATCTAGCAGGAAAAAAAGATATTGTTCGGTTAATTGAAGGTCAAGAGATTTTAGAGGCTATTGAAGAAGCGTATAGTCAATCAGGAACTGACCATGTTTGCTTTATTGTACAAGCCAACAAAAGAGCCAATTTATACAATCAAAGTATTCGCAGTCGAATACTATTCCACGAGCACGATTTGTGTGCAGGCGATCAGTTGATGGTGGTGAAAAATAATTATTTCTGGCTTCCGGCATCTTCTGAAGCAGGTTTTATAGCCAATGGAGACATTATTTCCATACTCCAGATATACAGTTTTAAAGAACTGTATGGCTTTAAGTTTGCTGAAGTAAAAGTACAGATGATCGATTATCCGAATCAACCTCCGTTTGATACGGTATTGCTGTTGGATGTGTTGGATCTACCAGGGCCAGCACTGCCTTATGAACTGGCCAATCAATTATACCAAGAAGTACAGAAAGATTACGCAGATACAGCGAGCAGTTATCGGAGGTTGCTCCAAATTAAAAACAATCCTTTTTTCAACGCCCTGCAGGTTAAGTTCTCCTATGCAATAACTTGTCATAAAGCACAAGGGGGTCAATGGGATACGGTTTTTATTGAACAGCCTTATCTACCGGATGGTTTCACAGTTGAATCGATGAGATGGTTGTATACGGCCATGACAAGAGCCAAGAAAAAACTCTATTTGATCGGTTTTGACAAAACATTTTTCGATTAATTCAAAAGCATATATTTGCCACATGATCTCCATGGCCCTCATTCCTGCTCGTTATGCATCAACTCGTTTGCCCGCTAAGCTTATGCTCGATTTGGGTGGGGCTCCTGTGATTGTGCGCACCTACCAAGCGGTGTTGGCTACGGGCTTATTTGATGAGGTTTACGTGGTGACTGACCACTCCGATATAGCTCAATCGATAGAATCGGTGGGGGGTAAGGTATTGATCAGCACTCAATCGTACGACTGCGGGAGCGATCGGATTGCCGCTGCAGCAGCGTCCCTTGAGGCAGACATCATCCTTAATGTACAAGGAGATGAACCGTTTATTGACCGTGAAAGCTTAGCTGCTTTACTGGATGTTTTTAGAAAAGACACCGCCTCACAAATTGATGTGGCCTCGTTGATGTTTGTCATTGATCAACCTCAGGACATCAATAACCCCAATCACGTGAAAGTCATTGTCGATCAATACAATCAGGCGCTTTATTTCTCCAGAGCGCCGATTCCCTATGTGCGTGAAGCAGATGATCGGGCTGTTTACTACCAACATAAAGGCGTTTATGCCTTCAGAAAAAGTGCCCTGTGTGCATTTCCTACATTGCCTATGGGGCCTTTGGAAAAAGCTGAAAAAATTGAAGCCATTCGTTTTTTGGAATCAGGAAGAAAAATAAAGATGGTGGAAACAATGATCTCCAGCATCGGCATCGACACCCAACAAGATATTGAAAAAGCAAGAGCACTATGGGCATTGACTTAAGTCAAATAACGGCTATTGGATTTGATGCAGATGATACTCTGTGGGTTAATGAAACCTATTTTAGAAAGACAGAGGAAGCTTTTGGCTTATTGCTGTCCGGGTATGAAACGCCCAATCAAATCGACCAGCTTCTGTTTTTAAAAGAGATGGAAAACTTGCCTAAATATGGCTATGGAATCAAAGGATTTGTCTTATCTATGATCGAGTGTGCCTTGGAAGTATCCCAAGGCAAGATATCACCGAGCCATCTCAGTCAAATACTTCAATGGGGAAAGGAAATGATTGAACACCCCGTAGAACTTTTACCCGGTGTGCCAGAAGTATTGGAGAAGCTTTCCAAAACTCATCGGTTATTGGTATTGACAAAAGGTGATTTATTGGATCAGGAGCGCAAGCTAGAGCGTTCAGGCCTAGATCCATTTTTTCATCATGTGGAAGTCCTCAGCGATAAGCAGCCCAGTAATTACAAACGATTGTTAGATCATTTGGAAATTGATCCAAAAAACTTTTTGATGGTGGGTAATTCTATTAAATCAGATATCTTACCCGTGCTGCAGATCGGCGCTCATGCGATCCATATCCCTTTTCATACAACTTGGCAACACGAAATTGTCAGTCCCAGCGCAGATGATACCTTTATTACCTTGGATCAGATGTTGGATTTACTCACTTTTATCAAATAGTCATGCGATCGATAAGCCGATTTATCCTGTTGACTTTATTGGGCTGGCGGATCAAGGGGACCTTTGAACCTATAAATCAGTGTGTGGTTATTGCGGCTCCCCATACCAGTAATTGGGATTTTCCCTTAGGGTTATTGACGCGCAAGATCATTGGCCTAGAAATTAATTACATTGGCAAAAAGAGTTTGTTTAAACCTCTGTGGGGTTGGTTTTTCCGCTGGACTGGTGGCGCTCCTGTAGAGCGCGATAAAAATTCGGACGCTGTAGCAGCTATTGTTTCCTTATTTCAAAAGAAAAAAGTATTCAGATTAGCCTTGGCTCCAGAGGGAACTCGGAAAAAAGTGGAACGTTGGAGGACTGGTTTTTACCACATTGCCCTGGGGGCTCATGTTCCTTTGCTGATGATCGCCATGGACTATGCTAAAAAAGAAGTCCGCATCAGTGAACCACTTTGGTTAGTGGGTGAGCCTAATGCGGACTTTGCTAAAATTGAGGAGTTTTTTAGTGGGGCACAAGGTAAAATTCCTGCCTACACCTCGTTAAAAATCCAATAGCTATTCAGATTCTTCCATGGTGTGGTACACGTTTTGAACATCATCATCCTCTTCAATGCGTTCTAATAGTTTTTCAACGTCTGCCATCTGTTCCTCGGTTAATTTTTTGGTGACTTGAGGGATGCGTTCAAAGCCTGAAGAAAGTATGGTGAATCCTCTTGATTCCAATTCTTTTTGCAAGGTTCCGAATTGTTCAAACGGTGCGTATATCACAATGCCATCTTCATCTAAAAACACTTCTTCGCATCCGAAATCAATTAGGTCTAACTCGAGTTCTTCTACATCTAAACCGTCAGCCTGGATTCTAAAGTTACAGGTGTGGTCAAACATAAACTCTACGGATCCTGAGGTTCCAAGGCTGCCATTGCATTTATTGAAGTATGAACGAATATTGGCGACAGTTCTTGTGTTGTTGTCTGTAGCTGTCTCAATCAGAATGGCAATTCCATGAGGAGCATATCCTTCAAACAACACCTCTTTATAGTCTCCTTGTGATTTATCGCTCGCTTTTTTTATGGCGCGTTCCACATTCTCTTTCGGCATGTTTACCGATTTCGCATTCTGGATAACCGCTCTTAATCGGCTGTTGCTGTCCGGATCTGGTCCTCCTTCTTTGACAGCCATAACGATGTCTTTGCCTATTCTGGTGAATGCTTTGGACATAGCCGCCCAACGCTTCATTTTTCTAGCCTTTCTAAATTCAAACGCTCTTCCCATAATTGTGTGATGTAATAGGGGGTAAAATTAAGTATTTTTCAGTGCTTATGCAGCTCCACCAGGAATAGAAACGCAGTGTTCAATGCGTTCGGCCAAGGCAAAATCATTTAACGTGACCGCCTTTACGCTAGGTGTTTGAATGCTGACCAATAGGGTGTTAAATGTATTTGTCCACTTGGGGTAATGCCCCATTTTTTCACATTCAAAAGCTATGCGAGTCATCGCAGAGAATGCTTCTTTAAAATCGGCAAACTGAAAACTACTCATCAAACAGTTTTCTTTATGTCCCCAGTGTGGTAAGTGCTTTAGGTTTTCCTGTATTTCTTGTTCTGTAAGTGCTTTCATTGGGGTAATTTATGCTTTATAAAAGGGTAGTTTAACGATTTCGGCAGGTATTTGTTTGTCTCGGATACGCACAAAGATTTTTGTTCCCAGGGTGCAATAAGCTCGGTCCAGGTAACCCATGCCGATACCTTCTGATAGACTAGGGGACATGGTTCCTGAAGTCACCACACCAATAGCCTGACCAGCTTGATTTTCCAGGATATAGTCATGCCGTGGAATTCCGCGATCCAATAATTTAAACCCAACTAGTTTTCGCTCACTACCGGCTTCTTTTTCTGCGCGTAATGTTTCGCTGTTCATAAATGGTTTAGTGAATTTGGTGATCCATCCTAATCCAGCACTGATCGGAGAGGTGTAGTCATTGATGTCGTTGCCGTACAAGCAATAGCCCATTTCTAATCTAAGTGTATCTCTAGCAGCCAAACCTACGGGTTGGATGCCTAATGTGGAACCAGAGTGCAATACAGCATCCCATAATGCCGCGGCCTCATTTTTGGGCACATACAATTCAAATCCTCCAGCGCCAGTGTATCCAGTAGCTGAAATCAGTACGTTGTCTATTCCAGCTAAAGTCCCATGGGTGAAGTGGTAGTAGGGGATTTCACCCAGAGATACTTGAGTCAGCGGTTGAAGCGTTTGTGGGGCTAAGGGCCCTTGAACGGCTAAAAGTGCATAATCGTCCGATAAATTGTTGAGTAAAGCCCCAAATGATGTGTTCTCCTTTTCGAGGTGAGCAAAATCCTTATCTATGTTGGAGGCGTTGACCACCAAAAAATAGTCATCCTCAGCGATTTGGTAGATTATTAGGTCATCCACAATCCCCCCGGTATGGTTAGGAAAACAACTGTATTGTGCTTTACCTGGCTTGAGTTGTTCTAAATCGTTGGAAGTTGTCCACTGAAGTAATGCTTTAGCTTGAGGTCCTTTAACCGTAAACTGCCCCATGTGAGACACATCGAATACACCCACTTGTTGGCGCACACACTGGTGTTCTACATTAATGCCCGCATAGGATACCGGCATTTCAAAACCTGCAAAAGGCACCATTTTGGCCCCCAGTGCGAGGTGTTTATCATAAAGAGGAGTTCTTTTCATCGAGCTAAATATTTACCCAAAAATAAGGTATTCCCCAAGAATTTTAAGATTTACTAAGTGCTTAATTAATGTTTTTGCATTAATACCTCTTTCAATTCATCATAGTTTTTGATGACGGTAGATTTTTTTTCCGAATGCATTAAACGCTGTAATCCTTCAGGGAGTTCCGGGGAGAACCCCAAGGCTTCGGCAACTACTTCCGTAAACTTAACGGGATGAGCGGTTTCTAAAAATACACCAAAGTGGTTTGGCTTTTCATGAAGATAGCGCTCAAGTCCTAGGTAACCAATAGCTCCATGTGGGTCAGCTACATAATTGTATTGATGGTAAACCCTTTGCATGGCGTCCATTGTCTGAGCATCAGTAAAGGAATAACTGCTGATATGATTTCTTAATTTATTGAGGTCGTGGTCATGCAAGGTCTCTATACGAATCCAATTGCTGGGATGGGCTACATCCATGGCATTTGATCGCGTCGCCACGGATGTTCTATCGGTCCATACCCCGGAGTTTAGAAAATCGGGGACTGTTTTGTTACTGTTGGTCGCCGCGATAAAATGCGCCACTTCTAGGCCTAGTTTTTGGGCCACAAAACCTGCACATAAATTGCCAAAGTTTCCTGAGGGAACACTGATTACCCATGGTTTGTCCGTAGATTTTTTTTGTTGCAAGGCTACAAAATAATACAACATCTGGGGTAGCCAACGCGCTACGTTAATCGAGTTGGCTGAGGTTAATTTGCGGGTAGATCTCACTTGTTGATCGACAAATGCGGTTTTCACCATTTCTTGACAATCATCAAATGAACCGAGCACTTCGATAGCTTTTATATTTTGACCCAGCGCGGTAAGTTGTTTTTCCTGTAAGGGGCTTACTTTACCACTGGGGTAGAGGATAACTACTTCCACACCGGACACCCCCAAAAAACCATCGGCCACTGCACCGCCAGTATCCCCAGAAGTAGCTACTAAGACTGTTGTTTTTTCACCGTTTTGTGCAGAAAAATACCCCAAACAACGCGCCATAAATCGGGCGCCAACATCCTTAAAAGCCAGTGTTGGTCCATGAAATAATTCTAATACACCTATATGGTCATCTAACCGTACTACGGGAAGGTCAAAGTCTATAGCTGAAAAAGCAATTTCAGCGAGTGTATTTTTATCTATGTCGTTCCCGACAAAATGTTTCATCACTTCAAATCCCAATTCCTTTTTGTCCATAGTGGTATATGCGGACCAAAAAGATTTACCCAATACAGGTAAATGATCCGGAAAATACAGACCCCGATCAGGGGCAATTCCTGTAGTGGCTGCTTCTTTAAAACTCGCGGTAAGTTTGGGGTTACTCAGACTTTTGTATATCATAAAAGAGCCGTTTAAGCTTGAATCATTTTAATTCCTTGTGTGTTGATTTTGGCACAGTGTACCTCAAAATCAATGCCCCATTGTCGGTAGTTTATCTCAATGGCTTGAGCGATAGATCGCGCTTGGTCGTTACCTTGCGCTAGGCCAAATACGGATGGGCCAGAGCCTGAAATTCCCGCTCCTAAAGCACCGGAGTCCAGCATGGTTTTTTTAAGTTCATCAAAGCCAGGGATGAGCAGCGATCTAATGGGCTCTACAACCACGTCGACCAATGATCTGGAGATTAATCCGTAATCATTGGTATACAACCCAGCGATCAATCCACCTAAATTTCCCCATTGGGTAGTTGCCTGGCGCAAGCTTAATTGCGTTTTTAAGATACTGCGCGCATCTTGTGTTTTAATTTCAATTTGCGGATGAAGCACCACAGCATACAGGTCATCAGGGCAGGGTAGTGCCACTATATCCAATGGTTCATAGGAACGAATCAATGTAAATCCGCCAAAGATACCAGGGGCCACATTATCCGCATGGGCCACACCACTGGCTAGTTTTTCTCCCTCCATGGCAAACGAAACCAATTCAAGGGGAGAAAACGGCCTGTTCAATAACTCATTTAGACCCCAAACAGCGCCTGAAGCGCTGGCTGCACTGGATCCGATTCCACTTCCCGCCTTGATGTTTTTTTCAATCATTAAACTAAACCCAGGTGGATCACCCCCTTGAGATTTATAGGTATTAAGCAGACTAAGCCCAGCAACACCTGCCGTGTTTTTGGCTACATCCAAAGGAAGGTCTGCACCTTTAATCTCGCTGATTTGCCAACCTGGTTTGTCGGTTACTTCAAAATGCATGACATCACCAACCTCATCTAGAGCGACACCCAACACATCAAAACCACAAGAGATATTGGCAATGGTACCTGGTGAAAATAAACTTAGCTTTTTCATCTATTCCTGTTTTGAGGCACGAATTATATCAGCAAAAATACCCGACGCGGTAACTGCTGCACCCGCACCTGCACCTTGAATGACCATGGGACTTGTCGGATAACGCGCAGAATATAATAGTACGATATTATCACTTCCCGGCAAGTGAAAAAATGGGTGATCTTTAGGGATTACTTCAATACCTACACGGGCCTTTTGCCCATCGAGTAGTGCGGTGTATTTAAGTTTAGCCCCTTGATCCTGGGCATTTTGCCACAATTGATGCATTTTAGTTTCATCCTTAATCAATTGTGCATACAGATCCTGATTGTTATGTGTGGCCAAAGCTTCAGGAGATAGAAAAGAGTTGTTTTGAATATCGCTCATTTCTAATTCAAGTCCAGCTTCCCGAGCCAAAATCAATATTTTACGCATGACATCAACTCCGCTTAGATCAATTTTAGGATCTGGCTCCGTATACCCTTTTTCTTGAGCTTGCCCCACCACAGCAGCAAAATCATCCCCTTGATAGTGGTGAAATATAAAATTCAGGCTTCCCGACAAAACGGCTTGTATTCGATGTATTCTATCCCCAGAGGCCACCATGTTTTTTATGGTATCAATAATAGGCAAACCTGCTCCTACATTGGTTTCGTATAAAAAAGAAGCTTGGTATTTTCCACAGAGCTCTTGCAATTGCAGGTAATAGTCAAATGAAGCTGAACATGCTATTTTATTACAGGTGACTACAGAAATACTGTTTGAGAGATAAGTGGGGTAGGAGTTGGCTACCTCAGCGTTGGCTGTATTGTCGACAAAAATTGAATTTCTTAGGTTAAGGCGTTTAACTTCCTGAGCAAAGCCATCTAGCGAACTCACTGTACCCCCAGCGAGTAAATTGGCCCATTGGGATAATTCAATTCCAGATTCATCGAAACACATAGTTTTTGAATTGGCCATGCCGACCACCCTAACCTGAAGCTGCAGGTGATTTTGTAGGTAATCGCTTTGGCTTTCCAATTGCGCCAATAATTGACTCCCGACAGTTCCTACCCCCATGATGAATAAGTTGATCTGTTTGGTCTGGGCTTCAAAAAAAGTTTCATGAAGCGCATTAATCGCTTTGGGCACATCCTTTTCAGCAATTACCGCCGAAATATTGCGTTCTGATGACCCTTGGGCGATCACGCGAATATTCACATTATTTCGTCCAAGAGTTTGAAACATCTTACCACTGAGTCCCTGGTGACTTCTCATTTGGTCCCCAACTAAGGCCAATATAGCCATATCCATCTCTGGAATGAGTTTGTTAATCATCCCCTGTTTCCTCTCGTAACTAAACGCTTCATTAACTACATCAACAGCTTTTTGAGCATCCACGGAGGCAATAGCAATAGTTATTGAGTGTTCTGAGGAAGCTTGGGTGATCAAAACCACATTGATCTGTGCTTGTGAAAGCACAGAAAAAAACTTTTGAGAAATCCCTGGAATTCCCACCATACCAGGTCCCTCCAGTGAAACTAGAGCCATATTGGGTATATGGCTTATGCCGCGAACTGTTTTTTGTTTCTTACCTCCAGTCGCACTGATTAAGGTCCCGGGGTCTTCTGGGGCAAATGTGTTTTTGATGCGCAAAGGTATCCCATCAGCCATGGCAGGCTGTATGGTTGGCGGGTAGAGCACTTTAGCGCCAAAATGCGAAAGCTCCATAGCTTCCTCATAGGAAATTTCTTCAATGGGTTTGGCAGATTTAACCCATTGAGGGTGTGCAGTAAACATCCCACTCACATCCGTGTAAATCAATAATTCACGAGCGCTTAAACCTGCAGCTGCCAAAGAGGCTGAGTAATCGGAACCTCCTCTTCCTAAGGTAGTTGTGTGGCCCGAGGCATCTGACCCAATAAACCCACCCATGATTTGGACCTGATGACCTGAAGCGGCTGCTTGTTGTAGCGCGCTATATGTAGTTGCTGTATCCACTTGAGCTTTGCCGTGTTGGCTGTTGGTATGGATCAATAAACGCGCATCCCAATAGGTTAAATCTATGCCCAAACTCTGCAGGTAAGCGGCCATAATTTCACTGGATAAAAGCTCCCCATAGGCCAAAACTTGGTCGCTGAGTCTTGGTGTCGTTTCTCCTATTAGGTAGGCGCCTTCTAGGAGTGCATCCAATTGATTGACACTTTGTTTCATCCGGCTGATGACTCCGCTTTGTATCGATACAGGAATAAGGGATTTTACGGCATCAAGGTGGGTTTTTTCTATTTCATTGATTAAGGTCTGGTAGGTGGCTTCTCGGTTTGAAGCACTATTTAATGCATTTACTAATAAATCGGTAATTCCGCCCATGGCGGATACTACTACAGTGACGCGCTCTTTTTGAGCGTATGATTGAATGATCTGTGCAACTTGACGTATTGCAGACTCGTGGGCTACTGAACTGCCGCCGAATTTAAGAACCAACATGTTGATATGGGATAAAGATGAGTAAGTAATAAAGTAAGGTCCGAGGAAAATATAGCGTTACCCCCAAGGGGTAGTCATCGGAGCTGTAGTACCTGTAGTCAAGGTAATTGTAGGGAAAGTAAAAATGCCGGAAAAGGCCATAACTCAAATGGATATGGCCCAAATGTAATTAAAATCACTCGGGAGTACCTAGACTAGCTGATTTTTTGTGAATATGAAAAAAACCGACATTAAAAGTTAAACAACCCTTAATACTAAGGGTTGAAAACCAATAATTAAGTATTTACAAAGCGGTTGTTCCCTTTTCTATACGTACGTTTAATTCAGTATCGCCCTCATGCCAATCAAGTGCTATAGCGTCGCCTTGGGACATTTGGGAGAGGATGATTTGCTCTGCCAAAACATCTTCGACATATTTTTGAATAGCCCGTTTTAAAGGTCTAGCGCCATACTGAGGATCAAATCCCTTTTCTGCGATAAAGCTTTTAGCGGCCTCGCTTAGTTTTATTTGATAGCCTAAAGATTCTATGCGATCGATCAGCTTAACTAATTCAATATCAATGATTTTCTCAATATCGTTTTTCTCCAAACTATTAAAAACAACTACATCGTCAATTCTGTTGAGAAATTCTGGCGCAAAAGCTTTTTTCAAGGCATTTTCAATGACCCCTTTGGCATGATCTCCTGATTGAGCCATCTTAGCGGCCGTACCAAATCCCACCCCTAATCCAAAATCTTTCAGCTGACGAGATCCGATGTTAGACGTCATAATAATGATGGTATTTCTAAAATCAATCTTGCGGCCTAAGCTGTCCGTCAGATAACCGTCGTCAAGAACTTGAAGCAGCATGTTGAAAACGTCCGGGTGAGCTTTTTCTACCTCGTCCAACAAAATCACGGCATAAGGCTTTCTGCGTACTTTTTCGGTTAGTTGACCGCCTTCTTCATAGCCCACATAACCAGGAGGTGACCCCACGAGTCTAGATATGGCAAATTTTTCCATATACTCACTCATGTCAATCCGGATTAGTGAATCCTCAGAATCAAATAATTCTCTAGCCAGGACCTTAGCTAATTGAGTTTTTCCTACACCAGTTTGACCTAAAAATATGAAGGAACCAATGGGTTTGTTGGGGTCTTTTAAACCTGCTCTGTTGCGCTGAATGGCCTTGGCCACCTTGATTACCGCGTCAGGTTGTCCGATTACTTTGGATTGAATCAATTGGGGAAGCTCAGCCAGCTTGGCGCTTTCTGCTTGTGCGACTCGAGTTACAGGGATACCACTCATCATTGAAACTACGTTGGCCACGTGTTCCTCAGTAACTGTTTCCCGGTGTAGTTTGGCGTTTTCTTCCCATCTTTCTTGGGCGATCGCTAGTTCTTTCTCGATCTTTTTTTCGTCGTCTCTGAGTTTGGCCGCCTCTTCGTATTTCTGTTTTTTAACTACAGCATTTTTCTCTTCGCGTACTGCCTCGAGTTGTTTTTCCAAGTCGATGACTTCTTTGGGTACATGCATGTTATTGATGTGCACCCTTGATCCTGCCTCATCCAGGGCGTCTATGGCTTTGTCCGGCAAAAACCGATCACTCATGTATCTCGTGGTCAATTGAACACAAGCGAGTATGGCTTCAGGCGTGTAGGAAACTTGGTGGTGATCTTCGTACTTTGATTTTATGTTGTGAAGAATCTCAATGGTTTCCTCTTCAGTAGTTGGTTCAATAATTACTTTTTGGAAACGACGCTCTAGAGCTCCATCCTTTTCAATGTATTGACGGTATTCATCCAGGGTAGTAGCACCAATACATTGAATTTCTCCTCTAGCTAGAGCGGGTTTAAACATATTCGATGCGTCAAGGCTTCCTGTGGCCCCACCAGCACCAACAATGGTGTGAATTTCATCGATAAACAAGATGATATCATCATTTTTTTCTACCTCATTCATTACCGCCTTCATGCGTTCTTCAAACTGACCGCGGTATTTTGTGCCAGCCACTAAAGAGGCTAGATCCAAAGTAACTACGCGTTTGTTGTAGAGTACCCTAGAAACTTTTTTCTGAACGATCCGCAAGGCAAGGCCTTCGGCAATGGCACTTTTTCCTACTCCCGGTTCTCCGATGAGCAAGGGATTGTTTTTTTTGCGTCTACTCAATATTTGAGATACGCGTTCAATCTCTTTAATGCGACCAACCACGGGATCTAACTTGTTTTCCTCAGCCATTTTGGTGAGGTCTTTACCAAAATTATCAAGCACAGGTGTTTTTGACTTAGAAGTAGATTTTGCCGTAGCAGAGGCGTTTCCGCTCTGTGGATTCTCCTTTTCTTGATCGTCCGCATCAGAATCAAATGAGGCATTGGGTTCGTCGGCATAGTCGCTGTCGTTGGTGATCATCGACTTAAATTGTTCTTTAACTCCTTCGTAGTCCACCAACAATTTATTCAATAGTTTGGTGGTTGGGTCATTTTCATTCCTCAGGATACACAACAGTAAATGAGCTGTATTGATGGAATTGCTCTGAAAGAGTTTGGCTTCGAGAAAAGTAGTCTTCAGGGCGCGTTCTGCTTGACGAGTCAAGTGAAGATTTTTTTGATCTTGTCGAATGATCTGGGCGCTTTCTACGGGAGGATTAAGGGTTTCTATCCGTTTTCTGAGTTGCTCCAGATCTACGGCCAATGCCTCTAGAATTGATATAGCTTTGCCGTTGCCATCTCTGAGAAGTCCCAGCATCAAGTGTTCAGTCCCAATAAAATCGTGACCCAATCTGAGTGCTTCTTCTTTGCTGTAAGCGATGACGTCTTTGACCCTTGGTGAAAAATTATCGTCCATAATCAGGTATTATTGGGATAAAATTAAACATATTCAATCACTTTTCTAGCAAGGATGGTGCCTAAGTTGTGCACATTGGATAGGGGCTGACAAATCTTCAGCCATACCGACAGTGTGGTTTGGTGAATGACTCTTTATATTTCTGTTGATAAATTCTACAATAAAACAAGCTATGCGCGGCTCTATACCCTAGGATTTGTGTATATTGGCCTGATCATTTTTAGAGTGACAAAATGCGCTTATTGATATGGCAGAAGGAGAAAAATTAATACCGATTAACATTGATGATGAGATGAAATCAGCCTACATCGACTACTCGATGTCTGTGATTGTCTCAAGAGCACTTCCCGATGTACGGGATGGGCTAAAACCAGTTCACCGTCGCGTGCTATTTGGTATGCATGAATTGGGAGTTCGTTCAAACACCGCTTACAAAAAATCCGCTAGAATTGTCGGGGAAGTACTTGGTAAGTATCACCCACACGGAGATAGTTCGGTCTATGATACCATGGTGCGTATGGCTCAGGAATGGAGCTTGCGTTATATGTTGGTAGACGGTCAAGGTAACTTTGGCTCTGTGGACGGAGATAGTCCCGCAGCCATGCGATATACGGAAGCGCGTATGCGTCGTATAGCCGAGGATATGTTGGCAGATATCGACAAAGACACAGTCGATCACCAACTCAACTTTGACGACTCTTTGAAGGAGCCCAAAGTACTACCCACGCGTATTCCTAACCTGTTGGTTAACGGAGCTTCCGGTATCGCTGTAGGTATGGCCACCAATATGCCTCCGCACAACCTTACAGAGGTAGTAGATGGCATTCACGCTTATATTGACAACAACGATATTGAGATCGAAGAAATTATCACCCATATTAAAGCTCCAGATTTTCCAACGGGAGGAATTATATATGGCTATGATGGCGTAATAGAAGCATTTAAAACAGGTAGGGGAAGGGTTGTTGTACGCGCCAAAGCTGAGATGGAAGAAGTCCATGGAAGAGAGTGCATCATCGTTACCGAAATTCCTTATCAAGTAAACAAGGCTGATCTGATCAAAAAGATCGCCGATATGGTCAACGAAAAGAAAATCGAAGGCATCTCCACAATTCGCGATGAATCTGACCGAAAGGGTATGCGTATTGTTTTTGTGCTGAAAAAGGACGCGGTACCCAACATAGTTTTAAACACCCTGTATAAATTTTCTGCGTTACAATCTTCGTTTAGCGTGAACAACATCGCATTGGTCAATGGACGACCTGAGATGTTGAACATCAAAGACATGATTGTTCATTTTGTAGACCACAGGCATGAGGTCGTGGTACGCAGATCCGAATTTGAACTCAGAAAAGCAGAAGAACGCGCGCATATTTTGGAGGGGTTGATTATAGCCTCCGACAATATAGATGAAGTCATCAAAATCATCCGCGCAGCGAGTAATCCTGATGACGCACGCGCTGCATTAATGGAGCGATTTAAATTATCCGAGGCTCAGTCGAAAGCGATCGTTGAAATGCGTTTGCGTCAACTAACAGGTCTTGAGCAAGATAAATTGCGCGCCGAATATGAAGAGGTGATCAAGACGATTGCAGACCTTAAAGATATATTGGCCCGCAAAGAGCGCAGAATGCAAATTATCAAAGAGGAGCTTCAAGAGGTTAAAGATCGTTTTGGCGATGCCAGAAGATCTGAGATCAATTATGCAGGTGGTGATTTAAGTATGGAGGACATGATTCCGGATGAGCAAGTGGTTATCACTATTTCGCATGCGGGATACATCAAGAGAACACCGCTTTCAGAATACAAAACCCAAAATAGGGGTGGGGTCGGCCAAAAAGCTTCTTCCACGAGAAACGAAGATTTCTTAGAGCATTTATTTGTGGGTACCAACCACCAATACATGTTGTTCTTTACCCAATCCGGAAAATGTTTTTGGATGCGCGTATTTGAAATTCCTGAAGGAAGCAGAACATCCAAGGGAAGAGCGATTCAAAATTTGATTAACATCACCCCAGACGACAAGGTCAAGGCCTTTATATGCACACAAGACCTAAAAGATACCGACTATGTAAACAGTCATTATGTAATGATGGCCACCCGTCAGGGTATTGTTAAGAAAACCTCTTTAGAGTCATACTCTAGACCACGTGTCAATGGGATTAATGCCATTACCGTCAGGGATGGGGATGAGTTGATGGAAGCCAAGTTGACTACTGGAAGCAGTCAGGTGTTGATCGGATTGCGTTCAGGTAAAGCGATTAGATTTGAAGAGAGTAAAACCAGACCGATGGGAAGAAATGCCTCCGGTGTACGCGGTGTTACTTTGGCTGACGATCAAGACGAGGTTATCGGCATGGTTACGGTCAACAATTTCGATGAAGATATTTTGGTGGTATCCGAAAAGGGATACGGTAAACGCTCTAGTATAGAAGATTACAGAATCACTAATCGAGGTGGAAAAGGCGTAAAAACTATCTCAATCACTGAAAAAACAGGTTTCTTAGTAGCGATCAAAAATGTGGATGATACGGATGATTTGATGATTATCAACAAGTCAGGAATCGCTATTCGCCTCAATGTAGATGATTTACGGGTTATGGGACGCGCTACTCAAGGAGTTCGTCTGATCAATATCAGGGATAATGATTCTATCGCAGCGGTGGCCAAAGTGGTCCGCGAGGAAGAGGTTGATGCTGCTGATATCAATGAAATTGAAGTGACTCCAGATATGGGGCACTCCGATGATGCACAATAAACTAAAAAAACAACAACTGATAATTTATGAAAAAGAGTTTTTTAATGCTGGCAGCACTAGGGGTATCTACCTTGGCTTTCGCACAAAAAGAAGAAATTAAAACGGCACAAAAAGCGTTGAAAGCTGGAGATGCGGCAACGGCTATCTCTGCCCTAGAAGGAGCATCAAACACCGTAGCTTCCACTGACCCAAAAACCGCGTTGACCTTTTATCAAACACTGGCCGATGCTTATTACGCAAAAGCTAAATCAGATGATCAAGGAAATTTTGATTCAGCCATTGAAGCCTATAACAAATTGGCTGAGACGGATAAGTCTTCTGGAAAGCCTAAATTGACCGAGGCCATCGCTGAAAAAATGGCGATGATTTCAGTGGATTTAGTCAATGCGGCGGTCAAAGATAATGAGGCAGGGAATTATGCTGTTTCTGCGGGTAAGCTGTATAAAAGCTACACCTTGAGCCCTAAAGACACGCTCTACCTATACTACGCAGCCAGCGCGGCTGTCAGTGGAACAGATTACGATGCTGCCTTAAAGTATTACCACATACTTAAGGACATCAACTATGATGGTTCAGAGACCCGTTACTCTGCTCGCGATAAAGAAACTGGAGAACGTGTTGATATGCCACAATCACAGCGTGACTTGATGGTTAAGGCGGGTACCTATGATGAGCCTAAAGACGAGAAAACACCTTCAAAAAGAAGCGAAATCATCAAAAACATCGCTTTGATTTACACCCAACAAGGCAACGATGATTTGGCGATGAATGCTTATGTGGAGGCGCGTAAAAATAATCCAGAAGATGTTTCTTTAATTCTAAACCACGCTAATCTTTATTTTAAGCTGGGCGATAAGGAAATGTTTAAATCATTGATGAATGAGGCTATTGAGCTGGATCCTAATAATGCTGATCTTCACTACAACATCGGAGTGATCAGCATGGAACAAAACGACATGGACGCTGCCCGTGCTGCCTATCAAAAAGCGATTGACATTGATCCAAATTATATCAATGCTTACTTAAACCTATCAACTGCCTACGTAAACGAAGGTAACGGTCTGATTGAGCAAATGAACAGCATCCGCGGTTCTTCAGCTAAAGAGATTGCTAAGTACGACGCATTAAAAGAACAAAAAGATGGTTTCTTTAAAAAAGGAGCAGATGTTCTTGAGGCTGCTTTAAAGGTCAATGTTGGTGACAGAGACTTGATGGAGCAATTAAAAAACATCTATGGCGCCTTGGGTGATTTTGTCAACTTCAAAAGACTTCAAGAAGCTCTAGAGCAATAGTATTGCACTGTCTAAAGGTAAAAACCCCGCTCGATGCGGGGTTTTTTTATGGTCGTTCTATATGTTTGATGACCCTTAAAGAATGCGTGTATTGTCGCATTTGTGGGTTAAATATCCCCGTGTGGTCGATTCGATCAATACGCACTTTTCCGTACACATGTACCACATGATGATCGGGCAGCATGATGCCCACATGATCGATCACCCCTTCTTTGTTGTCACAAAAAACAAGGTCGCCAGGCTCACTTTCTTCGATAAAACTCAATGCAGTACCCTGGGTTGATTGTTCTAAGGGTGTTCTTTTTAGGTGAATGCCCGCTAGTCGATAGGCCATTTGAGTTAAGGCACCCGCATCGATCCCCCAGGGGGTACGACCGCCAAAAAGTTCAGGAGCGTGGATGTATTTTAACGCATTGTCGACAACAGATAATTTATTGGAAGGTAGTTTGTTTATAGATGGACTTGGGTCACCACACAGCGAAGCGTGTTCGGCTATTGACCCCAAAACTATAGGCAATAATGCCCCGTCTGATTTATGTATTGAGCTGATTAAATCAAGAACGAAATTTATGGAGGTTATTTGGGGTGGGTTGATGTTTTCAGCTAGGGGGTAGTGTTGTTTCACGGATATCCAACCTACAGATCCATCCAGCCCATGTTTAATTTTGACCCAATGCTTCCTCAGCTCAATAACATGATACCATTCGCCGTAGAGCATTTGGTTAACCAAAGGTGCTGGGGATTCACATAAACTATATACAGGGAGTACGCTCTGCGTGCAAATTCCAATCATCCTATAATGTAGCGTTTTCAATAATCAAGGCACTGGCGCCTCCTCCACCATTGCAGATGCCTGCTGCTCCCCATCGTTCTTGGCGATTGATCAGCTGATGAATCAAAGTGGTGGCAATTCTAGCTCCGGAACAACCGAGTGGATGGCCTAGCGCAACGGCTCCACCAACAGTATTTACTTTGTTGTGGTCTATGCCCAGTAACTTGTTGTTGGCTAACGCAACCACAGAAAAGGCCTCATTGATTTCAAAAAGATCTATTTGATCCAAGGAAATGCCCGCTTTTTGTGCTGCCAGAGGGATCGCTTTAGAAGGAGCAATGGTAAACTGTTCAGGGGCCAGTGCAGCATCTGCATAACCCCTTATGTAGGCCAATGGCTTTAAGTTGAGTTCCCTGGCTTTCTGCTCGCTCATCAGCACCAAAGCAGCGGCTCCATCATTGATGGTGGAAGCATTGGCCGCCGTGACTGAGCCATCGGAGGTAAATGCAGGCCTTAGTCCAGCCATTTTTTCAGGAACTATTTTAGTGAACTCTTCATCTCGATCAACGATGTTGGTCTGCCCTTTAGGGCCATGGACGACTACAGGTGATACCTCATTGTCAAATAAACCTTTATCCCAAGCTTGTTGCGCTCTGTGGTATGAGTTTAAGGCATATGCGTCTTGATCTTCCCTCGAAATATCGTGGTCTAGCGCGCATTGATCGGCAAATACACCCATGGGTTTTAACGCATAGGCATCTTGTAGCCCATCGATTTGAATCGCATCCAATAAATTTAATGAGCCAAATTTTGTGCCGTTGCGCATGGGGGCTAGGTGAGGTGCCAGGCTCATGGATTCCATTCCTGCTGCGACTACAATGGATCGATCACCTAATTGAATGGATTGGGCAGCCAAAAGAATGGCTTTGAGTCCAGAGGCACATACTTTATTGATCGCTGTGCAAGGTGTATTTGGGGAAATTCCCGCACCCAGCGCTGCTTGTCGTGCCGGAGCTTGGCCTGTACCAGCTTGTAGCACATGGCCTACATATACTTCTTCGACCAACTCAGGGGCTAGGGCGACTTTATCCAATGCGGCTCGTATAGCAGTGCTGCCTATATAAGTGGCTGTACAAGTACTCAAAGCACCCAAGAAACTTCCGATGGGTGTGCGTTGGGCGGACACAATAACTACTGAGTGCATAGGCAAAGTTTGGAGCCTCTAAATTAACAAATATTCCCCAAAAGGGGAGATCTGGTTCAAAGGATTGAGGTTCACGCCTTATTTGCTATTTTTGACCTGAACTTAAGCTTATGAAAAATCGTTTTGACCTGGTGTATCGCCACCAATCGACCCTTTTTAAGGGATTGCTGTATGCTGCGAGTATTGCCATTATTGTATTTTTCTTTCCCAAGGGCGGGCAGTTTAAGTATGAATTCCAACAAGGAAAGCCCTGGCAACACCAAACTTTGTATGCCCCCATAGATTTTGATGTGCTCAAAACTCAAGAGGAACGGGCTCAGGAAATGCAGATGATCAGTGCCCAGCAACCTCCTTATTTTGTGGTCGATCCAGAAGCTGCTCCACTGATTAAATCCAAAACCCTGGCCTGGTTGCAGGCTGAGAATTTACTTCAAGACAGTACAGCGGTTTTCTCAACCATCGAGGAGTTATACGAAAAGGGAGTAGTCAAACTAACGGATGTGCCCGAAGGCATAGGTTTCGTCTGGATTTTGGAAGGTCAGGTGGCGAGTAAAAAAGAGGTAGATCAACTATTTACTCCTCAATCAGCAGTTGCTTGGATCAGAGAACACTTATTTTCCATGGTTTCCCCATCCACTTTTGATGCGTTAAGCCGATCTGGAATGATCGTGGACATGATTCAGCCGAATTATTTGTTGGATCAAGATATCACTCAAAAAGCATTGGACCAAGCTATTGAATCTTTGAGTACCACTAATGGTTTTGTACAAAAGGGAACATTGGTTATTGCTAAAGGAGAGGTCGTTGATACCGAGAGTTATCGCCTACTTGACTCATTGAGACAACATTTTTCTGCTAATATCTGGAATCAAAACAACGCTGTTTTTATCCTTTTGGGTTATGTCTTACTGGTGGCTATGGTTTTGTTGATGATGTTTCTATTTATTAAAAAATACCGCCCCAAGATTTATAGAGACAACACACAACTCACCTTTATATTTTTTAATATGATCGCTATGGTAGTGGCCACTTCTTTGGTGGTTCAATACAATGCGGATTACCTATTTGTCGTTCCACTGAGCGTATTACCCCTTATTCTAAAGACTTTTTTCGATGCCCGATTGGGATTGTTTAGTCATGTGTTGACTGTATTGATCTTAGGCTTTGTGGTGCCCAACAGCTTTGAGTATATCTTCTTGCAAATTATGGCCGGGGTAGTGACTATTCTCTCCGTAACCGCATTGTACAAACGTGCCAATCTGTTTATTTCTGTGGGGCAAATAACTTTGGTATACATGATCGGCTATCTCTCTTTTCATATGATTCAAGAAGGCACTTGGACCAACATTGAGTGGATTACTTTTGGGTATTTTGCCCTAAATGGGATGATCACTTTATTTGTTCAGCCGTTAATCTACGCCTACGAGAAGCTATTTGGATTAGTGTCCGAAGTTTCTTTGTTGGAATTATCAGATACCAACTCATCCTTGCTGAAAGAACTATCCATTAAAGCCCCAGGTACATTTCATCACTCGTTACAAGTAGCCAACTTGGCTGAGGCTGCCGCCAATGAAGTGGGGGCCAACGCCATGTTGGTTCGCGTAGGTGCTCTTTACCACGATTTAGGGAAAATGAATAATCCGAGCTACTTTACCGAAAATCAAAAATCTTCGGTAAATCCTCACGATGAAATCAGTGCCCGCGAGTCTGCCCAAATCATCATTGAACACGTGACTGATGGTATAGAAATAGCCAAGAAAAATAAATTACCCGATCGATTGATCGATTTTATCCGAACTCACCACGGTACTTCTCAAGTGTATTACTTCTATAAAAAAGCCTTGGAACGCGACGCTCAAGTGGACATCAAGCATTTTACGTACCCTGGCCCTTTGCCATTTTCTAAGGAAACAGCTATATTGATGATGGCGGACGCTGTAGAAGCAGCCTCTAAAAGTTTAAAAAACCCTACCTACGAAGAAATAGATTCCTTCGTGGAGCGCATCATACAGACGCAAGTGGAAGGAGATCAGTTCATCAATGCCAACATCACGTTTAAAGAGATTATCTCGGTCAAGAAAGTGCTTAAGGCTAAATTGACCAATGTCTATCACCTGAGGGTGGCCTATCCGATATAATACTGCTCCGCTACGCTCGCTGATCCTCCAAAGCTCCGCTTTGAAAACAAAGGATTAGCTCCGCTTCGCTCGCTGATCCTCCAAAGCTCCGCTTTGAAAAAAAAGGATTAGCTCCGCTACGCTCGCTGATCCTCCAAAGCTCCGCTTTGAAAACACGAAACCCACGCTTACAAATCCAAACAAGCTTGATTTGACGCGTGGGTTTCGTGTTTATTCGTGATCGCGAAAGGATTCGAACCTTTGACCGTCTGCTTAGAAGGCAGATGCTCTATCCAGCTAATTCGCTGTTAAACAGCTCATTATACAGTCAAACAAAGTTTAACTGTCTGAGCACTATCTATGAACACAATGAATTACCCAAAAGTGGGTACTACTGATGACCAAAAAGTATTCGTTTTCTTTTACCTGAATAACAAACGATACCGATTATTTAACGGAAAAAGAATCGGTCTAAATCTTGAGCCTAATTCTTTCCCTACCCATTTAAGGATTCCGCAAGCAAAGTTACTTGCTTCTGAGGTTTATAAACATATTACATCTGGTGGGGTATTTAAGGAGTATAGAGCTGATGGCCTAGTATCAGGCGAATACTCTGAGATTGAGCTGTTGGAACAAGCATTGCAGATGAAGCTTTCTGCTGACTACACTAAAAAATACAAAGAAGAGTTGAGGTTCTCATATGAACTACTAATGAAGAACGTTGTTGGACCCTTCATAAAAAAGGATGAGGTTATCAAAACAATGGGCTACTACAAAAACAGAAGTTCATACAACTCACTCAGAAAGAACCTTAACGCATTGTTTAATCAGGCAGTTGCAATAGGCTTGAAGCATAACCCAATTCAAGAAGTTAAACGCCTAAGGGGTAAAGCTAACCTCAACAAGCCCTTTGATAATATCACTGGGATATTAGAGGAAATAAAGGCCTATAACGAATCTTTACACCTCTGTTGCCTGCTAACCTATGGTTGTCTTTTAAGGCCGCACAGGGAGGTTAGAGAGCTTAAATGGGGTGACTTCTCAGGCGACTTATCGTTTATCAATCTGTCAGGCAAGAGGAACAAATCAGGTCGGAATAGGATTGTTCCTGTCCCTTCCTATATCCGGTCTCTTCTAGTAAAACGAGAAAGTCACCTCAACATATTCACTGGCAATGAAAAAGCCCCCAATCCGGACTATTTTAAGACCATTTGGGGGCGTTATAAGAAAGTTTCTAAACTGCTTGAGCTAGACCAAACACTGTACTCTTTTCGTCACTCAGGAGCGATAGATATCTTCAAGAGAACAGGGTCGTTATCCAAGCTACAAAAGGCTATGGGTCATTCCTCTATTTCCGTTTCCTTGACCTATCTAAGAGGATTAGAGGTCAGTGAGTTGGAGGAGATTGATATGCCAATAATCTAAACTAACGCTCTGTGTTATATTTGCAAACAACATCATCTTTCAATTTAAGACCCTTCTCTAATAGTTTCCTTGTTGCTTGTTTGTTCTTTGCTATATCTATAAACACCTCAATTATTTTTTTATATAAATAAGCAACTAATCATTCCCGTTTCCTTGACTTTCCAGTGGGGGCTATAATTGTATTAATTCTCCCCTCGAATGATTGGGGTTAATTCATTCCTTAAAGCTTCATATTCTTCTTGAGACATTAGGTTTAGGTCTAATAAGTCCTTCGCTTCTTTAAGTTTAGCAATAGCTTCGGCACGATTTAATGGTTTATTTGGATTTATTGCCTCCCCGTTTTCAAATGATTCTTGGGAAGCCGATACATATCTTAGACCCATTGTTTCGGCTGATGTGTTTTTTAAATATAATACAGCATTTACCAAACCCATTGAGCGCATTATCTTTATTTCCTCAACAATATAATTGAAAGTTTTAAGACTTGAGTTAGCTCGAACGGGAGGCGATAATAGTGCTCCCCCGATGGTTAATCTACCAACAAAAATTGTCTCAAAATCATTAGAGATTTTATTTACTGATTCTCCAAGCTTCACATCTTGACCAATAACAATTTTTGAACCGTCTTTTAAAATCAATTCTTTAGAGACACTAAAGTTGGGTTTAAATTTCTCTTTGGTTTCGTCAAAACTCATTTTCATATCGAAGGTTTCAACGGAATCTAATTTCTGTGCTAATGATAGATTTGTTGAAATTGTTAGAGCTAAAAGTGTAAATATATATTTCATCTGTTTTGTGAGTTTACTGTTTTATGTAAACCTACAGAAAATTCTGCTGTAACAATTCTCTTATTATATTAATAGCATATTTAGTATTTAAAATAGCCATTATTTACTTTTAAATGATTCTATTTATAAAGAAAAACGTTAATCAGAGAATTTCTAATAATTTTCAACTTAATTACTCTTTAATAGATGGATTATTTATTACTGCCGTTGACAACAATAGTGTTAGCTATTTCAACAGTGATGCTCGTAAGCGAAATTCTCAAATCAAAAAGGGCACTTAAGAAATACGAATCAATAATTAACATCGAGAAAGAAGTTAATCGTCTACATAGTGTAAGCACCCAACTAGCTAAAGATATTGAGTCAAGAAAAGTTAAGTTTGAAAAGCAATATAATGAAGCAAAGGTAATTTATGAACGACTCAGTAAAGAGCTAGCATTATATAGAGAAAACATAGAAAATCTTGAGTATGGAATTTATGAAGCAACATTTTCCTTCGACACCTCAGAAAAATTTAAAGATGCTATCAACAAAGTTCGTGATGAGCAAAAATCATTAGTTAGAAATAAAATTGCTTGCTACTGCAACACGAATTGGGAGGTAAGTGGCTCTAAAAGACAGGGGGCTTCAATGATAAATCGTCAAATCAAAATCACACTTAAAGCCTTTAATGCTCAATGTGACGCCCTAATCTCTGGGGTTAGTTGGAATAATGCAAATAGATATATTGAACGAATAAAAAAAGAGGTAGAGCAATTGAATCAAATGAATACGGTTTTGGGTATCGTATTATCCTCCGATTATATAGGTCTTAAAATTATAGAACTGAAACTAACCCAGGAATACAAAGAGAAAAAATATTTAGAACGAGAGGCTGCAAGGGAAGAGAGGGCACAAACAAGAGAGGAAGAGAAGGCAAAAAGAGAATATGAAGCAGAAATAAAAAAAGCAGAAAAAGAAAAGAAACTTTTTGAAAAAGCTATCGAAGAAGCAAAAAGACAACTCGGATTAGTGTCAGAAGTTGAATTAAAATCATTAAATGAAAAAATCAATGATTTAGAGTCAAAATTGAGAGAGGCAGAAGACCGAGCCGAAAGAGCAATTTCGATGGCTCAATTAACCAAAAGAGGGCATATATATATTATTTCTAACATCGGCTCTTTTGGAGAAGGAATTTATAAAATAGGAATGACAAGAAGACTTGACCCTATTGACAGAGTAGATGAACTTGGAGATGCCTCGGTACCATTTAAGTTTGACATTCACGCAATAATTAAATCTGATAATGCTCCTGAATTAGAAAAGCAGCTTCATAATCATTTTAGTGAATCTAGAGTCAACAAAATAAATCTAAGAAGGGAATACTTCAAAGTAAGTTTAGATGAAATAGAGGATTATCTAAAAGAAAATTTTCAGGGAGAATATGACTTAATTTTACTTCCTGAGGCAAAGGAGTATCGTGAAACCATATACTTGGAGAACAAAAAAAGTAATATTTATTTAAACCAATCAGATAAATTTCCAGACCAACTTTTCAGCGATTAGTTAAAA
>ENA-ORCY01000050-ORCY01000050.1-marine-metagenome-genome-assembly--contig:-NODE-50-length-93586-cov-15.605674_pt1 | contig 93586 bp, 96 predicted proteins | sample MGYA00248634_ERZ508507 | MGnify/ENA primary metagenome ERZ508507 (study PRJEB26178, sample SAMN06266269) | marine metagenome | isolation source: Columbia River Estuary | place: USA:Columbia River Estuary... | reverse complement strand
TTAACTCATATCAGAAAGATATAAGTTAAAATCATCGTAAATAAAAAAAATTATCATTCAAGAATTAAATAATTTAATCATTTATGACTTTTTAAGCAGCCCATGATATTTTTCAGGTTTATAACCAAGAAATACATGTTCAGAAATTACGTCATCCTCTAAATCAAAAACAGTTTTAACTACTTCAGCATAAATATCACGTGCGTCAATGGTCATCGTTAAGTCACGATCTTCAAATAAATTACGCTTACTTAAGCCTGGCCAATCTGAAACAACTTGCTTACCCTTAACTAGGCCTCCAGCTAATATCATTGAACTGGCCCAACCATGATCAGTTCCTTGAGTGCCATTTTCAAATGCCGTTCTGCCAAATTCTGTTACGGTTACTATTGCTGTGTCATCATATAATGGGCCCATTCTTTCTTTGAAAACACGAAGAATATTATCCAAATCTTCTAACAATTCAGCATGTTCTCCCTGCTCATTACCCTGCAATGCATGTGTATCGAATCCATCAATTTCTAACAAGCCCACTCTGGGACCATTTGTTTTATGCATTTGACTTGCTGCATAGCCTACTAGATCTATTGTATCACCTCGGCCATGTTTCATTGTATCACGGCTAGATATATCTTTTAACATTCCATTTAATTGACTATCAGAATTCCACATTTTCTCAACTTCAGCATATTCTTTTTTTGTAGCCTTAGAAAAGTTTGTTGGAAAATAGTTACTATTTACTTCATTACCCCTCAAAATTATAGGTATAGGAAGTGATACCGCAAGTGACGAAAATCCTGCTGCATTCATCGCGCGACCAACCCACCCAGATGTAACTGCATATGCCTGTTCTGATCCAGTTTCCATTATATTTTGTCCATCGAAATGTGACCGTCCAGTATATGGAAATGACGTAGCATGTACAAAAGCAGCATTACCTGAATGATATTCATTTTCTAAAAATTTTAAGTTTGGATGAATGCCAAAGAACCCATCTAAATCGTTAGCGCCCTGAACCAAAACGTCTTTTCTGATTTTAGATAAATTTTTATCAGCTAGGGGAGGTACAGCAGCCAAACCGTCCAACCCACCTCTCAAAAGAACAACCAACAATCGTTTTTCTGGTAGCTTTACATCTGGAAACGCCATATTTGGACTTGCCATCATATACAAAGTCCCCAAAGATCCTTTTAAAAAATTTCTACGTTTCATTTTATGTCCTCATAAACTTAGGGTGACAAAATATTTTTAAACATGCGAGTGTAAAAGTTGATGCGGCTTTTACTTCAGCAGCTTCAGGACTACTCACACCAAAAAAAGCTTCCGCATATTTATCTGGATCAAATTTCATTTTGTACTCAAGTTTATCTGAAATTTGAATAATATATCGAACTCTTCGGTCCATCATTTCTGGCGTCAACCAATCAACCGCTAGATCAGGCCAACCGTTTGGTTGAGGAGTGCGAGAATTCAAGTGCCCTAATTCATACAAAATATTATTTGTCTGATCTGCGTCATCCCAATCATCACCCTTACCTAGGAACTTCAATGGCAAACCACCACCCACTGCTTTATGAAGATTAAAAAACCAAATTTCTGGCTGTAAAAACTTTGTAGAATTTTCACCATACTTTATCACTGCATCAACAACGGCTTGATGAACTTTTACCAGGTCACCAGAAGATTGATTGTATACATTTTCTATAGACTGGATTGCTTCTTCTGGAGGTTTGTCACTTATAAAATGAAGGCTCAATTTATTTGCAATATGTCGCGCTGTCATTGGATGATTAGCTAAATCAATACATAAGGCTTTCAATTTATCTTTAGGTTTGCCCCTATACTTCTTACCTAAAATTTTATGTGCTCCAGGCTCGTGTCTATAATCGTTAAAATAACCTTCTTTTACATCATCATCGTAAACTTGCCCCCATCCAGTCAGTACATAGGCTGTTCCATTAACATCATCTTGTGTATAGCCAGCAGCTGGAGTCAGTGTAAATAATTCCAATAATTCTCGTGCCAAATTTTCATTAATTGCAGCAATTTTCTTTTCTCTATTTTTCTTTATTTCCTTTGCTCGCTTTGAATTGGGGCCAGTGCTTTCCTGATTGGATAAGTATAACTGCATAGCAGGATGCCAAGTTGCATCATAAAGTAACTCACTGAAATTTGATGCCATATTCTTTCTTAAAGTTAGGTAATAATTACCAAATAATTCTGCTTCAACAGCATCCACACTTATAGGAAAATAATTTATCCAAAAATGCCAAAATCTATTAAATGTAGGAGTATCACCATAAACAATATCTATTGAGCGTGTTTGAGTGTCCCTCCACCAAGCAAAAGAGTTATATTTTTTCCACCAAAGTCTTTGAAGTTCATTATTTGTTATTTCCCCTGCAGCTAATAGCGCTCTTAATCTCTCCCTCTCACTGTCCATTTCTAATAGATGATTAACAGCTAACTTAATGCTTGTTGGATACCTCAAATCTGATGTGGATAAGTCCCATGTTGCTAAATTATTCATCTCTTTAGGGTAGTTATAGCCTAAATATTCACCAAATTGTTTCTTTAGAAGTTTTGCTTGTTTTTTGGTGAGATAACCTGTTCCTTCTTTGTCCAAATATTCTTGCCAACCAATGATTGCAGTACGAGTTCCTTTTCCAAAATCACCATCAATGCTAGAGTTATAAAATCCTGCTAACTTTAAATATTCTTGAAGCTTTTTTTTATATTTTTTAGTAAATGATTTCTCATCCTTGATTGCATCTTCTTTAGTTTGTTTATCAAATAGTTTTTTCTTTTTTCTTTTTACTGAAATTAAACGCCAAGGATCAAATTTTGGTACAACTTCTAATTCCTTTTTTGCGTTAACAACAAAATCAGACAATGCGATTTCTTGATATTGCGAGGAAAATCCATAACCAAGTTTTCTAGATGCAAGCTTACTATCCATATGAAAATGTACTTTCAAATACTAATGAAATAAATATTAGTATCATTATAACACAAGATTAATAAATTTGCAAAAAACTCAGAAATTAAAATTATTTAATTAATGCGCATCTGCCCAATTATTACCAAAACCAGCATCAACAACTAATGGTACATCAAGTTTAACAACTGGCTCACTTGCTTTTTCCATTATATTTCTTACGACTTCTGTAGTTTCATTTAGAGCATCTTTGTTTACTTCAAATATTAATTCATCGTGCACCTGAAGCAACATTTTAACTGGCAAATGCGAAATAGCATTCGGCATTTGCACCATCGCACGCCGAATAACATCTGCTGCTGTTCCTTGAATTGGTGCATTTATAGCAGCTCGCTTTGCAAAACCCGCTTGTGGTCCTTTCGCATTGATTTCACTGGTATGAATTTTTCTACCGAATAAGGTTTCAACATATCCATTTTCTTTGGCAAAACTAACCGTTTCATCCATATAAGTTCTAATCCCTGGGAATCTTTCAAAATACGTATCAATAAACGATTGCGCTTCTTTTCTAGGTATACGCAGATTTCTAGCAAGTCCAAACCCACTTATACCATAAATAACACCAAAGTTTATTGCCTTTGCTTGGCGCCTAACCATTGGATCCATATTCTCCAATGGAACATTAAACATTTGCGATGCTGTAAGTGCATGAATATCTTGGCCTTCATGAAATGCTTGTTTGAGAGTATCAATTTTAGCTATATGTGCCAAAATACGAAGTTCAATTTGACTATAATCAAGAGATAACAAAACATTGCCTTCTTCAGCAATAAACGCTTCTCGGATCTTTCGCCCTGCTTCTGATCGAATTGGGATATTTTGTAAATTTGGGTCAGTGGATGATAAGCGCCCAGTTGATGCACCCGATATTACATATGATGTATGTACTCGCCCAGTATTTGGATTAATATGACCTTGCAAGGCATCTGTATAAGTACTCTTTAATTTGGACATTTGACGCCAATCAAGCACTTTAACAGGTAGCTCGTGGCCCTCTGATGCCAAATCCTCTAATACATCCACACCTGTACCATACGCACCTGTTTTACCTTTTTTCCCGCCCGGCAATTCTAATTTATCAAATAGTATTTCACCTAATTGTTTTGGTGATCCAACGTTAAAAGTTTGGCCTGCTAAATTATAGATTTCTGCTTCAAGTCCAGACATTGATTGTGCAAAATTATTAGACATTCGGCTTAATGTATTTCGGTCGACTTTAATGCCATTCATTTCCATTTTAGCCAATACAGGTATAAGAGGTCTTTCCAATGTTTCGTAAACTTTAGTCACACTGCTCTCATGCAACATTGGCTTAAATAGCTTCCAAAGTCGGAGCGTAATATCAGCATCTTCAGCAGCATAATTTACCGCATCATTAATTGATACTTTATCAAAAGTAATAGCAGATTTTCCAGATCCTAATAAAGTTTTTATACTTATAGGCTTATGATTTAAGTATCTTTCTGAAAGATAATCCATACCATGATTATGTTTGCCCCCATTTATTGCGTAGGAGAGCAGCATAGTGTCATCTACTGGAGCTAAATTAACATCATATCTTGCAAATATTTTTGTGTCATATTTAACATTTTGACCAATTTTTATAATTGAGGGGTCTTGCAAAACAGGCCGTAAAATTTCTAATGCTTCATCGAGGTTTATTTGGCCATTACAAAGAGACGCACCTCCAAACAAGTCATCCTCACCATTAGTATGGCCAACAGGAATGTAACAAGCTTCTCCAATTTCTACTGACAGACATATTCCAACTAAATCAACAATCATGTCATTTAATCCAGTAGTCTCTGTATCAACAGCAACATAACCACGCTGGTATATTTTTGTTACCCAGCGATTTAAGTCATTAACATTATCAATAAGTTCATATTTTTCTGTATTGATAGAAATAGACTCTGCTTCTGTTATCTGATCTTCATTATTAATTCTGTCTGAAGAAATTTCTGGAGCACTAACACCAAGCTTATTTGCTATGCGAGCAGACATAGTTCTAAATTCCATTTCAGCAAGAAATTTCAATACAACTTCAGGATCAGGGGCTTGCACTTGAAAATCATCAAAATCACAATCCATTTCCATATCTGTTTTTAATGTAACAAGGTCACGACTTGTACGAATTTGATCCGCATTTTCGATTAATGTTTCTCTTCGTTTTGGCTGTTTAATTTCAGAGGCACGCTCTAAAAGACTATCAAGATCACCATATTCATTAATTAAAAGTGCTGCAGTTTTCACACCAATACCTGGTGCCCCAGGTACATTGTCCACACTATCACCCGCAAGTGATTGCACATCAATGACACGGTTAGGAGCAACTCCAAATTTTTCTTCTACTTGCTCAGGACCAATTCGTTTATTTTTCATGGCATCGTACATTTCAACACCATTTCCAACAAGTTGCATTAAATCTTTATCCGAAGAAACAATAGTGACTTGGCCACCAGCCTCACGAGCTTGGACTGCTAAAGTTGCCATAATATCATCTGCTTCAAAACCTTCTTGCTCAATGCAAGCTAATCCAAAAGCTCTCGTCGCGTCTCGAGTTAGTGGGAATTGGGGAATTAAATCCTCTGGTGCAGGTGGCCTATTCATTTTGTATTCAGGATAAATATCAGATCTGAATGTTTTACCTTTTGCGTCAAAAACAACCACTAAATGAGTAGGTGCATTAGATCCTTTTTGGTCCTCAATAATTTTGAAGAGCATATTACAAAATCCACTTACTGCACCAACAGGCAGGCCATCAGATTTACGTGTAAGAGGCGGTAAAGCATGATACGCCCGAAAAATAAATCCTGAGCCGTCAATTAAATGAAGATGATGACCTTTACCAAATGTCACTATTTAAGCACCTTTTTTTGCATTATTTTTTAGTACGTATTTACAATCACAATATGGGCACTCAACCCAACCTTGATCATCAGGGATTTGCAACCAAACACGTGGATGACCACCAACACCACCATCACAAGCAACACGAGAACTAGTTACTTCTATAATTTCTTTTGAGAGCTTACTCATTAATATCTTCCTTAATAATAATTTAATATCATAGCCAATTGAGGTATTATATTTAAGATTGAATCATCTTCCCACAGGAGCTTCCACCCAATATATGTACATGAAGATGTGGAACTTCCTGAACACCGTGCTGACCACTATTTGCAATCATTCTAAATCCATCACCATTATCAATGGAGACATTAAGTAAATCACATACAGCTCCTATAGCTTGTATATAGCCAATTATCTGATCATCAGCTGCTTCTTTTGCAAAATGATCAAAACTTACGTATCGACCCTTTGGAATTATCAGGACATGATGTGGCCGTTGTGGATTTATATCACGAAAAGCTAATGCATATTCATTTTCAAGGACTGTATCATTTGGAATTTCTCCTCGTAGAATTTTTGCAAATATATTTTCATCATCATATTTATACGCCATAATTTTATGTCTCTTTTATTTCACAGCTTTCTATAGCTTATTAATATCAAATAAATCTTGCAAATTATTCTTAGGTCGCGCGCCCATGCTAGAAATTACTTCAGCTGCAGCAACACATCCCATCTTACCACAAACTTCAAGATCTTTATTTTGCGACAAACCTGCCAGAAAACCTGCAGCAAACAAGTCACCTGCACCTGTTGCATCAACAACATTAACTGGATTTGCAGATACATGAATAGTTTCTCCACCACTAGCAATGTAAGCTCCTTCAGCACCAGCTGTACAAACTAAAATATCAACATATTGCGCTCCAACTTCAATTGCTTCATTTAAACTTTTACCACCATACATGGATAAGAGTTCATGTTCATTGCAAAATAACATGTTTATATGATTTGCAATTAAATCTTGGAATGCCTCGCGGTGGCGTTCAACACAAAAAGGGTCAGATAAGCTAAGTGACGACTGACCACCTGCGCCATTACATAATTCTACAGCACGTATAAATGCTGCTTGGCTATCTGGACGATCAAATAGATAACCTTCTAAATATAGCCAATCTGTATCTGCCATTAAATCAGGGTCAATATCAGTTACATTTAACTGGTTTGCGACGCCTAAATAAGTATTCATAGATCTTTCACCGTCTGGGCTTACTAGAATCATACTCCTACCTGTCTCATCATCTGAGTCAGAGCTTACCATCGGAGTATTAAAAGCTACACCTTGAGCACGTATATCATGAGCGAAGATACGACCTAATTGATCATCTTTAACTTTACCCACAAATGCTGTTTTTATACCAACCGTCCCAATACCCGAAATCGTATTGGCTGCAGATCCACCAGATATTTCCACGCCAGCATCCATCGAGTTGTATATTTCTGCTGCACGTGGAGTATCAATTAACTGCATGATGCCTTTTTCAATACCTTTAGATATTAAAAATTCATCACTACATTTTGCCAACACATCAACAATCGCATTGCCTATTCCAACTACTTTATAATTCTTATTCAATGATTTTTTCCTCAAATTGGCATAAATCTTCAATAATACAATTCATGCAGACTGGTTTACGCGCCTTACAAGTATATCTGCCATGTAATATCATCCAATGATGCGCATGGTGTTGAAACTCTGCAGGCACATGATCTTCAATTGCTCTTTCAACCGCTACAACATCTTTGCCTATTGCAACTCCAGATCGATTTCCAAAACGTAATATATGTGTATCTACAGCCTGAGTTGGCTGCCCAAACCACATATTTAATACAACATTTGCAGTTTTACGGCCAACGCCAGGCAACCCTTCTAAAGCCGCTCTAGATGAAGGAACAACACTATTGTATTTTTCAATCAAAAGTTCACTCATTTTAATTACATTTTTAGCTTTTTGGCGATACAATCCAATCGTTTTAATATGTTCCATAACGCCATTCAGACCTAAAGCAATCATCTTTTCTGGTGTGTCAGCAATCGCAAAAAGTTTCTTTGTAGCTTTATTAACACCTAAATCAGTAGATTGCGCCGAAAGGGCTACAGCAACAACCAACGTAAATGCATTAACATGATCAAGTTCACCCTTTGGTTCTGCCTCATGTTCGCGAAAGCGTGAAAAAATTTCATATATATTCTGATAATTTAATTGTTTTGGCATTCTTTCTTGTGTCATTAAAATATACTTTTGCCAAGTAAAGTATTAAAATTATGTATAGCTAAATTTTTAATTTTATACCAAAATCAAAAAATGGAAAAGTCTAATCAAGAAAAAGAAACAACTGATAAAGATATTAAAGAAGAAATTCTTAAAAAGCGCTTAGTAAATCATAAATTATTATCTACAAAAAATTATTCGCAAAATATAAAAATTATATCCGAAACCTTACCGAATGCTCCACATGAAATAACCTACGGATGGTTTAAGAGCCCTTATGGTTCAATGCTTTTATCATCAACAAAAAACGGTATTTGTGGCTTAGCTTTTGCTGGCAACTTTAATAAAGAAGAAATAAAATCAAATATTTTCAAATACTGGCCGCATGCAAATTTTCATCGTGATGAAAGTTTTGTATCTGATTACGCAGCATCAATATTAGAAAATAAATATCCACTAGATATTCACATGATAGGCAGTCCTTTTCAAACTACTATTTGGAAAGCGTTACTCAAAATTCCTATTGGAAAAGTAACAACCTACAGTGATATTGCTTATCAAATAGGAAATCCGAGTGCTGTTAGAGCAGTTGCTACTGCAATTGGGAAAAACCCTATCTGCTTGTTAATACCATGCCACAGAGTAATAAGAAAATCAGGCGGCATGGGTGGTTATCGATGGGGTCTAAATATCAAAAATAATCTTCTAATTTCTGAATTATAAAAAATTTTTATTTTTATGGAAATCTTCTAAAAAATGATTAAATTAATTATACCGTTATATTTAGATGAGGATCAATATTTTGCATAAACCGTTTAAAATAATTTCAATCCTAACAATAAGCTTATTATGCATGTCGGCATGTACAGACAATCCTTATAATGCAAAACAAGGCGCAATAATTGGAGCTACTGCAGGCATAATGTCTGGTTTTCTTACAGGTGATGATAGTAATGGTACTATCAAACGTGCGATAGCAGGTGGTGCATTAGGTGCAGCGATTGGAAATGAATTAGACGTACAAGAAGAAGAATTACGTAAAAATTTAGAAGGCAGTGGTGCACTTATAAAAAATACAGGTAATCAATTAATAGTTACATTACCTGAAGCTATAACATTTGATATCGATAGTTCAGAAGTGCGATATTCATTAGAGGACACTTTAATAAGATTATCAAAAAGTCTAAATAAATATCCAAAAACTAATGTTGAAATTATTGGCCATACAGATAATGTTGGTGGACAAGATTATAATCAAAAATTATCTACTCGCCGAGCCGAAAGTGTATCTTCAATTTTGGCTCAAAATGATGTTTCTAGATCTCGTATAAAAGCGTACGGTCGTGGTGAAATCGAGCCAATGATGTCAAATAACACCTCAAAGGGTCGTGCATCAAATCGTAGAGTCGAAATAATGATTACCCCCTTAATTGACCAAAATGCAAAACTTCCAAATGTTGGTTTGAACCTCTCTGTGCGTCTATAATCAAATGATTAACTTGTTTAGCTTTAGATTTAACAATAAAGTCTATAAATCTGGAGGATCAAATGCCATTTCAAAAAATTGAACTCGATAGAGTTGCTGAATCTGTAATAACTCAAATTGAGCAATTAATTTTGAGAGGGATAATAAGACCAGGTGAACGTCTTCCCTCAGAGCGTGACCTCGCTGATCGATTAGGGGTTTCAAGACCCTCACTTCGTGAAGCCATATCAACACTCCAAATCAGAGGCTTGCTCACAACCAAAGCGAATGCAGGTGTTTTCGTTGCAGAACTTTTAGGTGCTCCATTTTCACCATCACTTACAGAATTATTTTCAACTCACGATGAAGCAGTTTTTGACTACATATCATTTAGAAGTGATTTAGAAGGTATGGCAGCTGAACGTGTAGCAAATTTAGGATCAGAAACTGATCTCAAGGTCATTCAAGCTATTTTTGACAAAATGAAAGTTGCACATGACAATAAAAACTCTTCAGAAGAGGCTTCGTTAGATGCACAATTCCATATGGCTATAATAGAAGCCTCACATAATGTATTTCTTTTACATATGGTTAGATCAATGTTCGAAATGCTGAAAAAAGGTATTTTTTACAATCGGCAAGTTATGTTTAGCAGACATACTACGCGCGGTACACTTCTTGAACAACACAGATCAATTTGCAATGCTATTCAAAATCGCAATGCAAAAGGAGCGCGAAAAGCAATTGAAGACCATATGGACTTTATCAAAACATGCATGCAAGAAGTAAAAAAAGCTGAGGCTAATGAAGAAATTGCCAAACTTCGTCTCGACCACACAACAACAAGTTAAGTCTTTAAACTAAAAATCCACCTGTAGGTTATACAAGTGGATTTTAATAAATCTAAATTAATTGTTACTTAATGGAATTTTCCATTTGTATCTTTAATGGCAGTTTCAATTAATTCGTTAGCATGGGAAGCATTCATACCTGAAGAAATGACATCTTTTGCAGCAGCGATAGCAACAATGACAGCAGTATCTTTAACTTCTTTTACAGCTGCTGTTTGAGCAGATAGAATTTGGTCTTCTGCTGAAGCTAGTCTACGCTTTATGGATGCTTTTAGATTGTCTTTAGCAGCAGCAGCAGCATTTTTTGCTTCTTCTTTCGCATGTAAAATAATTTGATCAGCCTGATTTTGAACTTCTTTTTGTTTTCGCTCATATTCAGCTAAAATACTTTGAGCTTCTTCCCTTAATGATCTTGCTTCATCTAGTTCAGACTGAATACCATTTGCTCTTTCATCCAACATACCACTTAATTTTCCAGGTACTTTTAAATATATAAGTAATCCTACAAATAATAAAAATGCTATAAGCACTACAAAATTAGTGTTACTTAATGATACAAATGGTCCTGAAGCAGCAAGTACAGGGGTTGCTAATAAAACTATAAGCGATGTTAAAATATTACGCATCAAATCAACCTTTCAACCTTGTAGCCACTGCCACTTTAATTTTTTTTGTATCAGCAGCTTCTGGTAGAATAGCGTCTACAATATTATTAGCAGTTATATTAGCAACCTCTTCAACAGATTGAACTGCACTATCTTTGATAGCGCTAATTGCTTTTTCAGATTCAGCTGCTTTCGCAGCGATTTCCAAATCAGCTTTTGCTATGGCTTTATCCAAATCTTTTTGAATTTCAGCTTTAGCTTCATTAACAATATCATTTGCTTTTGCACGAGCGTCAGCTAGTGCTTTGTTATATGTATTTTCTGCTTCAATAGCAGATCTTTTCATCTCTTCAGCTTTATCAAGATCACGCTGAATTGCACCATGACGTTCTGACAAAACTGTAGCTATTCGGGGCAATGCTACTCGACTTAAAACAAGATACAGGACAATTAAAGTTACAACCAACCAAAATATTTGATTTGGAAATGTACTAAAGTCCAACTGAGGCATGCCAGGTGCAGATTCTGCTGCTTGTGCTGCGCCTTCTACTTTATCAGCCATATTATTGCTCTCCAATTAGGTAAACGAGTGAGGCAAACCTCACTCGCATTTCTTTGAGTGCAAACGAATTCACACAATCTTTATTTGCTTAAACAGCAAACATTAGTAGTAGCGCTACTAGGAATGAGAAAATTCCTAATGCTTCAGCAAACGCGATACCAATGAACATTGTCGCTGTTTGGCCTGTAGCTGCTGACGGGTTACGTAATGCACCTGATAAAAAGTTGCCAACTACATGGCCCACACCAACGGCTGCGCCGCCCATGCCAGTACATGCGAGGCCTGCGCCGATATATGCGCCCATTTGTACGATGTCGCCTTCCATTTTAAATCTCCTTAAGATTAGTATGTTTTAAATTTAATATTGTGTTTAGTTTAGTGGTTCGGGTGCAATGCATCTTTAAGATACACGCAGGTTAAAATTGCAAATACATAAGCTTGGATGAAAGCTACTAAAACTTCCAATGCGTAGATTGCTGTGATTGCTATAATAGCAAAAGGTGAGATCGCTAATACCGCCGCAAAAGCTGCAAACACTTTTATCACAGCATGGCCTGCCATCATATTTCCCGCCAAACGAATAGAATGGCTAAGTGGACGAACGAAGTACGAGATTATTTCAATAAGTGCCAGAATAGGTCTTAGTATCAATGGAGCTGAGCTGATCCAGAATAAACCAAAAAAGCTAAATCCATGTTTTACAAAGCCCAAAATAGTAACCGACAAAAACACTCCCATCGCTAATACACCTGTGACAGCAATATGTGATGTTGTAGTAAATGCCATCGGCAGCAAACCAAGAAAATTTGAAAATACAATAAACATAAAGAGTGTCATTATGTGGGGAAAGTATTTTACGCCGTCTTTTCCTGCTACATCTTCAATCATTCGATAGATAAAGCCATACGCCAACTCACCAATTGATTGTACACGATTAGGAACCATTGCGCGCCGCGAGGTACCCAAAACCAATAATGCAAAAACTGCTAATACGGTAAGCCCCATCCAAAGCGTGGCGTTAGTAAAGCTATACCAATGAACTGGACCATCACCAAACAACGTTTTGATTTCAAACTGATCCATTGGATGGAAAACTAAACCGTTACCTGCTTCTTCTTTTGCCACGTTAAAATTCCTTTTACTGTAACGATTAGTTTTTAATCGTCACTTTTACCTGTATTTTTTGTTGATAACTCATCATCATCAACTGTGATATTCTTTCTTTGAACTTCCTCTGCGGTTCGCATCATCGTACGCACACCAGCAGCAAAGCCTAACATTATAAAAATGATCAAAAACAAAGGCAGAGTGCCAAGCAAGTGATCCAAACCATATCCTATACCAAGTCCCATGAGCATCCCCACAACCAACTCAGTAACCATCCTCCAACCCACTTGAGCACCTGAATAATGGTTTTCATGCTGAACCTCACTTTTAGAGGCGTTTTTTTTTGCATTTAACCTATCATCCAAATCAAAAAGACGTTTGGGGTCGATTTTATCAGCCATAAACACCTCGCTTGAAAACAAAGGACAGTTTGAGGTTTAATAGAATGCATGTGTATTGGTGTCAACGAATTTACGTACTTTTAAAAAGCATGCATCTCATTGAAAACAAACAGTTTAATTGTATAATTTTTATTAAAAAAAAATTTTTAATAAATTATAATAAAAAAACAGCATGAATCCGTCATTCAACCTTTTGGTTAAGTATTAAAGTGACTAAAGTTATGAAGCTAATAAGATAATATTTTATCAAGCAATAAGTTGACCTATCCATTCAATAAAAGATAGAAATTATCATGGCATATGATCTTGATAATATATTTGCAGCTCTTGGAGATTCTACCCGAAGAGAAATATTAATTATGTTGTTAGAGGATGACATGGCTGTAACAGACGTTGCAGAACCTTTTGACATGTCATTAGCAGCAATATCAAAACACCTACGTATTTTATCGAAGTCTGGGCTAATTGTTCAAGAAAAAAGAGGGCGTGTGAAGTGGTGTAAGCTACAAGTTCACGCAATGCGAGACGCATCCCTCTGGATGGAAAGCTTTGGTCAAATAGAACAAATGAACTTAGAAGCATTTGAAAAATTTCTCCAAAGTGAGGAAATTTTAGAAAAATAACACCCTATTTTGGCAAAGAACCATCTAAAGTATATTTTAAAATTTGTGATACCTGCAATGGTGACTTTACAACAGCCAATGCAGCTGCATCAATCTCTTTCAATGGATGTTGATGTTCGTCTTGATGCATTATTATTAATGATTTGCCCATTGCATATGCTTGCCCGGCATCAAAAGCGGCGTTCCATTGTTTGTATTTCTCACCGAATCTAACGACGACGATATCAGCATCTTCAATGGCTTTTCGTGTCCTTATTGCATTTAGTTTTGCACCCTTATTATCATGCCAGAATTTATCTTTTTCAGGGCCCATTATTGCTACGCCACAATCATCAGATGAATCATGATCTGTTACGGGCGCAGTGAATTCTACATCCAAACCTTTGCAACCATGGGCAATATCTTCACGCCAATTTGTGTGAATTTCTCCTGCTAAATAAACCTTTAATCCCATATTATCCCCTTAAAACCCCACCAGTTGCTTTTGTCACTTTTTCAATAATTTTTTCAGAAACAGCCTCAATATCTTTATCAGTCAGGGTGGCATCTTTTGGTTGTAGTTTTACTGTTATAGCAATGGATTTTTTATCTAACCCCATTTGACCATCAGCTTTAACACCATCAAATACATCAAAAACATGAGCATCAGTTATAAGCGATTTATCAGCTCCTTTTGCAGCGTTTAAAACACTTAATGCTTCAACTTTATTATCCACTACAAAAGCGAAATCTCTATCAACAGATTGAAAATCACTTGTTTTTAGAGCAGCTCGTGTTGTTGTTTTTTTCTTTGGGAGCGGTGGATTTTCTAAATGTATGGCAAATGCAACTGCAGGGCCTTTAATATTAAAAGCTTCCACAATTTTTGGATGTAATTCACCGAATGCACACATTATATTTTTAGGGCCCAATGAGAGCTTCCCTGATCTGCCAGGGTGCCACCAAGATTTAGCGCCACGTAATACCATTAATTTATCAGGTGCACCTATGGCAGATAATACTGCTTCTGCATCAGCTTTTGCATCAAAAGCATCAACTGGTCGTCTAACGCCAAATGCATCGCGAGGACCTGTATGACCCACTAGTAATCCTGAGGCCAATAGCTCCTGCTCTTCAGGTTCACCACCATGAAAAACTGGCCCTACCTCAAACAATGCCAAGTCCATTACGCCTCGTGCTTGATTTCGTTGAACTGCTTGCAATAATCCAGGAAGCAGTGATGGCCGCATGTGACTCATTTCAGATGATATTGGGTTGCCAATCATAACATCATCTGCACCACCACCAAAAAGATCTGCAGATTTTTTATCAATAAAAGAATATGTAACACATTCATTATATCCTAATGCTGCAATAGTTCGTCGCGCCATAGCTTCTCTACGCTGCATTGGTGTTAAAATAGGCTTAGGAACACCTTCAGCTAATTGAGGCAGAGGCACACCAACAAGCTTAGTAAGTGATGCAATTCGCGCGACTTCTTCAACAAGATCCGCAGAACCAAGAATATCAGGACGCCAGCTTGGCACTTGGGCCTGATCACCTTCAATGATAAATCCTAAATCTGTAAGGTATTTTATTTGATCCTCTGACGAAATCTCCATTCCAACGAGCGATTTAATTCTGTTAGTATCGAGTGTATATGATCGAGATACATCTGGAACTGCTCCTGCTTTTACAAGCGCTGAAGCTTCCCCACCACCATACTTTTGTATCAGTGTTACAGCATGATCACATCCATTAATTGTAAATAATGGATCTACACCTCTTTCAAATCTATACCGCGCATCAGAGTTAATTTTCAACTTACGTCCAGTAATAGCAATCTTAGTTGGATCCCAATACGCACTTTCAACAAAAACATTTATTGTGCTTTCATCACAGCCAGTATCCAGTCCACCCATAATTCCAGCAATACTTTCTACACCATTGTCATCTGATATAATCATCATATCTTTTTGTAATACGTATTCCTTATCATCCAGTGCAGTAATAGTTTCTCCACCTTCTGCTTTATGGATTCGTAAGTTTCCAGAAACCTTATCCATATCAAAAACATGAAGGGGTCGATTACGATCATAAGTATAATAGTTTGTAATATCTACTAGTAGTGAAATTGGTCTTAAACCAATCGCACGCAATGCAGCTTGAAGCCAGTCAGGACTTGGACCATTTTTGACACCTTTAATTTCTCGCCCAACAAACAATGGGCAGCCATCTAGTGTATTACTATCAATACTTACCTCTAGATTAGATGTGAATTTTTCATCGATTTGAGGCACTGTATCACGATTAATTAATTCCCCAACACCTCGAGCTGCAAGGTCTCTTGCTATTCCTCTAACACCTAAGGCATCAGGCCGATTTGGTGTTATTGCTATTTCAATAATTGGATCAACAGATTCTGGTCTATTTTTCTTCAAATAATCAACAAATTTCGAACCAACTGCTGGATTACCATCTAACTCAATTATACCATCATGTTCATCAGATAACTCCATTTCACGCTCTGAAGCCATCATCCCAAATGACTCAATTCCACGAATTTTTCCAACACCGATTGTGATATCTAATCCCGGAACGTAAACTCCAGGCTTTGCCACCACAACGTAAATGCCTTCTCTAGCATTAGGTGCACCACATATAATTTGAAGTTCGCCTTCATCAGTATCAACTTTGCATACTCGAAGCTTGTCCGCGTCTGGATGTTTTTCAGCATTTGAAACATATCCAACAGTAAAATTTTCCAGTTTGTCCAATGGATTTTCAACACCTTCAACTTCTAACCCAAGGTCTGTTAAAGCTTCAGTGATGTCATTAAGAGATGCATCAGTTTTAAGGTGTTCTTTTAACCAAGATAATGTAAATTTCATAAGTCTACCATGTTAAGAATTTATTATTAATTAGTAATAGCTGTGAATTGCAATCTGAAGTCTCCAAACACAAACTAATCTTCATTACGTTTATTTAAAACTGCTGGATATACAACTAAAGCCAAGCCAATTGTAAAGATCCAGAAGCTTATAAATACACTAAAAAATATTTTGCCCAAAAAAATTCCAGACAAGATATTAAGCAAGACAATTGTAAAAAGACCAAATCCAAATTTTTGGGCTATGTTTAAAAAATTTTTCATTCTAAATGCCTTTTTGAAAATTTATTATATTTATATATATAATAAATTGTTAACGACTAATACCATTATGTAAATTAGGCGTATCTAAGCTTACGAATCCGTAGTGACGCAACCAACGCAAATCACTATCAAAAAATGCTCTTAAATCTGGAATGCCATACTTGAGCATAGCCAGACGATCTATACCCATCCCAAAAGCAAATCCTTGATATTTTTCGGCATCAATTCCACCTGCATGCAATACTTTCGGATGAACCATCCCAGATCCAAGAATTTCCATCCAGTCATCACCTTCACCAATTTTTAGCTGACCCCCAGCCCATGAGCATCGTATATCAACTTCTGCGCTTGGTTCAGTAAAAGGAAAGTGGGAAGCCCTAAACCGCAATTCAATATTATCAATGTTAAAAAAGGCTCGACAAAATTCTTCGAGTGTCCATTTCAAATTTGCCATTGATATATTTTCATCAATACACATTCCCTCATATTGATGAAACATGGGCGTATGAGTTTGATCATAATCCGCACGATATACTCGACCAGGACAAATAATCCTACACGGTGCACCATTCGCTTCTAAATGACGAATTTGCACAGGACTTGTATGCGTACGCAGTACATTAGGTGCACGTTCATCATCTTTATTTCGATGCATATAGAATGTATCATGCTCCTGGCGCGCTGGATGTTCTGGGGCTATATTTAATGCATCAAAGTTGTAATAATCATTTTCAATTTGCGGGCCTTCTGCAACTGAAAATCCTAATGATGCAAATATCGCAATTATTTCTTCTGTTACTTGAGAGATCGGATGAAGCGATCCTTGACGGCGAGGCCGCCCTGACATCGAAACATCAAGCCATTCATTTTGCAGCCTTTCGTTTAATGCTGCATCAGAAAGTGCAGATTTTTTAGCAGATAATGCAGAGTTAATCTCATCTTTTAATGCATTCAATGCTGGTCCAGCTATTTGGCGTTCTTCAGGTGACATTTTACCAAGCTCACGCATTTTTAAACTTACTTCACCTTTTTTACCTACGGCTGCTATTCGCACATTTTCTAAAGATGTTTCATCAACTGCCTCTGAGACAGCATTTAAATATTTAGATTTTAAAGCATTTAAAGCTTCCATGGTCATGTCCCTTTTGTTGTCTAATGAATTATCACAACAGCATCCAGATGCAAGCTCGGCATCAGTAAAATATACCTAAACATTCTTTAATCATTTAATCTTCTAAATTCATAGAAAGCTTTGGTAAAAATTATTGTTTTTGATACTTGAAATTTCTGCATATTAAAAACAAAAAAAGCCCTACAGTTTACTGTAAGGCTTTAAAATTGTGATATAACTTTTTTTAGAGTGCAGCTTTAGCTTGCTCAACTATTGCACCAAATGCTTCAGGTTCATGAACTGCTAAATCAGCCAAAACTTTACGATCAACTTCTATGCCAGCTTTTTGCACTCCATTGATGAAGCGACTATATGTTAGCGTCTCATCGTTTAAACGCACTGCAGCGTTTATACGTTGAATCCAAAGTGCTCTAAAGTTCCGCTTACGGTTCTTCCTATCACGTGTTGCATATTGATTCGCTTTGTCTACAGCTTGGGTTGCAGTACGGAATGCATTTTTTCGTGCACCGTAATAACCTTTAGCGGCCTTAATGACCTTTTTGTGACGAGCGTGTGTAACTTTACCAGATGTAACTCTTGCCATTGTTCAAATCTCCTATCAGCGCGCGTAAGGCATGTATTTTTTAACGATCGTAGCATCTGCTGCTGACAAAGTGGTTGTACCACGTGCATTGCGCAAAAACTTATTTGAACGTTTGATCATACCATGTCGTTTGCCGGCTTGACCGGATTTGACTTTACCAGAGGCAGTCATCTTGAAGCGCTTTTTTGCGCCCGATTTAGTCTTCATTTTGGGCATTTCCATCTCCTTTTGAGTTGGTTAACACACCACTCGGCATACCCTATAAGCCGGTAATGTTTCTCAGTACGCGCTTTTATGACTCAAAATTAATAATTGCAAGCCCTAGTCATTGATAAAACCATTTATATTTCGAAATATATTATAGTTAGAAGTAACTAGGATTCTAATGCAGTAATAATTTTTTCATCCACTGAAGCAACCCTAATAATATTTGTAGAACCTGCTGTATTGAACGGCACTCCTGCAGTTACTACTATTTTATCATTATTTTCGGCAAATTCATAACTTCTTGCTGCTCGGGCGGCACTAATCACTGCATGTTTAAATCTTGTAACCTCTCCAGTAACGACACAATGCAAACCCCACACTAAACCTAATCTTCTCGCAACAGTAGGAAGTGAAGTTAAAGCAATAATTGGAACTTTTGGCCGCTCACGAGATGCCAAGACTGCTGTAGTACCAGAGGATGTAAAACAACATATTGCTTTTACATCTGTTGTCTCAGCAATTTCTCGTGCCGCTGCCGTAATTGCGTCTGCAACTTTACTTCGGGCAGTACTTCTTGTTGCTTCTATTCCTGTTCTGTATGTTTGATCTTTTTCAACCTCTACCGCTACAGCATTCATTGTTCTCACCGCTTCGACTGGATAGCTACCAGCAGCAGATTCAGCAGATAGCATTACCGCATCAGCACCTTCATAAATTGCTGTTGCAACATCTGACACTTCAGCTCTAGTAGGCACCGGACTTTCGATCATACTTTCCATCATCTGAGTAGCTACAATAACAGGTTTTCCTGCATCTCGGCACGAAGTAACAAGACGTTTTTGAATTGGCGGCACATCTTGAACTGGTAACTCTACTCCGAGATCCCCTCGAGCCACCATAATTCCATCTGAAACAGCAAGTATTTCATTGAAGGCATTAACAGCAGCTGGCTTCTCAATTTTTGATAATATTGCAGCTCGTCCATTAGTCAAAACACGTGCTTCTTCTACATCTTCTGGGCGCTGGACGAATGATAAAGCCAACCAATCAACCCCCAATTGGCATGAAAACTCTAAATCTTTTCGATCTTTTTCAGACAAAGCCGCCAAAGGCAAAATAACATCTGGAACATTTACACCTTTACGATTTGATATTTCACCACCAACTATAACCTCACAATTGGCAAAATCTTTACCACAATCTAAAACCTTAACTCTCAATTTCCCATCATTTATGAGTAAAGTAGACCCAACCTTTAGAGCTGCAAATATTTCTTTGTGAGGTAAACAAACTCTATCTTGGTTACCTTCTGCTTCATTTAAATCAAATCTAAAAGTCGACCCAACTTCTAGTGTTTCTTTTCCATTGAGAAATGAGCCACATCTAAGTTTTGGCCCTTGCAAATCTGCTAATATACAAATTGGCCTTCCAACGTCTCGCTCAATATCACGTATCATTTGATATCGATCTCGCATTTCACCATGAGTGCCGTGACTCATATTCAAGCGAAATACATCAACACCTTCTTCAAATAATGTTTTGATCATCTCATATGTATCTGAAGAGGGACCTAAAGTGGCAACGATCTTAACATTTCGATTTCTTCTCACTATATTTCCCCTTGGAAGTGTCTTAATTTTTTTATTTATGTCGTTTTTTCATCATTCAAATAAATACCTCATATGGAAAAAACAACCATAAACTATTATATCTAATATTTAATGTTAATTAATTTTTATGTATTTGGGAAATTAGTATTAAAAAAACCAAAAATAAGTATTACTATTATACCTAAGCATTTAAAATTTACCGAAAAGAATCAATTATGGACTTACAAACACAAACAGAAATCGAAGCTGCTGCATTTAGAACTTTAAGAGATCACCTAGCAAAAAGAACAGATGTCCAAAATATTGATATGATGAACTTGGCAGGCTTTTGTAGAAACTGTTTATCGCGATGGTATCAAGAAGCAGCCGGCACAAAAGGAATTGCAATCTCTAAAGATAATGCACGCGAATTATTTTATGGTATGCCATTTAACGAATGGAAAAACAGGTATCAAGTTGAAGCAACTGATGAGCAAAAAGCATCATTCAAAGCAACTCATAAATAATGCAACTAAAAGGCTGAATAAAAAATATCTCAGCCAAATAATGAGTTTATATTGCTGTTTTTAGCGTTTCTTCTAAATATATTTCTCTGAGTCTTGCTGCTATTTTCCCAGGCTTTCCTGTTCCAACATCAACACCATCAATATTAACTACTGGCATCACAAATGTGGAAGCTGAAGTAATGAACGCTTCGTCAGCATTCTTAGCTTCTTCTATTGAAAAATTTCGTTCTTCAACAGTCATTTGTGCTTCATTAGCAAAACGCAAAACAGCTGCACGAGTAATACCGTGCAAAATATCATTTGATAGTTCCCTGGTAATAATAGAGTCATCTTTTACAATATAAGCATTATTAGATGTTCCTTCAGTGACCATTCCATCCTCAACCATCCAAGCATCATCCGCACCTTGAGACTTGGCAATCATTTTGCCCATGGATGGATATAATAATTGAACAGTTTTGATATCGCGACGACCCCATCGTTCATCAGGAATTGATACAACCTTCATGCCAATCTTAGCTTTTGGATTTTGGACCATATTGGAGTTAGATTGTGTAAATAACACAATTGTTGGCTTAACTTCTTTTGGATCAGGAAATACGAAATCACGATCGTTAGGCGAGCCACGAGTTATCTGCAAATATATCATTCCCTCGTTTAAGTCATTTTGCACAATTAGTTGCCTATGAACTTCTAAAAGATTTTCTTTAGAAATTGCTGAATCCATCATTAATTCTTTCATGGAGCGCTCTAATCGAACAGCATGCCCATCAAAATCAATCAACTTTCCATTTATAACTGACGTAACTTCGTATACGCCATCTGCCATTAAAAAGCCTCGATCAAATATTGAAACTTTAGCCTCATTTTCATCTAAAAATTCACCGTTTAAATATACAATTCTTGACATAACTATCCCCATAATTCTGGCTGCGCAGGATGTACTCCGTCAGCATCATAAAATAATTTGTGGTTACGATCTTCACTTAGCAAAAGTGGCCCATCAAGATCAACAACCGAAACTTCTTGCCCAACTAATACTGCGGGCGCCATAGCCAAAGATGACCCAACCATACATCCAACCATCACATCAAAACCCATTTTTAAAGCTGTTTGTTTTAAATCAAGCGCTTCAGTCAATCCGCCCGTTTTATCTAATTTGATATTCACCATATCGTATTTTCCAACGAGATTATTTAAACTGGTTCGATCATGACAACTTTCATCTGCGCATACAGGTAAAATTCTTTTTAAGTCTAACAGAACATTATCTTCACCAGCTGGAAAAGGCTGTTCAACCATTTCAACGCCAAGATCTAATAAAGTTGGTGCTAAACTTTCATACTGGCTTGGTGTCCATCCTTCATTTGCATCAACTATAATTCTTGATGATAATGCCCCAGCTCGAACTGCTCGAATTCTCTCAATATCATCATCTCCCCCACCAAGTTTTGTTTTCAGAAGTGGGCGAAATGAATTTTTAGCTGCCTGCACATTCATTTTTTCTGGGCTGTCTAAAGACAAAGTATATGCAGTTTTTATCGCTTTAGGTTTAGTTAATCCAGCTAATTGCCATACAGGCAAACCCGCTTCCTTAGCTTCCAAATCCCAAAGAGCACAGTCAACAGCATTTCGTGCTGCGCCCGCTGGTAATATATTGCGAAGTGTTTCTCTATCAAAATCTTTAGGAAGTTCTCCAATTTGCTGACTAACTGTCTCCATAGTTTCACCATATCTAGAATACGGGACACATTCACCCATACCATGGCAATCACCTCTAGTGATGACAACAGTCAAAACATCTGCTTGAGTTCGCGAACCTCGGGAAATTGTAAAAACTTGGGCTAACTTAAAACTATTAAATTCGACAGAAATTTTCATTGATAAATCAACAAGCCTCTAATGCATCAACTAAACGAGCAGCGCCATGGCGAAATGGATCTACTGCTGGAATACCCATTCTTTGTTCTGTAGAACTTAAATATTCATTAGCTGAAACTTCATCTAGATGTTGAGTATTTACTGATATGCCGACTACTTTTACATTTGGGTTTACAATTTTAGCCATAATTAGTGCTGTATCACGCAATTCATCTAAACTTGGTAATTTAAAATCTGGCAGACCACGCATATGTTCACGTGTTGGTTCATGACATAAAATCAAAGCATCAGGTTGGCCTCCATGAATTAAAGCCATTGTTACGCCTGAATATGAAGCGTGATATAAACTTCCTTGCCCTTCAATTAAATCCCAGTGATTTTCATCATTGTCAGGCGTCAAATGCTCAACTGAACCTGCCATAAAATCTGCAATAACAGCATCTAGTGGAACACCATTTCCAGTGATTAAAATGCCAGTTTGTCCAGTGGATCTAAATGTAGCCTTTATGTTACGGCTTAGCATTTCCTTTTCAATAGCCAGTCCGGTGTACATTTTTCCAACAGAACAATCTGTACCTACAGCCAAACAACGTTTGCCAGTTCTCTTAATGCCAGAAGCAATAGGATAAGCTTCAGTTGGTATACGCACATCGAATAAACTTCGTCCTAATTCTTCAGCCTTATCAACCAAAACTTTCTCATCTTTTAATAAATTATGTAAACCGGACGCGATATCCAAACCAGCCTCTAGTGCTTCAATCAATTTAGCTTTCCATTCAGCTGAAATTACACCTCCTCGATTTGCAACACCTATTACTAGTGTTTTTGCACCTGCATCAACAGCTTGATCAAAGGTCATGTCACTTAATCCTAAATCAGCATTACAGCCATTCATTCGATATTGACCCACACTCAAATCTGGGCGCCAATCTTTAATACCTTGAGCAACTTTAGCAGCTAAACCATCAGCCGCATCTCCAAGAAACAACAAATAAGGGGATTTAATCATAATCTATCTCACTTCTATTATACTAATTACTAGTGCCATTAATTTAAACTTATTAAATTGCTAAAATTAACGTTATAAGAAATTTTTTAGAAGATTATTCGATTATTTTTAAATATAAAGTACAATCTTCATATTTAAAAATAAAATTAGAATATCTTTCTTAAAAAACTTGATCTTTTTTTTAATATTTACGTATTATGGTCCTCGATCAAATCAACACCCACAACCGGTCGAAGAACATGGGGAATATTTGGGTCGTATAGAGCACTATCAACAAAATCATGACTTAATGCCAATGCAGGGCCAACCATTATTAATGCAGTTCGAGTAATTTTTTCTTTTCGTATTTTCTTACGAATATTACTCAGTGTTCCTCTGATAATTAATTGATCAGGCCAACCTACACGATAACCCACTACAACGGGACATTCTTCACCATAATGTGGTATTAATTGTCTTTCTATTTCACGCATATTTCTCACCGCTAAATGTATTGCTAAAGTTGCTCCGGTTCTACCAAAATTATTTAACGTTTCATTTTCAGGCATAGATGTTGACTGCATAGACATTCTAGTCAAAACAATTGATTGTGCAATTTCAGGTATAGTTAATTCCTGCCCCATTTCAGCAGCCATAGCAGCATAAGCTGGCACACCTGGTATTATCTTATATGGAATGTTGTCAGCTTTGAGCCGACGAATTTGCTCTGCAATTGCACCATATAAAGAGGGATCTCCAGAGTGTACGCGTGCTACGTCTTGTCCATGCTTATGCGCTTTTTTTATATCTGCATGCGTTTCATCCAAAGTCATCACTGCCGTATCTTTAACAATTGCGTCTATGGGAGCACATGCAACAACAGCCTCAGGGACAAGTGAGCCAGCAAACAGGCATACAGGACATTTTTCAATTAACGCTTTTGCTTTAAGAGTGATCAAATCAGGATCACCTGGACCAGCTCCTATAAAGTAAACAGTCATGATAAATCACCATCAATTTTGCGCGCATAGCCACGGGGTGTGAACATTCTTGGACCTTCACCTAAATTCGCCAAGCGTGAATTACTTGAACCTATTAAAACAACAGTTAGCATATCAACTTCATCAACTTCTAATTCATCTAATCGGCGATATCTGACTTCTTCTTCTGGGCGACCCAATGAAGATGCTAACATTACAGGTGTGTCATCAGGACGATATTTTAATAAAATCTCACGTGCCTCTGCCAAAAGTGTTCTTCGGGTTTTAGATACTGGATTATAAAAAGCAATTACAAAATCACCCTCTGCAGCTGCATGTAATCGCCTTATTATATCTTCCCTTGGTGTTAGCAAATCTGACAAACTTATAGTACAAAAATCATGCCCTAAAGGTGCACCTGCTCTTGCTGCAGCTCCCTGCAATGCTGAAACGCCTGGGGCACACTGCACCTCAATCCGTTTTGCTGCATCTGATACGCCCATTTCATTTTCATTGCGATCTAACAGCTCAAAAACTAAAGCACCCATTGCATAAATTCCAGCATCCCCTGAACAAATAAGCGCCACATTTTTACCTTTTCCTGCTTGCTCCAAGGCATACCTGCAGCGTGCCTCTTCACCGCCCAATGGAAAATCTGATCTATCTTTTCCAACGGCCAAAGGCCCTAAAATATCTATGTAAAGTCCATAACCAACTAGTTCTTCAGCTTCAGCTACCAATGCAGAAGCTTCAGGTGTGCGCCAAGAGTGCTGACCAGGACCAATACCGATAATAGATAATTTTCCTCTAGATCGGCCATTCATTTCAATAATTACATTATCTGATTTGGCGATAGCACATGTCGCATTAGCAGTTTTTTTCTTCTCTACCACAAGGCTTCCACCACTAAGTGCTAATGCTGCTGCCTCTGATACACCATGACAACCCACCTCTGCAAAAACAACTTCAGATGGATTGGCTAATTTAGGGGTTAAAGACTCTAATTCATTTGCTTCAAATAATCTAAACGGAACACCTAAACGTGTTGCAGTTTCTATCATTGCAGGCTCATCTCCCTTCAGATCCAATGATCCTATACTAGAAATTGATCCTGCAGCGATGTTGGAATCTAGCAGACATTTTGAAACTAAATCCCACATTTCATCTATTGAGCATCCTCGCGCGCACCCTAAACCAAGAGCATATTTTTGAGGGTGGTAAACTAATGTCATCTCATCACCAATCATTGGTGCCTCAGAAACAACCAAAGTAATTTCAGCACTTGGAGAACTATTAATATCAAATATATTTTCCCCTGAAACGCGTACAGTTGAACCATTTAAGAGAGATGCCATTACAGGTTTTGCATCTTTAAAGTTTTGCAACCTATATCCAATTGGAGGTTCATCTAAAGCTACACCCATTGCAATATCGCCTGCAGTTGTAATTGATGCGTGCGATTTTAATCCATTTGCAATTTGCCGAGCCAATCTATTTGCACCACGATGCCCACCCAATAATGGTATGACCGTCGATCCATCATCCGGGACTGAAATGACAGCTGGCTCATTTAGTTTATCAACTAGCATTGGCGCAACACCTCTAACCAATATTCCAGCTGCACACACGCCAACTATTGGTGTTCCAGCTCCAAACAAAACTCGAATATGATCTAAAGCATTTTCGAATGTTGCATCAACACCTTCAACACGACCTTCTCTGCCATGTATTTTAGAACCTAATATGTTCGCAATCTTTCGAGCTGTCTTATAACCTGATTGAGAAAGACATAAAACAATAGGGCTTATAGCCATGGGTCATTTCCTTTAGTCACTAATATCATTGAAAAATATGGGGCTTTTTTAGGCGCAGCAGATAAAGGTAAAACCAATTCATTAGGAAGAGTAGCACGTTCTATATATTTCGCATATTTTATAAGATCTAATTTTTCTAGAACTCTACAGATTTTTGCCAAATGCCTACCAACTTTCATAATCGCTATAGCTTCAGATCCAGCTATGCGTTGCTCCAATAAATCCTCATCAATAGGTCCAGGAATAATAGTTAGAACTTCATTTCGCGCAGTGAGTGGTGTTGCAATTGAAGCAGCACATGCAGTTACGGATGTAACACCAGGGACTATTTCACATTTGTATTTTTCGCTTAATCTCGAAAATAAATACATAAAGGATCCATAAAAAAACGGATCACCTTCACATAACACTACTACATCCTTCCCATCATCTAATTTCTCTGCAATCATTAAAGCGCCTAAATCATAAGCCGCTTGAGCTGGCCCTCGCTCTACAGACATAGGAATATTTACAATAATTTCTTCAACATCAGTTTGGATAGCATCTAAAGCAATTGACCTAGCAAAACTTTCACTACCTTCTAAAGTTGGGTAGGCTATGACTTTTGCATTAGATATTAGTCGATAAGCTTTGAGTGTCATTAATTCTGGATCACCCGGACCCAGCCCAACCCCATACAATACACCACTCATCGTTTAACTAAACTCCATTGAGTTACAGGCATAGATGGCCTCCAACCAGTGACCTTACCAATACCATCGGCTCGACTAACTTGAATGCGAACAAGGTCACCTTTATATTTTGAATATAATTTTAATAGAATTTGTTCAGATTCTAATGTGACTGCATTAACAACCAATCGACCCAAAGGTCGCAAAGCCATCCAACAAGCTTCAAAAGTTTCTATGCTCAAACCACCACCAATAAAAATTGCGTCTGGAGGTTCTAAATTATTAAGTGCATTTGGTACAAATCCATCAATTAACTCAAGCTTAGGGACACCTAAGGCGAGAGCATTGTTAGCTGCATATGTCCTTCGATCCGCTCGGGGTTCAATGCCAATTGCTCTTGCGTATCTTGCAGCTCTCATCCACTCGACAGCAACTGATCCAGATCCACAACCAACGTCCCACAATAAAGCACCACGCATTGGCATTAATTTAGCTACAGATGTTGCTCTGATTTCTTGTTTGGTCATTGTCCCATCGCCTTGAAACAACTCATCAGATAAACCTGGCACTCTCGGTAACATAGCTGCATCTTTAGCAGCTATGCATTCCACAGCGAGTGTATTGAACGCCGGTACATCGTGTTGCCATGTCTTTGCGTTGCCATCAAATCTAGCTTCATCCTTACCGCCCATAGACGCAAATACAGTTAATTTTGATGCCCCAAATCCACGCTCAGTTAAAAAACCTGCAATTTGCTTTGGTGTTTCAGCACCTGTAGTTAAAATTAATAACCTTTGATTAGGTTGAATGAATGCAATCATTTGTTCCACGGGTCGTCCATGAACTGTAAGAGTTTCCAAATCTGCCATTGACCATCCCATCCGAGCTGCAGCTAATTGAAAAGCTCCAACTTGGGGATGATAAGAGATTTCTGAAGGATCTATTTCACGGCCTATTCTTGCTCCTACGGAGTACCAGAGTGGGTCACCTGTAGCTAATACTACTACTCTTTTTCCAGATTTAGATTTTAAAATTTCAATTAAGGCATCGAACGGACTTGGCCAAGAAATTCTTTCTGCGTTAACATTAATTAAACTTTGATGCCTTGATCCTCCAACAATAATTTCAGCAGCCTCTACAACTGCTCGAGTAACCGGAGTTAAGCCTTCAATTCCTTCTTCACCAATACCTACAATATGCAACCAAGCCGTCATGATGATATCTCCGGCAATCCAGCCGATAATGCATTTACTGCTGCTGATGCGATAGCAGATCCACCTCTACGTCCACGAAGCGCAATAAATTCACAATTACGTGGAAATGCCGCAAGTGCAGCTTTACTTTCAGCCGCGCCCACAAAACCAACAGGAAAGCCAAGAATACATGCTGGTTTTGGAAACCCTTGATCAAGCAACTCCAAAAGATGAAAAAGTGCAGTAGGCGCATTACCTATTGCTACTACAGCACCTTTTATATGTGGTTCCCATAACTCTACTGCGGCTGCTGATCTTGTATTCCCAATACTATTTGCTAATTCTGGTACATTAGGCTCGTTCAAAGTCACAATTACTTTGTTATTTGCAGGCAAATAGCGTCGTATAATCCCAGCACCTACCATTTCACAATCGCATAAGATTGGAGCACCCTTTGCAAGTGCAAGAGAGCCCACATTAGCCGCATTAACTGAGTATGCAACTCTATCAGCTACTTCAGTCATACCACACGCATGTATCAATCTAATAACCACAGACTGCATTTCAGGAGAAAACCTTGCCAGATTTGCTTCTTTTTTTACTGTAGCAAAACTTGCTGCATATATTAATTTTGGGTCACGTTCATATGGTATCAATTGTCTAATCACTTCTTTCGCGCAGACTCAGGGCCCAGTGGATGTTTTGCTTGAGGATACTCAGGATGGGAATGGTCATGATGGTCATGATCATCATCATGGTGATGGTGATGGTGATGGTGATCCATCATATCGAGCCTGCACTCTCCTGTGCAAAAGGTATCACACAACTTGCAATCCTCAACATTTGATCCAGGCGCTGATGCACCTTGACCTTCAACATGATGATGATGGCTTTCTTGTACAGAACCAACTTCAGCTTCAAAGCCTAGAACTTGCGTTCTATATTTACAAAGCGCACAATTTGGTGGAGGTATCTCGCCTACTTGCTCAGTAATTCGCTCAGCAAATGTTTCTAATACTTTTGGGTGATCACCTAGATAACCTGCTTTGATAAATTGAATATCTAGATATTTTTCAGCACACTTATCAGTAAAACCATATATGCGATCTATTAATATCCCACTAAATAAAAAATATGGAAAAACTATTACTCTTTTATATCCAAGCCTTGAGACGTGATCTAAGCATGGCTCAACTAATGGAAATGTTACCCCAGAATAGCCAACTTCACACCACCCAAACCCCATACCTTCCCATAGCATTCGCGCAACTTTTGATACATTGGAATTTGCGTCAGGGTCTGATGCACCTCTTCCGATAACGACTAAAGCGGTATCATGTAATGCCATTTCTCCATATTCAAGATTAGCAGTATTAACAGCATCTTGAATACGCCCAGCTGCAGCAGCTACCATTTTTGGATCAACACCTAATTCTCTACCATAATTTACATCAATATTATGCTTAGCTGCATATGTATTTAATACAGTTGGAATATCATTCTTGGAATGCATTGCAGCAAAAAGCATTCCAGGCACAGCAAGTATTTTGTCACAATCGTTCTTGCGCAATTTATCTAATCCATCCCTAATAAGAGGATTAGCAAATTCTAAATATCCATATTCCATATCCCATTCAGGAGGCAAATATGGAGGTAATTTCTCAGCCAGTGTTGCAAATTCATCAACTGCTGATTGACTACGTGAGCCATGGCCACAGATCATAACACCAATTTTATTTACCATAATTTATGCCTCCTGCAATTCTTCTTCAGTTTCTTCACTAACTTCTTCATCTTTTGACAATTCCTCAGAATTTTCACGCACCCCCCAAGCAGCAGCAGCCGCAGCAGCAGCCGCAGCAGCCATACCAATCCAATGGCTATGCCCAGCTAGTTCTGGCAAATGGCCCCAGTGTGCAAAAGCCGGCAATGGTACCAAACAGAATAAAATCACAAAAAACCGCATGTTACTTCCTTAATTACAGATGAGCGAAAAGTTGGCAATTTGCCTGACGATGTTGGCATCAGTTCCCAAATTGGGTCAACCATATACAACACATCTTTCCGGCCCTCTGGGGCTTCGTCAAATAACGTATAGATCAGCAGAAAAATAGGCGCAATAGATTCGCGCCGGACTGTCATATGAAACCGACCTTATTATTGTTTCCTTTATGCATATAATAAGTTGCCAGTCTTTTCATTGAATCTACTTTGGGAAAAATCGTTAATGAACAAAATTAATAGGATTTAACATGGGTTTGCTTGTTGACGGAAAATGGGTTGATAAATGGTATGATACCAAAGCAAGTGGTGGTAAGTTTATTCGCCAAGATGCTGGGTTTCGCAATTGGATTACACCAGATGGATCAGCTGGTGTAAGCGGTAAATCTGGCTTCAAAGCTGAAAGTGGGCGGTACCATTTATATGTTTCATTGGCATGCCCATGGGCACACAGAACACTTATATTTCGAGAGCTTAAGGGTTTGCAGGATCACATAACAGTAGATGTAGTCCATCCTGATATGATGAATGAAGGGTGGACTTTTGAACAGCGTGGAGCAGCTAAAGGAGATAGCTTATTTCAATCTAAATTTGCTCATGAGATCTATACCAGAGCCAATCCTACAGCAAATACTCGTGTAACAGTGCCTATTTTGTGGGATAAGAAAACTAGTACAATTGTATCAAATGAATCCTCAGAAATTATCCGCATGTTTAATTCTGCGTTCGACCATATTACTGGAAATAATGATAATTATTGGCCATCTAATAAACATAATGAAATAGAAGAGATTAATGCCAAGATATATTCAGAAATAAATAATGGCGTCTATAAAGCGGGCTTCGCAACTACACAAATAGCGTATGATAATGCTGTAAATGTTTTATTTGATGGCCTTGATTGGGTTGAAAACAGATTACAAGATAATCAATATCTTTTAGGTGATACTTTAACAGAAGCAGACTGGCGTTTATTTACGACATTGGTTCGCTTCGATAGCGTCTATGTCTTGCATTTTAAATGCAATCGAAAACGTGTAGTAGATTATCATAATATCTGGAATTATGTTCGTGAACTTTATCATTTTAATGGCATAAAAGAGACCATAGATTTTGATCATATTGTGCGCCATTACCATTTTAGTCACGAAACTATAAATCCAAATAGAATTATTCCAACAAATCCAGTAATTGACTGGAATGAATCTTATGAACGCAATTTTTGACCAAGTTGAAGCTTATTTTTAATATTGAGTGAAATTAAAATCTAAATCTAAATAAAAATAATTGCGCTGTATGCTACTTATGTGCAAGCAAGTTCAAAAATAAGGAGCTTAGCATGTCAACCACAATTACAGTATGTGAAACTTGCAAACGAACAAACTGGAATGCTGAAATAGATAATAAAACTGATGGTGAAGTTTTAGCTGATTTAATTGAATCAATGTCTGATGAAGCTCCAAATATTAATATTAGAAGACATGCCTGTCTAATGGGTTGCGATTTTGCATGTAATGTAGCAATTCAAAGTGAAGATAAATTAAATTATGTATTAGGTAATTTTTCTCCAAACATTGAAAGTGCAAAAGGTATAATAGAGTACGCAAAATTACATAATGCTAGCGATAAAGGCCAAGTACCTTTTAGAGATTGGCCTAAAGAAATAAAAGGCCACTTTCGGGCTCGCCTGCCAGTATTAGGTAATAAATAATGTCAGATGCAAGAGATCATGGTGGTGGTCTTGATGTTGCCATTTCAAAATATGGCGGTACTCGTGAACAATGGTTAGATTTATCAACAGGAATAAATCCATCTTCTTACACCATCCCAAAAATTCCAAAGCATTTTTGGAATTCTTTACCAGATAGCAAAGCTCAAAAAGAACTATTAATACAAGCTAGTGAATTTTGGGATGTTCCAAATAATTCTGATATCATGGCTGCATCTGGCGTATCTCAATTAATTGCAGTTTTGCCAAATTTACTTCCAGTAAATCGAGTGAAAATTATCAGTCCAACATATAACGAACATGCTGCTGCTTTCAGATCGAACGGCTGGGAAGTTGGAGACGCAGGTAACGTTCAAGTCATTGTGAACCCAAATAACCCCGACGGCATCTATCATTCGATTTCTGAAAAAGATACAAAAAATTTCGAACTTAATATAATCGATGAAAGCTTTTGTGATATTTCACCTGATAAATCACTAATTCATCTGGCAAAACAAAATAATGTAATAATATTAAAAGGTTTAGGAAAGTTTTGGGGGCTTGCCGGTTTGAGGCTTGGCTTTGCAATTGCATCACCAAAGTTAATAGAAACCATCATAAGCCATGTAGGCCCGTGGTCTATTTCTGGTCCCGCTCAATTTATTGGAAAAGCTGCACTCTCAGATAATAATTGGATTCATAATACTCGTATTAGATTAAAGAAAGATAGCATTCGATTAGACAAATTAATATCTAGTAACAATATTAAACCTATAGGTGGCACAGATTTATTTCGATTATATAAAACAACAAATGCTCAAAAGATCCAAGATAAATTAGCACAGAACTTTATTTGGTCTCGAGTTTTCCCATATTCTGAAAATTGGCTTAGGCTAGGTATTCCTGGCGATCAATCAGCATGGGAAAGACTTGCAAAAGCTTTAGAGGAATAAATGAATACAATTCAAATTTTATTAATAGCTTTGATTTTAGATTATTTGATTGGAGACCCAAACAAGGTTTGGTCTAAAATACCTCATCCTGCAGTAATAATGGGCAAATTAATATCATGGTTTGATTATAATTTTAATTTTGGCTCAGCGTTAAAATTTAAAGGTATCTTTGCAATTTTTTCTTTATCAATAATGGCATGTTTAATAGGTCAGTTTATACATTTATTACCTGATTATGGTTTAATTGAATTATTAATTACTGCAATTCTTCTAGCACATAACTCACTAGTCAAACATGTTAAGGATGTTTTAATTGGTTTAAATAATAGCTTAAATGAAGGCCGAAATGCAGTAGCATGTATAGTTGGCCGCCAAACAAAGAATTTAGATGAATCTAATGTAAGTAGAGCAGCAGTAGAAAGTGCAGCAGAGAACTTTTCTGACGCAGTAATCGCCCCCATTTTTTGGTATTTATTATTAGGATTACCTGGTCTGTTTTTATATAAAATGACAAATACAGCTGACAGTATGATTGGCTATAAATCAGAAAAATATTTATTATTTGGATTTGGAGCAGCAAAATTTGATGATCTGATGAATTGGATACCATCTAGAATTTGCGGTACACTAATGTGTGCAGCATATTTATCAAAATCAAACTTCTTAATAATGTTAAAAGATGCAAAATTACATGCATCTCCAAATGCCGGCTGGCCAGAAGCAGCAATGGCTTCAATTCTAAATGTCGCGCTAGCGGGCCCAAGAAGTTATCACGACAAATTAACTGATTATGAATTCATAAATTCATCGGGCAGGCATGATATGGATAAAACAGATATTAATGATGCACTAAAAGTACTTAACAGATCGTGGTTTATACTAATTATAATTGTTTCAATTGCTAATTTTTATCCTTTAATCTTTTAATATTTAATAATCCCAATTCAATTAAATAAACTATCAATATGAGATTATTTTTAAATATTTTTCTTTGAACTTTCTCTATTATTTTATACACATAAGGTTGAATTCATTAATATATACATAAATATTTTCAATAAAATTTGTTAGTTTACTTGCAATTTTCAATAAAAATATGGATTAAAATCACAAAATACATAGATTTTTAGGCCATTTATCGCCAAAACCCATAAAAATAAGGTAATTTTGCATTTTTTCCTTGGACAATTTGATTTTTAGGCACAATATGTGGTTATAATATCATTACAAAGTAGAATATTTTGTATTCATTTAACTTAAGGAGCAGCAAATGTCACAGAAACCAATGACAAAAACCCAATTGGTTGCCAATCTTGCAGAAGCAACTGGCAGCGATAAAGTAACAGCTAATAGAGCACTAGAAGCTTTAGCTGATATCGTCTCAAAAGAAGTCGCTGCTGGTGGAGCAGTTACACTTCCAGGATTAGGAAAATTTCAATGTCGCGCACGCCCTGAGCGCATGGTAAGAAATCCAGCTACTGGTGAGCAGTTCATGAAAGCAGCAGACAGAGTTGCTAAAGTGACTATCGCAAAAGCACTAAAAGACGTAATTAACGATTAATTTTTTTGGAGGAGTATTTTATCCTCGACGAATAAATTTTCATGACTAAGGTCGCCATATTAAGGCGACCTTTTTTATTGAGGTATTCATGGATATAAAATCAGCAATTATGGGATTTGTTTTTGCCCTTATTTGGTCAAGCGCTTTCACTTCTGCGCGTATTATTGTTCAGGTAGCTCCACCGTTATCAATATCGGCTTTAAGATTTTTAATTGCGGGATTAATTGCTGTCAGTATTGCTTATTTTTTAGGTCAAAGAGCAAAATTTACACACAAACAATGGTTTGGAATTATCTTGTTTGGTTTATGCCAAAATGCAATTTATTTAGGGTTTTTTTTCATGGCCATGACAAAAATTGAAGCATCCGCTGCATCAATTATAGCATCAAGCATGCCTCTATTAGTCGCCCTTATTTTGGTTATAGTATTTAATGAAAAGTTATCTCCTTTTGGCTATTTAGGACTAATCATAGGGTTCTCTGGAGTAATATTAATAATGTCCTCTAGATTATCCAGTGGCATCAATATTATTGGAATTATTCAATGCATACTGGGTGTCCTAGCATTAACAGTAGCTACTTTATCTGTTAAGTCTGCTTCTACTGGTGGCAATCTTTTTATGGTAGTTGGATTGCAAATGCTAGTAGGCTCCGCTGCACTAACTATCCCTGCCATTGCATTAGAAACTTGGAATGTTGTTTGGAATACAAAAGCATTGCTTGCATTAGCATATACTATTGTCGTGCCTGGAATTATTGCCACTTACATTTGGTTTCTTTTAGTTGAGCGTATTGGTGCCACAAAGGCTGCAACATTTCATTTTTTAAATCCGTTTTTTGGTGTAGCTATTGCTGCAATGTTGCTGGACGAAAAATTATCTTATTATGATATGATCGGAGTAGTGATAATTATGTTAGGTATTTTTGCTGTGCAAAAATCAAAAATTTAAACTATCCTATTTCACCTTGATTTTCACCAATTTGCCCTCGATGCAACATCAAATGATCTAGTATCACACATGCCATCATTGCCTCTCCCACAGGAACAGCCCTAATACCAACACATGGATCATGACGACCTTTTGTTATTATTGAGGTTTGATTGCCAGATTTAGTAATAGTGTCTCGTTCTTTAAGAATAGACGAAGTTGGCTTTACTGCAAATCGACAAACTATATCTTGTCCAGTTGAAATACCGCCCAAAACACCACCAGCATGATTGGAGTTATATTGAGGCTTACCTTCAGAAAATCCTATTTCATCTGCATTACTTTCTCCAGTAAACTCAGCTGATTCAAATCCTGCACCAATTTCGACACCCTTAACGGCATTAATTGACATCATAGCGGTAGCAATATCAGTATCTATTTTACCATAAATTGGAGCTCCAAGGCCAGCTGGTACACCACTTGCAATAACTTCAATAACTGCTCCAACAGAGTTTCCAGATTTGCGTAATTGGTCTAAATATTCTGCCCATAATATTGCTGCGTCAGCATCAGGAGTCCAAAATGGATTTTTTTCTATTTCATTTAAATCAATTTTAGTTCTATTAATTTTATGTGGACCCATTTGAACCATATACGCACAAATCTTAATATCTGGCGCTAAAGACTCCAAAGCCTTTCTTGCAACACCTCCTGCCGCGACTCTTGCAGCAGTTTCCCTAGCAGACGAACGGCCACCACCGCGATAATCACGAATCCCATATTTTTGCCAATAAGTTATGTCTGCATGACCCGGCCTAAACTTATCCATAATTTCTGAATAATCTTTAGATCTCTGATCCGTATTCTCAATCATTAACTGAATTGGATGCCCAGTTGTATTTCCTTCAAACATGCCAGAAAGAATTTTTACTTCATCTGCTTCACGTCTTTGAGTTGTGTATTTATTTTGTCCTGGCTTGCGTCTATCAAGCCAATACTGCAAATCACTTGCATTTAATTCTACATTAGGAGGACAGCCGTCAATAGTTGCCCCAAGTGCTGGCCCATGACTTTCTCCCCATGTCGTTACTGTAAACAAACGTCCAAATGAATTCGTAGCCATATGCCATACTCCAATGCTTTTTTAATCATTAACCTAGGAAGAGTATAAAAGAAAACCCATCCTTGATTATTTTTTAATACATGATTAAAAACATTTTTACCTCGGGGGGCCAATTTGGCTGAGATGCGTTTACGCGAACCCGTCGAACCTGAACCGGATCATACCGGCGTAGGGAAGGTTTCGTTTCAAACGACCCCCTTACGCTTGTAGCAATTGGAGAATTGAAATGAATAAATTTATAAACTTTGCTGCGGGCTTTTTATTGGCATCAGTCACAACAGCCTCAGCGGACGATTTACCAAAATTAACTATTTATACATATGATAGTTTTGTTTCTGATTGGGGCCCAGGCCCAGCAATCAAAAAAGCTTTCGAAAAAACTTGTAACTGTGAACTTAATTTAGTTGGCGCCGGTGATGGAGCTGCATTGCTATCTCGCCTTCAACTTGAGGGAATGCGCACGCAAGCAGATATTGCCCTAGGGTTAGATACAAACTTAACAGCAAGAGCTGCATCTACTGGACTATTTGCAAATCATAACAACAGTTTAAAAAACCTAAACCTTCCAATCGATTGGTCTGATGATCTCTTCATTCCATACGACTGGGGTTATTTTGCTTTTATTTATGATAATATTAAAGTCAAAAACCCACCGAAGAGTTTTCAAGAACTGATTATGATGCCAGATGATTTTAAGATTGTCATTCAAGACCCTCGCTCATCAACACCAGGGCTTGGTTTGTTATTATGGGTAAAAGAAGCCTATCCTGATCGTGCTGCGGAAATTTGGGAAGGCCTTGCTCCTAAAATTTTAACTGTAACAGCAGGGTGGTCAGAAGCATACGGTATGTTTACTGAAGGTGAAGCAGATATGGTATTATCATATACAACATCACCTGCATATCATATCATTGCCGAAAACGATGAAACTAAATCAGCTGCTAATTTTGATGAAGGTCACTATATGCAAATAGAGGTAGCTGCAAAGTTAGCATCTAGTAAAAATCCAGTGTTAGCAGATAAATTTTTAGAATTCATGACTTCTAATGATTTTCAATCAATTATACCAACAACCAATTGGATGTACCCAGCAGTATTACCAAAAAATGGTTTGCCCGATGGATTTGAGAAGTTAATATCACCATCTAAAAGTTTACTTATTCCTTCAGGCAAAGCTGAAAATGTAAGAAGCGAGGCACTCTCAGAATGGCTTACAGCACTCAGCCAATAAAACTAATACATCTAATATTTGGCAGTAGCGCATTTGCGCTATTGCTACTATTAACTTTGGGTACTGTATTAGTTTTGTGGTTGAATGCAGATATTAAAACCACATTAAGTTCTTCAGATTGGTCAATTATACGCTTCACAGTCAGCCAAGCCATAGTTTCAGCTACAATATCTGTATTAATTGCAATACCAACAGCTCGCGCACTCTTTTTCCGAAACTTTAAAGGACGCAAATTTATTCTTACAATAATGGGCGCTCCTTTTATTTTACCAACTATTGTTGCTATTCTAGGAATTATAGCAGTTTGGGGTAGATCTGGGTATATTTCTGAATTTATATCAAACTTTAATATTAATCCTCTGAACATTTATGGATTTACCGGTGTAGTTTTAGCTCACGTATTTTTTAACATACCCCTAGCAACTCGATTTATTGTTCAGGGTTGGGCAGCAATACCAATCGAGCACTTTAGATTATCTGCACAGCTTGGAATCAATACATCAGGTATTTCACAACATATTGAGCGGCCTATGTTAAAATCTGTTATTCCAGGAATTTTTCTTATAATATTTTTATTATGCATTTCAAGTTTTGCTGTGGCACTCGCACTAGGTGGAGGACCAAAAGCAACAACTATAGAGCTAGCTATATATCAATCTCTTAGATTTGATTTCAACTTTGCAAAGGCAGCTCAACTTGGAATAATCCAATTTAGCCTTTGTGCTATTTTGGGTATTATGACGGTACTGTTTTCAAAGCCAGTTCAATTTTCAAGTGGTCTAGACATAAAAATAGAACGATGGGACAGAACTCATTTTCGATATCTATTATTTGATATTTTTATTTTAACTTTTGTGTGTTTGTTTCTATTTTTGCCATTATTATCTATCTTCATTCGAGGCATTATACCAATATTCAGTTTACCTAATACTGTTTGGATAGCAGCATTTAATTCTGTATTGGTCGCAATTGTTTCATCTATAATTTCAATAGGAATGGCAATCTCAATGTCGGGGCTTATTGTTCGTGTATCTCACAAATTTCCTATTACTTCACAAACAATAGAAATTGTGAGTTTTCTGACGCTTGCTGCATCACCGTTTATTATCGGTACTGGTTTGTTTATTTTAATATTCCCATATATTTCTCCATTTACCATTGCTCTCCCCATTACAGCTTTAGTTAACGCAGCTATGGCCTTACCTTTTGCTTTAAGAATGATTTTGCCAGCCATGGCACGCGCTGAAAAAAATTATGGAAAGTTAGCTGATAGTTTAGGCATGACAAAGTTTTCTCGTTTTCGTATTGCGATTTGGCCCCGGTTACGTAGACCCGTTGGGTTTTCTGCTGGATTAGCTGCCGCACTATCAATGGGAGACCTTGGTGTCATCACACTATTTGCACCAGTGGATGTAGCAACTTTACCGTTGATTATGTATAGACTTATGTCGAGTTACCAAATATCAGCGGCATCTGGTGTTGCATTATTGTTGGTATCACTTAGCATCTTACTTTTCTGGGTTTTTGACCGAGGAGGCCAGCTTGAGCATAACATTAGATAATATTAAATTAAGCCATGGCGCATTTAATCTAACAGCAAATTTAAAAATTGAGTCAGCCAAAAAGATTGCCATAATAGGACCTTCCGGTGGTGGAAAATCAACACTCCTATCAACAATATCTGGGTTTAAATCTCCTGATCAAGGCAAAGTATTCATCAATGGAAATGATGTAACATTAACTTCACCATCTGAACGCCCTGTAGCTTTATTATTTCAAGATCATAATTTATTCCCCCACCTTTCTGTTAAAAAGAATGTTAGCTTAGGAATCAATACATCCCTAAACCTCACCGAGACTGAGCTAGATATAGTAAATAAAGCTTTATCTCGTGTCGGGTTAAAAAACTATGATAACAAGATGCCTTTTGAGCTTTCCGGTGGAGAACAACAAAGAGTAGCATTGGCAAGATGCTTATTACGTAAGAAACCTGTATTATGCTTAGATGAGCCCTTTGCAGCATTAGGTCCTGCAATGAAAAAAGAAATGCTGAGCTTAGTTAAAGAAATAGTAGAAAGTACGAATGCTACTTTGCTAATGGTCACACACCAGCCTGAAGATGCATTACACATTTCAGATGAAACTATTTTAGTATCAGGTGGAATAGCAAATATTCCAGAAAATACTTCTGAATTATTTTCAGACCCACCTCCTGAATTAATTAAATATTTAGGTGCTTAAAGTTTAATAAAACACAAAAAAGGGCCCTGTATAAATCAGGACCCCTTAATAATTTATTTTAATATTAAGTTTTGCGTTTTATATCACGCCAGAGTTTTTTATTGGTGAAATACAATAATACACCTAAGAGGATAAGCATTCCAACAGAAATTAATCCTACACGTTGCCTTGCCATCATTTTAGGTTCCGCAGTCCACATTAAGAAAGCTGAAACATCTTCTGCTATATGATGAACGTCATTACTGTGCCCATCTGCAAACTCAACCAATTCATCTGACAGTGGTGGAGACATTGCTATCCACCCGCCTGGGAATGCCGTATTCTCATAAAAAGTAGTACCAGCTTGTTCTTTTTCTTTTCCAGTATAACCAGTTAAGACAGAAGCAATATATTCAGGTCCACCCATGCCTTTAATAATTTGATTTATACCTAGACCATTTGGCCCATGAAATCCTGCACGAGCTTTGGCCATAAGTGATAAATCAGGAGCGTTTTCAAGGCCTGATTCTGGGAACTTATCAGAAGGTATTGCTGCTCGATCTTCATCTTTTTCAGCATCATAGACTTCAAAATTTTCAGCAGCGTATGCCTTTACAGTTTCAGGATCTAAGTGTGGTCCACCTTCATCACCTAGAGTTCGGAATGCAACCTGACGTAGCCCATGGCATGCAGAACAAACTTCTGTGTATACTTGCAAACCACGCTGCAATTGGTATTGATCAAATTTACCAAATGGGCCCTCGAATGAAAAATCAAAATCTTCAATATGAGTTTTCCCAGATTCCGCATTTGCATTTGTAACTAATCCAAAAACAAGTATTGCTGAAAGAAGTAGTTTTTTCATAATATTATATCCTCTTTCAATTACTTAACTGTACTAGGTTTTGGTGGATAGTGTGCATCAAAATCAGCTTCGATTGTTTCAGGAACAGGTAAAGTTTTTTCTGTCCATCCCAGAACTGGTAAGATTATTAAGAAATATGCAAACCAATAAATAGCACCAATTAATGAAACTAGAGGCACCAGGCCTTCTGCAGGTTGAGCTCCACACCACATAAGTAACATGAAATCAAATCCCAAAACCCAAAATGCAATTTTAAATGTTGGGCGATATCGTCCAGATCTCACTGGTGAAGTATCCGTCCATGGCGCCAAGGCCATAACCGCAATAGAACCAAACATAGCTAGAACACCTAAAAATTTTGCGTCTAAAAATAAAACATCAAAGGTGATTGCACGTAAAATTGCGTAGAACGGTAAATAGTACCATTCAGGAACAATATGTGCAGGTGTCGCCAAAGGATTTGCTGGTATGTAATTATCAGGGTGACCCAAATAATTTGGCATAAATCCTACAATAGCCATGAAAACAATTAATATCATTACTAATGCAAATAAATCTTTAATTACATAATACGGCCAGAAAGGTACTGTATCTTTCTGAGCTTCGGCCTTTGATTTACGTCGAACCTCTACACCTGTCGGGTTATTATTCCCCGTGGTATGAAAAGCCCAAATATGAAGAGCCACTAGTCCAACTATTACAAAAGGTAGCAAGTAGTGAAGCGAGAAGAATCGGTTCAAAGTAGCATTGTCTACAGCAGGTCCACCTAGCAACCATTCTTGAAGAATACCTCCAACACCAGGAATTGCACCGAACAGGCCGGTTATAACTGTAGCACCCCAAAATGACATTTGGCCCCATGGAAGAACATAGCCTAAAAACCCTGTTGCCATCATCATTAAATAAATTAGCATACCAAGTATCCAAGTTATTTCTCTGGGAGCTTTATATGAACCATAAAACAATCCACGGAAAATGTGAGCATAAACAGCAATAAAAAATAAAGATGCTCCATTTGCATGTAAATAACGAAAAGCCCATCCACCATTAACGTCACGCATGATGTGTTCAACTGAATCAAACGCTAAATCAACATGAGGCGTGTAATGCATAACTAGAATAATTCCAGTAATAATTTGAAGCGCTAAACAAAATGTTAAAACAATACCCCAAATCCACATCCAATTTAAATTCTTTGGAGTAGGAATTGTTAATGTGTCATATATGAGAGAAGCTATAGGTAAGCGCTCGTGAAACCATTTTTGCATGCCAGTTTTTGGCTTGTAATGATCGTGTGGAATTCCAGCCATGATCTTTCTCCTAACCCAATTTAATCGTATTTGCGTCTATAAACGTAGCTACAGGCACTGGTAAGTTTTCTGGTGCAGGACCTTTGCGAATTCGCCCAGCTGTATCATAATGTGAACCATGACATGGACAGAACCAGCCACCAAAGTCACCAGCATCTCCCAAAGGTACGCAGCCTAGATGAGTACAGACACCCATCATAACTAACCACTCACCAGTTTCATCTAATGACCTATTAGAATCTTCTGCATAAGTTTCTGTTTCTCCAACAACTGGAGAAGCATTTGCATTGCGTGCATCCACATCAGGTAAATCTGCTAATGGAACAGCTCGTGCTGCTTTTATTTCGTCAGATGTTCTACGTCTAATAAATACTGGTTTTCCAAGCCACTTAACTGTGATTTGGGTTCCAGGTTCTACATCAGATACATCAACTTCAATAGATGATAGAGCTTGAACATCAGCACTTGGATTCATTTGATTGATCATTGGCCATACAGCCGCCCCACCAATAACTGCTCCAGTGCCTGCAGTTGCCACGTACAAAAAGTCGCGGCGGTTTCCTTTATCTTCGGACACGATTAGCGTCTCCCTTGCCATGCCCTACTTACTGGGCTTAATAAACACTTAAAATCAGACGGAATCTGACTGTCTGAACGCGGTTTACACGCACATGTTACATTCGTCTAGCGGCCTTTTGGACGCACCAGCAAAACAAAGGTAAAAAAATGCGATTAGCTAGTTATCAACCCGATATTGCACCTAATTTAGGCTCCATGATTCGACTTTGTGCATGTTTTGGTGTCTCTTTAGACATCATTGAACCATGTGGATTTCCGTTATCACTAAAATCCTTACGTAGAAGCGCAATGGATTATGCAGATATCACTGACATGGTGCGCCATGATTCATGGGAAACGTTTCAAGCTAACCGTGAGCCAGGTAGGCTAATTCTCTTAACAACAAAAGCTGATGCAATTTTGTGGGATTTTAAATTTAAAAGTACCGATACCTTAGTTATGGGTCGTGAAAGTGCAGGAGTTCCAAATGAAGTCCATAATGCTTGTGACTCACACATCAAATTACCCATGTATGGCAAAGCACGGTCACTTAACGTTGCTATGACTGCGGGAATGGCTTTATCGGAGGCCCTGAAACAAGTTAGAGAATAAATAAATAGATCATAAAAATTAAGGAAAAAAAACTACAGGCTGATCATCAACCCATTTAGGGTATTTTTTCATGCTTGATTTAAAACCTTGCCAGTCAACAAATTCTTCATACCATTCAATTAATTTTGGATATTTTAAATTTAAAAACCTATCAATATCCACATGGGCAAATTGTCTTATAAATGGTGCAATCCCGATATCAGAAAAACCACGGCTATTACCAAACAAAAAAATATTTTTTTCTAGTTTTTTTTCTAATAACTCAAAAAAATATAAAGCATTTTCCAAAACAAGTTCCTGAGTGCAATCATTATATTTGCTTGGATATTTATATCTATCTAACCAAGGTTTAAAATTTTCATCACAAAACTTAACTAATTCGTATTCTTCTGGTTTTGGTAAATTATTTTTAAAAGCCCAAATCATTATATCCAAGCTTTCCTCTATTACTTCACCATTATGAAGAACTAATACAGGAACCGTACCTTTAGGAGACACCTCCAACATTTCTGTAGGCTTGTCCCGCAGAACAACTTCTCGTAACTCTACTTTAATACCAGATGTGGAAATAGCCAATCTGCCCCGCATTGCATAAGGACATCGGCGAAAAGAATATAAAGTTGGTATTTTCACTGTGCTATTAATTGTTTCAATGATTTATCAACAATCTTTGCATTTACAATAGATCCTTTTATTTGATCTTTATTAAATAATACTTCTGTAAAGCCTTCAGTTCTACCCATTCGTTCATTTTCAATTAATACATTATGCTCTAAGCCTATTTGTGCAGCTAAATGATCTTTTACGGCCAATTCACCACACAAACGTAAACGGGCAGCCCGTTCTTTTATAATTGACCTATCCATCTGTGGCATTCTAGCAGCAGGTGTGCCCTCACGGGGTGAGAAAGGGAAAACATGCAACCAAGTTAGACCGCATTCCTTTATTAAGTTTAAACTATTCTCAAACATTTCTTCTGTTTCAGTAGGAAATCCAGCAATAATATCTGCTCCATAAACTATGTTAGGCCTCACACTTCTCATTTTTGAACAAAATTCGATAGCATCATCACGTAAATGTCTTCTTTTCATTCGCTTCAAGATCATGTCATCCCCAGCCTGAAGCGAAAGATGTAAATGTGGCATCAATCTCATTTCAGATGAAATAGCATCAATCAATGCAGGATCCGCTTCAATGCTATCAATCGAACTAATTCGTAATCTTGGCAAATCTGGTACGAGTTTTAAAATTCTTTGAACTAGATCTCCTAATTTTGGAACCATAGGTAAATCAGCACCCCAACTTGTAATATCAACACCTGTAAGGACGACTTCGTTATACCCAGTATCAACTAATCGTTTAATTTGATCTACAACAACCCCAGCAGGTACTGATCTTGAATTTCCTCGCCCATAAGGAATAATACAAAAAGTACATCTGTGATCACATCCGTTCTGAACTTGAACATACGCTCGGCTTCGAGTGCCAAATCCATCAATTAAATGTCCAGCTGTATTTTTAACTGACATAATGTCATCAACCATTACTTTTTCTGTTTTTCCAACAAAGTCTGGTTTATTTGAAATTTCATTCCAAGTATTAGAGTCCATTTTTTCTGTGTTACCAATTACTAAATCTACTTCCGACATTTCTGAAAATGTTTTCGGTTCGATTTGAGCTGCACATCCTGTGACAATCATTTGAGAATTTGGATTATCTCTTCTAAGTTTTCTTATTTCTTGTTTGGATTTCCTAACTGCTTCCGCAGTAACTGCGCATGTATTTACAACTACTATATTCTTCAAACCAGCAGCATCAGCTAATTCTTTCATTGCCTCTGTCTCATAAGCATTTAATCGACAACCTTGTGTCATAAATTTTGGAGAGGTCATTTTGCACTTTCCAAAAAATCAGGGCTCAGAACACCTTTAAAAACTAATGTAGTCGGTCCAGTCATCCATATTCCATCTTTTGCCCAGTTTATATTCAATTCACCTCCATCTAGATGAACGCTTACATTTCGTTCAGTTAATCCTTTAAGGTGAGCAACAACTGCAACTGCGCAAGCTCCTGAACCACAAGCCAGAGTTTCTCCAGCACCACGCTCAAAAGTGCGCTGTCTAATGTTTTTTTGATCTATGATTTGAATAAATTCAACATTTGTTTTCTTTGGAAATAACTCATGAGTTTCTATTTTTGATCCCCAGCTTATAAGGTCAACTGAATTTACATCATCAACTACAAATACACAGTGTGGATTCCCAATACCTACAGCACCCGGACTGCCTTCAATTGGCAATTCAATTAAATCTACTTTTTCTTTTAATGGTATTACATCCCAATCTAGCTGTGGATGTCCCATATTTACACTTATTAAATCGTTTTGGCCTTTTTGAGCAACCAAAACCCCATTTCCTGTTTTTAGCGTAATTTCTTCTATATTATTTTCATCCATTATTAATTTAGCAACACACCTGCTAGCATTCCCGCATGCATCTGATAATGAACCATCAGAATTCCAAAATACCACCTCAACGTCAGCTTTTTTGGATTTAGTTATTACTACTAATTGATCATAACCAACGCCGAAATGCCTATCACCAATTACTTTTGCAATCTGAGCATTCACAGGTGATTCTGATTCTCTTGCATCGATGATTACAAAATCATTTCCTAATCCATGCATTTTTAAAAACGGGACACCATTTGGGTATATATCAAGATTTGTCATGATGATGATATAGCCCAATCAAAACAATCATTCCAGATAGGTATTAATTTTATAACAATAAGACTTGACCCTCCCCTGTCATCATCATAATACGCGCCTTAGTGGGCCGGTAGCTCAGTTGGTAGAGCAACTGACTTTTAATCAGTAGGTCTCGGGTTCGAGCCCCGACCGGCTCACCACTTTTCTAAAGTTTGTGTAAAAGTGGTGTTTTTCCACAAAAATAAATAATTTAAATATTTTGTCGCTTTTAAACATTAAAATATTATTGTTACAAATATTACTTTTATATCAGTAATTTTGAAATGAATTGTTTTTTAATAGGCACCCTAATGACAAAACCAAATTTATTAATTTTCATGGTAGACCAATTAAATGGAACATTTTTTCCAGATGGACCAGCAGATTGGCTTCACGCTCCAAATTTAAAAAAATTAGCTGGAAAATCTACTAGATTTAAAAATTGTTATACTGCTTCTCCTTTGTGTGCACCCGGCAGGGCATCATTCATGTCAGGTTTGTTGCCATCAAAATCAAGAGTGTATGACAATGCCGCTGAATTTTCATCAGACATACCCACTTATGCCCACCATTTGCGACGCGCTGGGTATCAAACATGTCTATCTGGAAAAATGCATTTTGTTGGACCTGATCAAATGCATGGTTTTGAAGAACGCTTAACAACAGATATTTATCCCGCTGACTTTGGTTGGACACCAGATTATCGCAAACCAGGTGAAAGAATAGATTGGTGGTATCATAATATGGGTTCAGTAACGGGCTCAGGAATTGCTGAGATTTCTAATCAGATGGAATATGATGATGAAGTGGCATACAATGCAAAACGAAAAATTTATGATCTTTCTAAGGGTAAAGATAACCGGCCATGGTCTTTAACTGTTAGTTTTACGCATCCACATGATCCATATGTAGCAAGAAAAAAATATTGGGATTTGTACGAAGATTGTGCACATTTAATGCCCACTGTTTCTGCATTTGAATACGAAAAACATGACACCCATTCAAAACGTATCTTTGATGCTAATAATTGGCGGGATTTTGATATTACTGATGATGATATAAAGCGCTCAAGGCGTGCCTATTTCGCAAATATCAGTTATCTTGATGATAAAATTGGCGAGATTTTAGAAGCTTTGGAGACTACAAAACAAGAAGCAACAATTCTATTTTTATCTGATCATGGGGATATGCTGGGTGAGAGAGGACTTTGGTTTAAAATGTCTTTTTATGAAGGTTCAGCAAGAGTACCTTTAATGGTTTGTTCGCCAAAAATGAAACCAGGACTAGTCACTTATCCAGTTTCAAATATTGATCTCGCACCAACACTTTGTGATTTAGCTGATGTATCTATTGAAGAAATAGCACCATGGTGTGAAGGTGAAAGTCTAGTCCATTTAGGGCAAGGTGGAGAGCGTACAAGTCCAGTAGCTATGGAATATGCTGCCGAGGCCTCTTATTCCCCTATGGTATCCCTGAGATACGGACCATGGAAATATAACAGATGCTTGCTAGATGAAGATCAACTTTTCAATCTAGATGAAGATCCAAATGAATTAATTAATCTCGTCAATACTCACAAACATCAGGGAACATTAAATCAACTTCGAGTTAAGTCAGAAAAGCGCTGGAATTTAAATAAATTTGATACTGATGTTCGGGAAAGCCAAGCTAAGCGGTGGATAGTTTATGAGGCATTACGTAATGGTAATTATTTCCCTTGGGACTATCAGCCCTTACAAGATGCGTCTGAACGTTATATGAGAAATCATATGGATTTAAATGAAGTAGAAAATGATAATAGATTCCCTCGGGGTGAATAGATTATTTATTAAAAATCATGATTTATAATAAACTGGAGACAAAAAATTATGGCACTAAAATGTCAACCAACAGCAAGTCACTTTATTGATGGTGAGTACATAGAAGACACTGATGGAAAAATAATTGAATGTATCTATCCAGCGACTGGTGAAAAAATTGCAAAATTACATTCTGCAACGCCTAAGATTATAGAAATGGCATTAGAATCAGCAAAACATGCCCAAAAATCTTGGGCCAAACTATCAGGGACTGAAAGAGGGCGCATATTACGTAAAGCTTCTGATATTATTCGTGAACGCAATCGTGAATTATCAGTTCTGGAAACTTATGACACAGGTAAGCCATTACAAGAAACACTATACGTTGATGCTACCTCAGCTGCAGATGCATTAGAATACTTTGGCGGCCTAGCCGGATCCATTACTGGAGAACACATACCACTTGGAGAAGATTGGGCATATACAAAAAGAATTCCAATTGGCTTATGCGTAGGAATTGGTGCGTGGAATTATCCTACACAAATTGCATGTTGGAAAGGTGCACCGGCATTAGCCTGTGGTAATTCAATGGTATTTAAACCATCCGAAATGACACCATTATGCGCATTAAAAATTGCAGAAATTTTAATTGAGGCCGGTGCCCCAAAAGGTATATATAATGTTATTCAAGGATATGGAGACGTTGGCGCTAAGTTAGTTTCTGATCCACGAGTAGATAAAGTTTCACTAACCGGTTCTGCAGAAACTGGAAAAAAAGTGTATTCTTCGGCAGCGTTAGGCATGAAAAATGTAACCATGGAGCTTGGTGGTAAATCTCCTCTAATAATTTTTGATGACGCTGATATTGAAAATGCTGTTAGTGGAGCAATGTTAGCCAATATGTATTCAACTGGCCAAGTCTGTTCGAATGGAACTAGAGTATTTGTCCAAAGCAGTATCAAAGAAGTTTTTCTAAAACGTTTTATTGAACGAGCCACTAAGATTATAATTGGTGATCCTATGGATGAAGAAACACAATTTGGACCAATGGTTTCTGAAAAACAAAGAGATATAGTTATGAGTTTCATTGAAAAAGGGAAAGCAGAAGGTGCAACACTAGCTTTTGGAGGAAACATCATTGAAAGTAGTGGTTGGTTTATTGAGCCAACAGTTTTTTCAGATGTTACAGATGAAATGACAATAGCTAAGGAGGAAATCTTTGGTCCTGTAATGTCTGTATTTGACTTTGAAAATGAAGATGAAGTAATTGCTAGAGCAAACGACACAGATTTGGGTTTAGCAGGTGGAGTTTTTACTAATGACATCAAAAGAGCCCATCGCGTTGTGGATCAATTAGAAGCAGGAACATGCTTTATTAATTCATACAATGATGCGCCCGTTGAAGTTCCTTTTGGAGGCATTAAAGGTTCTGGTGTTGGCCGTGAAAATTCTAAAGCAGCAATAGAACATTTCAGTCAGCTTAAAACTGTTTATGTGCGAATGGGAAATGTTGATTCACCATATTAGGAAAAATACTAATGGAAGCTAATTTTGTAATTATTGGAGCAGGTTCTGCTGGTTGTGCTATGGCCTATAGGCTCTCAGAAGATGAAAAAAATTCTGTGATTATAATCGAATATGGTGGCTCAGATATGGGTCCTTTAATACAAATGCCTGCAGCATTATCATATCCAATGAATATGAAAACATATGACTGGGGGTTCCAATCAGAACCTGAGCCATATTTGAAAAATCGCAGATTAGCTACACCAAGAGGGAAAGTACTAGGCGGATCATCTTCAATAAATGGAATGGTATATGTAAGAGGGCATGCAAAAGATTATGACTATTGGGAACAATCTGGTGCTTCAGGTTGGTCTTATGCAGATGTTTTACCTTACTTTAAAAGAATGGAGAATTGGAGAAGTGGTGGGCATGGAGGAGATAAATCTTGGCGTGGTCGTAAAGGTCCACTACACATATCTCGTGGCCCCAGACAAAACCCACTGTTTAAAGCTTTTGTAAAAGCTGGAAAACAAGCCGGTTATGAAACAACTGATGATTACAATGGTGAGAAGCAAGAAGGCTTTGGACCAATGGAGCAAACTGTTTATAAAGGGCGTCGCTGGTCTGCTGCAAATGCATATCTGCATACAGCTTTAAAACGAAAGAATTGCAAAATTATTCGTGCTTTTGCACGTAAAATAATCATAAAAGATGGTCACGCCATAGGTGTTGAAGTAGAGATAAATGGCAAGGTTCAAGTTATAAATGCAACACGCGAAGTGATAATTTCGGCCTCATCAATTAATTCACCAAAACTTTTAATGTTATCAGGAATTGGCCCAGCAGAGCACCTAGAAAATCATGGAATTGAAGTCATAGCTGATAGGCCTGGCGTAGGGCAAAATTTACAAGACCACTTAGAAATTTACCTCCAAATTGCATCATTGAAACCAATTACACTTTATAGATACTGGAACATTTTCTCAAAAGCGCTCATTGGAGCTCAATGGCTATTAACAAAATCTGGTTTAGGCGCATCTAATCAATTTGAAAGCGCTGCATTTATACGTTCAAAAGCAGGTGTAGAGTATCCTGATATACAATATCACTTTTTACCAATTGCCGTCAGATATGATGGGCAGGCAGCTGCTGAAGGGCATGGGTTTCAAGCACATGTTGGGCCAATGAGATCCACTTCTAGAGGCTCAGTAACTTTAAACTCAAAAGATCCAAATGATGCCCCAAAAATAATATTTAACTACATGAGCAAATCAGAGGATTGGGTTGATTTTAGAAATTGTATTAAACTTACGCGAGAGATTTTCGGTCAAGACGCATTTAAAGAATATGCAGGGAAAGAAATCCAACCCGGGCAAAATATACAATCAGATGCTGCTCTAGACGAATTTTTACGTGAGAATGTAGAAAGTGCGTATCATCCATGTGGAACATGCAAAATGGGATCTATTGATGACCCAATGTCTGTTGTCGATTCAGAATGTAAAGTTATAGGTGTAAAAAATTTAAGACTAGCAGATAGTTCTATTTTCCCAAGAATTACCAATGGAAATCTAAATGGACCATCAATAATGACTGGTGAAAAAGCATCAGATCATATTCTAGGAAAGCAGCCTCTACCCAAGTCAAATGCAAAGCCTTGGATTCATCCAAAGTGGAAAACAAAACAGAGGTAAAATTTATTTAATTTAAAAGTTTATTAGGCACTGCAGCTCGAAACCATTTCACTATCTTAATTCGATCTTCATTTGCCAAATTAGTTATATTTGCTGGTGGCATTGCATGACTCACACCAGCTTGAATATAGATTTCCTTTGCTCCTCGAACAATGTCATGATCTGTTTCAAGAAAAACACCCTTTGGTGCATTTATCATACCATCCCATACAGGCTCTCGGGCATGACACATGGAACATCTACTGATAATAATATCCGAGATATCATCAAAACCTTTTGCTAACATTAGGCTCTCTTGCTTTTTTGTTAGCGGTTGGTTTTCTAAATCATCATAATCTCCATTCCATGAAGATGCTGTTGAAAGTGCCGCGATAATTAAAAATAATACTAAAGTTGCCATCCAAGTCCAAGTTGGGCCTGATCCAGTAGCATGCAATGTATTAAAATAATGCCGAATTGTAACGCCAGTTAAAAAAACCAATGATGCAATAATCCATGTGTATTCAGTAGCAAATGCTAATGGATAATGATTGGACAACATCAAAAATAGAACTGGTAAGGTTAAATAATTATTATGTGTACTCCGTAATTTTGCTATTTTTCCATATTTTGGATCAGGGGTACGGCCTTCCTTTAAATCTTTAACAACAATTCTTTGATTTGGCATTATTATTAGAAAAACATTTGCTGACATTATAGTTGCAGTAAATGCTCCCAGATGAAGCATAGCAGCACGACCAGTAAATATTTGATTATAACCCCAAGACATTACAACCAGAACAACAAACAATAAAAGCATTAATCCTGTAGGATTATTTCCCAAAGCAGATTTACATAAAAAATCATATACAACCCAACCCACTAATAAAGATCCTGCAGAAATGATAATTGCTTGAAAAACTGATAAATCAGCTTTTGCAGGGTCAATTAAATACAATTCCGCTCCAAGCCAGTAAACAATCATTAACATAGCAGCACCAGAAAGCCACGTAGCGTAGCTTTCCCATTTAAACCAAGTTAAATGATTAGGCATATTTTCTGGAGCCACTGAATACTTTTGAATATGATAAAATCCTCCACCATGGACTTGCCACTCCTCACCATAAGCACCTGCTGGTAAATTTGGGGATTTTTTCAGCCCCAGATCTAATGCAATAAAATAAAAAGAAGAGCCTATCCATGCTATTGCAGTAATGACATGAAGCCAACGAACTGCAAATGCAAACCACTCCCACATAATTATAAAATCATCCATTAATATATCTTTCTAAATTTTTTCTTTCTTACATGCACTTTTATTTTCTTGCTAGGTTTGTTATTGGTAAAACAGTATCAAAAAAAAGACAACAATGTCATATTTCGAAAACATACGCACTTTTACACGCATCTATGAATTAGGTAGCATGTCTGCTGCTGCAAGAGATCAAAGGATATCGCCTGCTGTGGCATCAGCACGAATTTCACAACTTGAAACTCACTTAGGTGTCCGTTTATTTCAACGTACAACGAGAAGTTTGTCGCCAACTGAACAAGGTCAGATATTTTATCGAGGCGCTAGAGTAATTCTAGAATCAGTACAAATGGCTGAAGCTGACATTGGAGATGTTACAGAGAACCCTCGTGGTGTTTTACATGTTGCTGCGCCACTTGGTGTTGGTAGAAGTTTAATAGCTCCAAATTCTCCTGCATTTACGAGTAAATATCCATTGGTTGACTTAAGGTTACGCTTGAGTGATCGAAAAGTTGATTTAACAGCTGAAGGACTAGATATTGCTTTTTTTCTAGGCCACCCAACTGATTCTAATCTTAGAATTCGCAAGATAGCTGATTGCCCTCGAGTTTTATGTGCTAGTCCAGAATATATTGCAAAAAATGGTCATCCAGTAGATGGATTCGAACTTCAAAGAGGCAAACATAATTGCCTCATGTTACGATTTCCTGGATCGACTGAATTCCAGTGGGAATTAAATACTCCTGATGGGTTAAGAAAGTTTGATGTAAAGGGAAGATTAGAAAGTGATGATGGAGATGTATTAACGGACTGGGCTCTTGCTGGCGCCGGTATTGCTATGAAGCCTGTATTTGAAGTTTATGATCATCTAAAAAGCGGCAAACTCATAATTGTAGCTGAAAAAACAAGACCCTCCCATGTGCAAATGGCCTGTTTATACACACATAGGCGTCATCAAGATCCAAAGGCACGTTTATTTATGGAGTTTATGATAGAGCATATTAGTGATGCAATCTCAGGTCCATTTCATAAGAAACAATCAACTCCCTCGGTAAGTTGAATACCCATATGGTGACAATAATAATGGCACGTGATAGTGAAGATTTTCTGACATTCCAAATCGGATGGGCACAATATTGAGAAATTGAACGCCCTCTGATACTTGACTGTGACGCGAAATGTAGTCACCACAGTGAAAAAGTAACTCATACTCTCCAATTTCAAACTCAGCTGAATTTAAAATTTGTTCGTTAGTTCTACCATCATCGTTCGTGAGCGCCTCAGATAGAAATTTTCTACTATTACTAACTATCTTATAAAGTTCAATTCTCAGGCCCGCGGCAGGGCAACCTCGAGCAGTGTCCAAAACATGAGTTGTCAGATATCCAGCCATTAAATATTCCTCCTAATTCATTCTATTTTTAATAAGATTTTTACATTATTAAAGAGCTAATTCAGTAATACTCCTTCAAATATTATTTGATATAAAACCATAATAGATAGTTTATAATAACAATAAAACAGGAGATCTTTAAGGATGAAACGCTATCCACGAGATATGTATGGCTATGGTAAAAATACTCCAAAAGCCCAATGGCCGAATAATGCAAAGATTGCATTACAAATTGTTATCAATTTTGAAGAAGGTGGTGAAAACAATATTCTCCATGGCGACAATGCGTCTGAAGCATTTTTATCTGAAATAGTTGGAGCCAGCGCTTGGCCAAATCAACGTCACGCAAATATGGAATCAATTTATGAATATGGTTCTAGAGTAGGCTTTTGGCGCTTATATGATATATTTAAAGAATTACCTGTAACAGTTTATGGCGTCGCAACTGCATTAGCTAGATCACCTAATCATGTTCATGCAATGAAATCTGCAAACTGGGAAATAGCCAGTCATGGATTAAAATGGATTGATTATAAAGACTTTGAAGAAAAAGACGAAAAAGCTGATATGAACGAAGCCATTCGTCTTCACACCGAAGTGACAGGCAGCGCCCCAAAAGGTTGGTATACTGGGAGATCTTCCGAAAATACAATTAAGTTAGCTGCTAGTACTGGTATTTTTTCATATATAGCTGACAGCTATGCTGATGATTTACCGTATTGGACAGAATTTTCCGATAATGATCAATTGATAGTTCCCTATACTTTAGACGCAAACGACATGAGATTCGCGACACCACAGGGTTTTAATTCTGGAACACAATTCCTAGAATATTTAAAAGATAGTTTTAAAACACTATATCAGGAAGGTGCTAATGGCTCACCAAAAATGATGTCAATTGGATTACATTGTCGTTTGGTTGGTCGCCCTGGCAGATTTGAAGCAATTAAAAAGTTTTTAGAATTTGTAAATGAACATGATAGTGTTTGGATGGCGACACGAGAGCAAATAGCAGATCATTGGAAAAAAAATCATCCACACAATCGATTTGAAAGGCCAAGTAATATGAATCGAGAGAAATTTATCAATGAATATGGTGGAATATTTGAACATTCTTCTTGGGTAGCAAATAATGCCTACGATCTTGAATTAAGCCATTCTCATGATACAGCTATTGGATTGCACAATGCTTTATGTCGAGCTTTTAGGTCAGCCCCTAAAGAGCAACAGTTAAGTGTTTTGAAAGCACATCCAGATTTAGCAGGCAAATTAGCTCAAGCTAAACGATTAACAGCAGAAAGCACATCAGAACAAGCATCTGCAGGAATGGATAGTTTAACCGATCATGAAAGAGAAAAATTTACACAATTAAATTTAGCATATGTCAAAAAGCATGGCTTTCCATTTATTATTGCAGTTAGGGATCATAACAAAGCGAGTATTTTAAGTGCATTTGAAGAACGTATTAATAATGATGGTGATACTGAGTTTTCAGAAGCTTGCAAACAAGTCGAGAGAATCGCAGAATTTCGCTTAATGGATCTTTTGCCATGATTTATGAAGTTTCCACACAACCATTAACAGCAGATGCTTTCAAACCATTTGGCGAAATTATAGATGCATCAGGTGAACCAGATAAAATTATTAATCAAGGCATGTGCGGAAGACACCATGATTTAGCAAAGTTAGATTTTCTTTCTGGGAAGGTGGGTGTCAGCGTATTTAATGCTAAAGCACGCAGCTTACCCTTTAACTTGGAAATGATGGAGCGTCATCCAGAGGGCACCCAGGCTTTTATACCGATGCATCAAAATTCATTTTTAATAATAGTCGCTCATGATAAAAATGGTGTGCCCGATACACCTATTTCATTTATTTCAAAACCAGGACAAGGTATTAATATATCCAAAAATACTTGGCATGGAGTATTATGCCCACTTTATTCTCCTGGCCTATTTGCTGCAATTGATAGAATTGGAGAAGGTCCAAACTTAGAAGAGCATTGGTTCAAAAAAGCTTGGACTATTATTTAAAGGTACTTACTCGTAGCTTGATACTGGCGAGCCTGCTAATGCCGCTATATTTAGCAAACCACGAACTGTAACACCTGGAGTAACTATGTGCGCACGATTTCCCATACCCATTAAAATTGGCCCAACCTCTAGACCCCCTGCAACAGACTTTAAAACGTTTCGCGTTGCACCTGCAGCATCTGAATTAGCATAAACTAAAATATTTGCTTTTCCTTTTAATCGATTATTCGGCATCATAGTTTCGCGAAGATCTTCATCTAAAGCTGCATCAGTGTGCATCTCACCTTCATATTCAAAATCTACTTTATGAGAATCTAGGATAGCTAGAGCTTCGCGAGTAACGCGTCCAGAATGCGTATCCGCATTTCCAAATTGTGAGCTTGAACATAATGCTAATTTAGGTTCGATACCGAAACGCCTTGTATGACGCGCTGCCGCAATCATTGTATTCGCAATTTGTTGTGCAGAAGGTTCAATATTCACATGCGTATCAGCAATAAATAAAGGACCTTGATCTAAAATTACTAATGATAATGCTCCCACTGGAGTTAAATCTTGGTTAGCTAAAACTTGCTTTATGTACTTCAAATGCCAATGATATTGTCCAAAGGTTCCACAAATCATACTATCTGCTTCACCACGGTGCACCATTACTGCTGCGATTGCAGTTGTATTTGTTCTCATGATTGCTTTTGCTAAATCTGGAGTAATACTTTTTCGAGCCATTATATCATGATAAGATTGCCAATAATCACGGTATCTTGTATCTTTTTCAGGGTTTACAAGTTCAAAATCTACTCCAGCTTTTATTGACAAACCTTCACGTTCAATTCGAGATTCAATTACATTTGGACGTCCAATTAAGACTGCAGTTTCTGATAATTCTTCTGACATTGCTTGCACTGTACGAAGTACTTTTACATCTTCACCTTCAGCAAAAACAACTCGTCTGTTGTCAGTTTTAGCAGCTTCAAAAATTGGCCGCATTGTCACTGCGGATCTATAAACTTGTGTCTGTAATTTTGCATGATATGCATCTAGGTCTAATTTATTTTTAGCTACGCCACTATCAATAGCTGCTTTTGCTACGGCATAAGCAATTGTAGGCAATAATCGAGGATCAAAAGGTTTTGGTATTAAGTAATCTGGCCCAAAAGCTAACCTCTCACCCTGATAAGCAGCACCTAATTCAGCACTTGCAGTTTCACGTGCAAGACCTGCGATAGCTTCAACACAGGCTGCTTTCATTTCATCATTTATTGTGGTTGCACCCACATCTAGAGCTCCACGAAAGATAAATGGAAAACATAATACATTGTTAACTTGATTTGGATAATCTGATCTTCCAGTTGCAATCAAAGCATCAGCCGATGCTTCTCTGGCTTCCTCTGGCATTATTTCAGGGGTTGGGTTTGCTAATGCAAATATAATTGGGTGAGATGCCATTTTCTTAACCATTTCTTGCGTTAAGAGCCCAGGGCCCGAAACACCTAAAAACAGATCAGCACCTTCCATTGCTTCCATAGTAGTACGTTTGGTCGTATTGCGGGCAAATTCTGATTTTTCAGCAGTTAAGTCATTTCTTTGAGTATGAACGACCCCCTTACTATCTATCATTGTTATGTTTTCTTTTTTAGCGCCCATAACCATCATCATTTTCAAACAGGCAATACCTGCTGCACCTGCACCTAAGGCGACAATTTTAATATCTGAAAAAGATTTTTTTGCTACTATTAATGCATTCGATGCCGCCGCTGCTGCAACTATTGCTGTACCATGTTGATCATCATGAAAAACAGGAATACCCATTTTTTCACGGCAAATTTTCTCCACAATAAAACAATCAGGAGCTTTTATATCTTCAAGATTAACAGCACCAAATGTTGGCTCTAAACTACAAACAATTTCTGCTAATTTTTTAGGATCTGGCTCATTTACTTCAATATCAAAACAATCAATACCTGCGAATTTCTTGAATAAAACAGCTTTACCTTCCATAACAGGTTTTGAAGCTAAAGCACCAATATCACCCAAACCTAAAACAGCTGTTCCATTTGATATAACAGCAACCAAGTTACCTCGTGATGTATAACGTCTTGCATCATCTGGATTTTTTTCAATTTCTAAACAAGCCTCAGCTACACCCGGGGAATATGCACGACTTAAGTCGCGTCCATTCGCCATAGGTTTTGTAGCTCTTATCTCTAATTTTCCTGCGCGAGGAAATTCATGATAATCCAATGCAGCTTGTTTTTCGATTGATTTCTTTGTTTCTTTAGCCACTGTTGTTTCCTTTAATAGGGTGTAAATACTTTAAAATTTATTTATAGTCCTAGGTTTATTAAAATGTTTAATCTTAAAAAATAATTAGTTTTTCAGCTTATTATTTTAAAAAAATTTTTGTACCACTTTAGCTGATATTCTAGCTTATATTTAAAATTAATTATTAAAAAGGTGAAAATTTTTGCATCTTAGATTTAATTTACTGATTAATTTAAACCATCCCTATTCTAAAGACAATTTTTTCGAAAATTTTTTATAATTTTATAAATATTTAAAAAATCATTTATTGTCAGTAGCTTAATTTTTTCATAATATGAAATACTATTTCATTATTGTGGAGAGCACTATGAAATCAAAGAGTAACAGAAGCCTTGGTCGACCAAGAGCATTTAATGACAAAATAGAACAGAACACTATAAAATCTTTAGATCGTGCACTCACAGTACTTACTACTCTTTCAAAAAATCAGAATAAAACCTTAACAGATTTGTCAAAAGAGTTGAGAGAGTCACCATCAACTATTTACAGAATACTTTCTACAATGGCTCTACATCAAATTGTAGAATGTGATGATAAATTACAAACTTGGAATATTGGACCAGGCTCTTTTCAGATTGGGTCATCATTTCTGCGGAGAACAAGCCTAATAGAAACCAGCCGTCCATTCTTGCGAAACTTAATGGAAGAGACCGGAGAAACAGCAAACCTAGGGATAGAAAATAACGGTAATGTTTTATTTTTAAGTCAAGTGGAAACACATGCTCCTATCCGTGCTTTTTTTCCACCTGGAACACTTTCACCACTACATGCATCAGGAATAGGAAAAGTATTATTAACTCAATATACTCTTCCCAAATTAGAAAAATTTATTAAATCAGGCTTAGAACCTTTCACACAATATACCAAATCAACTTTAGAATTAATACAAGGCGATATGGCAATTACTTTAGAACGCGGCTATGCAATTGATGATCAAGAGCGCAATATTGGCATGCGTTGTATAGCTGCGCCAATAAAAAATGCATTTGGAGAAGTTATAGCAGGAATATCCGTATCAGGGCCAACCAGCCGTGTTGCCAGCGATCAGATTGCTGAATTTAGTAGATCTGTAGTAAACACTGCAAGAGAAGTTTCTAAAGCACTAGGTGCAGATGTTAACTCTAATTTTTGAAGTTTTTTAAAAAATGAATCAATAATTAGGGGATAATAACTCCTGGATTCATTATATTATTTGGATCAAGTGCTGATTTTATAGATTTAATCGCTTTTAAGCGAGCCTTGCTTGCATACATTTCTAAATCTCTAGTCTTCAATCTACCTATCCCATGCTCAGCGCTAATTGATCCACCAAGTAAATGTGTGGTTTCATTGATTGCCATTCGCACTTGTTCCCTAACATTTGGATTACTTTTTAAAAAATCATCTTTTGAAATTTCTTTAGGTGGAAGTACATTTAAATGAATGTTCCCATCACCAATGTGCCCATAGCTATTTATTCTAAGATTGGGATATACTTTTTGAATTGCACAATGTGCATCTTCAATAAAATTACTAATTTTACTAACTGGAACTGAAGTATCGCTATTACAAAAAGCACCAGATATTCTATTAGCTTCAGGTGTCATTTCACGTAAATTCCATAAATCATCTTTTTGTTGTTGTGACTGTGCTATTATAGCATCTAATAAAATATCACGCTCAAAACAATCATTCAAAGCACCTTCTAGTCGCTCTGCAATGCCATTAGCACCAGTTACTTCAATTAAAAGAAACCATTCATAATCAATATTGAAAGGGTTACGTAATTTAGAAAATTTTGAAGTAACAAGGGAAACGCCAAACCCACTCATTAATTCAATCGCAGATATATTTTCAGATACATGTGTTTTTAATGATTTATAAATTTTATGTATATCATGAGGAGATTTTATAGCTACTAGGGCAGTTCCACTTTCAGAATCAATCGGCTTTAATTTCAATGTTGCAACAGTAATGATTCCCAGTGTTCCTTCGCTTCCAATAAGCAGATTTTTTAAATCATAGCCTGTATTATTTTTATGTAATGGATTTAATTCACTGAGAACCGTTCCGCATGGCAAAACAGCTTCGATACCAATACATAGATCACGCGCATTTCCATACCTTAGCACCTGAATGCCACCTGCATTTGTTGCCAAATTACCCCCAATACAACAACTACCTTTTGACGCCATATTAAGAGGGAAAATTAGATTATGTTTTTCAACTGAACTGTGAATATTTTCAAGAACACACCCCGCTTCAACAATCACAACATTATCATCAAGAGATACTTCCCTAACTTTATTCATTCTTTCTAATGATAAAATAATGACATCTTTACTATCAATTGATAGTTGTCCTGCGACAACTCCTGTGCCTCCACTATATGGAACAAGCCCCACCTTTTTTGCATTACAAAGCTTTACAATTAATGAAACTTGTTCTGTAGAATTTGGCAAAACAATTATTGCTCCAAAACCTTCAAAGCGACCTCTTGGATCATCAAAATAACGAGGCATTTCATCTGCACTTTTCCATCCATTGCTACCAACCAACAGCTTTATTTCATCTAAAAGATTTTCACTTGGTTGATTAAGCTGCACAGTCTGCATTAAAAGATCTCCTTAAAGACAATGTGGAGACACATTCTTGTAATAATCATTTTTTAGCAAATCATAAAAATTGAACGTTTAGTAAAAAAAAATTTTACACTTTCATTATGATATATTTTTTATTGTTGTCTCACAAAACTGATCATAAAGCCGTTGAACTAATTTTACCTTTGAACAATCATTTCGCATAATAATTCCTAATGATCTATAAATAGAATTATCTCCTAGGGAAATCTTTTGCAAACTTCGAAAAAGGTCATCTGGCACACAAATATTTGGTACAATTGAAACTCCTAGATTATGCGCAACCATACTAGCAATATTTTCTAAAGACTCCATTTCCATACTATCTTTTACAATGACATTATTTATGGATAACCATTCATCTGCCAACTGACCAACTGATGCTTGCCGAGTATGTCTAATATATGGTGCCGAAGTTAGAATTTTGATTGGATTTTTTTCAGTAATTTCAGGAGCAGTTAATAATGTTAATTCTTCCTTGATAATAGGCATCCAATTGAAATTAGTAGGAATCCTTATAGGTTCACTAATTACCGCAGCATCAAGATTACCACTTTCTACCTGATCTAATAATTTTGAAGAAATACCTGGGACTACTTTTATATGCAGATTAGGATAAGTATTAATCAGTCGCTTTACAGCCATAGGTATTAACCCACGTATCGTTGAGGGGACAGCTCCTAAAGTTAATTCTCCAATCATTTGCGGATCACCTGTTAAATCATCCAAAATCGTTTCATAAGAAAACACAATTGCTTTTGCTTTGGGTATTAAAGCATTACCAAGCTGATTCAGTCTGGGTGTTTTTTCTGTCCGGTCAAAGAGATCTACGGATAATAATTCTTCAAGTCTTCTCATCTGTTGTCCAACAGCAGCATGAGTAACAAAGACTTTTTGTGATGCACCGCTAAAGCTACCAGTTTCTGAAATAGCGATTAATGTTTTAAATAGTGAAATTGACATCTTGCCCTCCAACTTAACAATATTATTGTGAATTTAACCAAGTAAAGAAAAATTTTACATTACGATAAACAAAAATGATTTGTATCATTCAAAATTTAACTGATGATAATGTTTAAGAACAACGAAACAGCAGAAATAGGGAGAAATAAAATGCTGAAGAAACACATAAAAAATACGGTTGCTATAATCGCAGCTGCAACAAGCTTTGCAAGCATTGCAAGCGCTGAAATAAATGGACCTGTGAATTACATAATTCCTTTTGGCCCTGGTGGAGAATCAGATATTTCTGCTCGCTTACAACAACCATTCTTCAAAGATAAATTTGGAGAAGATATGGTCGTATCATATCAACCAGGTGGCGGTGGTGCCGTAGGTTGGGCATCTTTAAATGGTTTGAATGGTGACGGACAAACTATTATGGGTGTAAACTTACCACATATCATTATCAAACCAGCGCAAAAAAATGTTGGATTTAAAACTGATGATTTAAATACTTTCTACATGTTCCATTATACACCTGATGCAATCGTAGTTACTGCGGACAGCCCATATCAAACTTTAGCTGATCTAGTCGCAGATGCAAAAGCTAATCCAGGCCAAGTTACTATGTCAGGATCTGGCAAAGCTAGTGCAAACCATTTAGCACAAATTAAATTTGATAAACTAGCCGGTACACTCACAACCTATGTTCCATTTAAAGGAACAGGAGCAGCTGTAACAGCTTTGCTAGGGAAGCAAACAGTAGCAGAATGGGGATATACAACAGTTGGTGCTAAACAAGGTGATGCAGTGCGCATGTTGGCTGTAGCAATGGAGAATCGCCACCCACTATTTCCGGATGTCCCAACATTCAAAGAACTTGGGTATGACATGACTGGCGGTGCTTATCGTGGAATAGCTTTACCAAATTCAGCTAGTGCAGAAACTACAAAAATGTGGTCAGATATGATCGCTGAAATTAATACAGACCCAGCATTTCAAAAGAAAATGTTGGACGGCGGTTTTGCTATGCTAGATGTTGATTCAGCTGGAATGAAAGACTTCATGGCCGCTCGCGTGGAAGAATATCTAAAAGATGCTCGTGAAGCTGGCTTAATAAAATAAAGTAGATAACCCCGGAGTATATTATAATGGAATTCAGTCACTTTTTATCAGCAATGACGCCATTTAACATTGCATTAGCTTTGTTTGGCGTTGTTGCTGGTACAGTTATTGGATCTATTCCGGGGTTAACAGCCACAATGGCTCTTGCAGTATTAGTCCCAATAACATTCAGCATGGATCCAGCATCTGCACTTATTTTATTGGGAGCCATTTATACAGGAGCAATCTATGGTGGTGCATATGCTGCTATATTATTAAACACACCAGGCACACCATCAGCTATTGCAACTACTTTTGATGGTTACCCTATGGCTAAACGTGGTGATGGTGATCTGGCAGTAGCACTCGCATGCTTTTCTTCTGTATTTGGAGGCATGGTTGGTGCAATTGCATTATTACTCTTAGCACCACCATTGTCTAAAGTAGCATTAGCCTTTGGGCCTGTGGAATACTTTTGGCTATCAATTTTTGGTCTTTCATTAATCGCATCTTTATCAAACGGTAATTTAATGAAAGGTTTAGCAGGTGGTGCCTTCGGCATGATCTTATCAACTGTTGGTGTAGCTGAAATATCTGCAGACATTCGACTTACATTTGGCAGTCAAGTTATGATTGGTGGTTTTGGTGTTGTAGGAGCATTAATTGGCCTTTATTGCATACCAGTTTTAATAGATTTAGTAGCCACTCCAGAACGTCACCTAAAGGTTGAAGAAAATGTAAAATCTGTTCGCATTAGTGAAGCATTTAAAATTGCAATGCGCTCAAAGTTTAACTTAATACGATCTTCAGTAGTTGGCACCCTCGTTGGAATATTACCTGGTGCCGGCGGATCCGTCGCAGGCCTTGTTGCGTACTCTGAAGCAAAACGAACTGGTAAAGATCACCAAAAATTTGGTGAGGGTGAGCCAGATGGAATTATAGCTACTGAGTCTGCAAACAGTGCAACTGTGGGTGGCGGGTTTATCCCAACATTAGTTTTAGGAATCCCCGGAACTCCGCCCGATGCAATCGTTCTTGGTGCACTTTTGGTTCAAGGGGTGCGAACAGGTCCTGCTATGTTCTCACAAAGTGGGTCTATCGTATATACGTTTATATATGGGCTAATTATTGCAACCATATTGATGTTACCTGCTGGTTTATTAATTGGCAGATATGCATATAAATCCATTGTAACAATACCGAAAGCAGTATTGGTTCCCACTGTTGGGTTTATGACAATTATTGGAACATTTGCTATTAGAAACAGTGTATCTGATGTAATTATAATGTTATGTTTAGGTGTTTTTGGTTGGTTGATTGCTAGGTTTGGCTTTGCAGCCTCACCAATTGTCCTTGGTCTAATTTTAGGACCAATTGCTGAACAAGGTTTTGTGCAAGGGTGGACTATAGGCGCTGCTACAAATAATTTAATTGGTATGTTTTTTGGACGTCCAATATCTCAAGCTATTATAGCATTCACGCTTATGACATTAATATTACCGATATATCTAGCTTACAAAAAGCAACCTCATAAAGAAGTATAATATCATGGGTACATCATCATCAAAATCTCAAGGCCAATTTGGATCACTGTTTATTTCAACACTATTCATTTTTATTGGCTTAATAACATTATATGACACAACATCTTATTCAGACCGTGACAGTCAAGTATTTCCACAAACCGTGGCAATTATTTTAATAATTACTGCAGGAACTTCCCTTATAACTCGCTTGCTTAAACCTTCTAACGAAGGAGGTTTTGGTGAAGGAATATGGTGGAGACGTGTACTATTTATCTCTGCAATGTTTATTACTTGCTTTGCGATGCCAATCATTGGATTTTTAGCATCTGGAGTTATAGCTTTTACTTCAGGTCTTATTGCAGCAATGCATGATAAGTGGAGCTTTAGAACAGTATTGATTTACGGATGCAGCGGTGCAATCATTATGGTCAGCTTTTTTATCTTATTTAAATTTATTTTATTTGTTCCATTACCTTAATTTTTCGATAATTTTAAATTCATATGCCTATTAACATCTTTATACAAAAGATATTGGAATGCATCCGGGCCACCAGCGTAACAAGCTTGAGGGCAAAAAGCACGTAACAGCATATAATCACCTGCTTCTACCTCTACCCAATCTTGGTTCAACCGATAAACTGCCTTGCCATTAAGAACATAAAGCCCATGTTCCATTACATGCGTCTCACAAAACGGAATTACAGCCCCAGGCTGTAATGTTACTATAGTCACATGCATATCATGGCGAATATCAGCAGGGTCTACAAAGCGTGTGGTTGTCCACTTACCATCTGTATCTGGCATAGGTGTTGGTTCAATATCACTTGCATTTGTAACTACTGGTTCTGGCTTATCTAAGCCATCAACATATTGATAGGACTTTCTTATCCAATGAAATTTAGCAGCTTTATCTGTTTCATTTCTTAATTTCCAAATTAAACCTGCTGGGAGATATGCATAACCACCTTCTGTTAAGTCATATTTTTCTCCATTAAAAGAAATAGCTATTGACCCATCAACTACAAATAAAACACCTTCCGCATCGGTGTCTGTCTCAGGTTGATTACTTCCCCCACCAGGCTGCACTTCCATTATATATTGTGAGAAAGTTTCAGAAAAGCCGCTCAGTGGGCGCGATATAACCCATAATCTAGTTTCATCCCAAAACGGTAAGAAACTAGTAACTATATCCCGCATTGAGCCCCTAGGAATAACTGCATATGCATCAGTAAAAACGGCCCGATCAGTTAACAAATTAGTTTGATCCGGGTGTCCACCCATTTCAGAAAAATATTTACTTTTAACCATTTAGTGAATCCATTTTAGTTTCAGCTAATATCAAGTATTTTATTACTTAAGCCAAGTGGTACATTGAAGAATAGAATATTAGGGAAAATTTGATAATAAATCTAAATTAAGTAATTTTTATTTATTATCAAAGATTATTTTAGGACTGTTTGTCTGGGCTAGTAGTTGTATAAGTAATTCAAATTATAATCAAACAATCACAAAATATCCAAAAGAGAATGTAAGGAAATTGAACATGAAAACTGTTTTAGAGCAACTTAGAGAGATGACTGTTGTTGTGGCAGATACTGGAGAGGCTGCTGCCGTTAAGGAATACAAACCGGTTGATTGTACAACAAATCCATCACTGGTTCTAAAGGCATTAACAGATCCAGCAACAGAAGAATTAGTTGCCGCTGAAATAGATACAGGTAAAAAAACTGGCCAGACACCTGAACAAGTAACCGAAACATTAACAGTTGCAATGGGCGCTGAATTAGCAGCACTTGTTCCAGGACGCGTATCAACAGAAGTAGATGCTTGTCTTTCTTTTGATACTGAAAAGTCTGTTGCTAGAGGTAGAGACATTATTGCAGAATATGAAAAGCGCGGCATAAAAAGAAACCAAATACTTATAAAACTTGCGTCTACTTGGGAAGGTATACGTGCTGCTGAAATTTTACAAAATGATGGTATTGATTGTAACTTAACATTATTATTTTCAATGGCTCAGGCAGTTGCATGTGCTGATGCAAAAGCATTTTTGATTTCTCCATTTGTAGGGAGAATTACTGACTGGTACAAAAAAGCAGAAGGTCGTGACTCATATTTACCACATGAAGATCCAGGCGTTAAATCAGTTCATAAAATTTATGATTACTATAAATCGAATAATATAGAAACTGTTGTAATGGGTGCATCTTTTAGAAGTAGTAATCAGATAAAAGCACTTGCAGGATGTGATAATCTTACTATTGCACCAAGTCTTTTGGACGAAATGGGAAATGATACATCGATACTAGAACGAGCTTTATCACCAAATAATACAAGTGGCATTCTTCCAATTTCAATGGATGAAGCAACCTTTAGATGGGAAATGAATGCTGATCCTATGGCAACCGAAAAGTTAGCAGAAGGAATTCGTAATTTTGACGTAGACCATAAAAAACTTATTGGATTAATTGCTGCGAGAATGAGCGCGTAAATTAGATTGTAAAATATAATCAAAATATGAAGCTATAATATCAACATAACTTTATATAAAATGATATATATGTTTAGGTAATTTTATTTTCCATTAGCAGCCATTGCAAAATGTGAGGACATTATGAAAATATTAATTATTGGTGCGGCTGGCATGATAGGCATGCGACTTGCTAGATCTATAATTAAAGACGATTTTAATGGAGAAATTAATGATATTACCTTGTTTGATGTCATTCCACCAAAAATTGAAAATCATAAAAACTCGTATAAAATAAAAACAGGTGATATTTCTGACCCTAATATAATTTCAGAGCTCATTAATCAAAAACCTGACATTATTTACCATCTTGCAGCAATTGTATCTGGTGACGCTGAAGAAAACTTTGAAAAAGGGTGGGATATAAATGCTAAAGGTACTTGGCATTTACTTGAAGGAATTCGTAAAAAATTCCTTACATCGAATGGCTCCTACAAACCAAAATTCATTTACGCTTCATCTCTTGCTGTTTTTAGTGGGCCATACCCCAGCGCAATAAATGATGACTTCTCTCCAAACCCAGAATCATCTTATGGCGCACAAAAACTAGTTGGTGAAATCCTTATTAACGAATACAGTCGTAAAGGATTTTTAGATGGAGTCGCACTTCGTCTGCCAACCATTGTAGTACGTCCTGGCAAGCCAAATAAAGCTGCTAGTTCTTTTTATTCTAGCATTATCCGAGAGCCTTTAAATGGAATTGAAGCTATTTTACCTGTACCCGAAAATCTTTGTCATTGGTTTGCTAGTCCACTAAGTGCAGTTAGATTTTTAAGACACGCTGCAAAATTAGACTTTAAAAAACTTGGGAACAGGCGCTCTTTAAATTTACCAGGTGTTTCATGTTCAATTTCAGAGCAGATCCTTGCCTTAGAAGAGATTGCTGGAACAAAAACTAGCAAATTAATAAAAAAAATCCCTGATAAAAAAATAGAAGAAATAGTCAATAATTGGCCACAAAATTTTATGGCAGATAGAGCAATTGAATTAGGATTTGTTGCTGACAAGGATTTCAAAGATATTATACAAATCTATATAAATGAAGAAATTAATACCTGATTTTAGTTGAAACAGAATAGTTTTTTTACAGTAGAGATGCCACAATTAACCTCAATGAAATCAAAGTTAAAAATCCATACATAATTGGATAAAATATTTCTGTATTCATTTTTTTCACTATTAATGCACCCAATAAAGTTGCACATATCGCTATAGGTATCATTGTAAGCGCAGACCATGTTATACTAAGATTAAGTCGGCCTAATGCTACATAAGGGCCAATTTTAACGAAGTTAAGAACTGAAAATATTAATACACTAGAACTGGTAAATACTTTAGGATCTAGACGTAGAGGCATTGCATATATTTGAAAAGGTGGGCCTCCAGCATGTGCTATAAAACTAGTAAAACCTGCAATTAAACCCCAAAAATGACCTGACCAACTCTTTACTACAACTGAAGTTTTAAAACTTTTATCCTGCTTTAGGACTACACGCTGGAATACAAATAAAAGTGCTATAGAGCCGACTAAGAAACTAACGATCTTATCAGATACTATAGATGCAGTAATCCAACCCACACAGATTCCCAAGATAGCCATTGGTAATATATTCCAAACCAACCCCTTGTGCCACTGCCCACGCCAAGTCCACAAACTAATAATATCCATAACCAAATAAATAGGTAACAAAAACGCTACTGCTTCAAGTGGAGGCATAATCAATGTTAAAATTGGCACACCCAAAATACCAAAAACTCCACCAAAACCACCTTTAGATAAACCCACAAGAAACACTGCGCTTACAATAATAGCTGTACTCGTTAAGTCTGCAAAAATAGGAGTATTCATTTAATTTCCTATTCAATTAGGAATTAGTGCAAAAATTAAAAGTTAATATTAAAAATATTGATTAATTATTAACTAAATTAAGATTACCTATACTTTGTTTAAAAATAAACAGCGTTGACTAAAACTAATAAAAAAACTTAGGATTATTCATAAAGCTAAATATTGCAAACAACATAAATAATATAAGTTTCATTCTTTTTGGGAAAAATCTAATGGCTGATGAACACGATCGTTCAATGATGGAAAACCTATATTGGTGGGGAATTCCAACAATGTTTAGGTGCAAAAATGAAGTATTAAACAATCAAGACATAGCCTTAGTAGGGGTCCCTCATTCAACAGGAAATGGCACCACTGAAAGAGATCAACATCTTGGTCCTCGCGCCCTTCGCAATGTATCCGCAGTACATAGAAGAGCACATGCAGACTTTAAAATAGATCCATGGACACTCGCCAAAATAACAGACCTTGGGGATGTCCCCTTTCCCCGTGCCAATGACAATGAAGACTGCATAGAGAGAATTACTGATTTTTTTACTGAAATAGATGAAGCAGGGGTTAGGCCAGTTTCGATTGGTGGCGACCATTCTATTACAGGTGGAATTATTCAAGCTTTAGGGTGCGGGCAACTCTCAAACGGTCAACCAATAAGCTTTCTTCACCTTGACGCGCATACAGATGTTTTTACAAAAGTTGATCATTTCCTTGGGGCAAAAAAATCAGCTGCTCATTGGGGTGCATACCTTGCAGATCAAGGAAAAATTGATCCATCTCGCTCAATGCAAATTGGATTACGTGGTCACCCAAGAACATTAGATTGGCTACAGCCAGCTTATGATTATGGGTATAACATTGTTACTATGAAAGACTTTAGACGGCGTGGGCTAACTGATGTAATTTCTCAAATAATAAAAGTATTAGGAGACCGGCCCGTTTATATTACTTTTGATCTCGACTGTCTTGATCCAACTATTGCACCTGGCGTATCTAATATTGAGCCTGGAGAGAAAGGCTTTGATATCGATGAAGCGATAGCTTTATTACGTGCTGCCCGTGGCTTGAATATTGTTGGAGGTGACGTGGTCTGTATGATGCCAACCAAAGATAGTCCAAATAATATTACAGCTTTAACCGCAGCCTCTATTATGTTTGAAATGATTTCAATGATTGCAGAAAATAGCTTCAAGCCTTAAGCCAAACTTTTATTAAACGAAAACATTCACGAAAATGTATTTCCCGTGAATTTTGGTCAATTATTAAATGTCCTCTCGTAAACCTATCAGAGAGTATTTTCCCTTTTTCAAGATCTTTTGTTAAATGAATTAAAGCAGCATTCACTTCAGGAGTATTCACCTCTCGTTTACGGCAATTATCAACTGCCCACTGTAAGGACGCCAGCGACTCCAAAATTTCATATTCTGTGATTAATTCTTCTGACCAATTACCGCCAAATGCAACATTTGATATTTTCTTTTTAAATTCCATGATAGAACATATAGTGAACATTTAGGTAGATTCGCAATATAAAATGCACCCATTTCGTACAATTTACATAGATATGAACAGCTTTTTTGCTAGCGTTGAGCAACACGAAGAGCCGTATTTACGCGGAAAACCGGTAGGTATTACCGCGATGGAAGGTGATGTAGGCTGCCTCGTTGCAGCAAGCTACGAAGCAAAATATTTTGGTGTGAAAACCACAATGAGTATTAAAGAAGCAAAAATCTTATGTCCAAAAATTATCTTACGGCCCTCAAGGCATCGCTTATATGTTCATTACAATCAACGCATTGCTAGAATTTTTGATCAATACGCTGAATTAGAGTACGTACGCAGTGTAGATGAATTTCAAATTGCACTTGGCGGTACAACATCGAATTTAAACGTTGCATCTAAGTTAGTAAAAACCATGAAAGATGCATTAAAATATGAAATAGGAGAAAATTTGAAATTTTCTGCTGGAATAGGCTCTAACCATCTTTTAGCAAAAATAGCAGGTAAACTAGAAAAACCAGATGGAATGCAATGGCTATCTCCAGATAATATGCCTCAAAGATTATCAAATATCCCACTTGGCGACTTACCAGGAATTGGAAGAGGCGTATTATTTAAATTAAATTCTGCAGGTATTCATAATTGTGAGCAAATGTATAATCTAGACCCTAGGCATGCACGTAAAATTTGGGGCTCCATAATAGGTGAGCGCTTTATACGCTTACTTCAAGGAGAAGATATTCCATTAGAAAAAACAAAGCGTGGTGGTTATGGTAATAGTAAAATGTTAGCTCCCGAAAATAGAACATTAAAAAATGCTTATCTTGTTTCTAGATGGTTAATTGAAAAATCAGTAGCAAGATTAAGACGAGATAACTATACGGCATCTCAGTTTTCCCTATTCCTAAGAATTCAAAATCCAAAAACTCGCTGGGGTCATAGTGTAAAAACACACTATAGCCAGGATACTGCACATTTTTTAGAAATAAATCGCAGGCTTTGGCGCATGATGTATTCCCAAAAACATCCCTACCTTATTTCATCGATTTCAGTACACCTTGGGAATATATTACCTCTGAATAAACGCTCAGGTGAAATGCTTTTACCAATGGAGATGGCAAAAAAAAATGAACGCGAGCGTCTATCAAGAACACTAGATACTATTAACAAAAGGTTCGGAGCGAGCACTATAACTTACGGCATTAACAAGGCTCATAATGGGTTTTTTGAGCGCGGCTAGCTCCTTAGAATATTTAGGTATAGATTCATTCTTGTCTATTTAGGTCGGTTTTAAGATAGAAAATAAAAGCTATTAGATTTACGAATGTGTATGAATAATAATTTTCCCGTTAATGACCGTGGTGCAGCAATTTCAATGATTGGTGCAATGCTCGTGCTTGGCTTTACAGATAACTTTATAGTTTTTATTGCCGAAGTGGTAAGTCTTTGGCAGTTTCAAATTATTCGAGCAATAATTGCACTACCCTTAATAGCTTGTATTGCTTATTTTTGGAAAATTACAATATGGCCAAAAAGAAATTGGGCCGTAGCATTTCGAAGTTTGCTACTAACAATAGCTATGATTTTTTATTTTTGGTCGTTAGCATTTATTCCAATGGCTCAGGCTTTGGCTGGCTTGTTTACTTCACCTATTTTTATTTTATTAATTTCAGGTTTAATTCTCCGCCAATCAATAAGTATCATTCAAATAATTGCAGTTTTAATTGGCTTTATAGGAATTATATTAGTTGTTGATACTCAAATAAGTGATCTAACATTTTTAAGTTTTTTGCCAGTTTTAGGAGGCCTATTTTATGCAATGGCCGCAGTAGCAACCAGACAACTATGTGAAGGGGAAACAACTTTATCTTTGTTAGCCAGCATAATGATAATGCAAAGCTTTGTTGGAATATGTGCACTATTCGTTATTACATGGGTTAATCCTGATGTTGCGAATGGACCCGCAGGATTTATTATACGCGGGTGGGTATGGAATATTGGAACCATAATGCCATGGATTATATTGCAAGCTATTGGAGCTATTTTAGGAATTGGACTAATTTTTCGAGCTTATCAAATTGGACAAGCTTCTCAGGTAGCTGTTTTTGAATATTCAGCCCTAATATTTGGTCCATTTTTTGCTTGGGTTTTAATAGGACAACAAGTAAACTTAACCCAGATTTTAGGTATCGTATTTATTACAATAGCAGGAAGTTTAATTGCATTGCGATCGTTAAAAAAGGATATTGAAAAATGAAAACTATGACATGCAAACAGCTTGGTGGTGCGTGCGATAAAACTTTTAGCGCTGACACATTTGATGAAATTGTCACAATGAGCAAACGACATGGAATGGAAATGTTCGAAAAAAATGACAAAAGTCACTTAGACGCAATGGAAGAAATTAGCGTGCTAATGCAAGATCAATCTAAAATGCATGAATGGTTTAACCAAAAAAAAGAAGAGTTTAATGCATTGTAAAATAACGCATTAAACTACATCATATTAATTCTTATATTATAGCTGAAAGCGTTCGAGATTTACCATCACGGGCTGCTTCATCCGCAGCATCTGCCAATAATTGTGCCCTAAGGCCATCTTCACCGTCAGGTTTCATAATGCCACCAGAATTCACTACATCTACAAAATGTATCATTTCAGCACGATAAGCTTCAGCATATCGCTCTAGAAAAAATGGTTGTGTTGGCGCAGATTGAAAACCTGAAGCGTTTGATAATTCAACGGTGTTTTCGAGTATGTTATCAGCGCGTAGCATTCCCAAAGAACCATGAACTTCAATTCTTTGATCGTACCCATAAGTAGCCCGGCGAGAGTTACTAATTTGACATAACTTTCCAGTCGCTGTTTTTAAAGTCACAACTGCAGTATCAAAATCACCAGCTTTACCAATTTCAGGATCTACAAGGCACGATGCAGCAGATGAGAGCTCAATAGGTTCTTCTCCAAGTAAAAATCTTGCCATATCTAAGTCATGAATCATCATATCTCTAAAAATACCACCCGATGTTTTAATATAGCCAATAGGTGGTGGAGATGGGTCACGTGAAAGGATTGTAACAATTTCAACATCACCAATGACTTGATCTAATATCTTCCTTTGTAACTTTGCAAAACTTGGATCAAATCGGCGATTAAAGGCGGTCATAAATGGAACCCCAGCCCTTTCGACAGCAACCATGCATTCTCTGATGCGCTCAACAGATAAATCTACTGGCTTTTCACAGAAAATTGCTTTCCCATTTGCAGCAGCTTCGTGAATCAAATCATAATGTGTAGTAGTTGGTGTACCAATAATTACCGCATCAATGCTTGAATCACATATAATTTCTTCACTAGTCATAACTTTTGCATTTAAATCATTAGCTAATGCATTTGCCGCCTCAGGTAAAAAATCAGAAACTGCTACAGCTCGCGCTGTATCCATTCCTTTAAGAGTTTTACCATGCACTTGGCCAATACGCCCACAACCAAGAATTCCAATATTAAGCATTTTCAACCTTTCAAATTAGATAGAACGCGTCGCACAACAGCAACCGTCGGATCGTGTGTTTCTTTTAAAATTGATACACGATCAAATCTTTTAACATCTTTGTTAACTGCATTCCGCATCGCTTGACCAAATGCCATTCTCAACTCTGTTCCAATATTAAACTTACAGATATTTGTTTCACGTGCGAGGCGTTTTCTTTGTTCAGTGGGAACACCAGATCCACCATGAATAACTAAAGGAACAGAAGTAAGCATCTGGATTTTAGATATTCTATCTTCATCTAATCCACCTTCTTTATTTTCCTGCAAATGAACATTACCTACTGAAATAGCCATTGCATCAACGCCAGTTTCATTTGCAAAAATTTCTGCTTCTCCTGGATCTGTACCCGCTGAATTTTCCCCATTTGAATAACCAACAAAGCCAATTTCACCTTCACATGAAATATTAGACTCATGTGCAATTTTTACTATTCGTTTTGTCTCTTCAATATTTTCCTTCAAAGACTTTCGTGAGCCATCGTACATTAATGAAGTAAAGCCACTATCTAATGCAAGTGCACATTCATCGTATGTATATCCATGGTCAAGATGCGCAACTACTGGCACAGATGCATTATCTGCTAAATAGCGAAACATTTTACCAAGTACTGGCAATGGTGTATGCTCTCTACATCCTGGCCCTGCTTGTAATATAACAGAGCAATTTTCAGCTTCAGCAGCAGCAACAAATGCGCGCATATCTTCCCAGCCCAGCGTAACTAAACCACCTACTGCATATGAACCTTTTAAAGCAGGTTGAAGAACTTCTGATAATGTGGCTATAGGCATTATTTAAACTTAGCTATCATATCTTTTATGCCTGGAATAGTTTCCAATTGGTCTGCATGACTTGGCTGAAAATACTGAACAAGAGATCGTTGAGACAATCCACCTAATATAGTAAAATAATACATCTGATAACCTGGCAAAACTGCACAAGGATGATACCCAGAGTCTAAACAAATTGTTGAACCATCAACTAAATGATAAGCATCACCTGATTTTCCATCCTCACGTTGCAGCATTTGCACACCTGATCCATGACTTGGTTTAAAACGGAAGTTATATGTTTCATCATGACGTGTCTCAAGTGGTAAGCGATCTGTATCATGTTTGTGGCTTGGAAAACCTGACCAACCACCTTCGCCGACAGTAAAAAGTTCTGAAACTAATAATCTGCCAACTTTATCATGATACTTTGTACCTAATATGTGTTTAATTTTTCGATGCGTTTTGGTTTCATCAGATCCATATTGCACTTTATCCAACTCGTTTGTTCGAACAGCAAATGCATCTAATATTTTATCATACCTTGCACCAGCTATAAAGATTTCAGCTTCAGCACTTGTACAAACCATTGTAGCTTTCGCTGCAGTTGGAACATAAACACCTTCAGGTTCTCCATCCCAAACATCTTCTGTTCGCTGGCCCAAACCATCACATTTAAAACCCTCAACATCAACATCAACAGTGCCCGTTGCGGGAACTATACAAGTTTCAAAACCAGGGACTGCATATTCGAATGCTTGACCTTTAGTTAATTTTACTATGTTAAAATAATTTAAAGGCACTGTTGGATCGTCTATATCAACTATAGGCTTATTCTTGTTATCAAATGGCGCAATATGCATTTTTTTTCCTTACTTATTTGTTGGCCCAGGATGATCAGCCATGAATTCTTTTAACGTTTTAATATCCGCCATTGCAGGAGCACAACCGGGGCGAGACACTGTAATTGATGCAGATGCAGATCCTCTAAGAATTGAGTCTCTTAAATTATATCCATCCGCAATAGACGTTACAAAGCCTGACATGAAGCTATCTCCTGCTCCTGTAGGCTTCATGGCTTCAACAGGGTATATACCGGTATGAATTTCTTGCCCATCAAAAAATGTAATAGCACCTTCTGAGCCCATCTTATAAATTACCATAGCAGCAGATGACTTGGACAATTCGCGTGCTTTGTCTAATCCTTTTTCAATTCCACCAGCCATAAAACCAAATTCTTCATCATTTCCAACTATCATATCACTTTGTTCAGCTGCAGCAGTCAAAACTTCAGATGCGACCTCTGGCGATGTCCATGAATATGGTCGATAATCAACATCAAAAATAATAGGCAATCCAGCTTCCCTAGCGTATGCAAAAGCTTGCATGCTAGCACTCCTTGATGGCTCAGCTGCAAATACAGTACCTGCAGTAATTAATGCTCCATATTTATGATAATTTATAGCCTTGATATCATCGATATCCATCTGAAAATCAGCAGCGCCATTACGATAAATAACTGATTGATGGTTTTCCACTCGGCTCTCATAAACAGCTAGTGAATTACGATACTCTCCACCAATAGGCTTCACGTGAGTTACATCAACACCGTAATGTTTCAATTGGTTCACACAATAACGCCCTATACTATCATCAGAAACTCGTGTCACTAATGCAGACTTACCACCAAGCTTACAAATCCCTGCAGCAATATTTGCTGATGATCCTCCGAGGCCAACACTCATATTCATAGCTTCTTCAGTTGTAGAGCCAGGCGGATCAGGATATAGATCCATTCCAGCTCGCCCAATGACAAGAAAATTATTTTTCTTTATTCCATCAAAAAGAGATGACATTCATATTCCTTTTCTTTGGCGAACACGTGAAGATTCCCATTCTTTATGAGCTTTGGTAATTTTATCATTATCAGATATATGAGGAGTTCCAACTTCCCACCAAGTGTGGCCTTCAGTTGTCCAACCATCATAAGGATCAACCTTCATAACAATAACGTATGTCTCATTTGCAGATTTTGCCCTTAAAAATGCATCTGCTAAACCTGATGGACTTTCTACAGTTTCAGATAATGCTCCCAAAGACTTTGCATGAGCCTCAAAATCAACACGAACTTGATTCACAGCTGTGGGCGTATCAGAAATTAAGTTATTAAAACTCTCATTTCCTGTATTATTTTGTAATTTATTAATAACTGCAAAACCGCCATTATCTAAAACCAGTATAATCATCTTTTTTTGTGTCAGAACAGATGAATAAATATCAGAATTCATTAACAAATATGAACCATCACCCGTAAATACAATTGTATCATTTTCAGATTCTTTTTCAGATTGAGCAATTCGAGCACCCCAGCCACCAGCGATTTCATACCCCATACAGGAAAATCCAAATTCAACATCAACTGTGCTGATTCCTAAAGTACGCCAGTTAGCTGTAACCTCTGCAGGCAAACCACCAGCTGCTGCAACGATACGATCACGTGGATCACAATTTGCATTAATAACTCCAATAGCCTGTGCATATGATGATGGGCCATTTTTTAAATTTGTATTTTTCTCAACATAATCATTCCATACAACACGTTCTTTACGCGCATTTTCAGTCCATTCAGAAGGAGTTTTGTAACCATCTAATTCATAGCTGAGTAAATTCAGTCCAAGCTTTGCATCGCCAACAATAGGTAATGATAAATGTTTTGCTGCATCATGACGAGCCGCGTTTAAACAAATAATTTTAGCATCTTTTGAAAATGCCGTCCAAGAACCAGTTGTAAAATCCTGCAAACGCGTACCAATGGCCAAAATAACATCTGCCTCTTCAGCGATATTATTTGCACTGTTTGAGCCGGTTACTCCGAGCGGACCAATATTTAAATCATGCGTATCCAATAAATTTGCTCGCCCAGCAATAGTTTCAACCACAGGGAATTGAAATTTATTTGCAAAGTCAGTTAATTCTGAAACAGCCCCAGAATATTGAATGCCACCTCCAGCAATAATCATTGGACGTTTTGCACCCTTTAGCAACTCAACTGCATCATTTATTTCTTCAATATCTGGAGATTGTCGCCGAATACGGTGTATTTTTTCATCAAAGAATGAAACTGGATATTCATATGTCCAACCTTGGACATCTTGAGGCAAGCCAATAAATGCAGGTCCACAATCCGCAGGGTCTAGCATAGTAGCTAATGCTGCAGGTAAAGATTGAATAATTTGAGCTGGGTGAGTTATTCGATCCCAATAACGACTAACTGCCTTAAAGGCGTCATTAACACCAAGTGTCGGATCTCCAAAATGTTCTAATTGTTGCAAAACTGGATCTGGCAATCGTGTAATAAAAGTATCGCCACATAACATAAGCATAGGAAGCCTATTTGCGTGAGCCAGTGCAGCACTTGTAAGTAAATTAGCAGTTCCTGGACCAGCTGAAGCAGTACAAAACATAAAGCGGCGGCGCAAATGTGCTTTTGCATATGCTGCAGCAGCAAACCCCATTCCTTGTTCATTTTGCCCACGGTATAATGGTAGCTTTTCTTTATATTCGAATAAAGCTTCACCTAAACATGTGACATTACCATGGCCAAAGATACCAAATCCTCCACCACATAAACGAATTTTTTCATCATTTAGTTCAATATATTGAGATGAAAGGTACTTAATAATAGCCTGAGCTACAGTTAAAGTTACTGTTTCTTTTTGTTGTATCAAGGTATTCTCCGCAAGCAGTCAAATAATAAGTGAGCTCAGTTGGGTATTGACCCATATGCATAAACAAGGTTACATAATTTGCAACCGGTTGCAATCAAATTTTACAGGAGAATTAAGATGTCTAAGCTTGGCATTGGTATCATTGGAGGTGGCTATATGGGTAAAGCTCATGCTGCTGCATATGGGTCTGTTGGTACACTCTTCGAAACAGCTCTTAGACCAGAATTAGAAATGGTTTGCGCTACAACTAATTTAAGCGCTGAGAAATACCAAAAAAATTATGGCTTTAAATCTTCAACCATAAATTGGAAGGATGTTGTTAATAATCCTGAAGTAGGTGCAGTAGTAATTGCTTCACCTCAATCTACCCATTGTGAAATTGCACTAGCAGCCTTTAAAAATGGAAAACACGTTTTTTGTGAAAAACCATTGGGAGCATCAGTTGAAGAAAGCCGAACCATGCTGACTGCAGCAGATGCTTCTGGTCTAATTCATATGACCGGATTTAATTACATAAGAACCCCCGCTTCACAATATGCTCGTCAATTAATATCAGAAGGTCGAATAGGCGAAATAACTTGGTTCCGGGGCGAACATACGGAAGATTTTTTAGCAGATCCATTAATCCCAACCAACTGGCGCACCGAAGGTGTGTCAAATGGGACAATGGGAGATCTAGCTCCCCATATGATAAATGCTGCCAGAGCACTTGTTGGACCAATCTCAACATTATCTGCAAGCATAGAAACTGTTCATAAAAATAGGCCTGGTGGAACAGTAACTAATGACGATCAAGCTCAAATGATGTGTAAATTTGAGAATGGAGCCCAAGGTCATTTGTTCTTTAGTCGCGTCGCAACAGGCCGAAAAATGGGATATGCTTACGAAATACATGGTACTAAAGGATCGATAAGGTTTGACCAAGAAGATCAAAATGCGTTGCATCTATATACTATGGATGGCCCAGAGGAAGAAAAAGGGTTCAAAAAAATATTAACAGGCCCTGCTCATCCGGATTATAAAGCATTTTGCCAAGGCCCAGGTCACGGAACCGGATACCAAGATCAAATTATTATTGAAGCAAATGATTTTTTAAGAGCAATTTATGAAGAGCGAAATATTTGGCCAACCTTTTCCGAAGGCATGGAAGTTAATAGAGTGGTTAGTGCAGCATTGGATTCAAGTGAGAAAAGTATCTGGGTAAAAATTTCAGATTATTAAGAAAAAGGTTATAATTATGATAAAAATAGGTAATGCTCCATGTTCATGGGGTGTGGAATTTGCAGATGATCCCCGCAATCCTGATTGGCGTAAAGTTTTGCAGGAAAATGCCAGTGCTGGGTATACAGGCATTGAGCTTGGGCCAGTTGGTTTTATGCCTGAAGATCCAAAAATATTAGCCGAGGCACTTGATGAGTTTAACCAAGAGTTAGTAGGTGGGGTAGTTTTTCGTGCATTTCATGATCCAGATAAATGGGATGATGTATTGGATGGGGCTCAGCGAACTTGCAAGGCTTTAAAGGCACATGGAGCACAACATTTAGTTTTAATAGATAGTATATCTGAGCGTCGAGCTCCTACAGCAGGTAGAGCAGGTGAAGCTGAGCAAATGGATAAGTCAGAATGGTCAGCGTATCGCGATAGAATCGCCACAGTTGCCCGTATTGGAGCTGAAGATTACGGCCTTACAGTTGGAATACACGCCCATGCAGCTGGCTTTATGGATTTTGAGCCAGAGCTAAACAGATTATTAGACGAGGTTGATGAAAGTATATTGAAAATTTGCTTTGATACAGGGCATCATTCTTATGCTGGCTTCGACCCTGTAGAATTTATGAAACACAATATTAATAGAATTAGCTATATGCATTTTAAAGATATTAACCCAAAAGTAAAAGCGCATGTTGTTGAAAATAGAACAGACTTTTATGATGCATGTGGGCAGGGTATTTTTTGCAATTTGGGCGATGGGGACGTGGATTTCCCTGCTGTCAGGCAGTTATTGTTAGATAATGATTTCAATGGTTGGTGTACTGTTGAACAGGACTGTGACCCAGAAGGGGACACTTCGCCAATTGATGATGCCAAATTAAATCGAAATTACCTACAATCTATTGGTTTTTAGGAGAACTCATATGAAAAAGTTACAATGGGGAATGATAGGTGGAGGTGAGGGTAGTCAAATTGGCCCTGCTCATCGCTTAGGGTCAGGGCTAGATGGTCTGTTCGAATTTAGTGCTGGTGCATTAGATCATCGTCCTGAAGAAGGAATTGACTACGGTAAAAGACTTGGCTTAGGAGATCGCGCTTATGGTAGTTGGCAGGAGATGCTAGCTGCTGAAAAAAACCGCGATGATAGAATTGACCTTGTAACTGTAGCTACGCCAAATTCTACTCATTTTGAAATTACAAAAGAATTCTTAGAGGGCGGGTTTAACGTTTTATGTGAAAAACCAATGACCATGACTGTGGAAGAAGGCGAAGAAATTGTTAAAATTTCTCAAAAATCAGGTAAAATTTGTGCAGTTAATTACGGTTATACAGGCTATAGCTTAGTGCGTCATATGAAAGCTATGATTAAAAGAGGTGACATAGGTAAAATACGGTTAGTAAATGCTGAATTTTCCCATGGGCATCATGCTGACGCAGAAGATGCAGATAACCCACGTGTTCGATGGCGATATGATCCAGCACAAGCAGGTGTTAGCGCACAATTTGCAGATTGTGGTATACATGCAATGCACATGGCTAGCTTTGTAACTGGTCAAGAAGTCACAAAGCTTTCAGCAGATACAGTATCTTGTTTAGAACAACGTGTTTTAGAAGATGATGCAATGGTAAATTTCAGAATGGATGGAGGAGCTGTTGGGCGCCTCTGGACATCTTCAATTGCTATAGGGCGTCAGCATGGGTTGGGCATTCAAGTTTTTGGAGAAACCGGCGGGTTAAAGTGGAGCCAAGAGCAACCAAATCAACTTTTTTATATGCCGTTGAATAAACGCCTACAGATTATTGAGCGAGGTGAAGCCAACTTATCTCCAGAAGCGGATCGTACATCGCGCGTGACAATTGGTCATGCGGAAGGAATGCCTCTTGCTTTTGCAAATATTTATACAGATTTAGCCGAAGCAATAAATGCAAAAAAAGAAGGGCGAACAATGGATCCTGCAGCCAACCTTTATCCCAAAGCAGTTGATGGCTTAAGGTCTATGGCTGCAGTTGTTGCAGTTGCAAGATCTGGAAAACAAAATGGCGAATGGCTAGATGCTCGGCCACCAATGTTTCAATAAAATTCTATTTAAGCGGGGGGCGAAGCGTCCCTCGCTCTATAACTTTGCATTCAAATAATTGCCCCTCTGGACGAATGGATGCATTTTCAACTATTGCAGATACGCGGTCGATAGATGCCGATATTATTTCTGGCAAAGGATTACTTATAGTTGTTAAATTGATATTATCCCAGCTTGCCATTTCCATATTATTTAAACCTATAATACCAACATCTTTAGGCACACCATATCCACCGCTTTGCAATGCAGACAATGCGCCAATTGAAAGTACATCATCAGCACAAAAATATGCCTCTGCAAGCTTTCCCTTCATTAATTGAAGCATTGATGACCTACCCGCCTCAAAAGAATATTCAGTTGCAAAGCTTGTAGAACAGCTACAATTTGAATGAGCATCTATTACGCTAAGAAAACCTTTTCCACGATCTATTGTCGTTGTAGCAGTTTGCGGACCACCTAAAAAAGCAACTTTACTATAACCCCTTGCAATTAATGTTAGGGCAGCCATTCTACCAGCCATTATATTATCAATACCAAGCACATCAACTATAGGGTTTTCACTATGACTACCAAATGGGTGAACTACTGGAAAACCAGCATCTTTAAATGCTTTTGAAAATCCTGGCTTTAAAGTTGATGAGGCTACTATAACACCATCAACAGAATACTGTCGCAACATTTTTATAGATGCTTCTGGTTCAGTCTCTTCTGAAAGGTTTACTAAAAGAGGGCGAAGTCCACGCTCCTGTAATCCACGTGTAAATAAATCAAATACCTCTAAAAAAAATGGATTTCTAAAATTATTTGAAACCAGCCCAATCATCTTAGTGCGGCCAGTTGTTAGCGACGATGCCAATGCATTCGGACTGTACCCAAGCTCTAAAGCTGCTTTTTTTACTTTTTCACGAGTCTTTAAAGAAACTGAGGCGCCTTCGGTATAAGTTCGTGAAACCGCTGAACGAGACACGCCAGCTAGTTCTGCGACATCCTTTAGCGTTACGATCATATATCTCTCCTAAATTAATCTTTAGGTTTTTGGGTATAATTAATTGTATAAAATTTCCATAAACATATGCTTGCAAGAGTTAGGAAAAGCACTGCCCAAATTATATTTGAAGTATAGAGTTCCACTAGACCCCAAAAAAACAAAATGCAAACAATTATAACTCGCCTCCAAAGAGGCGCAAAAAAGGGGTTATTTAAATCAAGTAATTTCACACAGTACTTTCATATTCTGCACCAGTTTTGGCGCCAGTAATATATGCTACAACATCTTCGCCAGTATAGTCACCATTTTTTATATCAAGATTTGCACAAATCTGTCCACGCCTAAAGACTACAATACGATCAACTAAATCAAATACTTGTCGCATATTATGACTAACTAAAATTAATGGTTCACCTTGTTCTTTAAGTTGGCGAATAATATTCTCTACTTGCTCAGTTTCCTGAACACCAAGCGCTGCTGTAGGCTCATCCATAATTGTCAATTTAGAATGAAACGAAGCCGTACGTGCAATAGCCACACATTGCCTTTGACCGCCTGACATCTTCTCAATTGTATTATGTATATTTGGTATTTTTACACCAGTTTTCTCCAATGCATCCATCGTATCTTTACGCATTGCTTTATAATCAAGCAATCGGAACGGACCAAGCCAATCCCATTTTGTTTTCTCGCGCCCTAGAAATAAATTGTCAGGTACATCCAAGTGATCTGCTAAAGCCAATGTTTGGAATACAGTTTCTATACCAGATTCCCTTGCTTCAATTGGTCCTTTAAAATCAACTTTTTGGCCGTCGAAAATAACAGTGCCACGCGTGCGCTGTTCAACGCCAGTTATTTGTCTTACAAATGTTGATTTTCCTGCACCATTGTCACCCATAATGGCTACATGCTCACCTTTTTTTAGTTCAAAGTTTGCACCCTCAAGTGCGCGAACACCACCGTAGTGCTTAGTAAGATCTTCCGTCTTTAGAACAAACTCTTCGTTCATTTTTATACTCCTAGCTAAGCTTTTTTACGTTGGCGATATTGATCTAAAATAACCGCAGAGATAATAATCGCACCCATAGCCATAAGCTGATACGACCCATCTAATTTAATATAAGTAAAGCCAGATCGAATTACCCCAAGCACCATTGCACCAAGTACTGTTCCTATAATTGAACCACGACCACCTGTCAGACTAATTCCACCAATCACTGCCATAGCAATTGCAAATAATTCATAGAACTCACCCATGCCAGCCTGGGCTGTTGAAGCCTTTGAACTTAATACAACGCCAGCAAAAGCTGCTAACATAGCAGCAATCATATAAACCATTATTTTATGACGCTTAACATTTATTCCAGACATCCGTGCAGCTTCTTCATTTGAGCCAATAGCATATGTATGTTTTCCATAAACCGTGTACCGCATAATCAAATGAAAAATTACTGCCAAAGATAGAAACCAGACAACTGGCATCATACCATCTCCAATAGCTTTATATTGATCAGTGGGAAATGAAATTGGATTCCCAGATGACCACCACAAAGCAATACCTCGGCAAATTAAAAACATGCCAAGTGTAGCTATAAATGGTGGGATTTTGAAAATAGCAATAAAAGTACCGTTTATAGCACCTATAAAAGCACCAAAAGATAAACCAATAACAATTGGTATAATAACGGGAAGGTCCATAGCCCAAGTTCCAAAAAGTGCTTTTGGGTTAGCGTATCCATTTACCAGTTCGGTTTGTCCAAAACTCATCGCAATCATTGCTGTAGCTGCAACTAGAGGCCCAGAACTTAAATCAATACCTGCAGTTATAATAACTTGCGATACGCCAAGAGCAATAATTCCAATAATTGCAACTTGCAAAATTATGATCTTTAATCTGGCTTCATTGAATATGGAATCAAACCGATCACGGGAATCAAACAGGAAACTCTGGTCTTTCATATATGGTAAGATTTGCCCGAGAGCCTCAAAAATTACTATAATAATTATCAATGCCATCAAAACGTTTAGTTCACTTGGCCAAGATCGTTTAGTCTTATCGAAGGTTAGTCCGCCGGTTCCTTGGCTTGTATCTGACATAAATTTAGCTCCCTGTTGAGCATTTTATAAATTCAAGGCGGCACAAATAGCGCCGCCTCAATGGTTTAGCTTTATCAAGAAAGCTTAGTTTTTATTAAGGAAATCACCCATGTTGTCTGGAGTAACTAAAACAAACGGGATGTATACTTTTTTGTCAACTTTCTCGCCTGCAATAATACGAAGTGCTGTATCAATTGAACCTGTACCTTGACCAACAGAATCTTGGAATACTGTTACATCATAATCGCCTGCTGCCATTGCCAATAATGCGTCTTGAGATGCATCAACACCACCAACTTGTACATCAGCCATATCCATTCCAGCGGCTTTCATTGCTTGAATAGCTCCAATTGCCATTTCATCATTATTTGCAAGAACAAAATCGAATGGTTCACCAGAAGACATCCAGTTAGTCATTAGATCTTGTGCTTCGTCACGTGACCAATTAGCTGTTTGCTCATCGATAATAGTCATGAAGTTACACATATCCATACCAATAACATCGTGCACATCTTTTGAACGCTGTACTGCAGCTTGGTTAGATAATTGACCGTTCATCAAATATCCTGTTGCGCCGCCAGCTTTACCTGCAGCTCGTAAGTTTTTACAAATTTCGAAACCAGATAATGTACCCGATTCAATTTCATTTGATGCAACGAAAGCTTGTGTAGATGGTAAAACGTCCACATTATCAGGCTCACGGTTAACATATACAAGCGGTGTATCTCCTGCAGCTGCAGAAACTGCTGCACCAGCGGATGTATCAACTATGTTAACAATTATAGCATCTACACCAGAGGCAACAAAGTTTTTAACTTGGTCAATTTGCTTTGCAAGATCATCAGTCGCATCTTCTTGTTGATACGACAAACCATCAATAGTTCCAGCATACTCAACCATGCCAGTACGTAGTACTGTTAGCCAGTTATCATCAAATCGTGAAAATGTAGCTCCAATTTCTTGAGCTGCTGCTGTTGTTGCCATTAAGGCAACTAATCCACCAGCTAGTATTGTCTTTTTCATAATATTCCTCCCAAAATGTGCCCGGTACACAGGTTATATTTCCGGGGCCCTACAAAAGGCTAGATGAATAATTAACTATGAGCATTTCCATAAGATAATTATAAATTCGTTAAATCAAATTAAGATATTTTTATACGGAATATAAATATAAACATGATTCGTTGTTAATTTTAGACAAGTTTGCAGGTTTTGCAACCGGTTGCATTATTTTCTTGCAACCGGTTGCAAATTAGTAGAATAATAAATGCAAAATTTTATGAATCATTTCAGGAGATAAAAATGCAAGAATATTTGTCCATAAACGACTGTGATCTTGATGAATTTTCTAAAAGTTTAGATCGCGAATTGCAGCAAAATGAAGTGCCACTTTCACATGATATCCAAAAAAATGTCCCAATTTATGATGTTTCAAAAATAGATTTTTTATCAGATACCAAATTATTACGTACAGAATGGGCAAACATATTACATAAGACTTCAGGTGTTCTTGTTTTAAAAAATGCTTACCCTGATACTTCAATTATTGATACTGCATCTGCAATTTATGATAAAATCATAGCAGATGAAAAAGCTGCCACCGGGGATAAAGCAGATCATTTTGCCGCTTCAGGCGCAAACGACAGAATTTGGAATTCAGCGCAAAAACTCTGCCAATATGATCCACAAACTTTTTCTAAATACTTCAGCAATCTTGCAGTTGATACAGCTTGCAAAGCTTGGTTGGGGCCTAATTACCAAATGACTGCACAAATTAATCTTGTCCGTCCAAGTGGTGCTGCTCAGAGCCCCCACCGAGATTATCACCTAGGCTTTCAAACTAAAGAAATTGCCGAAAGTTACCCTGCACATGTTCACGATTTATCACCAGCTCTCACTTTGCAAGGTGCAATAGCACACGTCGATATGCCCATTGAAAGTGGTCCAACAAAACTTTTACCGTTTAGCCAAATATATAGGCATGGTTACCTAGCCTTTAGTCAGCATGATTTTCGCGAATACTTTGAGAACAATTATATTCAAATACCACTCAATAAAGGTGATGTATTATTTTTTAATCCTGCTCTTTATCATGCTGGTGGAGCAAATATTAGTAAGAATATACATAGAATGGCAAATCTTCTTCAAGTATCGTCGGCATTTGGAAGAGCCATGGAAAGTCTTAATCGATCAGAAATGACCAGAATGCTGTATCCGATTTTAGCTAAAAATAGTGATAAAATGAATGAAGCAGAAATAAACGCAGCTATTACCTCATGTTCTGAAGGGTACTCATTTCCAACAAATCTAGATACGGCTCCTCCCCTTGATGGTTTAGCACCTGAAACTCAAGCCAATCTATTTAGGCGAGCACTTAAAGAAGAAATGTCTTTTGTAGATTTTAAAAAGGAATTACTTTTGCATGATAAAAACAAAAGAGCGTAAATACTTATAGATTATAAACTTACCACAAACTTTGCGCCGCCCAATTGGGAGGTTTCTACATGTATTTTACCTCCATGAGCCTCGACTATTTCACGACACATAAATAGGCCCAAACCAGAACTATTTTTCACAACTGAATGGCCACTGCGCGAAGTAAAAAATCTTTCAAATATTAATTCTTGCATATTTTCAGGAACACCCGGCCCACTATCTTCTACAACTAAATTTAATGGTTTTCTCCATCGCCTAACAAGTGAAATATTTATGGTACCGCTCGGATGACTAAAACTAATTGCATTTTCAATGAGATTAATCAAGATTTGCGCAATCCTATCAGGCAAACCATTAAAATTAATATTTTTTTGTAAAGTCACATTAATTTCAATTTTTGAATTTCTTATTTCATCAATATAATGTTTTGCAATCTCATCTACAATATTACTTATATCAAATTTTTCTCGTTTTTTTGCTACAATCTCATGATCAACAATTGCTGCCTCAGATATGTCTGAAACAAGCTTGTTCATCCTAAGAGCTTGGTTCTTAATTTTCAGTAATGCTGAATTTTTATTGTTATTTTCAGTTTCTAAATTATTTTCAACATGTGCAATAATTGATGCTATTGGATTTTTCAATTCATGCGATACATCAGCTGCAAATTGTTCCTTATCTCTAAAAAGACGAATTATTTGTTTTGTTAATTTAGTCAAATTATTATGGAGTAGGCCGATTTCATCTTTCCTTGAAGCAAGCCTAGTTACTGACATATTAGTCATTTGATCAGCCAAATCAGAAGGCGTTAACTTTCTATTTAATCTTTTAGATAGACGTCTAAGTGGAAAAGCTATTGAAAACGCTAGAGCCAGGCCAAAGACTAAAGTAATAAAACTTATACCTATTAAAAATGCAACCCTAAGAGAATTTCTACTAAAATATGCATTTTTTAAATCATAATCTTCCCAGACCTCAATAAGCGCTACAGTTTTTCGATTAACTTTAATTGGCGCCAATACACGAATATCATAAGTATTTTCTCCAGATTTAATTACATGATATTGAGGGTTAAATTTAGATCTTTTCGAAACAATAGGAGCCATAACTACTCGAGCATCACTTAATTTTCTATAATATGAAAATAATGCACCCATGATATCCCAATCATACCATTTATTATTTTGACCTTGGCTTCCAATTGCCTCTAGAGGCGTCACTGCAATTGAAGACCGTTTTATTGGGTAAGTTCCATTATAATAAACAAATCCTTTTCCTATATCTGTTTCATCCTCATAACGATAAATTTTAATTTTATGTACAGGTAGCAACTGTGGATCATCAAAGAGGTCATACATTTCAAGCATTAACTGAAAATCACTTACTTTGTTATTTTCAAATGCCGGCCTCGCAATCTTGCCCATAAAGGAAGCTTTTGATTGCAAATCATTTTTTTTATTTAAAATATCATTTTCTACAAAATCATCAGTTACAAAGAATAATACCCAAAGAGCAATTAGAAACATTATTAACAAGCTAAATATTTTTGTTAAAATACTATGCACAAATTCAAGCTTTCAATTTATATCCCAGACCATGGACTGTTAAAATAATATCACATGACTTATCAATATTTTCAAATTTTCTACGTATATTTCTTATGTGGCTATCAATTGTTCTATCACTAACATAAATATTATCCTGGTATGCAGCATCCATAAGCTGTTCACGTTTTTTAACTGCACCAGGTCTATTTGCCAAACTTATTAAAAGCATACATTCAGTTACTGTTAGATTAACAATTTGACTTTTCCAGGTCACTAAATGTCTATCTATATCAATTTCAAGATCATTTATAATTATTGGTTTATGCGCGCTAGGGATTTCAATTGTATGGCGCTTTAAAACAGATTTAATCCTAAATAATAATAAATGCTTACTAAATGGTTTAGCAACAAAATCATCTGCTCCTAAAGTAAATCCAATTATTTGATCTTGTTCATCTGATTTTGAAGATAAAAATATTACAGGAAGATTTGGATTTTTTACCCTTGCTTGTGTAAGCAACTCATAACCATTCATTTCTGGCATTTTAATGTCAAATATCGCTATATCTATAGTATTTTTATTTAAAAATTCTAAAGCTCGCTGTGGATTCAGAAAAGGTGTGACGTGATAGCCTTCACTCAAAAGCATTTCTTTGAGTGGGTCTAATATTTCTTTTTCATCATCAACAATTAAAATATGTGGCATAGGAAATCCTCTCCTTAAGAGCCCTCACATATATTTTTTAAGGTAACAAGAGTATTTAATTATCCTGCACAAAATATTCACATACTTTCATTAAGTTTGCAAATATTCCCAATTAACACTGCATATTGATTGGGTACTTAATTTACACAGGGCAGAACACCTGAAGAGCAACTACCTCGTAGCTCCCCTAACAGTGTTACCTCCTGGCATTGTTAGGGTTTCAAAAAAGGAATGATAAATGACAAATTTTATATATATAATACCAATCGTAATATTTAGTATTGCATTTATTCTTAAGGTGATCATGTACCGATGAAATTATTCTTAAGACATTATGTTTTGTGGGCAACGTTTAAATACCCCAAATTTTTGAAAATCAATATCGATTTTAATGATGGCGGTCATTGGCCTTGGGAGTTACATTCTTCAAAGTTTGAGTCCACCGCCACTCACTCAGAAAATAATCGTAATCTGCGTGGTATTTTAAAATGATACAGATTATTACAATTATTGCAGTTGGAACATTATGGGCCGCCTCTTTAGCCGTAGTCGTATTTGAAATTATAATACCAAGCAGAACTATTAATCCAGCATACGAATTATCTCAATTCACTCAAGACATACCCAAAAAAGATGTAAATTCATAATCTAATTTATGATGGTTAAAAATTATATAACCATCATAAATTGATCAAATATAGCTATCGAGAAATACTATTTTTAGTTGTTCTATATGCATAAACATTTGTGTTGTTTATTTTATAAAGCTCACCCTGTTGCGCATCTATAAATTTTTGGTTTTTATTTCCTACTTTGTAATTCAAAGTATTACTTTGTTTAGGAACTTGTTTGATTTTGGGGCTATTAGTTTCTTCTGGCATTACGCCAGCTAATGTTGAATTAGTCATCAAACTTAACAGACAAATTGATAAAAAATATTTCACAGTAATCTCCATTTTGGTCATTCAAAAAACTCTCTGGTGGCGCTTGACCATGAAAAAGCCACCAGAGAAATATTATAAGCCAGCAAAGTTTTTAGCTGATTTTAAAAAAGTAAATTTAATTACTTTATATAAATTTATATGGAATTTACTTGCAGTACTGATGATAATGATTTGAATATTTAAAGGAAGAATATGCAAAAACTATGATAAATCGTTCAAAGGCTTTAGTTGTAAATTAATTCATATTATAGTTTTTTAAAATCTAAAGCAGAGGTGGTGATCTTAATGAAAGAAGTCAAATTTACGCAAATGAAAGATGGTGATGAAGAGGATTATAACTTTTTAACTAAACATGAAGTTGAACACACAAAAGGTACGGCAAATAGGTTACTCAAAGCTTTAGTGGAGCTAGATCAAAGTTTATCTGGATACAAAGTAACGAGACTTGGGCATTCATTACAATCTGCAACAAGGGCATTCCACGGCGGTGCAGATATTGATTGGATAGTATCAGCACTACTTCATGATATTGGAGATATTTATGCACCGTACAATCATGATGAGTATGCCGCTAGCATTATAAGACCATTTGTTCGTGAACAATGCACTTGGGTTGTTGAAAAACATGGCATTTTCCAAATGCTTTATTACGGTGAGCATATCGGCTCCAATCCTCATAAACGCGAAAAATATAGAGAACATATATATTTTCAAGATTGTTCAGATTTTTGTGAGTTATGGGATCAAAAAAGTTTTGACCCAAATTATGACACTAAATCAGTTGATTTTTTTGCCCCAATGGTTGAAGAAGTTTTTGCCCGTAAACCTTATGATCCGAAATATATAAAGCATAGTAAACGAGAGCCTTTAGTAAAAATAATTAACTAGGGGTATAAAATCATTTTTATTTAATTAAAGTTTTTCGTATCCGAATTCATCAATCCAAGGCTCTATCTTATCTGAATACTTCTCAAGATAATCTTTATAGTTTATCCATCTATACTTTGCATCTTTATAAATAGGTTGTGAGACTTGAGCGTAACTTGGAGTATTTATTCGACCACGCTTTATTGCTGTAGATCTATAATCTTCCATTTGAGTTTCCCAATTTAAGCCTAAAAACTTAAGAAGAGATGTGCTTTCACCTGTGACATCCTCTAATAAATCCTCATATTTAATAATATGTACGTTTAAGTTATATTTTATTCTAGAAATTTTAAAAGTTTCCATAGCAAGGCAATATAATTTTACTATTTGTTCTAAATCTACCATAATTGCCATTGCAGAATTAAGTTTAAAGTTCTGCATCCAGCAACTCAAAATCGTATCAAACGGATGGCGCAATGCTAAAATGAATTTAGCATTCGGGTAGAGTGCATTAATCAATGGGGCCTCAAGTAAATTAAGAGGTAATTTATCAATATAAACTTTTTCAGGACTTAGTTTTTCAATATGTTTATAAAATTCCTTTTGGTAAGCCTTTTTAGCTTCATCAAAAACACTTAAAGGCAATGTTTTACCAGGAGATGCAATATAACCACTTTTTGATATAGACTGTTTTGCAAGATCAACCGCTGGTTTTTCTTCGACAACCTCGATAGCCGAATGCGATCTTAATATTGTATCCATCAAGGTGGTGCCTGACCTTGGAAAGCCAACTAGAAATGTTTGCGCAATATCTTTAGTATCCACCCTTTTATTAGTATTGGTTTCAAATTTAAAACTTGAACTTGATTTTATCATACGCAGTTGATTTTTAATATTGAGCAAAAATGCATCAGAATTATAAGCTGAAAAATCAGAAGATGTTTTTGTAACAAAGTTCATCTTTGAAAAGTATTTGTAGGCATTTGGATATTGTTTCAATGATTCAAAGCATTTTGCTTTTAGATTTAAATAGTCTTGCTTGCGAACCTCTGTTATATTTTCATCACTAATTGTTGATATTAAATCAAAAGCTTTTTGAAATTTCTTGTTCCTCCAAAGTAGTTTTGATTGTAGATATGCAATATCTGAAGGAATAACTTTAAAAGACTTAAAAGCTTGTATTAACCAGTCTTCAAGTTGATCAAGTTTGTTCCACTTTTCTAACGCTTCAGCACCGTTTGTCCATGCATCAACATAAGTGATTTTATAATTAGTCGCATTTTTATAAGCTTCTATTGCATCTTTAAGTTTTCCTTGATCATAGAGCGCAATACCCATATGGCAGTATGCTTCAGCGTAATCAGGCTTAATTGATATTGCACTATTGTAGGCACCTATAGCTTCTTTTAATTTGCCTTGATCGTGAAAAGCATTGCCAATATTGTTATGAGCTTCAGCATAATCAGGCTTAATGGATATTGCCTTCTTATAGCATTCTATGGCTTCTTTAATTTTACCATTTTCTTGTAGAAGCACGCCCAAATTACTATAAGCTTCTACATAATCAGGTCTCAATGATATTGCTTTATTATATGCCGATATAGACTCTTTTAACATACCTTGATTATGAAGGCTTGCACCTAAATTATTATAACCATCAGCAAAATTTGGATTTAATTCTGTTGTCCTCTTAAATGCTGATGATGCTTTATCAACATTGCCCACACTTTTTTGAGCAGCACCCAGTATATTCCAAATAACAAAAGCTTTTGGATGTTGTTTCAACAGCTTTTGACAGTGCTCAATAACCAATTGAAATTGGCCTTGATTATAAAAATTAATTATTTCTTTAATAGTATTTTCAGATGGGTTTATAATATTGATACTTTGATGGGACTTTTTTAAATTAATTAATCCAAGCTGTGCTCTTTTATTGCTAGGAAATATGTCTAAAACTATTTTGTAATAATTTTTTGCCTCTTCAATTTCACCTTTTTTTTCGTGTGACTTTGCCTTTGAGAGTGCTTGGTTTACGGATAGTTTTGCCACGCCTGAATTTACTCCAAATTAAATAATATTATTTATAATATTTGGTTTTAATCATATAACTTTTTACATAATTTGAAAAGATAATATCATTACTTAAAAAGCATGTATAAACGCATCGAAAACAAAGTTATAGAATTTATAATAAAGACAAAATAATCATATATCATACTATCCAAACTCTTTATTTTTTATAAAACTTAAAGTTCACAATTGTAAAAGTATTTTAAATGCCATGAAGGTAATGGCGGAGACGAAGGGATTCGAACCCTCGAACGAGTCACCCCGTTACTCCCTTAGCAGGGGAGCGCCTTCGACCAC